>Ga0209162_1000114_pt1 | contig 83347 bp, 76 predicted proteins | sample YNPNPMetaG_FD_187121 | JGI IMG/M metagenome (GOLD analysis project Ga0209162, IMG submission 187121) | Anoxygenic and chlorotrophic microbial mat microbial communities from Yellowstone National Park, USA - YNP NP MetaG (SPAdes) (version 2) ...
CTGGAGTTCTCGATCGTGCGACGGAACTGTTCGTAGTCTGAGGGTGAGAGAGAGGCTTGCTTTCCATATACCGTTTCACACCAGCGTTGTATCTCTTTCTTGTGCTCTGGGGAAAATCGGGTAGGGGCGGCGGGCATACGCTGCAGCAACTGCCGAACGCGGCTGCGCGCTGCGTCTTTACCGATGACGCTTTCCTGTTCATGTAGCAGGATAACAGCTCGCACCAGAGCACCCAGCGGAGCGTCTTTGGCGGAGAGCAGTCTCACTACCTCGTTCCACTCGCTCCCGCGAACCGCACTGAAAGGCAACACGTCTCCATAGAGCATCCGCGCGCTAAAATCAGCCTGCATCACCTTTGTGGTCCACGTGTCCACGCTGTCCACGATGCGAGGGCGCAACATCAGCAGGTTCGACAGCACGATGAGCGCAAACAGGAATAGAGCTACCCAGAGAGCTGCGCCTTTGCCCTGTGGATTTTCTTCAACCTCAGGCGGATTGTTCCACATGCGACTGCTCCGGTTCGGGTTGCTGGGTTTTCTCCTTCGGGGACGCCGGTTCCGTATCTACGTCGGCGGGTGGTATGGACAGATAGCGCTCGACGAATTCCAGCATGCCGTTCAGGGCGGAGCGAAGCTCGATGGCGAACCGCTGACGGGCTACCTGCAAATCGGCGATGGCTTTGCGTTGCTGTTCGAACTGCTGACGTATCTGCATCTCCGCCTGCGCCCGGAGGATTTCAGCCTCTTTATGCGCCGTGGCGCGCAGCTCGTCGGCGGTACGTTGCGCCAGCACCAGCGCTTCCTTCATCGCATCTTCCATCGCGCGATAACGGTCCAGCTCTTGTTGCATCTGCGCTACCTGCTCCCGCAAACGGGCGTTTTCCAGCACGACCGCCTCGTAATCCGCGCCAACCTCTGCAAGAAACTCGTCGACCTCGCTGGTGCGGTAACCACGCAGCGCACGCCGAAATCGCTTGTTGGTGATATCTATGGGCGTCAGCCTCACTGGTGTGGTCATCGCTACAACCGCCAAATCACTTGACGTACAATCTGTATGATTATCAGCGCCACAAAAGGACTGAAGTCCAGCCCGTACCGCCACGGAGGCACCAGTTTGCGAATCGGGTCCAGTATGGGCGAGGTGATACGGCTGAGTGTGCGCGGCACCGGGTGCCACGGGCTCCACTTCACTACGTTCGCGTACATCAACCACGACAGGATGACGTCCGCCAGTATTGCCCACGTCAACAGCTGCAAGAGCATGTCCAGCACACCGATCATTGCTGTCCTCTCTCCCCGGAGGAAGGTGAGGAATCGCGAGTCATGACGTCACGGATGTTCTTCCGTACTGCCTCCATCTGGTCTACCGGCATCATCGGGAACCGGCGCAGGAGCTCCTGCCACGTCTCCACCGCCTTTTCGCGCTCTCCCAGCCTGGCGTACACATGCCCCAGTGTGTTCCACACGAACCACTCACACGGAAACTTGACCGCCTGCTCCAGATACTCCCGCGCTCTGGCATAGTCCTTTTTGCGGATGTAATAGTACTGTCCCAGTTCATAGTACATGTCGTAGGAGTTCGGGTTATTGCGCAGACCGCGCTGGTACAGCGCTACCGCTTCATCGTCGCGGTCTGAGCTCCACAGTAACCACCCGGCGTTCTCGTACAGATCGATGTTGTGGGGGCCCAGTGTGATGGCGAAATAGGTCATGTTAATCAAATGTTCGTGTTGACCGTCATGCCACCAGCGGTCCATTTGTACTATCCAGCGGTCTAAAACCCCGTCCATGATGGTGTCCACGCGTTTTTGAACCTCTGCGGGCAGGGGGCGGGTTTGCGCCTGCACCGATGCGAAACACACACACACCAGCCCGATTGTCCAGAGCCATTTCATGGTTGCTGTTCCTTTCTCATCGCGGTGTTTTAATCCTATTGTCGGCAACCGCACTGTCCTGTAGTAGTATACGGGGAATCGGGGGCAAAAATCAACGCGATTTGACCGGCAGATTACATTTGGGCTATACTGGCGTATGCCAACAGGAGCGTATCGATGCGTCGTCTGGTGTCTACACTGTTCTGGCTGGAAAGCGCGCTGGCGATAGCGGGTTTCGGACTGCTTGCGGTAAGGATAGCCTGGCTGCGCACCGGGTGGCAACGGGTCATCTACCCCACCTGGCAGGACACGATGCTGGGGGTGCTTCTCACCGCCGTCATGCTCGCTCTGGCGATCGCCGGTTCCGCAGCATCCGAGCGATGGACGGCGTGGGCTTTTCTCAAGCGGTGGATGTTGCAGGTTTCGCCGCTTCTCTCGGAGATTCAGCCGAGGGAGATCGTGCTGCTATCCGCAGTAGCTGGCTTTGGCGAGGAGGCACTGTTTCGCGGTGTTATCCAGCCGGTTTCCGGTATCTGGCTGGCTTCCCTGCTGTTCGCGGTTATCCATGTGTTGCGATGGGACAGCGACGGCATCAAAATGATGCTCTTCTATATACCCTTCGGGTTGCTGCTGGGTGGGCTGTACCTGCTCACAGGTAACCTGTGGGGATGCTGTGTGGCGCATACGCTTTATGACCTGGTGGCTTTGTGGTGGATACAACGACACCTGAAACGCTCCGCGTTTTCGGCTCAATGACGTTCCAACCGTACCAGAAACTGCGTGTTTGCCTGCTGCGTGGTGTATACTCTAAGAAGGAGTATACGCTCATGGTGCGCATCAAAATCTGCGGTGTTACACGGATAGAGGATGTGCACGCCGTTGTAGAGGGCGGGGTGCACGCGGTGGGCTTCGTGTTCGAGCCGTCGAGCCCCCGATATGTTGGCGGGTGTGACAACCTGCTCCTGTTGCTGGAAAGCGTGCCTCCTTTCGTGACGCGGGTGGCCGTGTTCGGAAATCTGGTGGATGTAGGCGAAGCCGTCTGGCAGCGCGTCGATGCGGTGCAATTTGTGCAGGAGGCGGAACCAGTTCGCCTTCCGTCGCATCTGCGTCGTATCCGGGCCGTGCGCTTGCGTTGCGAGGAGGATGTCGCGCACGCCTTGCAGCTGCAGGCAGAAGCCGATGCCCTTCTCGTCGATTCCTATCACCCCGAGAAGATGGGAGGTACCGGCGAGCGGGCAGACTGGGGTCTGGCTCGGCAGTTGCGCGAGGAGGCGGTCAAGCCACTGATTCTGGCGGGTGGATTGACTGCAGATAACGTGCGGGAAGCCATCGCGCAGGTGATGCCCTACGCAGTAGACGTCAGCACCGGTGTGGAGAGCGCACCCGGCAAAAAAGACCATCAGAAAATCAAGGAGTTTATCGCAAATGTCCGGCAGTTTGCAGACAGCCCCTGATGCGCGCGGTCATTTTGGCATCTTCGGTGGAAGGTTTGTACCGGAAACGCTGATACCCGCGCTGGATGAGCTCGAGCAGGAGTACCGTAAAGCACAGCAAGACCCCGAGTTCCAGCGGGAGTTTCATTACTACCTGCGGCACTACGTGGGCAGACCCACACCCATCAGCTTTGCCGAACGCCTCAGCAACTACCTGGGCGGGGCGCGAATCTACCTGAAGCGTGAAGACCTCTGCCACACCGGGGCACACAAAATCAACAACACGCTGGGGCAAATTCTGCTGGCGAAACGGATGAACAAAAGGCGCATCATCGCCGAGACGGGCGCGGGACAGCACGGCGTCGCCACCGCAACGGTGTGCGCCCGATTCGGCTTCGAGTGCGAAGTATACATGGGTGAAGAAGACGTGCATCGTCAGGCACTCAACGTGTTCCGCATGAGGTTGCTTGGCGCGAAGGTCATCCCGGTAACTTCCGGCACACGCACCCTGAAGGATGCCACCAGCGAAGCCATCCGTGACTGGGTGACCAACGTGCGCACCACGCATTACATTATCGGCTCGGTCGTGGGACCGCATCCTTACCCGATGATTGTGCGCGATTTCCAGTCGGTCATCGGGCAGGAAAGCCGTCAGCAAATGCTGGAGTTGATGGGCAAGCTGCCCGATGTGGTGCTGGCGTGCGTTGGCGGTGGCAGTAACGCCATGGGAATCTTTTATCCCTTCCTGGAAGACCCCGTGCGGTTGATTGGGGTGGAGGCAGCAGGACGTGGTTTGCATACCAGCGAACATGCCGCGACGCTAGCAAGGGGGCGACCGGGAGTACTGCATGGCGCGGCGAGTTACCTGCTGCAGGACGAATACGGTCAGGTGATGCCGACCCATTCCATTTCGGCGGGGCTGGACTACCCGGGCGTCGGACCAGAACACAGTTATCTCAAGGAGACCGGGCGCGCGGAGTATGTGACCGCTACAGACGAAGAGGCACTGGAGGCTTTGCAGATGCTGGCGCGTATGGAGGGCATCATTGCCGCGCTGGAGACAGCGCACGCGGTGGCTCACGCCATCAAAATCGCGCCCACCATGCCGGAGGACAGCACGATTCTGATTAACCTCTCTGGCAGAGGTGACAAGGACGTGGATATCGTATCCCGCGCGCTGGGAGGTCAACTGTGAGCCGAATCGCCGGACGTTTTGCCACTTTGCGCCAGAGCGAAGAGGGTGCGCTGGTGATATTCGTGACCGCAGGCGACCCGAATCCTGACCTCAGCGAGAAACTGGTGTTGACCATCGCCGACGCGGGGGCGGACGTGATCGAAATCGGTATCCCTTTCAGCGACCCGCTGGCAGATGGTCCCACGATTCAGGCATCCACCTTTCGTGCCCTGCAACATGGCATGACCCCAAGCCGTGTGCTGGAAATGGTGTCTCGGGTGCGGGCACAGACCGACGTGCCTCTGGTGGCGATGACCTATTTCAACCCCGTTTGGCAAATGGGCGTGGAAAGGTTCGCGCGAGAGGCAAGTCAGGCAGGGGTGGACGGCGTTATCATGACCGATATGCCCCCAGACGAGGCAGGTGAGTGGCATCCTGTGGCGCGACAGCACGGGCTCGACACCATTTTTCTTGTGGCTCCTACCAGCACGGCGGAGCGGATGAAGCGGGTAGCGCAGATGAGCAGCGGGTTCGTCTATTGTGTGTCACGCACGGGCGTAACCGGCGCGCGCGAGCACCTGCCCGAGGAAGTGCCGCAGATGCTGCAGGCGATGCGCGCACTAACCGACCTGCCGTTATGCGTGGGCTTCGGCATTTCGCGCCCTGAGCACGTGCGCGCGGTGTGCCGGATTGCCGATGGAGCGGTGGTGGGCAGTGCGGTGGTGTCGTTGATCGAAGAGGAGGTAAAAGCGGGAGAGCAAGCGGCGCTGGCGGCAGTGCACCGGTTTGTGAAGAGTTTGAAAGAGGCAACGAGGTAAAGATGGGATTTCGTCTGTTTATCTTCGACCTGGACGGCGTCATTTATCGCGGTGAGGAAGCGATGCCCTACGCCGCGGAGACGGTACACCGCCTGCGCCAGCAGGGCAAGATGGTGCGCTTTCTGACCAATAACTCCGCCCTGACGCGCGAAGCGTATGTGCGGCGCCTCACGGGTATGGGTATTCCTTGTGAGGAGGAGGACTTTATGACCTCCGCATATGCTACCGCGCTCTACCTGCAGTCACAGGGTGCATCGGCTAAGCGGGTGTTTATTGTCGGTGAGGAAGGCATCCATGAAGAACTGCGCCGTATCGGAATGCAGGTGGTCACCGACCCGGAGGAGGAAGGCGCGGACTACGTGGTGGCGGGCATCGACAGAGACTTCACCTACGACAAACTGCGCCGCGCACACTATGCTATCCAGCACGGCGCGTTGTTCATCGCCACCAACCGCGACGCCACTTACCCCGCCGCGGGAGGAAGGATTGTGCCCGGAGGCGGAGCCATTGTTGCAGCGATCCAGACCTGCACGGGGGTGGAACCGCTGGTGATTGGCAAACCGAACACCTACAGCATGGAGCTGCTGTTGCGGCGCTGTGGGGTGTCCGCGGACGAAGCAGTGCTGGTGGGGGATAGGCTGGATACCGATGTGCTGGTGGGGATGCGAGCGGGATTGCACACCGTGCTGGTTCTGACGGGAGTCACAGATGCAGAGGCACTGCGTTCTGCGCCAGCAGAGATGCTGCCGGAAAGGGTCATACACAATCTGGCGGAACTGTGAGAAAACGCCCCTCTGCACGGGGGCGCAGAGGGGCGAGTTTTCCTGCGGGTTTTTGGAGGTCGCTCGCAGGAATGACCATGTTGTTGCTCCAGGCTGTTTGCACTTATTATACAGAATTAGGTACCAAAAGTAAATATCTTTTTGTATACTACTTTGGAAAAGCAGGAGAAAAATCCGGCTTGTGTTAATAAGTATCGCGGGAACCAATCCCGATATCATTACCACACAGAGAGGGCGACGATGAGCAGAAAGGTAAAGAAGCCGATAGGTATCGGCATCATTGGCAGCGGGGGCATTGCGCAGGCTGCGCACATGCCCGGTTACGCCGCTTATCCCGACCTGTGCCGCATTGTGGCAGTGGCAGATATTAACCCTGAGGTAGCCAAAGCAGCCGCGGAGAAATTCAACGTACCGCATGTGTTCACCGACTACCGGGACCTGTTAAAGCTGAAAGAGGTGGATGCGGTCAGCGTATGCACGCCCAACTACCTGCACAAGCAGCCCACCATTGACGCGCTGGAGGCAGGCAAGCATGTGCTGGTAGAGAAGCCGATGGCGATGAACGCGCAGGAAGGGCGCGAGATGCTGGAGGCGGCACGGCGCACGGGCAAAAAGCTGCAGGTTGCGCTCAACATGCGCTTCAGCACCGGTGTGCGCACCATCAAGCGGTTCATCGATGCGGGCAAACTGGGGGAGATTTACTATGCCCGGGCGCAGGCGCTGCGCCGACGCGGTATCCCCGGCTGGGGCGTATTCACCCAGAAGGATAAGCAAGGGGGCGGTCCGCTGATAGACATCGGCGTGCATATTTTGGATGCCACCCTGTTCTTCATGGGGCATCCTAAGCCCGTGTCGGTCAGCGGGATGACCTACACCAAGTTCGGCACACGCGAGGGCGTGGTCGGCTTGATGGGGCAGTGGGACCCGAAGACCTACACGGTGGAAGACTTTGCGGTAGGGCTGGTGCGCTTCGAGAACGATGCCACGCTGGTGATCGAGTCCAGCTTCTGCGCCAACATCGAACACGACATCTTCAACACCACCATCCTGGGCACCGAAGGTGGAGCGCAGCTCAATCCGCTGAAGCTGTTCCGTGAGGAGGAACAGACGCTTCTGGATATCACGCCTTACGGATTGCGCGAGGTGAACAGCCACCAGCAGGAGGTTTACGCTTTCCTGCAGGCGATTATCAACGACACCGAGCCGGAGGTTACCGCCGAGCAGGGACTAATGGCGACCGAGATTATCGACGCCATTTACGCCTCGGCGGAAACCGGCAAAGAGGTTGTGCTGAAGTAGGCAGCTTTAGGGGCACAATGGAAGCCAGCCGGCTGAAGCCGCAGATAGGACGGCTCCGCCACTCTCCGCGCGGACGTGCATTGCTTGCGCTGGTAGCACTGGCGGGGGTGGCGGAGCTGGCTTACGCCGTGGTCAACTTCTCCGCCATGCCTCCCTACCTTCGCTTCGATCTGGGTTTGGGCGCGTGGGTTGGCGCGGTAGGCGCCGCCTTCTTGCTGGCGGAGACGGCACTGAAATCTCCATTGGGTTTGCTCAGCGACCGTTTCGGGCGCAAACGGTTGTTGCTGGTCGGTCCGCTGATCTCCATGGTCACCGCGCCGCTGACCGTGCTGGTGCACCACCCGCTGGGACTGATGTTGCTGCGTGCACTGGATGGGGTTGGAGCAGCTGCGCTGTGGCCCACCATCTTTGCGGCGGTCGCCGATGTGGTGGAAGAAAAAGACCGCTCGACCGCCATGAGCCTGTTGAATGTGACCTATCTGATTGGGGTGGCGATGGGCCCACTGCTTGGCGGACTGGTCAATGACCTGACGGGTAGCCGCACCGCCTCTTTCTATCTGGCGAGCCTGCTTTTTGCGCTGGCGACGGTGGTCTGTCTGGTGGGAGTGCCTGCGCGCTTTCCGCATCACGCTGAGCACCATACCGATTCCCAGCCTCCTCATATCTCCCTGCGTGAGATGTGGGAGAGCGCAAAGATGGTGCCAGATACCTTGCTGCTGGGCTTTATCTCTTTCTTTGGTATCGGCATGGTCATGCTGCTGGTGAAGCTGTATGCCATGGAGGTGCTGCATCTCAGTGAAAGCGCATACGGACTGTTGTTGCTGCCTCCGGCGGTGGTGTTCGCACTTGCCAGCGTACCGGCAGGCAGGGTAGGAGACCTGTGGGGCAAGGAACGCGCCATGCGACTGGGCGTTGGGCTGGCGATGGCGGGTATGTGGTTTATCCCCTTTGTGCATAATCACTGGGTGCTGTTGATTTGCGGATGTATTGTCGGATTGGGCTACATTCTGGCAATACCGGCGTGGATGGCGCTGGTCTCGGAGGTCGGCGGTAGCCGGCGCGGCGCGGTGATGGGAGCGGTGTTCACCGCGCAGGGGGTGGGCGCCATGCTGGGCGCGCCGCTGGGGGCGTATCTTTATGATAAGGTGCCCATCCGTATCGGGCAGTGGGTGATGCCCAGTCATATCACGCCTTTTCTGGGCACTGCTCTTGCGCTGACCCTTTCCTTTATCTTAACGGTATGGTTCTTTCGTGACGGCAGGCGTGTGAGGCAGACCGATGCAAAATAACAGGACATTGCATATCGCGCTGATTATCGGCACGGTGTTGCTGACCGTGCCATGGCTCGCTGTGGCGTTCGGCACGCACCCGTCGGCGCCGGTTACGGTGTTTTTGTCCGGTCTGGCGATTTTAGGGGCAGCGTTTCTTATCTCGTGGTCGGCGGAGCTGGCTCAGTTTGACGTGTCGCGCTCGCTGGCGATGGCGCTGCTCGCGTTGATTGCTGTGCTGCCGGAGTACGCGGTGGACATCTATCTGGCATGGCGTGCCGCCCACCATCCGGAGTACATTCCGCTGGTTGCGGCGAACATGACGGGCGCAAACCGTCTGCTGGTCGGCGTCGGCTGGTCGGCGGTGGTGTTTCTGGGCTGGATGGCGTTGCGCAAACAGGGCAAGATACCTGCAGAAGGACAGATTCCTATCGAGCCGGTGCTTGCCATTGAGGTAACCACTCTAACTGTTGCCACGCTGTACTCTCTGGTGTTGCCACTCAAGGGCACCATTACTCTTTGGGACGCGGTGGTCTTTGTACTGATGTTTGCGGGGTATGTCTGGACGGCAGGTCGTGCCCCGCACATCGAGCCTGAACCTGCGGGACCGGTGGCTACCCTCGCTGCGCTTCCCAGAAGGTGGCGTCGTGCCTCCTATGTGCTGATGTTCCTGTATTCCGGTTTCATCATCCTCATAGCCACCGAACCCTTTACCGAGGGGTTGATTCATCTTGGTAAGAGCTTTGGTATCAGCGAGTTCATACTAATCCAATGGATTGCTCCGCTGGCTTCCGAATCGCCGGAGATGATTATCCTCTGCTATTTTGCATTGCGTGGGCACGTGGCGTCTGCGATGTCGGCAATTATCTCCTCAAAAATCAACCAGTGGACGCTGTTAATAGGCTCACTGCCCATCATCTACTCCGTATCTGCAGGGCACTTCTCTTTCCTGCCTCTGGAGCCGCGTCCGCGCGAAGAGGTGCTTCTCACCGCCGCGCAATCGCTCTTCGCGTGCGCCGTGATTGCCAACCGATTCTTCAGCCGGTTGGAGGCTCTGTTGCTCTTTGTGCTGTTCGCCGTGCAGCTGGTGATACCCAGTATCGCGGCACGTTATGCCTTCACCGTCCTTTACTTCGTGCTGGCGCTGGGATGGATGTTCGCTTATCGCCGCGAGGTCGGGGTGAACTGGACTATCTTCTACCGTCTGTTAAAGCGGCAGCCTGTGGATAAGGAGGTCACCTGATGCGTCGCCTGTTCCGGGCGCGCGAGTTCGGTATCCTGCTGGTGCTGGCGGTGGAAATCGCCGTATTCAGTATCCTGACCCACCGCCCCGACCGCCCGAACCCGATGCTGGACGCCTCGAACCTGCTCGCTACCGTTCGCGACATGACCGTTCTTGCCACCGCTGCGCTTGGCTCCTGTGTCATCATTATTTCGGGTGGTATTGACCTGTCGGTCGGTTCCTGCATTGCGTTGACCTCGGTGGTAACTGCCTATGCCATTGTATCGGGGCATTCGCCGGTGTGGGCGTGCCTGCTGGCCGTCTCAACGGCGGTGGTGATGGGACTGCTTTCCGCAACCTTCATCACGCGAGCCAAACTGCCTCCTTTTATCGCCACGCTGGGCATGATGAGCATCGCGCGTGGTCTGGCATATCTGGTGACCAAAGGAGCGACCATTCCCATTCCCGATTCGGGCTTTACGCGCGGGCTGGGCAGCGGAATGATACCGCTTCCGGGTCTGTCGATGCCGGTGCCTGTGCTGCTATTGCTGGTGTGCGCGCTGGTCTTTCATCTGTTCCTCTCGCGCACACGCCTGGGGCGTGAAATCTACGCGCTTGGCGGCAACGAGGAAGCTGCGCGTCTGTCTGGAGTGCCGATAGTGCGTTTGAAGTATTTGGTCTACGCGTTGGGCGGTCTGATGGCAGGGCTGGCAGGAGTGATTTTTACCGCGTACTACGGTACGGGGCAATCCACTGCCGCAATGGGCTGGGAGCTGGATGCTATCGCCTCGGTGGTCATCGGTGGGGGGAGCCTCTCCGGAGGGCGAGGCTCCGTTTGGGGAACCTGTATCGGCGCGCTCATCTTTCAGGTGTTGCGCAGTGGTCTGGCGATGGTGGGTGCCTCGGATTACAACCAGCTCATCATCGGGGCGGTCGTGATTGCCGTTGTCGCCTTCGACCAGGTAACCCGAAAGGGGCGCGGGTGACCTCGTCTCACTAAGCAGCCTCAGCAAGGCTCTGCCCACCCAGCCATTTTGCCAGCATCTCCGCCAGCCTTTCACGCTTTACTGGCTTGCTGAGATAGTCGTCCATGCCGGCTTCCAGACAGGCGCGGCGATCACTCTCCATCGAGTGAGCGGTCATCGCAATGACGATGCGGCGTTCACCGGTAGTGCGCTCCGCTTCGCGGATGCGCCGGGTGGCTTCGTAACCATCCATCTCTGGCATCTGCACGTCCATCAGGATTATGTCGTATTGGCTTTGCAGTGCCTTTTTCACCGCCTCCTCACCGTTGACCGCCACATCTACTGTGCAACCCAGGCTCTGCAGCATCTTCACCGCTACCATGCGATTCACCTCATTGTCCTCCGCCAGCAGGACATGGCAGGAGGTGAACCGGAGAGGCATGGAGGTCGCCGTTTCTGCTGGACGATATGCCTCCTGCGCCAGAGGCAGGGTCAGGTCGATCCAGAAAGTGCTGCCTTTGCCCGGCTCGCTTTGCACTCTGATTTGACCACCCATCATCTCTACCAGTTTCTTGCTGATAGCCAGCCCCAGTCCAGTGCCGCCATAGCGGCGGGTGATGGAGCCATCCGCCTGGGTGAACTCTTCGAAGATACGAGACAGGCTTTCGGGTGGAATACCGATACCGGTATCGCTCACGCGGATGCGCAGGTTCGCGCAGCGTCCACTTTCGGTCTCTGTTTCACCCAGATGCTCGAGGCCGATAGTGATGCTACCGTGCTCGGTGAACTTCACAGCGTTGCTGACGAGGTTGTTCACAATCTGACGGATGCGCAGTTCGTCGCCGATGACGGCACGAGGCACATCCGGTGCGATGTCTGCATACAGCTCCAGCCCTTTGTTTCGAGCGGGTGAAGCGAACAGCGCGGCAACCTCTTTCACCATCTGAACGGGGTCGAAGGGTTCGGGGTTCAACGTCATGCGCCCGGACTCGATCTTCGACAGGTCGAGGATGTCGTTGATGATGCCCATCAGGGTGTTCGCACTGCCGCGAACCAGGTTCAAGTACTCGCTCTGCTGCGCGTCTAATGGAGTATCTGCCAGCATGTCCAGCACTCCGATAATACCGTTCATCGGGGTACGAATCTCGTGGCTCATGTTGGCGAGGAACTCGGATTTGGCGCGGCTTGCCGACTCGGCTACCTCCGCCATGCGAGTGGCTTCCGCCAGCGCGTCTTGCAGTTGCCGATTCATCTCCGCCAGCGAGTCTATCATCCTGGCGCGCTCGATGGCGATCCCGGCAATGTGGGCAATAACCTCGGACATCTGCTGCTCGCCTTCGGAGGGATAGTGCTTGAAAGGATAGTATGCGGCAAACACCGCCAGCACCTCTCCCGTGCTGGAGCGTATCGGCAGCGAGTACGAGGCGGCGATGCCATGTTGCTGGGCGATGTGTCGGAAACTGTACCGCAGGGGGCTAATGCTGGTGTCGGGTACAATGACCGCTTCGTTACGGAAAGCGGCTGCGCCGCAGGCAGAAGTGGTGTTGCCGATAGGAAGATGGTTCATCAGGCTTCGCAATCTCGCATCGATGTTGGGCGCGGCAAGTAACTTCAGTCTATCGCCAGCAACCGTAAACACGGCACAGCGCGCACCCGTAACCATGGTTTCAAACTGCTCACACAATGAATCCATCAACTGCGTTATCGGAAAGTTACCCGCAATCTTTTCCAGCACGTCCAGTTCGAACTCCAGCAATCCGGCGCGTGTGGTCACCCACTGGTTGTACTCGGATTGACGGCGTGAGTAGAAGACGGCTGTCCCTACCCCGATGGAGAGGATAAGCGCGATGATAAACACTGCAGACGCCGCTAGCCGTAAGCCTGCGAGCCGGTCTGTGAGTTGCGCCAGGGGCATACGGGCGACCACCACCATGGGAGCCCGGGTGGGCAGGGAAGCGTATGCCGAGAGGTAGCCGTTGTGCAATGCTCTGCTGTCCAGTTGTTCTGCCACCGTGAGCCGGAAACGCAGGGCATTCATCAGGCCTGGAGACGCTGACACTGCCTCCCTGCTTGAGGGGGATGCAGCGCTACTGAGCAACAGCTGGGGCTGGTCGTCACGCAGGGTGTAGACCTGAATCTCGTACTGCTTTCCAAACAGGCGGTGCAGTCTGGCAAGGTCTGCTCGCCATTCGGCGGGGATAGCCCCTTGTTGAGGTGAAGACACCTTTTGCCCTGCTGTCAGAGTGTCCGCCGCGAGTCTGGCTGTAAACAACAGGTCGTCGCGTGCATCTTGGACAGCAAGGCACTGGGCATGTATGTATATCGCGCCAACTCCGAGTAGCGCAACGGCGAGGGTTAGCGCCGCAGAGACGACGCCGAACGCTACCGCAGCGCGGCTGCTGGCTGTGCTGGTGTGTTCACTCATCAGTCTTACTCCGCTTGCGTCGTTCATCCCGGAACGACGACCGCCGTGCTGAACCCCGGCGAGCATTGCTCCTCTTGAGAATTCTCCATGTTCAATCCCATTATTGGAAAACATTGTAGTGTAATGCATACCTTCAGCGAAAAACCGGTAATATTCGCGGGCTGAAGCGATTTATTGAGACATTTGACTTTTGATGCCGTATTGTTCATAATTGGTGGCAGCAACCGAATCTGCGAAGGAGGCGGAGTATGGACTGGGGTGCTCTGGCTGTCAAATGGGTGCATCTTGCGAGTATCGTGACCGGTGTGGGGCTAACTCTGTTTCAGTACCTAGTATTGCTGCCTGTGCTGAAACGGGCGCAGGGGGTGCCAGAAGATTTCATCAAGGCTTTACAACGACGAGCAGGGATGGTCATCGGCGTGGCATGGGTACTGATTTGGGTAACCGGCATTTACAATCTCGTGGTGATCGTACCCGACGTCAAGCCCAACTACCATATGGTGTTGGGGGCGAAGATACTGCTGGTACTGGTGCTATTTTTCATCTCCACCGCGCTCTCGCATCCCTCACTGGCGTTCGAGGGCATTCAGCGCAACAGGGCACGCTGGGTGGCTTTCGCGGCGTGGCTGGGCATCCTCATCATTATGCTTTCGGCTTCCATGAACATGATGCGTCTCAAAGGCGTGGCTTTGAAGGAGTTACCTGCCGCCGCGCCGGCACAAGAGATGCCCGCAACGACCCCGTGAGCGGTTCAGGACATTCTACTGCGTCGGTGCCTGCGTCGCTGGGCGACAGCGCTACGGTACGCTTCTCGTTCTACCGCTGTCGCTACCGCCTCTGCCACCCGCCGGTCAAAGACGCTGGGCACGATATAGTCCTCATGTAGCTCCGACGGCTTGATGATGCTGGCGATGGCGCGGGCAGCCGCGAGTTTCATCTCCTCCGTTATCCGCTTTGCCCGACAGTCCAGTACCCCGCGGAACAGTCCGGGGAAACACAGCACGTTGTTAATCTGGTTCGGGTAGTCCGAACGTCCGGTGGCGATGATGCGGGCGATGTCGGCGATTTCATCGGGCATCACTTCTGGTATCGGATTCGCCATCGCGAAGACAATAGGGTCTTTTGCCATCTTGCGCACGTCGTCTGCAGTCAACGTACCCGGTGCAGACACACCGATGAACACATCCGCGCCTTCGATGACCTCGGACAGGCTCCCGCGTAGCCCGCGCGGATTGGTGACTTCCGCTATAGCGGTCTTGTAGGGGTTCATGTGTTCCGTTCGCCCGCGGTAGATGGCTCCTGCCCTGTCGCACAGCACGATATCGCCCACACCTGCTCGTAGAAGCAACCTGGTCACGGCGATGCCTGCCGCGCCGGCCCCGCTCACCACCACCTTCAGCGTTTCCATGGGCTTGTTCACGATGCGAAGGGCGTTTTGCAGTGCGGCAAGGGTGACTACCGCCGTGCCGTGTTGGTCGTCGTGGAACACCGGGATGTCGAGACGCTCGATAAGCCGTTCCTCCACCTCGAAACAGCGTGGAGCGGCGATATCCTCGAGATTAATTCCACCGAACACGGGCGCGATGTTCTCTACGGTGCGCACGATTTCATCCGTGTCCTGTGTCTGCAGCGCGATGGGGAATGCGTCCACTCCCCCAAGCTCCTTGAACAGCATTGCCTTACCTTCCATCACCGGCAACGATGCCGCTGCGCCAATGTTACCCAGCCCCAGCACCGCCGAACCGTCAGTAACCACCGCTACCGTGTTGCGCTTGATGGTCAGGTTGAACACGTCTTCGGGTTGCGCCACGATGGCTTCACAGACCCGCGCCACGCCGGGCGTGTACGCCATCGACAGGTCATCGCGGGTGCGAATGGGTATCTTGGGCTGAATGGATATCTTGCCTCCAAGGTGAAGTAAGAACGTGCGGTCCGAGTATTTAATGACCTTGACGCCGGGCGTTTGGCGCAGCGATTTCAGGATAGATTGGGCGTGTTCGATATTGCCTGCGTAGATAGTAAAGTCCCGGGTGATGTAGCCGCCGGTCATGCGCACGATGTCGACCGCGCCGATGCTACCCCCCTCCGCTCCGATCAGCGAGGCGATTTTGCCCAGCATACCGGGCTCGTTGGCATACTCCAGACGCACCGTGAAGCTGTAACTGGGGCTGATATGTGCCGCTGACTCAGACATTTCCAGTACTCCGTTCGGCGAGGTATGTACTGTGTCATTCTGCCCCAGAATGCGCAATCCCTGCTTCAGAATGGTAAGGAAGAAGGAAGGAATAGTGTCCACGTCTTACGAATCGGCAATGCATCTGGAGGAAGAGTGCCCATGTCGATCTCACTGCTGTCCACGTTGCAACGCACACATCCGCGCTTGCTGGCTTGTGCCGACGATTTTGAGCGGTTGCGGCGACGACTGAAAAAAGAGGCTCTCCTGCAGGAGTGGGTGGAGGTCCTCCGCAGTCAGGCAAAGGACGTTCTCCAGCAACCGGTGAGTCGGTACGAGATACCTGACGGCTTGCGCCTGCTGGCTACCAGTCAGCGTGTGAAGGAACGTGCCTATGTGCTTGCCCTGATGTACCGACAGCCGCTATGTGGAGCGACTATGGCAGGAGGTTCAGGCGGCGGCACAATTCCCCGATTGGAACCCACGCCATTTTCTGGATACCGGTGAGATGACCCACGCCTTCGCTATCGCCTATGACTGGCTGTACGATGTGTGGAGTGCGGAACAGAGGCGAATCATCCGCGAAGCCATTTTGCAGAAGGGACTGGAGCCCGGCTTGAAGAGCTATCGTGGCGAATGGAACTATGGCTGGTGGGTGAAATCGCCTTACAACTGGAACCAGGTCTGCAACGGCGGGCTAACGTTGGGCGCGCTGGCTATCGCTGACGAGGCAGAAACCGTAGCTACTGAGGTGCTGCAGGGGGCGTTGCGTTCCCTGCCGCTGGCGATGGCAAGCTATGCACCCGATGGAGCATGGGTGGAGGGACCCGGATACTGGAACTACGCGACTGCATACACGGTCGTCATGCTGGCAGGCTTGCAGACCGCGCTTGGCAGCGATTTCGGCTTGTCGCGCTCGCCCGGGTTCGATAAAGCCGCGCTCTTTCCCATTTATATGACTGCCCCCAGCGGCCGCGCCTTCAACTTCGCCGATTGTTCCGAATCGCCCATCGGGGGGCACAGCACACCGCATTTCTTCTGGCTCGCCAGGCGATTTCGGCGTCCCGAATACGCCTGGTTCGGACTTCAGCAGGCTCGGCCGGTGGCTCTGCACCTGCTCTGGGGGGACGTCTCTGCGAAATCACCCGAACAGGCGAAACTGCCGTTGTGCGCCCACTTTCGGGGTGTGGAAGTGGTGGCGATGCGCACTTCATGGAGCGACCCCAGAGCCATTTACGTGGGGTTTAAGGCGGGAGCCACCAGCGCGCCCCACGGCAACCTGGATATCGGCTCGTTCATCCTCGAAGCGCTGGGGCAGCGATGGGCGATAGACCTTGGCGCGGACAATTACAACCTGCCGGAGTACTTCGGCAGGTTGCGCTGGACATACTACCGGATGCGCGCCGAAGGGCATAACACACTGGTTATCAACCCCGCACAAGAGCCGGACCAGACTCCGGGCGCAATGACCCACATCACACGCTTCTCGGGGAAGGGAGACAGCCCGTTCGCTATCGCCGACCTGACCGGTGCGTATCAGCCCGCTGCCAGGCGTATCTGCAGGGGTATTCAGATATTGAGGAGCAAAGCGGTGCTGGTGCAGGACGAGATAGAGCTGCACCAGCCGGGTACACTGTACTGGTTTGTGCATACTCGCGCTGACGTCGCGGTAAGCCCGGATGGCAGCTCTGCCGAGCTGCGTCAGGCAGGAGATACCCTGCGCGTGCGTTTGCTACGGCCGGGCAATGGGCGGTTGGGCGTGATGAATGCCGAGCCTTTGCCCGAGTCGCCCCATCCGGAGCGTCAGGCGGAGAACAAACACGTGCGCAAACTGTTCGTTCGCATGGAGGTGCGTCGTCCGGTGCGTCTCCGCGTGTTGATGGAGCCTCTGTGGAACGAAACATTTCGCGCAGACGTGCCTGAGGAGACGCCGTTGAGCGAGTGGTAGTATTTACATAGCAAGGAGGAGTATCTATGCGGTTTGGTACCAAAGCAATTCGGGCTGGACAGGAACCCGACCCGACGACGGGAGCCGTTGTTTTACCGATTTACATGGCTTCCACTTACGTACAGTCACAGGTGGGCGAGCTGAAAGCGGGTTGGGAATACGCGCGTTCAGGCAACCCCACGCGGGCGGGGCTGGAACGCAGTATCGCCGCGCTGGAGGACGCCCAGTATGGGTTGGCTTTTGCTTCTGGGATGGCGGCAGAGACGGCGGTGAGCTCGCTGGTGCGCACCGGAGAGCACATCCTGGCCACCAAAGACATCTACGGGGGAACCTTCCGCCTGTTCCGCCACCTGCGCGAGAAGTACGGTATCGAGTCCATTTATACCGACTTCACCGACCTCAGCCGCGTTGAGGAAGCGTTCACCCCGAACACGCGGCTCGTTTGGATAGAAACTCCATCGAACCCCACGCTGGTGGTGCTGGACATTGCGGCTATCGCCGAACTGGCGCATCGGCATAATGCCCTGCTGGTGGTAGACAACACCTTCGCCAGTCCCTACCTGCAAAACCCTCTGCAACTCGGCGCGGACATCGTGCTACACAGCACCACCAAGTACATCGGCGGGCACAGCGACCTGATTGGCGGCGCAGTGGTGACCAATGACGCCGAGCTGTACGAGAAACTGTATCGCTACCAGAACGATTTTGGCAGCGTGCCCAGCCCGTTCGATTGCTGGCTGACCCTGCGGGGCATCCGCACCCTGCATGTTCGCATGGAGGCGCACTGTCGCAACGCGATGGCCGTGGCACAGTTTCTGGAGAGCCACCCGAAGATAGAATGGGTGCGCTACCCGGGTTTGCCTTCCCATCCGCAGCACGAACTGGCGCGCAAACAGATGCGTCATGGCTTCAGCGGCATGATTGCCGTGGGCGTGAAGGGGGGAGCGAAAGCGGCGCAACGCTTCTGCGAGGGCACGAAGATTTTCAATCTGGCGGAGAGCCTGGGCGGGGCGGAGTCGCTGATTGGCTACCCCCCGAAGATGTCGCACGCATCGATGAGTGCCGAAGAACGAGCGTGGTGCGGCATCCCCGATAACATGGTTCGCCTCTCCGTCGGTCTCGAGGACGTCAACGACCTCGTCGAAGACCTGCAGCAGGCACTCGAATCGGTTTAGGGCGAACGGTGGCGCAGGAACCGCCGCAGGCACGGCGAAGGAAGACAGGGGATATATTCCATCTACAATCGGAGGAGCACATGAACCCATTAACGCTGTCGACGCTGAAATCGCTGACCCTGCGGCGGCACGCACGCACAAAGCGCGTGTCCAGCTACGATAGGACCGGCGGCAACGCCGATTGCTGGCATATTCCCGCTGGCGAAACCGCCACGTTAGCAGACATCTCCGGTGCAGGCTGCATCACGCATATCTGGTTCACCGTTGCCTGCAAGGACCGCGACTACCTGCGTAAGACCCTGCTGAAGATGTACTGGGACAACGAACCCGAACCGAGCGTCTACGTGCCGTTAGGCGACTTCTTCGGTCTGGGGCACGGCATCGCGCAGTCCTTCGTCTCCGCGCCGTTGGCGACGGTTGCCCCGGCGGAGATGGAAGGCAAGCGCGGCGGCAACATGGCGATGAACTGCTACTGGCAGATGCCCTTTGCCGAGCGGGCGGTCATTCAGGTGGTCAACGAGTGCGATGTGCCCATCGACGCCTTCTACTTTTATATCGACTACGAGGAGTATGACGCGCTGCCGGAAGACGCCCTGCGCTTCCACGCCCAGTATCGCCAGGAGTACCCGACCAAGGGCATCAAAGGCGAACTGGCGCGGCAGGGTCTGGATATCGGCTTGTTCTGGCAGGAACCGAACGTCGACGGCAAAGAGAACTACGTGATTCTGGAAGCGGAAGGAGCAGGGCACTATGTGGGCTGTGTGCTGTCGGTGCATAACATTGACCCCAACGTGGACGGGTTGACCTGGTGGGGTGAAGGCGACGATATGTTCTTTATCGACGGGGAGGAGCTGCCCTCCCTGAACGGAACCGGTTCGGAAGACTATTTCTGCCACGCCTGGGGGATGCATGACCGTGCCTATCCTTACGCGGGCACGTCCATCTGGGAGCATGACCCGCGCTACCCCGGACGGCACAAATGCACCAGCTACCGATTCCATATTCAGGACCCTGTGGTTTTCACCAAATCGCTGAAGGTGACCATCGAGCACGGGCACGCCAACCTGCAAAACAACGACTACTCCAGCGTGGCGTTCTGGTATCAGACCGAGCCGCACAAGCCCCATCCGCCCATGCCGGGCAAATGGGAGCGTTGCGCCCGTCCCGACACCTTGCGTTAACAATCTATCCGACAGGAGGACACTGCGATGAAACTGGCTTGTCAGGATGGCATGGCGCCGGGCAATACGCTTCAGGAGAAGCTGGACAACCTGGCGCAATTCGGATACGAAGGCATTGAGTTCTGGGGAGCGCAGTTCCTGGACACCGAGCAAGGCGGAATGCGCAAAGAGCGCGTGGCGGAGGTGAAGCGACTCACCGCGAACCACTCCGTCAAGCCCAGCTCCATCTGCGCGGGCTATCGGGGAGCATTACTGGACGCCGACCGCCGCGAGCGCGAACGCGCCATTCAGGATATCGAGACGCTGCTGTACGTGGCGGGTGAAATCGGCGCGACGGGCGTGATTGTGGTGCCTATCTTCGGTGCGCCGCGCCTTCCCGACCTGACGCCCTATGCCTCGGCGGTGGAGCTGGAGACCGAGCTGCTCTGCAAGGTGCTGGAGCCGCTGAGCAAGGTGGCGGAGAAGGCGGGCAGTTACATCCTGCTGGAGCCACTGAATCGCTATGAGACCCACTACATGAACCGGCTCGAACAGGCGGTCAGCATCTGCCAGCGCGTGGGAGGCTCGCACCTGAAGCTCATGGCGGACTTCTTCCACATGAACATCGAAGAGCGCGACATCCCTGCCGCCATTCGGGGCGCAAAGGGCTATCTCGCCCATGTGCATCTGGCGGACAGCACACGCCTGCTACCCGGATACGGGCACACCGACTTCCGTTCGGGCTTCGCCGCGCTGAAGGAGATTGGCTTCACGGGCTATATGGCGCTGGAGTGCGGCATCCCGGGCGACCCGCGTGAAGAGCTGCCGAAGTGCGCCCATTACTTGCGGGCGCAGATGGCACCATGAGGCTGATTCTCGCGCACGATTTGGGCACAACCGGTAACAAGGCGGTGCTGGTGGACGAGCGGGGGCAGCTGATCGATACTGCCTTCGCGGGCTACCGCACTGCCCATTCCGCGCCCCTTGCCGCCGAGCAGAACCCCGCCGATTGGTGGCGGGCGGTGGTGCGGTGCAGCCGCGCCCTGCTGGAGAAAGACCCCGAGCGGCGCCGACAGCTGGTGTCGGTCGGCTTCAGCGGGCACATGAACGGTGTGGTGCTGGTGGACGAGCAGGGCAGACCGCTTCGTCCCGCGCTCATCCACGCCGATATCCGCGCTCAGCAACCGTGTGAACGCCTGCGACAACTCCTGGACGAGGAGCGATACTACGCCATCACCGGCAACCGCCTCGCGCCCTTCTACTCTCTGCCCAAGCTAATGATGCTACAGGAGCTGGAGCCGGAGGTCGTCTCGCGAGCCCGCTGGATGTTGCAGTGCAAGGACTATTGTGCGGGCAAGCTCACGGGCAGGTGGGGGGTTACCGACCCGTCGGACGCCTCGCTGACGGGGATATACGATGTCAACCGCCTGTGCTGGAGCGAAGAGGTGATAGAGGCAGCGGGCGTTCCCTGTCGTCTGCTTCCCGAAGTGCTCCCTTCCACAACGGTTATCGGCAGGGTAACCGCGCAGGCGGCTCGGGCAACGAGCTTGCCCGAAGGACTGCCGGTGGTGCTGGGCGCGGGAGATGGTGCGTGTGCGACGGTGGGAGCAGGCGTGGTGGAGCCGGGCGCGTGCTACACTTATGTGGGCGGTACGGCGTGGACCTCGTGCCTGCGCGAGCGGTTCACTCCCGACGGGCAGATGCGCCTTACCACGCTGATGTCCGCGCAGGCGCAGAGATGGGTGCAGTTCGGCACGGTGCAGTCGGCGGGCAGCGCGTGGGACTGGTTCGTACGTCTGTTCGGCGGGCGATCTTCTGCCGAACGGCTGCAATGGGAGGCGGCGCAGGTGCGTGCCGGCAGTGACGGGCTTCTCTTTCTGCCCTACCTCAGTGGCGAGCGCGCGCCTATCTGGAACCCGCAGGCGAAGGGCGTTTTCTTCGGACTGCAGGCGCACCACACGCGGGGGCATCTGGCACGGGCAGTGCTGGAGGGGGTCGCGTGTGCGCTGGCGAGCATCCTGCAGGTGATGCACGAGCACGGAGCGGTCGCCGAATCGGTGCGCGTGGTGGGCGGCGGTACACGCAATGAGGAGTGGATGCGCATTCTGGCAGACATGTACGGCTGTCCAATAGAAATCCCGCAACACGCGGAGACCAGCACCGCGTTGGGCGCGGCAGTCATCGCAGGAGTAGCGGTGGGCGTGTATGAGTCCTTCGCTATCGCCAAACAGATTGCCGCTCCCGCGAGGCGGGTGGAACCCCGCAACGAGAACGTCGTCCTTTACCGCTACCTGCGCGAGCGGTTTGGCGAGTTGTATGAGGCGGTGAAGGGGATGTATCGGTAAGCCGAAAAGGAGTCTTTCTGTCGGCACAACCTCTCGCCGCCCGCGAGCCTGCAGAAAAGTTCTGCAAGCCGCGCTGTCTGACCGACCTCACGGGCGCCGACCTACCCGATTGGACGGGCATCGAGAAGCCTATGGTGCGCGACAATTTGAACACACGCGCTGGGGAGTTTCTATCTGGATGGTGCACCAGACCAGTCCACCGCCTGCTGGTATCCGTTTCGCAGCAACAATCTGCCTTGGGAGCGTCCGAGAAATGGATGCTTCCTGGCAACCGGAAGTTAAAGGCAACCCGAAGCGAAGTCTCCTGCGGAGGCAGGAAACCAACAGCACAAGGCTTTGTCTGTTCGTTGCCCGAGACTTTCAGTCGCTGAGGTAAACCTTGAGCCGGTATTTCGAACACTCTCATCTGCGCCTGCCAGCTGCTTTATGGTACAATACCCTTTGTGAGACCATGAGAAGGGAGGGAGCCTGTGTTAGAGGTTTTGAGCCGCGACCTGCAGGCGTATGGCGAGCGTCTGCGTGCGCTGGGCGAACACCTTTGACGTTGCCCATGTGCGAGAGGAAATCGCCCGGCTGGAGGAGGAGACCGCCCGCCCCGGCTTCTGGGATGAGCCGCGCGTGGCGCAGGAGACCATCCAGCAGATGAACGCACTGCGCCAGCGTATCGCGGGTTGGGAGGAGCTGGAACGGCAGTGGCAGGAGCTGCAGGCGATGGCGGAACTGCTGCAGGAGGAGGAGGACCCGGAACTGCTGGAGGAGCTGCAGCAGGGCGTGCAGGAGCTGGCGAAGCGACTGGACACCCTGGAGATGGAGACGCTGCTCAGCGGCGAGCATGATGCCAATAACGCTATCCTGGAAATCAACGCCGGAGCTGGCGGCACCGAATCCTGTGACTGGGTGCAGATGTTGTTAAGGATGTACTTACGCTGGGCGCAGGAACACGGCTTCCGAACCGAGATTTTAGATGAAACTCCGGGCGAAGTTGCCGGTCTAAAAAGTGTAACGGTACGCGTCGAGGGACGCAACGCCTACGGCTTGCTCGAATCCGAGCGAGGGGTACACCGACTCGTGCGGATTTCACCGTTTGACTCCAACAAGCGCAGGCATACCTCTTTCGCTTCGGTGGATGTGATACCGGAACTTTCCGAGAGCGAAGAGATTCAAATAAACCCGGACGACCTGCGCATCGAGACCTTCCGCGCGGGCAGCGCTGGCGGTCAGCACATGCAGAAGAACGAGACGGCGGTGCGTATCACGCATATACCGACCGGCATCGTGGTCACGTGCCAGAACGAGCGTTCGCAGCAGCGTAACCGCGACCTGGCGATGCGCGTCTTAATGGCGCGGCTGGCGGAGCGCGAGCGTCGTGCCAATGCGGAGCGCATTGCTGCGCTGCGTGGTGAGCCTCCGCCGATTGAATGGGGACATCAGATACGTTCCTACGTGTTTCAACCGTATTATATGGTGAAGGACCACCGGACAGAAGCGGAAACGGGGGATGTGCCTCGGGTGATGGATGGCGACATCGACCTGTTCATCCATGCCTATCTGCGATGGAAGGGGGCACGCAAAAATGAAAACAACCAGCCGAGCGGTTAACAGCATCCTGTGGACAGCGGTTCTCCTGCTGATAACAGGTGTTGCCGTGTGGGCGCAGGAGCTGAGCACCAAAAACGTCCGCACGGAGGAGAGCGACCTGGCGAACGTGGTGGTGGACGCCCTGCGCGACGCAAGCGGAGCGGAAATCGCCTGGCTTCCGGCAGCAGCGTTCAACGAGGTCACCCTGAGCAAAGATACTCCACCGGGCGAGATAGTGAGCAGGTTATTGCCTTATCGCGACGACCGCGTGGTGGTGCTGAAACTCACCGGCGCGCAGATTCAGCAGGCTCTGGAGCGTGCGCTCACACTGTATCCCCAGCCCAATGCGGGCTTTCTGCAGGTGAGCGGACTGCAGGTGACCTTCGACCCCGCGAAGCCGGCAGGCGAGCGGGTAGTGCGCGTTCAGGTCGGTACCGAGAACAAGCAGGATTTGAACCCACAGCGTGAGTACCGCGTGGCGACCTCTGCCACGCTCGCTTACGGTGCACTGGGCTACTTCAAGGTGTGGGAGCGTTCGGCAATCGAGCGCGAAACCGATAAAACGGTCGGCGATGCCCTGCGAGCCTATCTGGAAGCAGGCAAACCGATTGCAGGAGTCTCCGGACGCATCGTGGCGATGAAACCTTAGCGAGAAAGGGGATGAACCGTTGCGCGTGGCGGAGAGATTGCTGAGTTTTTTGTCCCTCTTCGGGCTGTTCCTGCTTTGGGGCTGCGCGCCTGGAGCGGTGCAGGCAGAGCGTCCCGTGTTTGATGGCAAACGAGCGTTCGCCGACCTCGAAAAGCAGGTATCCTTTGGTCCGCGTGTGCCTGGCACACAGGGTCAGCTGCATTGCCGCGACTGGCTGATGACGGAGCTGGAGAAGGTTGCCGACCGGGTGGAACTGCAAACCTTCACTCAGGTGGTCAACGGCAAAAGCCTGCGCCTGTACAACATCCTCGCCGTTTTCAACGAGAGCGCTAGCAAAAGGGTGATGCTGTGTGCGCACTGGGACACCCGCCCCACTGCGGACGAAGAGATAGACCCCGCCAATCGCAAAAAGCCGATTCCTGGCGCGAACGACGGCGCATCCGGCGTGGCGGTGTTGCTGGAGCTGGCAAGGCAGTTCAAGTTGAGGCGCCCAGAGGTGGGTGTCATTATCGCCCTCTGGGATGGCGAGGATTATGGTCCCGATGTGGACACAATGTTGCTCGGTTCACGCTATTTCGCGAAGAACATGGGCAAACTGCGCCCAACGTATGGCATCCTGCTGGACATGGTGGGCGATAAGGATTTACAGATATACAAAGAGACCAACTCCGTATATGCTGCCCCGCAACTGGTGGAGAAGGTTTGGCGCACAGCGGGCGAACTGGGCTACCGCAAGTATTTTCCTGATGCCAGGAAGTATACTATTACCGATGACCACGTGCCGTTGATTGAAGCAGGCGTGCCCTGCATCGACCTGATTGACTTCGATTATCCTTACTGGCACACACTGCAGGATACGGTGGACAAATGCAGCCCCCAGTCCCTGCAGATAGTGGGTGAAGTAGTGGCGGCGGTGGTCTACTCTGAACGAGAATCCAAGCCATAATACTGGTACGGGGAACAACGGATACGCAGGTGTCGTCATGGACGAGGTACGCCTCAAAATCTGCGACCTTTGTGGTGCTTTGAACCTGGTGGAGAACACTGAATGCCATGTTTGCGGATGGCGCGGGCATTTCAGCACCGAACCCGCAAAAGTGCGTTCGGTGATTGAGGTCACCCGCAAACTGCAACTGCATGAAACGACACAGGGACGCAGTCTCCTAGCCGCCCTCCGCGCGAGGGTAGAAGACATTCGATGGAGCCTGCGGGTGTGGCTGATCCGCCGCAGACGCTCGCCGCATTTCCCCCTGTAACTACTTTTGAGGCTGGTTTTGCCCGAAAACCAGCAGCAACCCCAGCACCGCACCGTAGATGGCGGCAATGACAGGGTTGCAGAGAATGCCTCAAGTGCTGCCCATCTTGCGGGACAGCGCGGACAGTATCAAACCCGCCACTGCCCCGCCTGCGATGGCAAGAATCGCTTTAAGCGGCATGAGCGGTTCCTCCTACACGGTCTCTGTATTCGCTGCCGTTGTGGGCGCCTCTGCTGGCAGGTACGGGAGTATCTTCGCCATGATGTGCTGTTTGGGCATCAGTCCTACCAGCCGCTCGCGGGCGAAACCGCGTGTGAAAAGGATGAGCGTCGGGATACCCTGAATGCCGTACGCATTGGCGGTTATCGGGTTCTCATCGGTGTTCAGCTTCACCACCTTCAGCCGCCCCTGATACTCGCGGGCGATATCTTCCAGAATCGGCGCGAGCATTCGGCAGGGTCCGCACCAGGGCGCCCAGAAGTCCACCAGCACCGGAATGTCCGACTCCAGTACCTCTTGCTTGAATGTGCTGGCGTTGACATGCTTGATCAACCCGCTTTTCGTGTGGTCAGACGCCTGTCGTCGCCCGAACAGTCCGAACATATTCGTAATCCAAACCTCCTTACGTTGTGGTTTTGTGTAGTGCCATAGCATTAGATACCCTTTACGCCGGAAAGGATTCGCGATAGAATAGAGAAGGCTCGTCGAGATCCGGGGGTGAATATGCAGTTACCACAGATAAAAGGCGGTCTTATCGTTTCCTGTCAGGCGCCGGAGAACACGCCTCTGGGAAAACCGGTTGTACTGGCAGCACTGGCAGAGGCGGCAGTGCGCGGTGGGGCAGCAGGCATTCGTGCCAACCTTCCGCAAAACATCCGTGCCATTCGGGAACTGGTGCAGGTGCCGATTATCGGCATCTACAAGCACACTTTGCCGAACTACCCGGTGTACATTACTCCCACTTTGGAGCATGCCCGTGCGGTGGTGGAGGCTGGCGCGGATATCGTGGCGATAGATGCGACCGACCGCGATCGCCCTGAGCCGCTGCACGAGTTGATACGGCGCATTCACGAGGAGCTGGGTGTGCCGGTGATGGCTGACATTTCCACGCTGGAGGAAGGCATTGCTGCAGAGGAGATGGGGGCGGACCTGGTCGCCACCACGATGTCGGGCTATACGCCGTACACGCAGCACCGCCGCACGATGGGGGCGGATATCGCGCTGGTTGCGCAGCTGGCGCAGAAGGTCACCGTGCCTGTTATCTGCGAAGGGCGCATTTCGTCGCCGGAGGAAGCCCGTCTCGCTCTGGAGGCGGGGGCATGGGCGGTGGTGGTCGGCACTGCGATTACCGCCGTCGATCAGGTGACCGCCCGCTTTGTGGAGAGGATGCGACAGCGCACGGCAGGTAATGGCAACGAGGACGGTACCTGATACACAGGCGTCTATGCTCCGCCAGAGCCTGCGACCGTGTTCTGTGCGTTGAACCGGTTCATCGCCGCCTGCACCCCTTCGGCGATAATGGCTTCTACAGCGTCGGCGGCGCGTTGTAGAGCCTCGTCGATAATCGGTTGTTCTTGAGGGGAGAAACGGGAGAGCACGTACTCCACCATCTGCCCTGGCGGGGGGCTGCCGATGCCCACGCGCACGCGCGGAAACGCCTGCGTGCCCAAGCACTGGATGATGGACTCCAGACCATTGTGCCCGCCATCGGAGCCAGAAGGGCGAATGCGGATCCTGCCCAGAGGCAGTGCGACATCGTCCACCACCACCAGCAGATGCGAAGTATCTATCGGATAGCGTTGTAGCAGTGCTCGTGCCGCTTCGCCACTGCGGTTCATATAGGTCATCGGCTTCGCTAATAGCACAGGTACGCCGGCAATCATTCCCAGTCCGTAGCGGGCATGGTCACGGTGAAAGTTCAGGCGGATGTGATGGCGGCTGGCAAGGATGCCTATCACGTCAAAACCGATATTGTGCCGGGTGTGGGCATACTCCGCACCCGGATTGCCCAGCCCCAGCACAATCCACTCTGGAAGTACCTCTTGTTGGGTTTTTCCGAACCATATCCGCATGGGTTCAGGAGTTCCGCATCCGTACCTCTTCGCTCTGCTGTTCAAATATGACGCTAACGGAGTGGTCGTAGTGAATCCGCCTGATGGCTTCTGCCAAAAGCGTGGACACTGTCAGCACGGTAATCTTTTCGTTTTGCTTTTCTGACGGCAAGGGTATGGTGTCGGTGACGATAAGCTGCTGGATGGGTGAGCGACGGATCCGGTCGGGGGCGTCGCCTGAAAGCACCGCGTGGGTGCAACAGGCAATCACGTCCGTCGCACCCCGCTCGATGAGCGCTTCCGCTCCCTGCACCAGTGAACCGCCTGTGTCCACCATGTCATCGACCATGATGGCGGTTTTGCCTTCCACGTTACCCACCACTTCCATTACTTCCACTTTGTTGGGCTCCGGACGTCGCTTGGCAATGATGGCGAAGGGCACATCGAGCATCTCCGCCAGCGCCTTAGCGCGAGGAGTACCGGCTACGTCAGGCGAGACCACCACACAGTTCCTATGCACCAGCCCCTGTTTCAGAAGGTGTTTAGCGATAATGGGGCCGGCGGAGAGGTGGTCTACGGGCAGGTTGAAGAAGCCCTGAATCTGCTGGGCGTGCAGGTCTACGGTGAGAATGCGGTTTGCACCTGCTACCTCCAGCAGATTGGCAACCAGGCGGGCGGTTATCGGTTCGCGGGGTTTCACCTTCTTGTCCTGCCTGGCGTAGCCGTAATAGGGGATTACGCACGTGATGCGCCTTGCTGAGGCACGCCGGAAGGCGTCCAGCATAATCAATAACTCCATCAGATTCTCATTGACCGGAGCGCAGGTTGGCTGCACAATGAATACGTCCAGTCCCCGTGCGTTCTCTCCAACCTGTACCCGTATCTCCCCGTCTGAGAAGCGGGATACCAGTATCTGCCCCAGCTGCTTATTCAGGCATTCCGCGATTTTGTGAGCCAGCGCCGGGTTGGCGTTGCCGGTAAAGATGCGCATGCGGTCTTCGTTTTCTCTATCCTTGTTGTTATCCATTTCGTCTTCCATAGGCTATCCCTCAGAAGAAGATTGTTCCCGACGTCGTTTTGCCCACTCCTCTTTCACTACCTGTCGGCACCGGGCGATTGCCAGCGAATCCGGTGGCACGTCATCGGTAATCGGCGAGGCGGCGGCGACATACGCACCATCGCCTATCTGCACCGGGGCGATTAGCGTGGCGTGAGAACCGATGAAACATCCCTTGCCGATGATGGTGCGATGCTTGCGCTTGCCATCGTAGTTGCAGGTGATGGTGCCTGCGCCGATGTTGGTGTTCGCCCCAACCTGCGCATCGCCCACATAGGTCAGATGCGCCATGCTGACGTTTTCTTCGATAATGGAGTTCTTCACCTCCACGAAGTCGCCAATCTTCGTGCCGTTGCCCACGACGGTGCCAGGGCGCAGGTTGGCAAACGGGCCCACCCGCACACCGTCGCCCAGCCGACTCTCCACCACCTGCGACGCAAGCACTGTAGTGCGATTGCCAATCTGGCTGTTCTCGATGCGCGCCATCGGCCCGATTTCGCACTCTTCGCCGATGACGGTGTTGCCGAGAATGTAAGTGTTCGGGTGAACGACGGTGTCCTGTCCGATTTGCACGTCAGCGTCGATGTAGGTGTTCGTCGGGTCTACGATGGTAACCCCCGACAGCATCAGGTTTTCCAGGATGCGCCGACGCAGGCGCGCCGCGACGTCCGCCAGCTCCACGCGGGTGTTTACCCCCAGTGTTACCTGCCAGTCGTCGGCAACGACCGCTTCCACCCTCTCGCCCTTGCGGGTGAACAGCCCGATGACATCGGTCAGGTAGTACTCGCCCTGTGCGTTGTCGGGGCGGATTTCCTTCAGCGCGTCAAACAGCGCGGGCGCGTTGAAGCAGTAGATGGATGTATTAATTTCGCGCACAGCCAGCTGTTCGGGGGAAGCATCCTTTGCTTCCACTATGCCCGTTACTGTGCCGTTGGGGTCGCGCAGCACACGCCCATACATCCCTGCGTCATGAGGCAACACTGCAGTCAACAGGGTGGCCACTGCGCCGCTGCTGTGATGATATTCCGCCAGTTTGCGCAGGGTTTCGCCGTCTATCAGCGGCGTATCGCCCGGAAGCACCAGCAGGTCACCTTCGTAATCGTTCAGCAGCGGTCTTGCGCTCATCACGGCGTGTCCTGTGCCCAGCTGCTCCTCCTGAAGGGCGAACTCGCACTGTCCGCGAAAAGCCTCCTGCACGCGCTCCGCTTCGTGTCCCACCACCACAATGGTGCGAGTAACCCCTGCAGACCGGCAGGCATCGAGAAGGTATGAAAGCAAAGGTTTTCCGCACAAGAGATGAAGCGGTTTGGGCAAACGGGATTTCATTCGGGTGCTTTTACCCGCCGCCATGATGACGGCAGTCAGCGAAGGTTTACTCACGCCCATCCTCCATCAAAGAAGCAACACCCTTCCGGGTGTGCTTCAGTGCTCTTTAGCGATAACATGGTATCACCAACACGCTCGTTTGGTCAAGGGGACGGGGTGTGGATCAGCCTTGCCCACACCCCTGTCGTTTACCGCGACCATCGCTCGTCAATCGGAGGCAGTGTAGGGAACGGCGTGTGCGGTTCCGCCTGATACCAGTATGCCACCGAGGCGATGTCGTCGGTAAGCGGCTGGAACTTGCCGTTGGGCCACCATCCCAGCGCCTGAATGGTCACCTTCAGGCTCTGCTTGAAGCGGATGGGGTCGTAGATGTGCCAGCGGTACAGTCCGTGTCGGGGCACCTCGCCGGGTTCCTTGCGCCACAGGGGATAGCCTGTAAAGGGCGCGTTAAACGTCTCACCGAAGCACCACGCACCGCAGAAGTAGTCTTCCGTGCCGGTGCCACAGATGGTGGGATATTCGCTGTCGCCGTCCATGTAAAACTTGATTTCGCCTTCGCCCCACCAGCCGTTGGAAAGCTGTGTCCACGCGAGAAACGTACCAACATAATGCCCCTGTCCCTTCACTCCGTCCAAGATAATGTGTTCGGGGCACTCGCGCGAGGTCATGGAACGTCGCCACTGCGCATGGAGATAAGCCGCGTTATCGGGGATGTCCGTCAGCGCGTAGGTAATCTGGTAGAAGAAGCCGTGAATGGGCTCCCAGCGCTGATTCTCGATGGTGATTCGCGCTCGCTGACGGAAGGGCATCGGCAGGTAGCAGTTGAAACCGCCCGACGGGTTCACTGCCACCGGCAGCGAGACCACGTTGTAGCGCAGTCCATGCCCGTTGCAGAAGAAGTCTCCCAAAGGAACTTCTACCGACGGTGTGATTTCGTCATCCCAGTACATGCGCAATATCGTATCGCGGTAGGCTTTCACGTCGACGGTAATCCAGATATGCTGGACGATGCCTGGTCCCTGAATATCTGCCAGCGTGGTGGTGGTTCCGGGTTCCAGGGTGATACAGGGGCGCACCTTCCAGCCCTTGCCCAGCATGGAAGCGGCGTTATGCTCGTCGGGTTCCGCTTTGGCGCCGCCGCCTCGCTCGCCGTTGGGGTTCTCGGCGGAAATGGAGCGCGTTTCCGCACTGGATAACAGCGGAAGGCTACCCAATCCCAGGTTCAGCAAGTGCAAATCGTTCATCCGAATCCTCCGTGCAGGGTTTGTCACCGGATAGCATAAAGCCTTTTTCGCAGTCGGCCAAGGACTATCCTTCCGCGGAGGGCTTTTCCCGTGCGGTTTGGACATCGTCCAGTAGCCACCGCGACAGCACGATAAACTCCTCCAGCGTCAGCGTTTCGCCTCGCCGCTGTGGAGCGATGCCCGCGTTTCGCAGCCCGGTTTCGACCTGCTCGCGCGGAAGACCCAGCCCACCACTAAGGGCGTTGAGCAGGGTTTTTCGCCTCTGCCCAAATGCCGCGCGCACCACGCGAAAAAGCCTCTTTTCCTCGTCAGCCGGCAGGCGTTTGGGTAGGGGTGTGAAGCGGACAATCGCGCTGTCCACTTCTGGCGGTGGATAGAACACCGTGCGCGACACCCTCTGCACGATTTCCACTCTGGAATGATACTGGGCGAAGACGCTGATGGCGCTGTATTCAGGAGTGCCGGGTTCGGCAATCAACCGTTCGGCGACCTCGCGCTGCATCATCAGCACCGCTCGCGTCCAGCCGCTGGCTACGGCGAATAGCCGCTCCAAAATGGGGCTGGTGATTCCGTAGGGGATGTTCGCCACGACCTTGAAAGGCGCATCTCCGAAGGTGTCGTGTATCAGCTCGGGCAAGTTCTGGCGGAGAAAGTCGCCGTGTATCAGGCGAATGTTTTGCAATCCACGCAGATTGTGCTGGATGACCGGTATCAGCTTCGCGTCCACTTCAAAGGTGAGTACCTGTTTGGCGTGTTGCGCCAGTGCGCGGGTGAGTGTGCCGATACCGCTGCCGATTTCCATCGCCCCCTCTTCCGGCGAGAGGTCGGCGGCTTGAAGGATTTTCTCCAGAATGTTGTGGTCACATAGAAAGTGCTGTCCCTTGCGTTTATCGGGCACCAACCCGAATTGCAACAACACCAGACGTATCTGCGATGGCGAAGTCAGCTTCACGCCATGCCCTCCGTAGGTAGGGAATGGAAAAGGCGGAGCACAAAGGCTCCGCCCACGTTCAGGTGTTAGTCCAAGATATATACTTTGACCTTGCGCATGCCGACTCGCTTCGCTTGGTGATAAGTGTCGTGCCCAAGGTCGATGCGATTGCCTTTAATGTCTCCACCGGTATCTGCAGCAATCGCATAGCCATAACCTTCGATATACAGGCGCGTGCCAAGCGGGATATAGCGCGGGTCTACGGCAACCGTACCGTAGCCTGCCTTAATCCCGGTCGCGGTGCGTCCCGTACGGCTGCCGCCACAGGCATAAGGTGCGTAGCCCGTAGCGATCATGGTAAGCACACGCCGTCCGCTGAAGAAACCTCGCGCGGGCAGCGAGCCGCCCGCCCCGTACCGCTCGATGCGCGGTTTGGGTTGCGAGATTACTTTGGACGCTAACACCTTTCGGGACACCTCCTGCCCGTCCACGCTGGTGATGAGCCACTGGATACGCTTCATCCCATCCTGTCCCTCCTCTACCACCCGCCTAACGCCCGGGCGCAGTGCCCGGTCCGCAAATCGCTTCACGGGTGCTGGGATTCTCTGCTCTTCGGTAACCACTTGCTGGCGCACCCGGGTCACCACCACTTCCATGCCGTCGGCAAGAGGCGTTGCCGGAGGCGGTTGGACGCGGTCCAACTTCTCCAGGCGTATCTCCGCTTCGCGCAAGAGTTCTGCGACGGTTGCGGCTTGTGTGTCCAATGTACGCACCGTGCCACTTTCACGCAGGCGCACCGAGAATCGGCGTCCTGCGTCTGCGGTCACGAACGCACACAGGGTTGCAGCTATCAGCAGAGACGCAAGCAGCCCTCTGCCGTACGCTTCACGCAAGTGCACGTCGGTACCTCCTTTCGGGCACCCCCCGATGGGGGCTTTTTCGGTGCCGTCGGGACGCAGATTGTCAAGTTACCCCCGCCTTGCATCAGGCGTTGTAACGCTCGTGCATTTTACCACGAAACAGCAACGGATGTCAACCACAGGCGGAGCAGCTGGGCTGCTCCGCCAGGCAAAGTGAGGTTGAGGCTATGGGGTGGAGCGCATCGGGTCATACCAATCCACATGGGGCGGTTGCCCACGCACCTGCTGGAAGGTCTGCTCGAAGCGATGCCACTTCGCGTGCCCGTCCACGAACACGTAGTTGGAACCCCCGAAATGCCGCGTGATGGCAAGGGTGGTGGGAGTCTGCGTGGCATCATCCCACAACCTGTCGTTCATCATCATATCCACCACGCGCGGCGGATTGCCCCAGTACATCGGCATGAAGTGGTCTGCTTTCACTGCCATGCCGTTTTTGGTGTTGCGCTCGCCCAGCTCGGCGATGTACACGCACTGCGCAGGCTGTGCGACCGCCGCGAGCACCATCGGACGGGGCGACATGTGGTTTCCATACGGCGGATGGAAGGCGTCAAAGTAGGCATTTAGGCCGTATGAGGAGAGGCGTGGCGGGCTCTCGTTCCACGCAGGGCTGTTGTCAGACGGGCAACGCTGCAGCAATCTGGTGCGCACATAGGGCTGTATCAGGTCCAGCCAGCTCAGAGGTGTTGGTATTCCAGGCCACATCATGCGCACGGTGGGCAGGGTTTCATCGTAGTCCTGCACATCGAGCTGCACCGCAATACCCATCTGCCGACAGTTGGACAGACAGGCGACTGACCGTGCTTTCTCGCGCGCCTGCGAGAGCACAGGGAACAGGATAGCTGCTAAGATGGCGATAACGGCTATCACCACCAGAAGTTCGATGAGCGTGAACGCTCGATAACGCATTTTTCTCTCCCTCCTCGTGTGTCGTTTCGTTGGTGTTGGAATAGACAGTAGGGGCGAAACCGCCCGACTCAGGCAAGCACACAAGGAGGATGCTCTATCCGACGGGGCAACAGGGGACGCAGCAGGGAAGAAGGCTCCGCCTGTTTCTGCCGATGATGCACAGGAACAATCATGGCGCAAGTAGTCACTACCCGCGCTGTCCACGTGTCGGGTAGTTTGGCGTCGCTGGCTGTGTCGCACCGCTTCACTGCGGGGACGTTTGCCAACTGCTTTCTTGGAATGCAGCAGCAATTTTCCACGTCGGCGCACTGCGTGCAATGGCAGTACAAGGCGTGCAGGCGATGCAGGCTATCGGGGGCGCGTGCGCTCGCCAAGGACTGGCGAGCGAGCCACAGCCAGCCTCCGAGCGACAGGTCGTATACCCCCTGCACCAGCAGGATAACCAGCACCAACGTTCTCGCCTGCATCGGCATTCGTTCCCGTATTCACGAACCACCTCCTATTATTGCATAGCCAGACTAATATTTTCAATAGCGAAACAGATGCCGACCGTACCCGCAGGCTTTAGCCTGCGCATGTGGAAAGCGCACCTCCTTCTGAGCCGCCTTTGCGTGGACGGGGACCAGTCTACGCTCGGCGGGAGCCTCGACCTTGAGTCTGGCGGATTTCTCGAACACCCCCACAGCGAGACATAATGAATGCGGACGGAAGGAAGATGTACGGGACGTGGGTGAGGGCCGCCCAACCTAACCCCCGACCCCCTTCCCTGAAAAGGAAGGGGCGCAAAACACCCCTCTGCTCGTAGGCTCACCACACGACATTTTTGCGCGTTCTCGCCCCCACCCCAGCCCTCCCCGCGGGCGGGGAGGGAGTGACAGTTCCTCCCCCGTCCACGGGGGAGGTCAGGAGGGGGGAATTCACTCAAATTTCCTCCCGTCAGAGAAAGTGTCGTGTAGTAAGGCTCGTGGGAGAGGGGACGCGGGTGAAAGCCATCTCCCCTACACCTGCTTCTGGCAGGGCGTTCACCCCAAAACGCTCGCCGCCACAATCTGCCCCAGCGCGATTCCGCCGTCGTTCGGGGGCACTCGCTGGTGCCAGTAGGGGCGAAACCCCTCCTCCCGCAGGCGCTGTACCGCTCGTGCGGTCAGGTAGGCGTTCTGGAAACAGCCGCCGCTCAGCGCGACGCACTCCACGCCCGCCCGCTTCGCCACCGCGACCATCATCTCTACTAACGTGTTGTGGAACCGGGCGGAAATGCAGCCGACAGGCACACCGGAAGCCGCATCTTGCAGCAGCTCGGGTAGCATGGGTCGCCAGTCCACCACCACGGGCGCGTCGGACGAGGTCTGCTCTACCGCGAAGGAGTAACTCTCATCCGAAGTAATGCCGTGCAGGCGGAACTCCAGCTCCATCGCCGCTTGCCCTTCGTAGTTCACCACCTGCCGCAAACCGACGAGGGACGCTACCGCGTCGAACAACCTGCCCGCGCTGGTAGTAATCGGGGCGTTGATGCCGCGTCGAAGCATTTGGCTCAAGGCGGTGAGTTCTTGTTCCGTGAACACGCTCTGTAGCGTCTGGAAAGCCTGTTCGCCATAGCATTCACACAGCACCCCCAGCGCAGAGCGGCGCGGCTCCTTGATGGCGCGGTCGCCGCCGGGCAGGCGGAAAGCGTGCAGGTGGGCAAACCTTTGCCAGCTCCCTTTGCGTATCAACAGAAACTCGCCGCCCCAGATGGTGCCGTCGGTACCGTAGCCTGTGCCGTCCCACGAGATGCCCAGCACTGGCGGTTCCAGCTCGTTTTCCGCCATGCACGACAGGATGTGCGCTACATGGTGTTGAACGGGCACAACGGGAATGCCCATCCGATGCGCCGCCTGTGTGGACAGATAGTCGGGGTGCATGTCGCAAGCGACCTTCTGCGGCTGGTGCTCCCACAACTCTTTCACATTCGTGACGACGCGATGGAACGCCTCCAGTGCCTGCGGCGTCTCCAAATCGCCGATGTGCTGGCTGATAAACACCTGATTGCCCACGCTGAGGGCGACGGTGTTTTTCAGGTGCGCCCCCACCGCCAGCAGGGGGGGAACAGGCTGTTTCACCAGAACGGGCAGGGGGGCATAACCGCGCGCCCGCCGCAGTACCAGTTCGCGCCCTAACAGCACCCGCACCACGGAATCGTCCACATGGCGGGCGATGGGACGATTGTGAACCAAAAACAGGTCGGCGATGCCCGCAAGGCGATGCAGGGCTTCGCGCTCATCGGTGCAAATCGGCTCGTCCGACAGGTTACCGCTGGTGGCAACCACGGGGAAGCCCAACTCGTGCATCAGCAAATGGTGCAGGGGAGTGTAGGGCAACATCACTCCCAGATAGGGGTTGTTCGGGGCGACGGAGGAAGCAACCGCCTCTACTTGCTTCCTGCGCAGTAGCACAATGGGCGATTCGGGCGACCGCAGCACACGCTCTTCCACTTCGTTCACCTCACAGTGCGCCTGCACCAGCTGCACCGTGGGGTACATCAGCGCGAAGGGCTTCTCTTCCCGCCGTTTGCGCTCGCGCAGGCGACGGACGGCGGAATCGCTGCGGGCATCCACCATCAGGTGAAAGCCTCCCAAACCCTTGACCGCAACGATGCGCCCCTCGCGGATTGCCTCCGCTGCTCGAAGCAGTGCCTCATGATGCTGGGCAAGGCAATGACCCTGCTCATCCCACAACTCGAGATGCGGTCCGCATTCGGGACAGGCGTTAGGCTGGGCATGGAAGCGGCGGTCGGCAGGGTTTTCGAACTCTTCCCGACACTTCGGGCACATGGTGAACGCCTTCATGGTGGTGTTCGGACGGTCGTAGGGCAACGCCTCAATGATGCTGTAGCGCGGACCGCAATTGGTGCAGTTGGTAAAGGGATAGAGGTAACGGCGATCGGCAGGGTCAAAAATCTCGCGCAGGCAATCGGGGCAGGTGGCGATGTCGGGCAGGATGAGTGCGACCTTCTCGCCGCTCTCCTCGCTGTGCCGGATTTCGAAGGTGGTGTAACCCACCGGGTCGAGGATGGACTGCTCGAGGCTCTGGATGAAAGCGCGCGGGGGCTTGTCGCTCTCCACGCGCCGCACGAACTCCTGCAGGGTTTCTGGCAGACCTTCTACCTCGATGAACACCCCTTGCGCCGAGTTGAGTACCCAGCCTTTTAAGCCGAGCTCGGTCGCGAGGCGATAGATGAAAGGGCGAAAGCCCACACCCTGTACCGCCCCACGGATGACCAGACGTATCCGAACTGTGCTGTTCATTGCCGGATGAGGGAGCGCACGTGGTCGTGCTGTCGAAGTATAGCAGAATCGGCAGGCACGTTTCAAACTGAATGCACGCCCCTCAGGTTAGCTGGACACCTGTCCGATAATTCAGTAGGTACCTACACGGCAGGTTGCAAAGGCTATTTCTGGGAGATGACCATGCACACGGCTGGGGTAACGGGTTTGAGCGGGGTTTATGCGGCGGATGACGTCGCGCGTTTTCTTCAAGCGGACGACGAGATGCAGCCCGAATCGTTTCGCGCCTGTAGACGCGACGAGCGCGGCTTCACCTTACACCTTTCTTTCAAGAAGTTTGGCGTTCACCGGCGGCTCATCGTTCCGGATATTCAGGTTCGCGGTGAGGGGGGCAGCTGGACGATCGAGAGTGACCCTGTCTTTAACCCTTTATGGAGGGAAGGCGGTCAGTCTCTGGCATCGGTTTTGTACGCGATTGTTCAGGCGACGGCGCAGCACTTGAGCCACGCGACCTGTTGGGGTGCGCATTTATCGCCCAAAGCGCAACTGCCGCCTGCGCCCCCTGCGGAGCCGCGCGTGGTGTTCAATGAAAGCGATATCGCCGAGATCGAGAACATCGTACGCTGGTGCGAACAGGCGCAGCCGTTTGTGGAGGGAAAAAGGGTTTTGAATGTGGCGGGCGGAGGCGGCATTGCTGCCAAACTGCTGTCCCGCTGGGCGAGTCAGTGCCTGAACGTTGACTGGGACGCCACCAGTTTGCAAATCGGGTTCGAGACCTTTGACGCACCGAACCTGTGGCATTACTGGGTGGAATCCCCATCATCGTTGCCCGTTATCATGGAAGAGCACCAGCCTGATGTGGTCTGCTGGTTTCAGGGCATCGATGCCGTTCTTCTCGGCGTCATCGCAACGGACATGAAAGAAGCCACAACGCTGGTATGTCCCGCACTCGATGTGTTACGCCGTGAGGCGATGGAATGGTTTGAACGATGTGAAATAGCTGGAGACCTTCTGGTGTGCAGTCGCCCCAAACGGCGTGCATCCCCAGACGACCGCGTTTTCTTGACTCTACAAGCCAATCGCTGGACGAATGGGAACTGGCAAATGCTGCTTTCTCGCAACACCCTGCCTATCACCGTCAACGGGGTGCTAGGATATGCCGTACCCGCGGACATCCAAACCTTGTATGACTCTGTGCGACATATCCGTTGCGAGCAGGCGGTCATCGCGGAAATCGGCAGCTTTTGCGGGCTTTCTGCATGCATCTTCTCGCACAGTTTAAGACGGCATGGTCTGACCGGACAGGTTTTCTGCATCGACCTGTGGGACACGTATGTCGACATGAACCCCAGCGCGAAAGAGACGGGCTTTTTCGCGTACCAGAGTGGACAGCTTCGCCAGCTGTTTGACCATTACACCAAGACGGCGGCGGCAACGGGCATTGTCCCGATGTGCGAGGACAGCACGCAGGCATGGCGACGGTTCCCCGATGAGAGCATCGACCTGCTGTTCGTCGATGGCGACCACACCTTCGAGGGATGCTTGCGCGACCTGCGCAACTGGTATCCGAAGGTGAAGCCGCATGGTGTTATACTGGGGCACGATTACGACTGGGAAACCGTCCGAGCAGCTGCCCAGCAGTTCGCACGCGAGGGGGGTTTGCGGCTAATACCTTCCTCTACGCAAACGATGTTTCTGGTGCTCATGCCGCAGGCATCACCCCAGCCTGAACGTCCATCCGCACCTGTCGACCTGTTCGTTGCCTCGTGCGTGTAGGTTGTTTGGGTTTGGCAAAACACTACATTGGGGCGAACTCGGGTGAAACAGTGCTGCCAATCTGGTTTTGCAGCCAGCGTGTCCATTCACTCACACCTTCACCCGTGCGGCAGGAGACACGCAGGATGGGCATCTCAGGGTTCAGCCGACGTACGTCGCACGTGAACTGTGCCTCGTCAAAGTCCAGGTACGGAATCAGGTCTATCTTGTTCAACACGGTGACCTGCGCGGTGCGAAACAGCGCGGGGTACTTGGCGGGTTTGTCGTGTCCTTCTGCCGCGCTGACCACTGCCACCCGCCGTGTCTCGCCCAGGTCGAACACAACCGGGCACACCAGATTCCCCACGTTCTCGATAAACAGCAATTGCACGCCGTCCAGGTCTATTTGCTCCAGCGCACGCAGCACCATGGTCGCCTCCAGATGGCAACCACCCTCTGTGTTAATCTGCACCACCGGCACGTCCAGTTTGGCGATGCGCTCGGCGTCGCGGGTCGTATCGGGGTCGCCCTCGATGACGGCGATGCGGACTTTATCCTTGAGCTCGCGGATGGCGCACTCGATCAGGGTGGTCTTGCCCGATCCGGGCGCACTGATGAGATTTAACGCAACCACCCCAGCCTCTTGCAGTCGCTGACGCACCACCTGCGCGTGCTGTTCACTTGCCTCCATAATCCGCTTGACGACCTTAATCTCCATCGGAACCCTCCATCAGCGTAATGGCGACTATCTCCAGCTCCTCACCCGCCACCACCTCTGTGCCTATCGCGCCGCAGGACGGACACTCCCAGAAAACATCCTGCGGATGGTACTCTGTGCCGCAGGCTTTGCACCGTACCTGCGCAGGCACCGTTTCCCACTGCAGGCAAGCCTCGGACAGGGGGGTATCCTGCTTCAGGATGTCGAAGGCGAAAAGGAGGGCGTCGGGCACGACTTGGCGCAGTTCACCAATACGCAGGTGTATCTGCTCTACCTTCCCGCCTCCATTCGCCTGAACAACCTCCTGAGTGGCGCGCACGATGGCGTCGGCTATCGAAAACTCATGCATCCTCTTCGCCTTTCTGCAGGTCTAGCAAGATATAGCGTACCACATCCTCGACCGCTTTTGCGACCTCTTCGGACAAGCCTTCGCCCTCGCCGAAGTCTGCGCCCTCGATGCCGTAAAGCACGAGCTGGGGTGGACGCTGGTTCAATGTCTGTGCCAGAACAAGGATTTCGTTCAATCCCATCGCGTGCGTCGAAGAGAAGCGCGTGTTTGCAGGGAGTGTGTGCGTCGAGACGTCCAAACGCTCCACCTCGCCTGCTATCCGTCCAGAACGCATGGCGTCTATGACGATGACCCGGCTGTAGCCCTGCCAAGTGTCCAGTAACGTCGTCAGGTCACCGTGGCACTCTGCAACCTCCACGTCCTGCGGCACCAGCGGGCGGAGGCGCCGAACGACGGCTATCCCCGCGCCGTCATCCCGACGGTACGGGTTGCCAATGCCGATGACGATGACTTTGTGCATGGCGAGTGTCTCCCGCTTTGATTGGTGGATGCGGCGGAACGCCCCTCCATACGTTCACCACGCCGGTGTCTGAGACCTCTATCTGTCCTGCGTGTCGACGGCTGGGGCAGGGGTTAGATGGGGAGGGCGCAAAGGATAGAATAGGGTTCGTCTCATTCTTTGCCGGAGGGACAAGGCGTTGAAAAGACACCGACGAGCGAAGGTTGTAATCGGGGTCGTGTTGCTGACGCTGGCAGCGGGGCGGTATGGCGCTGGTGGGGGAGGGGTTCTTTCCATCTGCAAAACGTGGTGTTTGCCAGCGGCACCATTGAGGCTACAGAGGTGGATGTCAACGCAAAGGTATCCGGTAGAATCCTCAATCTGCTGGTCGATGAGGGAGATGAGGTACTCACGGGGCAGGTTATCGCCCTGATAGATGGCAGGGAGATTCAGGCACAGATTGCGCAGGCGCGGGGAGCTTATGAGGCAGCGCAGGCGCGGCTGAGGGAGCTGTTAAGCGGAGCACGCGAAGAAGAGATACGCCAAGCACAGGCGAATCTTGCACAGGCGCAAGCGGCTGCAGAGGGCGCACGTCGGAATCTGGAAACGGTTCAGGAGATGTTCGCGAAGGCAACGGAGTTGAAGGCGCAGCTGGTAAGTGCCCAGACTGCCTACGAGTCCGCCGAAAAAGCCTATCGGCAGGCAAGGGCGAAGCTGGAGCTCGTCGAAGCAGGGACGCGCCCCGAGCAGATAGAACAGGCACGCGCCGCGGTGGAACAGGCTAAAGCACAGGCATTGAACGCACGGCAAGATGCCGAACGTGCAGAGAACCTGTATGCCACCGGTGCCATCTCCAGGCAGCAGCTGGATGCCGCTATCGCCCGGCGCGACAGTGCGCAGGCGGCAGTTGCTGCTGCAGAGGCAAGACTGGCGGAGCTGCTTGCCGGAGCACGGGCAGAAGAGCGTGAACAGGCTCGCGCGGCGGAGGCGCGGGCGAAGGCACAGCTGGAAGGTGCGAGGCGCAACCTGCAGGTGGTCAAGGAGCTGTACGCCGACCGCCTGTCTGCGAAGCAACAGCTGGAGCTAGCCCGCACACAGTATCGCACTGCGCTGGAACAAGTTGCTGCAGCAAGGGCGCGTTTGGACCTGCTGCTTGCCGGTGCACGGGAGGAAACCATTCAGGCGGCGCGAGCGCAGGTGGAGCAAGCGCGTGGCGCACTGGAAGCCGCGAAAGCCATGACCGATTACCTGACGATTAAGGCGCCCGTATCCGGCAGGGTGATACTGAAGGTTGCCGAGCAGGGTGAACTGGTCACGCCGGGGATGCCCATTGTGCGCATTGCCAACTTGGATACGGTATGGCTGAAGGTATATGTGCCCGAGCCGAATATGCGTGTTAAACTGGGTGACCGGGCGGAGGTAGCGGTGGATGCCTATCCCGGCAAACGTTTCGTGGGCAAAGTCACCGAGATCGCGGACAAACCCGAGTTCACCCCGAGGAACGTGCAGACGAAAGAAGAGCGGGTGAAGCTGGTTTTTGGGGTGAAAATCACGCTGGCAAACCCGCAGGAGGAGCTCAAACCCGGGATGCCAGCAGACGCCACCATTTTCCTATCCGGGGCTTCGCCATGAGCGAATGGGCTGTAGAAGCCCGGGGTCTTCGCAAGACCTTCGGGCATATCGTGGCGGTAGACTCGTTACATTTACAGGTGCGCCCGGGAGAAGTGTTCGGCATCGTCGGTCCCGACGGCGCGGGCAAGACCACCACCTTCCGCATACTGGTGGGCGCGGTCGAACCCGACGCCGGGGAAGCCTTCGTTGCCGGGTTTAATGTACGCACACATCCCGAGGAAGTCAAGCGGCGCATTGGCTATATGTCGCAGCGATTCAGCCTCTACGGTGACCTGACAGTACAGGAGAACATGGACTTCTTCGCCGATGTCTATCAGGTGCCCGGGAGCGAGCGTCTTGCCCGGCAGAAGGAGCTGCTGGAGTTCAGCCGGCTGACTCCGTTCAGGAAGCGCCTGGCTCAAAATCTGTCGGGCGGGATGAAGCAGAAGCTTGCGCTGGCGTGTACGCTGATACATACGCCGGAAATCCTCTTTCTCGACGAGCCGACAACAGGGGTAGACCCCGTGTCGCGCCGCGATTTCTGGAGGATACTCTACACACTGGTGGGCAAGGGCATGACGCTGGTGGTGAGCACGCCCTATATGGACGAAGCCGAACGGTGCAGCCGCATCGCTTTCATGTACAACGGTCGCATCATCGAGTGCGACACCCCTGATAACCTGCGCAGTCGGATAAGCGGTAATCTCTGGGAGATTATCTGCCACCCGCAGCGGCGGGCACGGGAAATCTTTGCGCAACTGCCCGAGGTGAAGAGTGTACGGGTGTATGGAGATCGTCTGCATGTCTGGTTGGAAGATGCCCGTACCGGGTTCCAGCCCCTGCAGGAGATTCTGACTCAATCCGGCATTCAGGTGGAGCATATTCGGCAGGTTGTAGCCGGGCTGGAGGATGTCTTTGTGTCCATTATCGAGAAGCAAAGGCAGGAAACGCGATAAGCGAGTGGGCTGTTGAGGTTCACGGGCTGACCAAACGCTTCGGAAGTTTTACGGCGGTGGATGGTATCACCTTCGCGGTGAAGCGCGGCGAGGTTTTCGGGTTTCTGGGACCCAATGGCGCGGGGAAGTCCACCACTATCCGGATGCTGTGTGGTATTATCTCGCCGACCTCCGGCACAGGAACCGTTGCCGGGCTGGATATCCGCACACAGTCCGAACAGATTAAAGCGCGCATCGGTTACATGTCCCAGAAGTTCTCGCTGTATGAAGACCTGACCGTTTCGGAAAATATCGATTTTTACGCAGGGGTCTACGGAGTGTCTGCCGAGCGGCTGGCGGAACGGAAACGGTGGGTGCTACAGATGGCGGGTCTGGAAGGGCGTGAACAGAGCCTGACCGGCGAACTGCCAGTGGGCTGGAAGCAAAGGCTGGCTCTGGGCTGTGCCATTGTGCATGAGCCGGAGATACTTTTTCTGGACGAACCCACATCAGGAGTAGACCCCATCTCCCGGCGGCAGTTCTGGGACCTGATTAACGCGCTGGCAGGAGAGGGCGTCACCGTGTTTGTCACCACGCACTATATGGATGAGGCGGAACATTGCGACCGGCTCTGCCTTATCTATCGAGGCAGAATCGTGGCGATGGGCACACCCGCCGAGCTGAAGACGCATTACGCATCGGGAAAGCTGATTGAGGTAGAGGTGGAACCGCAGATGGCTGCGCTGGAGAGCCTGCTGAACGACCCGGCGGTATACGATGCGGCGGTTTTCGGCAGGCGACTGCACGTGGTTCTGCCGGCGGATGCGAATTCGCGCAGTGATGCGCAAAGAGTTCATCCATGTCCTCCGTGACATCCGCACGCTGGCGGTGGTTATCGTGCTACCGGTGCTCATGCTGATTCTTTACGGTTACGCGATCAATCTGGATGTGCGTCATCTGCGCACGGCGATTCTGGACGAAGACAGAACTTCCGCTTCACGCGAGTTCATTTGCTCTCTTCAGCACAACGAGTACTTCGATATGGTGCTGTATCTGGGCAGGCCAGAGGAGGCGGATATGGTGCTTGCACGCGGCGGGGCGAAGCTGGTATTCGTGATTCCACGAGGGTTCGGACGTGATGTGGCTTCTGGCAAGCGTCCGCAGGTGCAGGCGTTGATTGACGGCTCCGATTCCACCACCGCCACGATTGCCCAGAGCTATGTATCGGGATTCCTCCAGACAATCTCCGTCGATTACGCACGGCGGCAGGCTGCTCGTGCTGGGTTGCCTGCGGAGCGACTGGCAATGCCCTTCGATTCCCAGCCGCGCGTGTGGTACAACCCCGAAATGAAGAGCACCTATTTCATCGTACCGGGGTTGATTGCCGTCATCCTGATGCAGATTTCGGCACTGTTGACATCGCTGACCATTGTGCGCGAGCGCGAGCGGGGAACGATTGAGCGGCTGGTGGTTTCGCCCATCATGCCCCACGAACTGATGATAGGCAAAATCGTACCGTATGTTATCATTGCTTTCGCGGACGTGTTGCTGGTGCTGGCAGCAGGACGGCTGCTGTTCGGTGTGCCATTAAGGGGTAGCGTCGTGTTGTTGCTGGTGCACTCGGCGGTTTTTCTGTTCGCATCGATGGGTATCGGCTTGCTGATTTCGGTGATAGCACGCACGCAGTTGGTGGCGTTTATCGCTGCGATTCTGGGCACGATGTTGCCATCGGTGCTGCTTTCCGGTTTCATGTTCCCTATCAGTGCAATGCCGCAGGTTCTGCAATATCTCACCTATCTGATACCGGCTCGCTATTTCATCGTGATTCTGCGCGGCATTTTCCTCAAGGGGACGGGACCCGAGGTGCTATGGAAGCCCACCCTGTCGCTGATTGCCTTTGGGCTGATTGCTATCGCCGTGAGCGTACGCCGATTCCGGAAGAGGCTGTGAGGTAAGGGCATGTCCTGGCAGAGGATTCGACATCTGATACGTAAGGAGTTCATCCAGCTGCGGCGCGACCCGAGGATGTTGCGGCTGGTCATAATTGCGCCCGTTATCCAGCTTATCATTTTCGGCTACGCCGTCACCACCGATATCAAACATATCCCCACCGCTGTCATCGACGCCGATAGAAGCCGTGAGAGCAGGGAGCTGGTCGCTCGCTGTAGCAACACCGGCTATTTCGAGGTGGTTACCCTGCTGGAACGCCCTCAGGACCTTGTGGCTCTCATGGACAGCGGCCGGGTGCAGGCGGGTGTACACATCCCCCGGGGCTTTGCAAGGAGGCTGGTGCGTGGCGAGAGCGCACCGTTGCAGGTTATTGTGGACGGCACGAATTCTACAACTGCAGGCGTGGTACTGGGTTATGCGTCTGGCGTGCTGAAGAAGTACTCGGAAGAGGTGCTGAGTGAGAGATTGCAGAGGCTGAGCACGCAATGGATACGACTGTCCATCATCGAAGAGCGTACGCGCGTATGGTTCAATCCCGAGCTCAGAAGTGTGAACTATATGGTGCCGGGTGTGCTGTGTACCATCCTGCTGGTGGTCACTATGGTATTGACCTCCATGGCGATTGTGCGGGAGCGCGAAATCGGCACGCTGGAGCAGATTATCGTCACACCCGTTCGGGCAACGGAGTTGGTGGCAGGTAAAACTATCCCCTTTGTGCTGATTGGGTTTGTGGATATCGTGCTGATTCTGCTGGTAGCCATGCTCTGGTTTCACGTGCCGTTACGGGGCAGCCTGTTGCTGCTTTTTGCGCTGGCGCTCGTCTTCTTGCTCACCACACTGGGACTGGGGCTATTTATCTCCACGGTATCCCACACACAACAGCAGGCGATGATGACTGCTTTCTTTATTATGCTGCCCTCTATCTTATTGTCGGGTTTTATGTTTCCCATCGAAAACATGCCGCGAGTTATCCAGTGGGTAACGTATCTTATCCCCCTGCGTTATTTCCTGAACATCGTTCGCGGCATCTTCCTCAAAGGCGTCGGGATAGAGGTTCTGTGGGGTGACGCACTGATGCTGCTGGTGCTGGGGCTGACCCTGTTCGCCATGGCAAGTTTGCGCTTTACAAAGAGGCTGGAGTAGGGTAGTGTGTCGGGTTCCGTCGGTGCGCTTCGTGGTGACCATCATCTGGAATATGAGCATCCTCGTCAGCGGAGTCCCACCCGAGCTTACCGCACGCGGGAAGGGGAGACAGCTCGGCGGGAGCATCGCCCCCGCCGGAAGTAACGAGATGCACGTTTAGTGTCCGCTGGTGTTATTCCCTGACCACCTGCATCTTCAGGAAATGCGTGGAGCAGGAGATACACGGATCGTAATTGCGTATTGCCTGCTCGCATCGCCACTGCAACTGCTCCATGGGCAAGTCGGCGTTTGTTTTTACCAGGCTCCACAAGTCCGCCTCGATGCTTTTCTGGTTCTGGGCGGTAGGCGGTATGATTTTCGCGTCCAGAATAGTGCCGTATTCGTCGACGCGGTAGCGGTGATACAGGATGCCTCGTGGAGCCTCGGTGCAGCCGTGACCGGTCGCCGCGTAGGGGCGCACCTCCACGGCGGGCTTATCGGGCATGGTGTAGTTGGCGATAATGCGCAGTGCTTCATCGCAGGCGTAGAGGGTTTCGATAGAGCGCACCACGATGCTCTGGAAGGGGTTTCGGCAGGGCGCGACGACCCCTACCTCCTTGGCGACATCCTGCGCTAGCGGTGAGAGTTTGTCGAAGTTCAGATTGAACCGCGCCAGCGGTCCCACCATGTAAGCACCACGGCGGACGATGCGTGCGTGCAGGGCGGTGGAATAGGGCACGTGTTCTTCCACGATGTGCGCCTCAAACTCATCGATGGCGATATCCAGCCCCTTGTTCGAAACCAGCCTCCCCTCGTTAAACGGATATTCCGCCGGGTGGCGCAAAGCGACAAATTCATAGTCCTGCTCGAACTCGGGGGTGGGGAGGCTTGCCGTCCATTTCACCAGTTGTATCGACGCATCGCGCGCCCATTTCAGGCGTTCCTCTATCTCCTGCAAGTCGCGTCGGTGGGGTACCTTGTAGAAGCCGCCCACGCGGACGTTAATGGGATGCACCTCCCTGCCGCCGAGAAGGGTAACCAGGTCGTTCCCCACCTTTTTCAGCTTCAGTGCGGTTTCCACTATCTGGGGATGGTCACGCGCCATCTGGATGGCGTCTTCGTAACCCAAGAAATCGGGGGCGTGCAGCATCGCGACATGCAGCACGTGGCTTTCAACCCACTCGCCGCAGTATATCAGTCGTCGCAGGTCGCGAATGGGTCCCTCGATCTTGATGCCGAAGGCATCCTCCATCGCATGCGCCGCGCTCATCTGGTAGGCGATGGGGCATATACCGCAGATACGAGCGGTGATGTCGGGAGCTTCACGGTAGCTTCGCCCGCGAAGAAAGGCTTCGAAGAAGCGGGGAGGCTCGAATATCCTAAAGCGCACCTCTGCTGGCTGTCCGCCCTTGAAGCGGACATAGAGCGCGCCTTCACCTTCTACCCGCGCCAGGTAGTCTACTTTAATCGTGTTACCTTTCATGGCTTTCACTCTCTCTTCGGAAGGCTTCGGAGTATGCGTTGAATCCCCGGTAGGCACGAATCAGGTCTTCCTCTTTGACGCCGAGCTGTTTCCATCGCTTGCTAAGCGATTGCGTGTTCGGTGTCTCTTTCGGGCCGAAGCAGCCATAGCATCCGCGGGAATACGATGGGCATATCGCGCCACATCCCGCGTGGGTGACGGGTCCGAGGCAGGGAGTGCCTCTGGCTACCATGACGCACACAATGCCCCGCCGCTTGCACTCGGAGCAGACGCTATGGGGAGCGATGTTCGGCTTGCGCCCGTGAAGGTAAGCGTTGATGACTTCCAGCAGCTGGTATTTATTCACCGGGCAGCCGCGCAGCTCGAAGTCCACGAACACGTGGTCATGCACCGGCGTAGATTTGCTCAGCGTCTGGATGTACTGCGGCGTCGCGTACACGATAGAGATGAATTCTCGCACATCTTTGAAGTTGCGCAGCGCCTGGATACCGCCGGCGGTGGCACACGCGCCGATGGTAATCAGGGAGCGCGAGGCACGACGTACCTGATGGATGCGCTCGGCGTCGTGCGGCGTGGTGATGGAACCTTCTACGAGCGAGATGTCGTAGGGGCCCTTCACCGTAGCGCGGCTGGCTTCCAGAAAGTAGGCTATCTCTACTGCCCCCGCGACTTCCAGCAGTTCCTCTTCGCAGTCGAGCAGGCTCAGCTGGCATCCGTCGCAGGAGGCGAACTTCCATACAGCCAGTTTGGGTTTGGTTGTGCGCGCCATCACTATATCTCCCGTCTCTCGAAGAGGTGTTGTACCCTGTCGTAGCGGAACACCGGGCCGTCCTTGCATACGAAGTAAGGACCGAACTGGCAGTGTCCGCATATACCTGTTCCGCACTTCATGTTGCGCTCCATGGAGATGTAGATTTGCGAGGGCGGAACGCCTCGTCGCTGCAGTTCCAACACGGTGAACCGCATCATGATTTCGGGACCGCAAACCAGCGCTATCGAGCTACGCGCGTCAAAGGGCGCACGGGGTATCAGCGAAGTGACCACCCCCACGTTGCCGCGCCACCCTCCCATCGCGCGGTCAACGGTGATATGTACCTCGAGGTCGAATTGGGATCGCCATCTTTGCAGCTCGCGCCTGTAGAGAATGTCGTTGGGCGTTCGTGTCCCATACAGTAGAACGATTTTCTGGTAGCGGTCGCGGTTGGCGAGCATCTGATACAGCGCGGAGCGCAGGGGCGCGAGTCCGATGCCACCGGCTACAATCACCACATCCGCGCCCTCTGCCTGCTCGACGGGCCACGGAGTACCGAAGGGACCTCGCACCCCGATGACATCCCCGCGTCTCAGCTTCCCCATTGCCTTGGTGACAGTGCCCACCTCGCGCGTGGTGTGCATGAGAATGCGCGGGTTGGTGGGGTCACTGCTAATGGAGATAGGTATCTCGCCAACGCCGAACACGTAGAGCATGTTGAACTGCCCAGCCTGAAAGGCGAACCTATCCACCCCCTTTACCGGCTCGAGTTCGAGGGTAAAGGTATCATGTGTCTCATGTTTCACTTGCTGTACTCGAAAAGGACGTGGAATCATCGTCACACAAAAGCCCCCTCTACTTGGTGTGCCTGTCTTTGGTGCTGTAAACATCCAGCAGTTGCAGGCGCGTTGCCTGAAGCCTCTGAGTAATAATCTCCGCAAAGCGTTTCAGCAGCTCATAGCCTAGGCCATGGTCTTGCTCGCACTTGCGGCGCAGGCACTCCCCGTCCATCACAACAGCCCGGGTGGGCTCTATCGCCCGCGCGTCAAAGTGCCACCGATAGGGAGGCACCAGCCATGACCATCCCAGAATGTCGCCGGAGTTCAGCGTCTGAATCGTAATCGTTCCCATCCCTGCGGCATATATCTCGAGTGCCACTTTGCCCTCACGGATAAGGTAGAACTTGTTGGCTTCCTCTCCCTCACGGAAGATGACCTGTCCTTCCTCGAAAACCACATTCGATGCACAACCGGTCAGCACTTCCAGATGTCGTTTGTCCAACCCTGCGAAGAAGGGATGTTCGGCAAGGATGGTTTCAAGCGTTCGTACCATAGCTCTCCTCCTTTGGTGTTGACTGGGCAGCTTTGCCCTCCTCGCTTCGCCGCAAGACCCGCACCTCTTCGGTGATATCTATGCCGACAGGACACCAGGTGATGCACCGTCCGCATCCCACACAACCTATCACGCCAAACTGGTCCTGCCACGACGCCAGCTTATGCGTTATCCATTGGCGATAGCGCGAGGCTTCAGAAACCCGCACGGGACTACCGTGGATGTATGAGAAGTCCACGTGGAAGCAGGAATCCCACTTGCGCCACCGTTCGGCAACGGTTCCCTGCAGATTGGTCACGTCCTCCACCGTGTGGCAGAAGCAGGTCGGGCAGACCATCGTGCAGTTGGAACAGGTCAGACAGCGTTTCGCGACGTCTTCCCAGTGAGGGCTGTCCAGATGGCGGTAGAGCAGGTCTTTGATGTCCGTGGTGTCCATGTGCTTGGCAATGCGCCTGGCGGCGTTCTCTACCACCTCCTGTGCTTGCTGCCACTGCCTTTCGGTGGCGGGCTGAACAGCAACACCATCCAGCACCGCCAGGCCCCGTTCCGTGCCGACCTCTATCACGAAAAAGTGTTCTTTGCTATCTATCACTTCGGTCAACGCGAGGTCGAAGCCGCCGCGCGCACGAGGACCCGTTCCCATTGAGGTGCAGAAGCAGGTTCCCGCAGGATACGTACAGTGGACGGCTATCAGCAGAGCGTTCTCGCGCCTGCGTGCGTAGAACTCGTCGCGGTGCTCCTCGCCGAGAAACACTTTATCCTGTATGGCTATTGCCGCCAGCTCGCAGGCACGTACACCGAGAAAGGCGTAACGGGGTACCTCATCTGCTTCAGGAATGACCTCGAAACCCCCGTCGCCGTTTCGTTTAGACTGCCACAGGCGCATGTTGGGAGGATACAGATAGTGTTTCAACGAGCGCGGTCCAACGGCGTAACCGAAGAAGGTCTTGTCCGCACGCCTTTTCACGCGGTAAACTGCGGCTCGTTGCTCATCCGTCAAGCCGATGGGCAGGTCGTCAGCGGACTCTATCGGTTCGAGCACGATGGCGTCATCTTGCAGCGTAGGGGCGATGACTTGATAACCCAGGCGTTGCAGGCTGTCGAGCAACTGCTGGAACTCTGCGGCAGGCAGTATCCATCGGTTTTCTGTAACAGCACCCGACTGTGGCATGGAAGATTTCCTCCAGCAAAATAAAATCTGCCTTGCCCGAAGAACGGGCTATCAACGAGATGGTTTCCTTACTCTAATTACTTCAACGAATAGAATATCATATCCTTTATGGTTAAGCAAGCTGTGCAAAGTCCTTTTTTCGGGTTGCCCCGTACAAAACATGCATGATACAATGATAAAGTATGAAACGGCACAAGGAAGATAACTCCGACTGTTCACCTCCTTCTGCTGTTGCGCTCTGGCACAATAGCGTTTATCGCTCCTACTGGATTGGGGCGTTCGTCTCCTTCCTTGGGAGCTGGATGCAAACAGTCGCTCAGGGATGGGTAGTGTACGAAATCACCAACAGCAAACTGCTTCTGGGGCTGCTGGGCTTTGTAGGTTCACTGCCGACGACTTTATTCAGCCTGTTCGGTGGAGTGGTCGCCGACCGTATTGAGAAGCGAAGGCTGGTTATCACCACGCAAGCACTGTTCGCCATCAACGCTTTCGTGCTGGCAGTGTTGATTCTGACCGGACGGGTGCAGTTCTGGCATATTGCACTCATCGCTGCGTTGAACGGCTTTGTCAACGCGGTGGACGCCCCTGCCCGGCAGGCAATGGTCATGGACTTGGTCGGTCCGCAGTTTGTCACCGTCGGCGTGGCGATGAACTCCGCCGCTTTCAACACCGCGCGTATTTTGGGACCTGCCCTTGCGGGTAAACTCATCGAGGTGGTAAACGCAGGATGGTGTTTTCTGATTAATGCGGTGAGCTACCTGGGCATCATTATCGCTCTTCTGCGGATACCAGCGACGCCCATCCGGGGCTCAGAGGACCGCCTCTCGATGTGGTCAGAGCTGAAAGAAGGGTTGGTATATGTATATCGCGATGGCTTATTGAGAACTCTGGTGCTTCTGGACTGTGTGTTGAGCATCTTTGCCATGTCGTACTCCACGCTGATGCCCGTGTTTGCCCGCGATGTCTTGCAGGTGGGCAAACAGGGGTTGGGCAACCTTTTTTCGGCGACGGGTTTTGGCGCGCTGATGGGCGCGTTTACCCTGGCGAAGGTAGCGGGCAGTGTTCCGCGGGGAAAAGTGGTTATTACAGCGGCAACGGTGCTATGTACGGGCTTGGCATTGTTTGCGCTGTCGCGCAGTTATCTGCTGTCGCTTGCCTGTCTGATGCTGGTCGGTGGTTCGGCAGTCAGCACACTGGGTTCTATCAACGCGCTGTTGCAGTCTCTCAGCCCCGAGCATCTGTGGGGTCGCACGATGTCGTTGCATGTGTTCGCGCTGATGGGGCTGGCTCCGTTTGGCAACCTGTTGATGGGCTGGATAGCCTCGCAATGGACAGCCACCACAGCGCTGGTCACGGGTGCGGTCGTGTGCGCGCTGGCGGTGGGCTTCACCGCGGCACGCCGCGACGTGCGGCAGCTACCAGCGGTGTGATATCGAAATCTGGCAAGCAGGGAAGGGAACAGATGGACTACTCACGTGCCGTGATGTATATGCAGGGCTTGAAACGCTTCGGCATCAAGCTGGGCAACGAACGATTCGAAGCGTTGCTGGAGCGCTTGGGCAATCCTCACCATCAGCTGCGTGTTATCCACGTGGCGGGCACAAACGGTAAAGGGTCTACCAGCACGTTTATCGCTACCGTTTTGCAGGCGGCAGGATATAAGGTGGGGCTGTACCTCTCGCCATATGTATTCAACCTGCGCGAGCGCATTCAGGTCAACGGCTATATGATTCCCGAAGCGGACTTCGCTAGGCTGGTGACCTGGATAAAACCGCACATCGAAGAGCTCGCGCAAACACCGCTGGGGCAGGTGACAGAGTTCGAGTTGAAAACGGCGGTTGGGTTCAGCTGTTTCGCCGAACAGAGGGTAGACTTTGCAGTTATCGAAGTGGGTTTGGGGGGCAGGCTGGATGCTACCAATGTGGTGCGTCCGCTGGTGAGCGTGATTACTTCCATCGGCTGGGACCACATGGACAGGCTGGGAGACACCCTGGGCAAAATCGCAGCGGAGAAAGCGGGTATCATCAAGCCCTGCGCACCGGTGGTTACCGGGGTCACCGAGCAAGAGCCTCTGGAGGTCATTCGCGAGCATGCGCAACGAGCCGGCGTGCCCCTGACGGAGGTGAAGCCGGAGCGAATGGTTGTTCCGCCTCCTGTGCGTACGGTGCACTGGCAGGATGAAGGGGTATATCGGATGCGACAGAGGGTATCGGTGCGTACCACAGATGGGGTGTATCGTCATCTGAGTCTACGCCTGCTGGGCAAGCATCAATGTTCCAACACTGCGGTCGCCATCGCGGCTATCGAAGCACTGCAGCATGCTTATCGTGTGGAGATACCGGAGAGCGCGATTCGCATCGGGCTGGAACATGCTACCTTACCGGGCAGGATGCAGATAATCAGACGTTCGCCGACACTGCTGCTGGACGGAGCGCATAACGTCAGCGCCGCCCAGTGCCTGGCTCAAGCCATTCAGGATACTTTCCGTTATCGAAGGCTGATCTTGGTGCTGGGGATGACCAGAGGACACGACCCGCGGGCTGTAGTCGATACGCTAGCGCCTCTCGCTTCGCATATTGTCTTTACGCAACCCAACGACCCGCGCGGGCGCCCCGCGACGGACCTGCCAGAAGCGTCTACCGTCAGCCTACCCCCCTACGACATCGTTCCATCGGTGCCGGACGCGGTGGAACGTGCAATGGGTATGGCGCAGGCGGATGACCTTGTGTGCGTGACAGGCAGTTTTTACGTCGTAGGAGAAGTACCGGTGGAGAGGTGGCAAACCGCTTCTCGCCGAATAGCCCACATAGAGGAGGGAACCATCTATGCAGTTCCAGGAGAAAACGCTGGCGATGTATCGCACTGAAAGGCACTTCACAGGAGTGGTACTGCTGGTGGTGCTTGCGCTGCTGGCTGGCTGGTGGCTGGGTACGCGGTCGCGCACCACACCTGTGCCTACCGAGCCAAACCTGCCTACCTTCGAACAGGCTTCCACTCAGCTGAAGACGAGTTCGGAGGCGTTCGCAGCAGTGGCAAAACTTGCAACCCCTGCAGTTGTGAACATCAGCGCGGCGACCATCATCCCCGGCAGGCGTTCGCCCCTGTTTGACGACCCGCTGTTCCGCTATTTCTTTGGTGATGAGGACATTCCGTTCCGTGAACCCGAGCGAGTGGTGCGCAGTTTGGGTTCCGGTGTCATTGTCAGCCGTGACGGTTTGATACTTACCAATAACCATGTCGTGGCGGGAGCCAGCCGCATCACAGTGACGCTAGCGGACGGACGCAAGTTTTCGGATGCGCAGATAGTGGGTACCGACCCGGCGACCGACCTTGCCCTGCTGCGTATTCGCGCCAGTAACCTTCCCGCCATCAAATGGGGTGACTCGCGTGCGCTGGATGTGGGTGAATGGGTGCTTGCCATCGGCAACCCGTACGGGCTGAGTCAGACGGTGACCGCCGGTATCGTCAGTGCGAAGGGAAGGCGCGACGTGGGCATCTCGGTTTACGAGGACTTCATCCAGACCGACGCGGCGATTAACCCCGGCAACTCGGGAGGCGCGCTGGTGAACATTCGCGGCGAGCTGGTAGGCATCAACACCGCCATTCTGTCGCAGAGTGGGGGCAACGTGGGCATTGGCTTCGCGATCCCCAGTCATGAAGCGCGCCGGGTGATGGAACTGCTCCTGCGTGATGGCAAGGTGTCACGTGGATGGTTGGGGATTATCCCAGCTCGAGTGGAAGACGAGACGGTGCAGGGCGTCATTGTCGCTAACCTGTTCCGTAACAGCCCTGCCGACCTTGCCGGGCTGGATATTGACGATGTGATTCTGGAGTGTAACGGCAAGAGGGTAGCTTCACCGGGTGAACTGAAGAACATGATTGCCTCCATGCCCGCTGGCACAGAGGTTACCCTGCTGGTACAGCGGGGCAACGAGCGGGGGAAGGTTCGCCTGCGTGTGGCCGACCATCCCATCGACCGCTTCGGGCGACCCGTGCCGGGAATCTAGAAAAATCCTGTGCGAAATACCGATTTGGGTGAAACCTGCGGGGTGCGCCAACCGTCTAAGCATTTTGCCAGAGCCTGGCCGCTGCTGTCGGAAGGAGGTTGGGATGCGATGGCGGAGACGTTGGCGCGTAACAGGCGGCTCAGATACGCGGAACCATCCCAGCCCCGGATGGGAGAGAGCCCGAACTGGCTGTTTACCTGTCTGGTGTGTGGAGAGCCGATAACGTTTGACGAGCCGCTGATGACATGGACGCAGGGAAACGAGGTGAAGGTCGCACACTGTCGGTGTGTACCTTGCCCGCCCATGCGCACTGAGGAGCAGTAACATGAGGCTGACCCGTCAGCACCCGGAAGTTCGTCGGGTTTTGCGTGCGCTTATCGAGGACGTGCAGGCAGGAGTACCCATCCTGCTTGAACGGCGTGAACGCTATGGCGCGATTCTCGGCGACTTCCGGGTGCAGTTCGAGGGTGAGGACGACCTCTTACATCTGTCCATCACGCGCGTGGACGGCGGGCGCGTTGCCCACGAGGACGCGCAGCATATCGCCGGCCTTTTCTTTCACGCCGTACCAAAGGGGCTTATCTACTCGCGCCCTGCAGAGTATTCTGTCCACTATTATATTGCACACGACCTGCTGCTCAGGTATCTAAACGAGCCTGCTGAGGCGGATCGCCCCAATCGGGAATCTTGAGCGGTTCTCCATCGCGCAGGGCGGACATGTGCGCTACCACGCCGGGTGCAAGATACCGCACCGCTTCCCAAACGTGAATGCGCGGCAACCTGCCCCTGTTGCACGCATCCACGAACTCATGCACCAGATAGGCATGAGAACCCCCATGTCCTCCTTTGTCTGCCTCCAGAGGCTCAGGCAGTGGCTCCCCGACGACACTCAGGTCTATCGGCTCCCAGCCGCTTTTGGTGACCCACTTCGCTCCTGAGACGTCGTTTTCGAAACTCGCCTCCGTGCCGTAGATGCGGAACCCCTCGCGTCCAATGTGACCAACGCGACGGAATTCGCAAATGCGAGCGGTCGCGCCGTTGCTCATGCGGAACAGAGCCACTTCGTTGCAGAAGGGGTTTCCCCAGATGGTGTCCAGGCGATGCCACTCATCATTGGGATAGATGTATCCCTGCGCGGAGACTTCCGTCATGTGCGCGCCCATGACACTGATCACCCCGCTGGTGGAATGGGTGGGGTAGTACATGGGCGGATCGCCGGTCTTATCCCTGCCGAACTGATCGCCCCAGCGGTTGCGCAGCACCTCAAACAGTCCGTGCGAGATGTCATGGAAGTACTCGCCTTCGGCGTAAACAAAGTGCCCGAACGCTCCTTCCCGTGCCTTTTGACGGCAGAAGATGGTTTCAGGGCGGAAAAAGGTGGTTTCACCCAGCATATAGATTTGCCCGGTGCGTCGAACGGTTTCCACCAGACGGTCACACAGTTCCAGCGTCTGCTCGGGTTCACGGGCATACGCAGGGGGCACTGCGCTGTACACATGTTTACCCGATTCCATGGCCTGTATCGCCTGTTCTGCGTGCAGCCAGTGCTGTGTGATGATGGCAAGGGCGTCCAGGTTGGTGCGACAGATTTCGTCCAGCGAGGAGTAGGTTTCGGTGATGCCGAACTCGCGGGCAGCGTGCGCCAGACGCTCGGCGTTCAGGTCGCAAAGGGCGATGCGGTGTACATCGGGATGGTCACGGAACAGCCGGATGAAATGCCTGCCGAACTGCCCTACGCCCACAATGCCAACACTGATGCTCATCGTGTTCCTCCTGACGGGTAGATATTAAGCCATTTTCGGTTCAGGGGCGGATTCCCTGCGCGGCAGGAACAGGCAGGCAGTGGCGCGAAAGAGAACCCACATACAGGAGGCGAAAGCGAGGATGCACGTCAACAAGGTGCTTCAAAAGTTGCGCGAGGGTAAGCCGGTGCTGGTGGGCATCGTCTGGACGGTTCCGCACTGGAAGATTGTGGAGATGATGGGTATCGCAGGCTATGACGGCGTGTGGATCGAGATGGAACACTCCGACTTCACACTCGAACAGGTCTCGCAGATGATTCTGGCGGCGCGCGCAACCGGTATGGAGGCTCTGGTGCGAGTGCCGCGAGGCAGCTATAACGATGTCATCCGTCCGCTGGAGGCAGGGGCGACCGGGGTGCTCTTGCCCCACTGCACTGGCGGGGACGATGCACGGGAGTTTGTGCGGATGGCGCGGTTTGCCCCGCTGGGCTGGCGGGGAATCGGTGGCAGTATAGATATCGCCTACGGCACAGAGTTCTCGGACGAATACTACCAGTGGGCGAACCGTGAAATCCTGCTGGGCGTGATGATCGAGCGCAGGGAAGCCATAGAGGACATCGACGCCATCGCGAGCACGGAGGGGTTAGACCTGTTGCTGGTTGGACCTGCCGACCTGTCGCAGAGTTTGGGCGTGCGCGGTGACTTCACGCACCCTCTCCTGCGGGAGGCAATGGAGCGAGTAGCCGGCGCGTGCGCCAAACACGGCAAGGCATGGGGAATCGCGGGGAACGTGCCGCCGCCCAAAGAGCAGTACGCTACGGGTGCGCGCTTTTTCACCGTGGCGCATGAGATGGGTCTGCTGATGGATGGGTTCCGCCAAGCGAAGCAGACGTTCGAAAAAGAATTAGCGGGGTAGGGAACCATTGGAATGCCAGCCTTCGCGTGTGTTCATCTTCCTGCGTGAGCATATCGGTGATGTGGTGAACAGTACGGCGGCGCTGCATTGCCTGCGTCGGCGGTTTGCGGATGCTTATCTCTGCGTAGAGGTGGGCTAGCGAGCGGCAGAGGTGCTGCGCAACTTTCCGGGTATCGACGAACTGTGGGTACGTCCGACCCATCAGGGGCTGTGGGGCAAACTGCGGTTCATCCTTCGGCTTCGCAAGGGGCGGTTCGACCTCGCCGTGATACTCGACGACAGTGCGGACATGGTGCTGCACGCATCGCTTGGAGGCATTCCGCTGCGAGTGGGGGTCAGGCGCAAACGCAAGTTCCAGCGGCTGTATACGGCTTTCGTGCCCCATAATCCTTCGCGTCACGAAACGCTGGAGCACTTTCGCGATGTGGTGAAGCTGCTCGGTTGTGATACCGCCGATTACCGTCCTCGCCTTCACCCTTCTTTCGAGGACGTGCAAACCGCCAAGCGCGAGCTCCGTCAGGCAGGGTGGGACGGTGAAACGCCTCTCGTGGGTATCCATCCGGGCGCGAGCCGCGAGCACCGGCAGTGGTTTGCCGACCGTTTTGCCCGGGTGTGCGATGCGCTGGCTGAAAGGGGTGTGCGGTGCGTGGTGATTGGAGGCAGAGGTGATTTACCCTTAGCCCAGCAGATACTCGCGGGCTGCCGGACTCATCCCCTAATGCTTACTGGAAAACTGACGATACTGCAAACCGCCGCGCTCATGCCATTGCTCCGCCTGCTAATCACCGCTGATAGCGGTCCCATGCATATCGCCGCGGCGATGGGTACGAAGGTGGTTGCCCTTTATGGCATCAGTGACCCTGCGTATACCGGCCCCTTCGGCGAGGGGCACGTGGTCATCCGCCACAACGAGCCATGCGTCGGATGCACTGCCGTGCGGTGTGTGCACGACAGAGAGTGCATGAAGAGAATCAGCGTGGAGGAGGTGGTGGAGACTGTAGCCGGCGTTCTTCAGGTTTCACTCTGAGCATCTTGCCCGGCAGATAGCAGCACCCAGTGCCGGACAATCCACAGGATGGTCGCGCATGTTACCGCCGTATCCGCCACGTTGAACACCGGAAACACGTGGAAATCGATGAAGTCCACCACATGTCCCAGTCGTACCCTGTCCAGCACGTTCCCCAGCGCGCCGCCCACGAGAAGACTGGCGATGGTGGTCGTCCATGCGCAGGCATGGCGCAAGCGCAGGTAGTATACCAGTACTGCCGTCACCAGCGCGAGCGATACCCACAGGAACGCCTTTCCGAACTGCGGGAACAGCCCGAAAGCGATGCCCGAGTTAAACGAGAGTGTGAACTGCAGCACGCCCGGCACAACCGGTACCGATTGGCCGGGCGCAAGATGCCACTGTATCCACCACTTGCTGACCTGATCCAGCGCGATAATCAGCAAGGTGGCAGCAAAGAACCACATCTTCATCCGATGGCTCTCACCGCAGCGGCGCAGCGCGCGCACAGGTCGGGATACTCGGCGTCCGTACCGATATCGGTGCGAATCTGCCAGCAGCGCGGGCACTTCTCGCCCTCGGCTTTACGCACCGTCACCGACACCTCTTCTTCATCCCACTGCTCCACCTCTACCGACGACACCATGTACAGGGTGGACAGGTCGGCGAAGAAGGGCTTGAGTGCGCTCCAGGTTTCGTCGTCCATTTTGATATGCAGAGCGGCTTCCTGCGAGCGGCGAATCATCTCCGACTGGCGCGCCTGTTCCATCGCCTTATTCACCGTCTCCCGCACTGCCAGCACCGGCTCCCAACGTTCCAGCATCGCCTCATCGTGTACCGAGAAGGGGTCTTCTGGCAGCTGCGAGAGCAGTACGCTCAGCGCTTTGTTCTCTCCGGGCAGAGCCTGCCATACCTCCTCGGCGGTATGCGTGATAATGGGCGCGAGCAGCTGTGCCAGCGTCTGCGCAATGAAGTGCAACACGGTCTGCGCGGAGCGACGTTCGTGCGAGGTGGGCGGCGAACAGTACAGGCGGTCTTTCAGCACGTCCAGATAGAACGCACTCATGTCCACCACGCAGAAGTTATGCACGTTCTGGTACACGCGGTGGAACTCGTAGACCTCGTAGGCAGCGACACAGTCCGCGAGCAGTTTGCGCGTGCGCGCCATTGCCCACTGGTCCAGCGGCAACATCTGGCTCTCCACCACGCGGTGCTGCGCGGGGTCGTAGTCGTACAGATTCCCCAGCAGGAAGCGGATGGTGTTGCGGATGCGCCGGTACGCCTCGGCGGTGCGGTCCAGAATCTCGAAGGACAGTCGTACGTCCTCGAAGTAGTTGCAGCTGGACACCCACAGCCTGAGCACGTCCGCCCCGTACTTGTTGATGACCTCCAGCGGGCTGATGACGTTGCCCCAGGACTTGTGCATGGCGCGCCCCTCGCCGTCCAGCATCCAGCCGTTCGTGATGACCGCGCGATAGGGGGCGTCGTCCTTCGTGGCGACGGCAATCATCAGGCTGGAGTTGAACCAGCCGCGGTGCTGGTCGGAGCCTTCCAGATACACGTCGGAGGGCCAGCGCAGTTCCGGCCGCTTCTCCAGCACGGCGCGGTGCGTGCAGCCGCTGTCGAACCACACGTCCAGAATATCGTCCTCTTTGTCGAAGGTGGTGTTGCCGCACTTCGGGCACCGGATGCCTTCAGGCAGGAAGAACTCCGCAGGCTTCTCGAACCACACGTCGCTACCTGCCTTCTCCACCTCGTCGGCGATGCGGGCGATGAGGGCAGGCTCCAGCAGCACCTCGCCGCACGCCTTGCAGTAGAAAGCGGGGATGCCCACGCCCCACGCCCGCTGGCGGCTGAGGCACCAGTGGGGGCGTCCCTGCACCATGCTGCGGATGCGGTTGATGCTCTGCGGCGGGAACCACTTGACGCGGTCGATCGCTTCAAGACACCGCTGGCGGTGGTTTTTGTGGTCGATGTTCATGAACCACTGCACCGTCGCTCGGAACAACAGGGGGGAGTGACAGCGCCAGCAGTAGGGATACTGGTGTTCGTAAGGCTCGTGCGCCATCAGCGCGCCCTGTTCCCGCAGCCATTCGATAATCTCCGCGTCGGCGTCGCGCACGTATTTGCCCGCGATGCGCTCGCCCACCTCGGCGGTGAACTTGCCCTGCACGTCCACCGGACACAGCACCTGCAAGCCGTACTCCTGACCGGTGTGAAAGTCCTCCTCGCCGTGCCCGGGCGCGATATGCACCACGCCGGTACCTTCGGTCATGGTCACGTAGTCGGCGAACACCACCGGCGACTCGCGCCCGTAGAGCGGATGCTGGAACACCAGCCCCGAAAGCTGATTGCCCGGCACCGTGCGCACCACGCGGTACTCCTTCGCGCCGATGCGGGACATGGTGCTTTCCACCAACGCCTCTGCCAGCAGGTACTGCGCCCCGTCCGTTTCCACGATGGCATACGGCTCCGCGGGGTGTACCGCCACCGCCAGGTTGGACGGGATGGTCCAGGGGGTGGTCGTCCAGATAAGGATGTATGCCTGCTTTCCGTCTTCTGCGGGGAAGACGCCGCCGGGATCTTCCTTCAGGGCGAAGCGCACGGTGATGGACGGCGAGGTGTGCGTGTGGTACTCGATCTCTGCATCCGCCAGTGCGGTCTCGCACACCGGGCACCACAGCACCGGCTTCAGCCCGCGATAGATATAGCCCCGCTCCACCAGCTCGCCGAACACACGCACCAGAGTGGCTTCGAACTCGTAGGACATCGTGAGGTAGGGGTTCTTCCAGTCGCCGATACAGCCCAATCGCTGGAACTGCTCGCGCTGTCGGTTGACGAAGTGCGCCGCGTACTCGCGGCAACGCTTGCGCAGGGTGACCTTGTCGGGCTTTTCACCCTTGCGCCGGAACTCTTTGGTGACCTCGTTTTCAATGGGCATGCCGTGATTGTCCCAGCCGGGCACGAACGGCGACCGATAGCCCTGCAACATGCGGAACTTCACGATGATGTCCTTTAATGTCTTGTTGAGAGCGTGCCCCATGTGGATGTCCCCGTTGGAGTAGGGGGGACCGTCATGCAGGATAAACAGACCGCGCGGGGCGGGTTTCTCCAGTGCCTTATGATAGATGTCCTGTTCCTGCCAGAACCGCTGGAACTGCGGCTCTCGCTTCACTAACTCCGCCTTCATCGGGAAGGAGGTTTTCGGCAGATTCAATGTGTGATCCCAGTCCATTGCTCACCTCATTCGTCCAAACGGTACATGAAATCTTTCAACGCCTCTTTCCAGTGTCGGGGCAGGGGGATGCCTGCCCAGCGCAACCGTTCCATTGCCAGCACCGAGTACGCAGGGCGCTGCGTCGGTGACAACCACTCGCGGCTGCTAATCGGTGTGACAGGCACCTCCGCCTCAAGCAATCCGCGTTCTCGCGCCAGCTGCATCGTCTCACAAGCCAGTTCGTACCACGTGGCGGAGCCGCTGTTCACGGCGTGATAGGTTCCATAAGGCACGCCGTTCCGCACCATCTGCAATAGCACTTCCGCCAAATCCCAGGTGAACGTGGGCGAACCCACCTGGTCATTCACCACGCGCAGCGGCTTGCCCTCTCGGGCGGAGTTCAGGATGGTACGCGAGAAGCACTTTCCCCCCGTACCGTAGAGCCACGCGGTGCGCACAATCCAGTGGCGCGGGCACGTGTGACGTATCCATTCTTCGCCCGCGAGCTTGCTCGCGCCGTACACATTCAGCGGGCGGGGTGTGTCCCACTCGGTGTAGCCACTGCGCTTGCTGCCGTCGAACACGAAATCGGTGCTGAGGAACAGCAGCCGCGCCCCGGTATCTGCGCAGGCGGACGCCACGTTCGCCGCGCCAAAGGCGTTGGTGCAGTACGCCTCTTCGGGACAGTATTCGCAGCCGTCCACGTCCGTGTATGCCGCGCACAGTATCACTATGTCAGGGGCGACCTGGCTGACCACGCGCCGTACGGCGGCGGTATCGGTGATGTCCAGCGTGAAATCCCCCGCACGCCGCGCCGCGGTGACCAGCGAAAAGTAAGGTGCAAAGCGGGCGCAGATATCCTGTCCCAGCATTCCGCTTGCCCCGATGACCAGAACCGTGTCGCTCACCGCCCCATAAACGCCTCTCTGCACAAGATTATACCAGAATCTGAAAATTGGGGAGAGGTGACGGAAATCGCTTGCCGGGTCTGAGAAAACCTGGGGGTGTTCGAAAAACCGCCTGAAGGTTGCCCCAGCGACTGAACGTCGCGGGCAACGCAGGGACAAAACCTGCTGGCGCAGGTTTCCAGCCTCCGCAGGAGACTTCGTTGTGGGTTGCCCACAACTTCCAGTTGCTGGGAAAACCCATCGAGAACACCCCAAAAACCTTGACAAATCACCAATACATGGTGTATATTCTAACTAAGCCCGTGTCACAGGCGAAGACGAAGGGAGGTTAGTCAAGATGTCTTGCAGTGTGCGCTTTTCTACCCCCCCCTTATCGCGTGGGCAGCGGTGAGCTTGTGTTTGCTGCTTTCTCCCCTGCACGCCCAAGACCTCCACATCACCCTGCTCAACGGCGACTGCGACGGCGATAACGAAGTCACCCTCTTTGATTTGGGGATTGTCGTCAGCGCGATGGGAAGCGTGCCCGGCGACCCCAACTGGGACGCGCGTGCCGACCTGGACGGTGACGGCGAAGTGACCCTGTTTGATGTCGGCCTTGTGGAGCGCAACTTTGGGAAGGTGGGTGCGGAGCCGTTTGACCCCACGCTGCCACGCCTGCCCGCGCCGAGTCAGGGGTATCAAATTAGCGGTATGATAGGGCTGGAGGCGTGGGAAGGGCGTCCTTTAAGCGTGCGTATCGAGGCGTTGCGTGAGGACGACCCTTCGCAGGTCGTGTACTGGATGGAGGTCCCAACCGACACGCCTTTCGTCATGAGACTGCCGCAATCCGGGCTATGGAATTACCATATTGCGGTATCCAGCTTCGGGCTGAGTGCAGCACCACTTAACAGAATAGTTTACGCCCGAGGTGATTCTATCCGTGTGGTGGCTCAGTATCCCTCGTCCGGGGAACGATTTAGCGTGACGGTTCCGCCTGAGGTAATCCCTATGCGCGTGCGACCGATAGACTACGACGATGTATATATTGAGGGAGGAAACCCGCGTACACAACTACCTTCTGGCATGACGCAGAAGGAAAGGGAGGTACCCGGAAACCTTGTTTGCAGGTGGTGGCTCGTCAGCGGTCAAGGCAACTTGCTTCCCGGACCATCGCCCCAGCACGACTGTCTGTATGTACCAAACCTTTTTGTGTTCCCACTTCCCGATGTGGTTTGGATACAGTGCACCATTATGGATACCAACCCGGACAATGCACGGCGAGATGACGCGGTGACGATAGACTTCGTTTTCTTTATCGTGGGGGAGCCTACCTTACACATCTCAGCGCACGCTGACAGGGGCGGGCCGCCTGTCGCGTCGGGGGAGAATACCCCAATAAGGGTGAGATTCACCGCACGCTGGCGGAGCCTCGCTGGGTGGCTACCTCCGGAGGTGCGCTGGGACACTCCGTGGGGCGAGTTCACCGGACACTCAGTGGAAACAGAACCCGTCCCGCGAGATGAACCGCACCGAAGGTTCACCTTCAGCGCTACCGCAACGTTCCGACCGGACCCAAGTTTCCCGTACCCGCCGGAACCATCAAGTGACAGCAGAACTGCCACTTGCATTCTCGGATTCCACTTGAATCATTACGACGAGGAAATCAACCCCGCCCGCGGTGTCAGCGAAGCAGGCACATTTGAACCGCCGAACTGGTTCGATGCACGTTCTGTGCACAATGCGGGGAGCGGACACTGGGGCAACGTTGTCGACCGCTTCGACGAAACCGACCGGCATCTGGCAGGGGGTTACGTCGTTTACTATGCCCCCCAACCCTTTCGGGGGCTCTCTCGGGACACATATGCAATTTTTGACTGGTCTGGGTATTACGCGCCGCAGGGGCATCGCTACGACCCTGCCTACCGCGGACGTATTTACATCTTTAACGACCCAACTGTGACACGACACGGTGACGACAACCCTGCCCGTCCGCTATTCATCCCTACAGCCGGAGGCATCGACCTGGTCGCGTTAGCTATCAAGCACGAGTTCGCACACCGAGACTGGTTCTTACAGGACTGGGGAGGATTCGGTGTCGCCGAAATTGGGGGTACCCCTCCCCACTATTCGGACTGGAAACCGGGGAGCAGGCCATTCGATAGGGACGGTGACTTTTTGAGTAACGATTTTGAAGACCGAATGAGTAACCGATTCCATTGCCGCCCCGACAACCCTTTCAGCATTATCGAGTGGTGGACAGGGGTTCCGGGTACTCAGTGGAGGCTGCCCTGGGAAGTCATTAGCGATTTCGAGATGCTGGTGCGAATCTGGGGGCACTGGGGCGGCTCGCCGCCAAATACCTGGTATTTGATCGGGTCGCGGGACAGCCAGGACTGGTCTGTCGGGGGGCGGCAGGATTACTGACGGGCGTGCATCGTAACACTGCGTGAAGCACTCAGGAGGTATGGCAATGAAATACGCGCATCTGTTCTGTTGTGTGCTGGGTCTGCTCCTGTGCAGCTTCGGGGCCGCGGACTCACCCTTAAGAGTGCCCAAGACACTGGTAAAGCCCCGGCTGTTGTGGGAACCCACGCCTCCAGAGGCGATATGGGTGCACTACATTGCCCATACGGCGCCTCGCCTGTTGCTGCAGTACATCGACCCTGAGGAGTACTATAACCCCAGCAGCACGGTCTATCCGTCGTGGGCAGACAGCCGCCGATGCCGCAATTATGCTGTCCTTGTGTTGGGGGACGTGGGCGGACCAGACCTTATCCCCGCCCTGCTGCAATTTGCTGACCGTTACCGACAGGGCAAGCCCCGGCAGTATAATGTCTATGGTATTCCACTGGACTACCTGGTGCACTATGAACCAGATAGGCAGGTAGCCTTCGTGCTGGAGCTGACCGCCGAGCGCATTCGCTACCGGATGATGGGCAGAGAGGCGTACGTGCAGGAGATGATCCGCTGGCTCCGAACGCCTGAGCCTGCGCCGGGGAAAGGGGAGCTGGAATACCTGGATAGGGTCGTGCAGGCGGCGCGGGCTCTGGCTACTATCCGCGCTCGTGAGGCTGTGCCTGTGTTGCTGCAGCTTCATGAGACCCCGCGATGGTGTGCCGGTGCACCTGCGATGTATCTGCTGCGTCCACTGGCGCGTATTGGCGACAAGCGGGCAATGCCTGCGCTGGAACTGGAGCTCAGCCGAATGCCGCCATACGCGCGGGATTTAGGCAACGCGTTAGAGGTAGGTGAGTTAGACCCCCTGCTGGTCTACTGGCTGATGCGCACGGACGACATGAGCCTCGAGCAGGCGACACAGGAGTTGCTGCGGTCGGCGGCTCAACAAAGCAGTTGGCTGCGGCAAGAGCAGGTGATAGAGGACTATATCGGTCCTGCGGCGATACCCCAGCTGCTGCAAGCGTTGAGCGATCCGCCTGCTGGCGAGAACCAGCCGGTAGCGCAGGGGATTGCAGCGCAGTTACTGGGCAAGTGGCGCGTTCGGGAGGCGGTACCGGAGTTGCGGAAGTTGCTGCGCACAGGGGTATGGCCATGTCTGCGGGGCGACGCCGCAAAGGCTCTGGGTCGCATTGGGGCACGCGAGGCATTGGATGACCTTATCGACGTCGCGACACATGCCGAGCACTACATGGCTCGCAATGGTGCAATAGACGCCTTGGGTTTGCTTGGCGATGCGCGTGCCGAGCCGGCACTTCTGCGGTTGGCCGCACACCCTCATCCCTCGACACGCTTTGTGGCATTGGAGGCGTTGCGCACGTGCGCCACAGAGGCGTCACTGGCTGCGCTTCGGCAGTTGTGGGAGGAGGAGAAAGACGAGAACCTGAAGGCGATGGCTGAGTGGGTCATCACAGAGGTGCTCAGAAAGGAGCGTCGCTGAGTGTTGTGCATTCAGGTAGCCGCTATTGACGCGTGGGCAATTCGCGAGTTGCGCCGCAAGGGGTGCTGATTCGCCGCAGAATCAGCAGCGCGTGGCTCACTCGCGGGTACGCGCGACCTCGCGGCTTCGCTGCCACTCGCTCTTGAGCTGGTTCAGGAAGGCTTCCACGCGCTGATTAGCGTCCTCGCAGTGGATGGGCACGGGTACGGCTTCCAGCCCAATGGCGTCGTGGCTCATCAGCAGCCAGTCGCCCTTTTTGAACTTGAAGGTCTGCGCGAACATCTCCTCGGCGATGCCGAAGGCTTCCGCAATCGCCTGTCGGTCGGACTGGCGCGGCATCTTGCTGACGAAATAGGTATGGGGCTGCGCCATGATGCTGGTATCCAGGTAGCGCACGCGCTGGGTGGCGATACCGATTCCGAGACCGAACTTTCGTCCTCGTCGCGCCAGAGTCATCACCACGAAGCGGGAGCGCGCGTAGCTGTCGTCCGCCCCTTCGCGCCGCTGGGGAATGAACTCGTCTGCCTCATCGAAGACGAACACCACCAGCGGGCTAATCATGCCGCTCTTGCGCCGGTTCTCGAACATCACCTCGCCCAGCATGGCGGCGAAGTCGCGCAAGCGGTCGGGGTCATGCGATTGTACCACATATAAGCCGGAGGTATGTGGGTCGTTCAGGCGCGTTATCATGTCGCCCAGCGTCATCTGGTAAGCGTCGTTGACGTGTCGCAGGCTGATGTAGCGGCGGTGTGCCTCCTCGACGGCGGCGCGCAGCGCGGTGAATGCCTCACGGGCGTCGTTGGTGGTCAGCAAGCCGTTCTCGAACATCTCGTCGATCCACTCGTTGAGTTTGCGGGCGTTGGCTTCGTCGAAGGGGGTATCGTAGTGGGTAATGACCCAGTTGCGCACCGCCTGCCGGATAGCGGCGTCGTTCTTGCCCAGCGTGCCGCGCGGTTGCCAGTGCCGTTCCACCAGCCTGCCCAACGACGGGGGCTTTTCGCGGTAGAGGTGCAGCCGTGCGCTCTTGGGGTTTAACAGCCTTCGCCACGCGAATCGGAAATCGCTGCGCCTGCCAATCAGCGCACGGGGATACAGGGTGGTCTGCGTGAGCGCGGTGAGCGCCTGGCTGAAGGTCTCGTTAGAGGGCTGTTCCATGAACTGCAGCACATCTTCGGGCAGGGTCTCTTCGGTCAGCACCAGCAGCGCGGCATCAGGCGCTTTCACCAGCCAGTCCGCCAGCAGCACGCTGTACTCACTCATCAGGTCAAACAGCACCACCTTCACGTTCTCGCGCGGGGTGTCGGGCGGCGGTTCCATTAGGGTATACGCCTGCATCACTTTGTCCACCAGTGTGCTAACCAGGTTCGACTTGCCCGCGCCGGTGAAACCGAAGATGGCGAAGTGCGTGCGCAGCAGGTCTTCTGCCGAGATTTTGACTCCCACCTGCGGGTCGCGTACCAGATTGCCCACGGTGAATGTGGGAACGCCCACCGGCAGTCCGCTGTTCAGCACGTATTCGGTGGAGGGTGTGTCCAGCAGCAACGCCTTCGCGCCGATCATGGGCAGGTTGCTCTCTTCCTGCAACTCCGTTATGCCGTTGCGCTCCACAATCTCCAAATTGGTGGGGATGGCGATACAACGGATTTTGGTTACGTCTTCGGTGGGTTCGTGTTCCTGCTCCTCCCAGTCCCGCGCCGCGCTGCGCGCCGCCTCCACCACGAAACCGGGGTAGCCCTGCGGATTATCTCCCAGCCCGTAGTGCAAAGGCAGGATAGAGACCACTTCAAGGATGGAGCGATGGCTGGCTGCCGCTTCGGAGGCGAAGTTGGGCACCGCCAGCAGCGCGCCCTCACGAATCAGGTTCATCGCCTGCCGTGTGTAGTCGAACCAGATTTCGAACTCGTAGCGCGCTTCCGGGTCCTCCTGCATCCGGATGAGCGTGCCTTCCAGACCTTTCACAAGGGTAATCATTGCCATCTCTCCTTCATCGTGGGTTCTCCTCACGCAGTCTGCGCAATGTCTTGGCGATAGGGTTGGAGTGGAACGGGATTTCGCTGCTGAGTATCAGCTCGCGGGCGCGTTTACCGACTGTCTTCGCCCCCCAGTCCGCCTTGTGCATCGGGTCGGGATAGCCGATGACCTCCGGGAAGTGATTGCGGGTGAGGACGCCCAGCAGGTACATCATCACCTGTTGCACGGGGTTCTCGGCGTCGCGGTCGGGGTAGAGCAGGGGCTTGACGGTACCCACACGCGGGTTGCTGACAACGACCTCATGCGACAGGGCGGCTTTGTCCCATTTGGGCATAGCCAAGCGGTCCAGAAAGATGACGTGTCCGGCAAGCGGGGTGTTTTTGCGCCGATCCAGATAGAACTGCGCCAGCGAGCGCAGGAAGAGCCGCTCGGGGGAGACAATCTCGCCGACCCGGCTCGGCGTGCCGATGATGGTGAGTTCGCCCGTGACCTCATCGCGCCCCAACCGCAGCGTCCGGAACACCGAGTCGAACTCAATGGTGCTCCACGGCGCCTCCAGCGAGGTGTCGCAATATAGCGGTACCGTTTCCAGAAAGATGCGGTCTGTCCAGGGCAGCGGCGCGATTTTCATCTGCTGCAGTTCGGGATACACGCCCAGATGCTTCATCACGCCCAGGTAGTTGCGCGTGAGGTAGCGCGACTCCGAGTCTTTGACGATGCCCACCAGCAGGATGTTGCGCTCCCAGCACTTTTCGATGAGCGCACGCAGACCCACCGCGGTGAGGAAGTGCACATCTTCGGGCGACATCCACCGCTGACGGCGCACCGTGGGGTCGTCGGGGTCGGGGGTTTCGTACACCAGGGCGGAGGGGTCTTTGTCCACAAAGAGCCGTTCGCAGATGCTTTCGAACAGACTGACGGTGTAGCGCCACGAGTCGCGGCACGGATAACGCGTGCGCAGGTTGCCCTGACCGTCCGTTTCGCACAGTGGGACGGGCTTGCCCATCAGGATACCGGTGGCACTGTGCAGCTCCGCTTCCGAAAGGTTCAGGCTGCGGCGCAGGTCGTCCAGAGGCAAGCTTTGCGCGTTGCGGTGATGAAACTCCGCCAGCACCGCGAGGTGCCGTCCGAACCGCTTGGTGGAGGGCACCTGCAGTTCGCGCGAGATGGGATGGGCGAACGCCACGCGGATGTCGAAGGCATCCAGCGCGCGGCGGTCGTAGGGGTAGCCTGCGAGCTGCGTGCCTGCACCGTGCGATACCGCCGCCATCAGCCCGCTGAGCGACTGGTCGAGCATGATGAGGCGCGGGTAGTCGGTCGCGCTCGCGCTGGCGACGGAGTAGGCGAGGTATATCTCTGCCAGCTGCATCAGGCTGAGATGGATGTTCGAGAGGTTCACCCGGTCGTGGTCGGAGACCACGAAGGTCTCCTGCACGTCGGCATTGGTGACGTCTTCGATGCTGGCGAAGGGCACAGGCACCTAAGCCACAAGGGACACATCGCGGTTCATGTCCCACCGCTCGTATTGCACTACGGGCGGGTCGCTTTTGAGCCGCACCGAGCCTTTCGCGCCGTATGCCCCACCGAAAAAGACCACGAAGTCCTGAAAGGCGTCGCGGGTGCAGGTACCGTCGATAGCGACGAAGTCGATTTTGTCGGTGTCGAAGAGGCGTTCTGCCATCTCGCGCAGGTGGCGGCGCACGCTTTCGGAGCGGAAGCGGTCGTGGAAGGGGATAATCAGGCGGTGGAAGAAGCGGTGATAGAAGTCGCAACCGTTCTCCAGCCGGTCACGGTAGAGATGCTCGAACTGCTCCCGCGAGAAGAGCAGGGAATGATGATAGCCCTTGAAAATCTCCGACAGCACGGACATGCGCGGCACCACCGCCATTTGCCCGGCGTTACGGATATTATACCACCCGACGGCGACGGTGTCATCCCAGTGCCGGTGGAAGCAAACTACGACCTCTGGTATAATCCTGATGGGTGATACGTATGGAACAGCGTCCACTGGATGAAGAAGCCTTGCTTCAGCGGATTACGGTGAACCCAGCCATCTTCTGGGGAAAGCCCATCATCCGCGGCAGGAGACTAGCAGTATAGCACGTGTAAACATGTCGAGAACCATTCAACCTCAAACCCCTATGTTGCAGCAGTACTTCCGGGCGAAGGCGGAGTACCCCGAAGCGTTGCTGATGATGCGCGTGGGCGATTTTTACGAGCTGTACGGTGAGGATGCCGAAATCGCCGCACGCGAGCTGGAGATTGTGCTGACGGGGCGCGATGACGGCAAGAACGGGCGCGTGCCGATGGCGGGCGTGCCCTACCACGCCGTGGAGCGCTACGTCGCCCGGCTGGTGCAGAAGGGCTATAAGGTCGCGCTGATGGACCAGATGGAAGACCCCCGCTTCGCGAGGGGGCTGGTCAAGCGCAAGGTGACCCGTGTGCTGACGCCCGGCACCGTGCTGGAAGACTCCATGCTGGAGGAGCGCAGCAACAACTATCTCGTGGCAGCGGTGGCGGGCGAAAAGCTGTCAGGGCTGGGCGTGGTGGATGTCTCTACCGGTGAGTTTCTCGCCACCGAGATACGCGGGGAGTTAAGCCTCGCGCGCATCGTGCAGGAGATTGTGCGCCTGCAACCGGCGGAGTGCCTAGTGCCCAAAGATGCCACCGATTTGGCGGCGGCGATCGAGGAAGCCTGCAACGCCACCGTCACCCTGTACGACCCGCAGGAGTATGCCGACCGCCGCGATGCCCGCCAGCTGTTGCTGCAACACTTCCAGACGCAATCCCTGCGCGGTTTTGGGTGTGAGGACTACTCGGTCGGTCTGGAGGCGGCGGCGATGGTGCTGCGTTATCTGAAGCGCAATCAGGTCTCCGCCCTGCAGCACATCCGCACGCTTTCCACCTACTCGGTCGACAACTTCATGTATCTGGATGCCGCGGCGCGGCGCAATCTCGAGCTTACCCGCTCGCTGGTAGATGGCTCGCGCAAGGGCACGCTCATCGAGGTGCTGGACATGACCCGCACCGCCATGGGCGCGCGCCTGCTGCGCCGCTGGCTGGATGAGCCGCTGCAGGACATCGAAGCCATAGAAACGCGCCTGCAGTGCGTGCAGGAGCTGGTGAACGACTCACTCACCCGCGAGGAGGTGCGCCACCAGCTGGGCAGGCTGGGCGATTTAGAACGGTTGACATCGCGCATCGCAACGGCGGTGGCATCGCCACGCGATTTGGCGGCGTTGCGGCAGTCTCTGCAGGTGCTGCCCGAGCTTCACGCCGCGCTACAGCCGGTGCAAACACCCCGCCTGCAACACCTGCGCGAAGCCATTCGGGGTATGCCCGATTTGGTGGGCTTCATCGCCCGCGCCATTGTGGACGACCCGCCCGCCACGCTGAAAGACGGCGGCGTCATCCGCGATGGCTTTCACGCCGAGCTGGACGCCATCCGCCGCGCGCAACGGGAAGGAAAGCAGTGGATTGCGGAGCTGGAGCTGCGCGAGCGCGAACGCACGGGCATCCCTTCGCTGAAGGTGGGTTACAACGCGGTCTTCGGCTATTACATCGAGGTCTCCAAGCCGCACCTCTCCAAAGTGCCCGCTGACTACCTGCGCAAGCAGACCACCGTCAACGGCGAACGGTTCATCACGCCCGAGCTGAAAGAGATGGAGGCGCAAATCACAGGGGCGGAGGAGCGCGCGCTGATACTGGAACAGGAACTATTCGGCATGGTGCGGGAGGAGGTGGCGCTGCACGCCCCCGAGATACTGGACATCGCCCGCGCGGTGGCGGAACTGGACGTGCTGGCGAACTTCGCGGAGGTCGCCGTGCGCAACGACTATCACCGTCCGGTGGTGCATTCGGGCACGCACATCTGCATCCGCAACGGCAGACACCCGGTGGTGGAGCGCTTCGGCATGCAGACTTTCATCCCCAACGACTGCGTGTTGGACGATGAGCAGCGCATGATCGTGCTGACCGGCCCCAACATGAGCGGCAAAAGCACCTACCTGCGGCAGGTCGCGCTGATTTGCCTGATGGCGCACATAGGCAGTTTCGTGCCGGCGGATGAGGCGGAGATTGCTCTGATAGACCGCATCTTCAACCGCGTGGGTGCGCATGACGAACTCGCCACCGGGCAGTCGACCTTTATGGTAGAAATGACCGAGACCGCCACCATCCTGAACCACGCCACCGAGCGCAGTCTGGTAGTGCTGGACGAGATTGGGCGGGGCACCAGCACCTATGACGGTCTGGCGATTGCGTGGGCGGTGGCGGAGGCGCTGGTGCAGATTGGCTGTAAGACGCTGTTTGCTACGCACTATCACTACCTCAACGAGCTGGCGAACCTGATGCCGGGCGTGCGTAACTACCGCGTGGCGGTGAAGGAGCAGGGCGAGCAGATTATCTGGCTGCACAAGGTGCTGCCCGGCGGCACGGATAGGAGTTACGGCATTCAGGTGGCGCGAATGGCGGGAGTGCCGCCGGAGGTGGTGGCGCGGGCGCAGGAGATTCTGCGCGAGCTGGAGCGGCAGTCCTCCCAGCGCGGCGGCATGGCGAGCGCGATTGCCCCCGACGCCGAGGCGGTTTCCAGCGTGAAGGTCCAGAAACAGAAGCTGCAGCTGACCCTCTTTGAGGCGGAGAAACACCCCATTATCGAAGAGCTGGAGAAGATGGATGTGACCACCCTCTCGCCGCTGGAGGCGCTGCTAAAAATCAATGAGTGGAAGAAACAACTCAAGACGCAGAGGTGATACATGGTACTGGAGTATCGGAGCGAAGACTGGCAACATTACAGGATGGATTATCATCGCCCTCACCAGCCTCTGGAACCGCTGGAGCGGGAGGTAGAGGTGGTGGACGAGGCGTTGAATGTGCTCAAGAACGCAGGGGTGCTGCCCCACACGCAGTATGACCATGAGAAGTTCCTCGCCTTCCGGCGGGCGGTCGCCGATCAGTTCGAAATCCCCTGGACCGCCATCACTCCGCGAATGCAGCGGCTTTTGTACGCCATCAACGCCATCTTACAGCCGAAGGTAGTGATTGCGGCTGGCGTTTTCTGCGGCAACACCTTCATCTCGAACGCGGGCGCAGCGGTGGGACCGGGCGCGTGCTATACTGCTGAGGACCTCGTCGGCGTGGAGATTAAGCCTGAAGAAGCCGCCCGCGCAGAGCGCAACGTACGCCGCATAGACCCCACCGGCGTGGCGCGAATCGTGGCGGCGGATGCGGTGGATGCGGTGGCGCAGTACAGCCGCCTGATAGACCTGCTGTACCTGGACGCCGACGGTGACGGACGGCGTGGCAAGGGCATTTATCTGGACATTCTGGAAGCGGCGTGGGACAAGCTGCATCCCGGTAGCGTTGTGCTGGCGCATAACAGCGTTAACTGCGCGGAGGTGCTCAAACATTACCTCGCCTTCGTACGGGACGAGCGCAACTTCCGCGCCAGTGTGAACGTGGTTCTGGACGGCGAGGGGCTCGAAGTCTCGGTGCGTTAGCGTACGTTGCGTCGGTAGGGTATAATGGCGATAGATTCTGGAGCGGAGGAGACGCATGTTGAAGACATACCTTACCGGGTATCTGGACACGGTGCAGCATCTTGTGGCGCAGGTTCCCGTTGAGCAGGTGGAGAGCATCGTTTTACGTCTGGTAGACCTGTATCAGCGGGGGGGCACGCTGGCGCTGGTGGGCAACGGGGGAAGCGCGTCCACTGCGTCGCACATTGCAAACGACTTTCAGAAGTGCCTGTATGACCTGTTTGGAAAGCCCTTCCGGTGCCTTGCTCTTACCGACAGCATTTCCATCATCACTGCATGGGCGAACGACACCGACTACACCAACGTCTTCGCGCCTCAGGTACGCACCTGGCTGGGCAAGGACGATGTGCTGATTGCCATCAGCGGCAGCGGCAACTCGCCGAACGTACTGCGGGCGGTGGAGGCAGCGAAGGAGCAGGGTGCATACACCATCGGGTTAACCGGCTACCGCGGCGGCAAACTGGCGGCTATCGCGCACGAAAGCATCATCGTGCCCTGCGAGAACATGCAACAGATCGAGGACGTGCATATGATACTGGTGCACCTCTTCTTTTCGGGAATGCGCGAGCGGATTGCAGGAAGAGTATAACGTCTGTTACAGGCGTGCTTGAAGAAAAGAGGCAATTGCCATGCCATTGCCGAAGCCGACGAACGATGCTCACTTTTTCGGTCCCTTTGCCAGCTGGCTGGATGTGAAAAGGAACTTCGGCGCGGCTGGCGACGGGAGGTCCGATGATACCGCAGCGCTGCAGCGTGCACTGGATGCCCTCCGCCCTCCCGATAGCAAAGCGGCTGTGCTTTATCTGCCTGCAGGTACCTACCGCATCACCCGCTCTCTAGAGGTGAACAGAGAATCGCACGCTGAGCCCATGCATCTCTCCATCCTCGGCGAGCATCCCGACGTGGTGCGTCTGGTCTGGGACGGTGAGCGCGACGGCGTGATGGTGCGATATGATGCCTGGTATGCTCGCATGGGGCGGCTCACGCTGGACGGTAGAGGTAAGGCAAAGACGGCGATACTCTGCGCTCCCCATTTTGTGACCTATAACGAATTCGCAGATATGGTCTTCCAGGATGTCGGCTTTGGCATCGAAGCAGGCAGAATGGATACGCAGGGGGTGGCGGAAACAGTGGTGGCCCGCTGTCGCTTCGTGCGCTGCGGTCAGGCTGGCATCAGTATCCAGAACTTCAACTCGTTAGACTGGTTCATCTGGCATTGCCTGTTCGAGGCATGCCATCTGGGAATTACCAACGCCTTTGGGGCAGGCAACTTCCACGTCTACGAGAGCATTTTCCGCCGTTCCTCCAGCGCAGACATCAGTATGGGAAACACGGGCTACTTCAGCATTCGCCAAAACTTCTCTCAGGGTTCACGGGCGTTCTTTGTCGCAGGGTGGATTGGGGCGTGCGGAAACGTGACTATTCAGGGCAATACGGTGGTGGAGCCGCAATCGGTGCCCATTGAGATATATAATAACGGTCCCCTCCTCCTTCTGGATAATGTGTTCCTGACCCGAAAAGCTCCTGTCGTTCGAGTGCGTCCAGACGCGGGTTTTTTATCTATCGGCAATGTTTTCACCGTGAAGGATGCCATCGAGGCGAAACCCACCGCTTTTCGTCTGGGGGACAGGGTGGTATCCTATACCTCCGTAAGAGTCAATTCTCCTCCACCGTTGGGGGTGCCGCGCGCAGAGAGGCAGACGGTCATCGAGATTCGTGCAGGTGCGTCTGCGCAGGAGATACAGAAGGCGATCGAACAGGCGGCACGTTCCAAGGGAGAGCGACCTGTACTGCATCTGCCAGCGGGGGTATACACGATGGACCGCACGCTGATGGTTCCTCCGCGAAGCCGTTTATGCATCGTCGGAGACGGTGGCAAGACGGTATTGCGCTGGAGCGCAGAGGGGCAGGCACCGATACTGCTCGTGCAGGCACCCACTCACACCGTGATATACGACCTGGCAATGGACGGCGCTGGTAAGGCGGATGGGCTGGTCGTGCGGGGCGGTGACCAGCGTGGAGCGCGTTTTGTTGCCGACCAGTTGAACGTCGGCGGTGCACAGCGAGCGGGAGTATTCGTCAGCCGGCTGCAGAACATGCAGGTTCTCTTTTTCAACATGAACCATGCTGACTGCAAAGTCGGGGTCAAGGTAGCTGGGGCAAAGCAGGTGGCAGTGTTCAGCGGCGCTTCCAGCAACAATGAATTAAGCTACGAACTAACAGATGGTGGCAATCTTCTGGTGAGAGATATCTGGTACGAGTCTGGCACCCATCCGCGTTTCATCGTGTTTTCGGGTAGCGGCAACTTCACCATGCCCGGTGCAAGGGTGGCATGTGCCCCCAGTGCGGATAAGCCGCCTGTGGTGGAGATTCGGGATTTCAGGGGCAGGGTAGCCTTTTTGACCACCGACTTCAGCAACTGGTCGGACAACAAGAAAGTACATGTGAAAAGAGAGGCGAAGGGGGTCAAGGTGCTGTTGCTTGGTGCGGGAGGCGACGGCGAAGACTATGTGCAAAACGACTCGCCGCTTGCGGAAGCGGTGGTGCTCGAATCATCCAGAATACTGCCCGGAGGAGGATGGACCTCTATCCCCGATGTGGGCAAGCCTTCAGCGCAATTCATCGAAGAGATGCTCTCGCAGACGCGGCAAACACAACCCCCGCCGCTCAGCCCTGCAACAGCAAACGTCACAGACATCCGTCTTCACCGGGTTCTGATAGGCGGCGTGAGGTACGGCGTATGGCTGTATTAGGGGCACGCGGTGCGTGCCCCCATGCACTGCTCACAGCCTGACCACCCACTCATTCTTACCGCGTTTCAGGGTAAACTGCCGCGTGCGCTTGCCGGTCGCGGCGTCCACCGTTACCTGATAGTCCCCAAGGAAACCGCGCAGCCTCGCCTCCCCCCGAGGGTTCGTGCGAGCGGTCTCTTTTGTCCACCACTTCCCCTTAATGAGGCGCATCAGGCGATGATACACCGGCTTCGGGCTGAGGTCGGCGCGAACCAGACCCGCAGGTGCGCCCATCCAGCCACCGTCCATGAAGTCCCACCAGGTGATGGCTTCCACCGCAGGATGGGAGAAGAGGATGGTGTAGAACTTCTCCACGTAGTCTGCCTGTCGCGCTTCGCCGTCGGGGGTAGTGGGCCAGGGAAGCGGACGCTGGTAGCCGTGTTCACCCGAGAGCACGGTGGTTTCGGTGAAGTGCAACGGTTTGCCAAAGCGGGAATAGGTCTCGCATACCTGCCATGCACGGTCGAGCGGCCACTCGCCACCGTGCATGTGCGACTGGATGCCAATGGCGTCGAAGGGTGCTTTGCGACGGATGAGCTCCTCCACCAGTCGCTCGAAATCTGGGCTGATGTTGAAATCGTTGTATAGCAGGGTGGCTTTGGGGTTGGCTTCACGCGCCCACGCCAGGCATTCTGCCACCATCGCCGCTGCACCGTCTCGCTTCGCCCAGTTTCCCACGCCGTTGTTGAAACGCTCGGAGACAGTTGCCTCGTTCACTACGTCCCAGCGGTCAATCAACCCCTTGAATTGCGAGACAATCTCGCGCACACGCTCGCGCAGCAGGGGTTTCACTTCATCCACCTCGTTGGGTGCCCAGCGCGGGTAAACCTCATGCCACACGAGCGGGTGTCCCTTAGTGACGATGCCGCGTTGCTGGCACCATCGGGCGATGCGTTCTTGATCCTCGCGCCCCTTGCGACCGCGTTCTGGTTCATAAGCCCCCCAATAGAAAGCTAAAGTCGCGTAGTTCAGCAGGGCGGCGAACTGGTTGCCGTACTTCTCGTGCTGCTCTCCCTGGTACGCGAACAGGGGAAAGATATTGCAACCGAACAGGAAAGCGTGGCGTGTCTGCGCAATCTCCACCTGCGCCCCCGCAACGGGCTTACCCTGTCTGTCCAGCACTTTCACAGTAACATCCGCTTTGCGAACCTTTTCGATGCGGCTGTCAGCGGTGGCTAACAAATCCTGCGCGTTCATCGGTAACCTCCCGTGTTTATTCAAACCAGGGTAAGATGAAGTACTTTTTGACCTCGCTGGGGATTATTCCTTTTGGGAGAAAGGCGAGCCTCACGCCGAGCCACCTGCCCCTCCCCGACCGCGGCGGACAACACGACATTTTTGCGCGTTTTTGCCCCCACTCCAGCCCTCCCCGTGGGCAAGGAGGGCGTTACGGTTCCGCCCCCGTTCACGGGGGAGGTTAGGAGGGGGGAAGCCCACTGGAGTTTCCTCCCGGCAGAGAAAGTGTCGTGCAATAAGCCGCGGGTGGGGAGGCAATTCACGGCTCGCTAAAGCCTCGTCCTCCGCGTGGATTATCGAACACCTCCCTGCCGTATTGACAATTCCTGCTCCACGCTGTATAAGTGATGTATGCCGGGAGGGGGGAGGTGTCGACAATGGTTCGCGGGCTGTCTTTCATCCTGCTATTTACCGTCGCAGCGTTAGGCACCTCGACGAGGAGCGAACAGGGGTCCTCGTTGGTGCTGGCGGTCTCCGATTTCACCGGTGACAATCCTGCGCTGTGCCAGGCGGCGACCGAGATTGTGCTGACAGACCTTGCCAAATCGCGCAGGCTCACGCTGGTGGAGCGCGCGCAGCTGCGGCAGGCTTTGAGCGAGTTGCGCTTGCAGAAGACGGGACTTACCGAGAGCGGTGACATGGCACGAGCGGGCAAAATCATCGGGGCAACCCATGTGGTCATCGGTAGCCTCAGTGTCAACGAACAGAGGGTAATTCTCAATGCCCGGGTGCTGGACGTACGCACTGGCGCGCTGTATGCGGGAGCAGCCGTCAACGTGGAGGGCTGGAGTGACGAGCTTTTCGCGCTGGCGCATGAACTGGCAAATAGTCTGCACTATCAGTTGACCGGTGAGTGCCTGCCCGGTTTTGTCACGCCTCCCGCCGTACCCTCTGCGTACAAGACGCCCCCTGTCGAGGATGCCGGCTCGCTCAGGCGTGCTGAGACGCCTGCACCCGACTGGGAAAACCTGCCGGAGAGCGAGGCTATTGCCCTTGCGCTGGCGAAGGGGTGGATGAGACTGTTTGCGGATGGGTCGTTCCGGCCGTACGAGCCGGTGACCGTGCGTTATTTCTACGAAACACTGCGTCGTCTTGCCCGGCGTTATCAGATGGACGACTCCCGTCTTTTCCCGTCTGGCGATGGAGACAGTTTTGTCCGTCGGATGGAGGCGGTACGCCTCGTTGGTGCGCTGGTTGCAGGGCGGCAGGTGTACTTTCTCGATGTGCCCGAATGGGCGGCATCGTGGCTGGGAAATACCCCTCATAAGCCTCTCACCCGCGCCCAGCTGGCGTCGCTGTTGCGTCTGGCGGAAGAGCAGATGCAACGCAGGATAACGTCTTCTGCGCCGGCGTCGTCTGTATCTGCGGGAGAGCGCTGACAGGGCACAATGAAAGGAGCGTGCCGTCATGTGGAGATGGGTCTGGTTCTGGGGTTTCCTGCTTTGTGCGGTTATCGCACACGCGGCTGGTGAGGTCATTGCGGTCAGCGATTTCGTGGGCAAGCCGGTGGAGATTGGGCAGGAGATAGCCGAAACGCTGGGCACGGACCTGGCGAAGTCGGAGCGTATCACGCTGGTGGAACGGGCGCAGCTGGGGAAAGCGTTGCGGGAACTGCGTCTCCAGAACACCGGTTTGACGGAACCCGCTCAAGCCAGAAAGGTTGGCAAGCTGGTTGGTGCCGATGCGATTATTGTGGGCAGTTTCTACGTGCGTGGTAACCAGATTGTCATCAATGCTCGCGTGGTGGATGTGCGCACCGGCAAAGTGATGGCTGGACGGGCGGAGAACGTGCAGGGCAAGCTCAGTGACCTGTACGTTCTGCTGGGCGACCTGGCAAACCGCCTGCACCTGCGATTGACGGGACAGGAGCTGGCTGCCGTAGAACCCGGAACGGCAAAAGGTACCCCAGCGAACCTGCAGATAGTGGATGCGCAGGACGACGCGGAAGTACTTTACGTGGTTCAGCAGGGCTGGATGCTAGGAACGCCGGACGGCTACTTCCTGCCGGACAAGCCGGTGACGGTGGGTGATTTTGCGCGGGTGCTCTCCCGCCTCGCTGCTGCGCGAAGATGGGAAGGCAGGCTGGAGATAGATGCTTCCCGCCCCGGCGACCTGATGAACGCACTGCGGGCTGTGGTCGCGTTAACCCGACTGGCTCTTCCCCCGGAGCGGTTTGCCGAACAGCCTTACGCCGAGGGAACACTCGCGCTTTTACCACCCTGGGCGCGTCCGTATGTCTATCAGGCGCAGCAGCAGGGCTATATTCGCGACATTCAGGAGGCTTCACCCCATCAGGTGCTGAAACGCCGACAGCTGGCGATGCTGCTGGCGAGGCTCGTTCCTCCGCCCCCGACGACACAAATAGCCTCCTTGCAGCCTGCAACGACCTCCACACCTGCCGCAGGAGCATGGACGGGACTGGTGATCGATGCCAGAGGTCTGGGAATGCGCTCCTGCATGAGCCCTGTGGTTATCGACACAAACGGCAGGCAGATTTATCCCGACCCGCGCAACGTGCCGCCGGTAGATTACATTCAGGAATACGGTATCGCGGACTTTGTAAAGATGGAGGAACAGAGCCAGCGCGCAGGGGACAATCCGGTATACGTGCGCCCGATACAGGTGAAGGGAGCATCCAAAGACACGGTGGTTATTGATGCGTCGGATGCAGAGCGAGTACTGGAGGCAGAGAAACAGGGTGGATTCCTGAAACGCTGGCGCGTGGTTTTCCTGGTGGACTGAGATGCGGGGTTTCATCGTTGCGCTTGTGCTGATGGTGTTCAGCGGGTTGGCACCAGCCTCCTCGCAAGAGGTGGAGATTGTCGCCTCCGGTATGGCGGCAATCGGCAGCGATCGCGCTGCGGCGATAGAAGAGGCGGTGCTGGATGCCAAGCGCAATGCGGTGGAGCAGGCACTGGGCGTGCTGGTGGACGCAGAAGCAATGGCGCAGAACTTCGAGGTCGTCTGGGAGACGATACGGACCCGAAGTCAGGGCTACGTCAAACGATGGGAGTTGCTGGGCGAGCCGGTCTGGGATACACGAAACGGGCTGGTGCGCGTGAAAATCCGCGCGGTAGTCAGTACCGCGGATGCGGTCAAAGACCTCTGGGAGATACCGGAAGTGTACATCGCACTGGAACGCCCGCGCATCGGAGTGAAGCTGTTGTCTGCCGACACCCGTCAGCCTGAGCCGGTCAGCGCTGCTGCACTGGTACATGCTTTGCGCGTCAGGGGCTTTGATGTGGCAGACAGTGCGAGCAACACGGCGGAGGTGTTGATTACGGGCACGGTGCGCACGGAGGCAGGTATCCGTCTGGGTGACCCCGATGCCCCGTACGGACTTGGGGATGTGGTTGCCACACAGAAAGCGTATGCGGAGGTGCGCGTGGTATGGGCAGATACGGGCGCGGTGATTGTGCCGCCGTTCCGCCGGGAGGCGGTGGGTTTCAGTTTTAACTCCAACGAGGAGGCGCGTCGGGAGGCCCTGCAAACACTGGGACGCGACCTGGTGGAGGAAGACAAAGGCGCGCTTGCGCAGAAGGTGCTGAGCGCGTGGATGAGCCAGCTGCAAAACGGGTTGCGGGTGCGGCTGATAGTACGCGGTGCGGATTATCGAACCCTCTCGCAGTTCGCGGACAATCTGCGCGGGATTCGTGGCGTAGTGAGCGTCGAACGTGAGCGCATGGAGGCGGGTGAAGGCGTGGTGGATGCTGTAGTACGGCTGACGCCCGCTCTATTTCGCAGGCAGCTGTGCCGTTTGCAGGCAGGTAACAAGCGAGTGGTCATTGTGCGCTACTCGCCCAGCCTGATACGTTTGGCGTTGCGGTGAGTTGCCGGGGAGGGCAAGACTGACGAACCTTGCATAAGACATCAAGACACGAAGGAGGGTTTTCTGCCATGAGGTACGGGGCAATGTTCATCGCCCTTGCCGTGTGTGCGACGGTGCTAGCGCAGAGCAAGCCACCACAAAGCCAGATGGTTGGCCTGGTGGAGAAAATTGGAGATAAGGGCAAAATAGACTGGCAGTACGGCGTCATCTACGGCAAGGGCATCGGTGCGATACCAACCAGTGAGCCAAACAAAGCGAAGGCATATCTGAAGGCTCGCCGCTATGCGGTGATGATGGCTCTGGAGAACCTGCTGATGGTCACCGACCGGGTACGCGTGGATGCCACCGCGTACGCCGAAGACTTCGAGGTGCAAAACGAGCGCATCCGCACGGAGGTGCGCGGATTTGTCAAGGGAGCGGAGGTAGTGAGTGAGCGCACCATCACGCTCAACGGTGCACCAGCGGTGGAAGTGACGATGGCTGTTCGCATGTATGGAGAAGATGGTCTCAGCCGCATCCTGATACCAGAAGTCGCCGCTCAGTCCGCCGAGCCTGCCAAGCCGTTGCCGGTGGTGACAAAGCCGGTATCGCAACCTGCGCCGCCGCCTGCACCGGCGGTATCGGGCAACGCTTACACCAGCGTGATTATCGACACGCGCGGGCTGGGTATTCGCCCCGCCATGAGCCCCAAGATACGTCGACAGGACGGTTCGGAGGTTTGGGGCACGGTGTCTGTGAGCGCGGACTTCGCGATAGAGCAGGGCATCGTCGCGTATGCCAAGACGCTGGAAGAGGCGAAGGCGAATCGGCGCGCGGGAGACAATCCACTCATTCTGAGGGCAGTGGGCTATGCGAAAACGCCCGGACGCTGCGACCCTGTGCTATCGGACAACGACGTGCGGCTGCTGCTCACTGCGAACGAGAACTCCGGGTTTCTAAACGACTATCGGGTCATTTTCGTGGTGGATTAAGGGATGGGAGGCTTCTGCAGTTCTGCAGAAGCCTCCTGCAATTAGGACAATCTGACCGCTTATCTCGGCGTGACCGCTCGCCGCGCCGTGGCGACCACCTCGTACCACAGTGTTCGGTACTGCGCCCCAATCTGAATGACCGCTCTGCCGCCAGAGTCGCTGCTCACAGGCAGTTTCGCCTTGCGTGCGCCCCGCTCATCCAGCGCATACGCCTGCACCGCACCGGCAGGCATCGGCAGGGTGATTCGGGCAGGGATGCCTTCCACCAGCGTTGGCGGTGTTCCCCAGTTGTCACGCACGGTTACACGGTTGTCCCCAAGTTCTTCCCAGCCCCAGTTCGTGTTCTGCACGTAGCCCGTGGCCGTAATGAGCAGCTGGGTCGTCTGGGTTACCTGTGAGGACAAAGCACCCTGCTTGACGGTCAGCGTAATCACGCTGAAGCCGCTCTGGCGGGTGTTGCCGGGTTCTATCAGGACGCCGTCAC
>Ga0209162_1000116_pt1 | contig 83156 bp, 62 predicted proteins | sample YNPNPMetaG_FD_187121 | JGI IMG/M metagenome (GOLD analysis project Ga0209162, IMG submission 187121) | Anoxygenic and chlorotrophic microbial mat microbial communities from Yellowstone National Park, USA - YNP NP MetaG (SPAdes) (version 2) ...
CTAAGCCCTGCTCTGCAGGAAACTGCTCGCAGTTTCCTGCACTCTTTGCACCCGACAAAGCGGCAGGCACCGGAATGAGATACTTGTCAAACTGGCAATAAGTGGTAAAATAAACTTGAATGGCCTGCTAGAACAATAAGGGGCGAGAGCACTTACCTGTCGGCAACTCTGAAGGTTATAGAGTTGCCTTTTTTTGTTGGGTGACCCATGAAAATTCTCAGACCAGGAGGATAGCGCAATGAATGTCGGAACGGCCGAGGATAACCCTTCCCAACGCAAGGCCAACAACAAACCTGACAGCAAGTCTTTACAGCAAACTAAGAAACAGGAAAAGGTCAAAGTGCTGGGGCCTGTCTCAAACCTGGAGGAACACGTCCGCCCTGACTGGTGGCGGGCAATTTTTAACGCCCTCTACCTGAGGACGGATGCGGATGTGGTAGAAGATACGAACCTGACATGCCAGGAAGTGGACAGGCTTACATTTATCTTGGGACTGAAGCCTCACGAGCATATTCTGGACTTATGTTGCGGACAGGGGCGACACTCGCTGGAACTGGCGCGAAGAGGGTTTATCCATGTCGAGGGTCTGGACCGTTCCCGCTATCTGGTTCAGAAAGCTCGTGCCAGGGCCAGAAAGGACGGATTGAATGTCCGGTTCAGGGAAGGAGACGCCAGGAAACTATTTTATCCCCCGGATACATTCGATGTGGTGATGATCCTGGGGAACAGCTTCGGTTACTTTGAGAGCCTGGAGGACGATCTCAGAGTGCTTAGAGAAGTGTTCAGAGTCCTTAAGCCAGAAGGGCGGCTGCTTATTGATGTGACGGACGGCGACTATATCAGAAAGAGTTATCAGCCGCGTTCGTGGGAATGGATAGACAGTAAGCACTTCGTCTGCCGCGAGCGCGCGCTGTCCGCAGACGGTCAGCGCCTGATCTCCAGGGAAGTCATTACCCATGTGGAAAAGGGTGTGCTGGCAGATCAATTCTACGCTGAAAGGCTATACAGCCGGGAGGGGATGCTTGACCTGCTCCGCGCTGCCGGTTTCAGCGCCCCCACCATCCACGGCGAATTTTCCCCTCAGTCCCAGCGCAACCAGGACCTGGGCATGATGGAGCAACGCATTATTGTTACCGCCGTAGCAAAAAAGGAATGGTCATCTGTTGTCAGGCGTAAACCCAGGGCGGGCATCCGGAACGTGGTCGTGCTGATGGGCGACCCCCGGCAGGCCGCTCCGGTAAAACCATCCGCCATCTTCGATGACGATGACTTCTACACCATTCATCGGCTGAAAGCAGCGCTCAGAGAGCTGAAAGAATACCGGTTTATATTCCTGGACAACCACGCCACACTGATTCAGGACCTGCGGCGCTGGGCCGGTGAGACGGGCCTGGTCTTCAACCTGTGCGATGAGGGATACGGGAACGAGCCCCGTAAAGAGTTGCATATCCCGGCCCTGTTGGAAATGCTGGGCATCCCATACACCGGCGCCGGACCACAATGCCTGGCCTACTGCTACGACAAATCGTTGGTGCGCGGCATCGCCCGAGAAATGGGCATCCCTGTCCCTGCTGCCATCTTCATCAGGCCGGAGGACCAGGTCTTCACGCTTCCCTTCGGCTTTCCTGTCATTGTCAAGCCGAACTTTGGAGACAGCAGTTTCGGGATCACCCAGCGGAGCGTGGCGAGTAACCACGATGAACTGCTCAACGCTATTGTCGAGATACGCGAGAAGTTCGGCTACGATAAGCCCATTCTGGTGGAAGAGTTCCTCACCGGTAAGGACCTCAGTGTAGGCATCATCGGCAACCCCCCCGGTTCTTACACCGTTCTGCCGGTGACCGAGGAGGATTATACCTCCCTCCCGGAGTGCCTGCCCAGAATCTGCGGCTACGAGGCCAAATGGTGTCCCGACTCACCGTACTGGAATATCCGCTCTGTTCCGGCATGCCTTCCGGAGGACGTGGAGAAAGCCATTGTGGAGTGGTGCCTGCGGTTGTTTGAGCGGTTGGAGTGTCGGGACTACGCCCGTTTTGACTGGCGATTAGATGCAGACGGGAACCCCAGGTTGCTGGAGGTAAACCCCAACCCTGGCTGGTGCTGGGACGGCCATCTGGCCAAGATGGCTCACATCGCCGGGATGTCCTATGCCGAAATGCTGCGCAGCATTCTCCAGGTGGCAGAGCAGCGGCTGGGTTTGAGAGCCGTCCATTCCGACGAGCAAGATGCTGTTGCCGCCCAGCCATATGTGGAGCTGATAGAGACGGAGACCCGGCAGGTGGGTCAGCTCATACCCGGTGTGCCTGGCCTGGGAGTGGAGGCTGTGCCCTGGACATTGCTGGAGCGGCAGGCCGGACCGGGTTAGCAGCGTGCAATCACACCGACGAGAAGGCAAATTAAAAGGGCAGCCGGACAGGCTGCCCTTTTTGTACGCCGCCAGAGCATCAGGCGCGGATCTCCTGCCGCTGAAAGAGCACGTAACCCAATGCGAACAACAGTATTGTCACAGCAACCAGACCGGTCAGATGGGGCCAGATCAGAGCCAGGCTCTGATCCAGCGGGAGCGGTGCGCCCAGGATCGCTCCATCAAGCTGGACCGGCAGCACAAAACCCAGGGAACGCACAGCCGGATTCAACATGGCCAGAATGGCTTCTGAATAGAGCGTGTTCGGCGAGATGCGGCTCAACATCAGAGCCATCTGTGCCTGAGCCAGGAACTCGATCGGGAGTCCGACACGCACCGGCCGCAGGAACTGGGCCAGCAAGTCGGCAATGATGCCCCAGAACACGGTGAAGAACAGCCAGACGGCGATCGAGGCCAGCGCAGCCGTGGCCGGCTGGCGGAAGGTGATGGAGAAAACCAGCGCCAGGGCCAGCCAGACGCCGCCATAAAATACGGTCAACGCCAGAAACCACAGGCTGCGCGCCACCTCCTCACCACCTGGAGGCACACCCAGCCCCAGGATACCCATTCCCACGATGAGCAACCAGATGGTCGTGAGTACCAGGGCCAGCGTGAACAGACCGGCCAGGAATTTGCCGAACAGCAGCGCATCCCGGTAGATGGGCTGCGCCAGCAGCCGGGCCATAGTACGCTGATTGAACTCACCGTTGATGGCGTCGAAGGCCAGCGCAATCGCGACCAGGGGCACCAGGAAGCCCAGAAAACCCACAAACGCCGGCAAAGGCTGCTGAGCCGTGGTAAACAATTTTAACAACAGAAAACGATCCTGAGCCACCGTATCGCGCAGATTACTGGTAGCCGCGTACACCGTCCCCACCGCCGTGACCAGGATAAGTGCCTGGAGGATCAGCATACGAGCGCTGGTCAGATGATCGGCCATTTCTTTAAATACCACGGCCCACAGACCGGTCCAGGGCGATCCCTCACGTGCCTTGCTCCTTTTAGCCATGCTTCTCCTCCTTCTCGAAGTAGCGAGCGTAGACATCGTCGAGGCTCGGCAGTTCCACCTTTAGCGAGAGCAACCTGCCCCCTGCCTCGACGACGGTCCGCGCCGCTTCAGGGCGCAGGTCGTCCTCTGCCTCAAGCTCATAGAGATTACGGCCGGGACAGGTGACGTTCACCACCCCCCGGATACGGCGCAATGCGTCCTCGACACCGACACCCCCCTCGGCCTCCACCTGGATGCGGTAGGCTCCTCCGAGTACACGGCGGGCCAGTTCATCAACCGTCCCTTCAAGGACCATCCGTCCCCGGTGAAACAGGCCAACCCGATCGCACACGGCCTGGACCTGATGTAGCAGATGGGAAGAGAGGAGAATGGTAATCCCATCAGCCTTGAGGCGCCGGATTATCCCCAGGAAATCGCGGGCGGCCTCCGGGTCCAACCCCTGGGTCGGCTCATCCATGATAATGAGTTGGGGCCTTTTAATCAGCACATCGGCCACCCCAAGCCTTTGACGCATCCCACGGGAAAAAGTGGCGACACGTTTGTCGGCGACCTCCCCCAGTCCCACCTGTGCCAGCGCCGAGGCGATCCGCTCCTGGGCTTCATCGCGCCGCAGACCGTTGAGTCTGGCGGTATAGATCAAATTCTCGTAAGCCGTGAGGCCATCGTAAAAGCCCAGTGATTCGGGCAGGTAGCCCACATGGGTCTTGACGCTCAGTGGCTGACGCACCGGGTCGAGGCCCAACACGCGCACACTCCCCGCCGTCGGCTCGGTAAGGCCAAGGAGCATCAAAATGGTGGTTGTTTTGCCGGCGCCGTTTGGGCCAAGCAGCCCGAACACTTCACCACGTCGCACGGTCAGATCAAGATTATCAACGGCAACGAAGCCGTTGTAATGTTTGGTCAGACCGTGACTTTCCAGGACGACATCGTCAGCCATAGCCACCTCCCGTGCAATGGCATCAGCGACGACCAAAGCGCATGACGGCCAGCCCCACAACAAGAACGGCCACAGCGATCAGGCCAACACCGACAACACCCCACAGCGTGGAAGTACGCACAGTGATGCGGAACTCGGCTGACTCATAGGAGCCACCCTCAGGGCGTGCACGTAACGTCACCATATAGTCGCCAGCGATGGCCTTCTCCGGCGGGCGCAGTTTGACCGTCACCTCAACCTGTTGATCGGCCGGTACCTCGGCCACCTCCTTTGGATCGAACTCCACCGACCAGCCCGACGGCTGGGACGCGCTCAGCTCAACTTTGCGGGCCGGTGCTGTGCCATTGTTGCGCAGGATCAGCTTAAGTGATGTCTCCTCACCGGCGTGAGCATCGCCTGATAGCCTCCCGTCTGGTGTGGTCAGGCTCAGATCCGACTTACCGACGACCTCCGCAACGAGCGCAAGCTCCGCCTTCGCCTCGCCGCCCTGAGCTATAACCTTGATCGGGTATGTGCCTGCCGGTATCTCGACAAGTGCCTTCGCCTCAACATCCAGACGCTTAGACCCGTTGGCCGGAATTGGTATGTTGGTGACCTCCTGGCCGGTCAGTTTAAAGAGCACCTGGAAGTTCTCCGGCGCCTCGGCGAGCAAATTTACCGAGAGGTCCTCGTCACCACGATTCCTCAGCGTGGTGCTGTATCGGAAGGTCGTGTCCGTGGTGCCGCGCAGGGTGGGCAACTCGATTTCGAACTCCAGGCTGGGAGGTAATTTCTCCTTGATGATCAACTCGATAGGAAGTTCGGCCTTTTCTCTTTCCCCTCTGGCAATGACGGTAAAGCGGTAGGTATCCGCCTTCACATCTTTGGGGAGTTCTATTCTGAGATCAACAGAAGTGGTATTGTCGGGATTGACATAAGCTGCCCGCACGACCTTGCCACCCCCCCGGAAAGTGGCCGTCCATCCCTCCGGCAGGTTCTGAAGGTCCAGGCGCACCACCTGAGCGGAAGCTCCGCCCTGCAAGGTCAGATTGAATGTGACACTCTCGCCAATAGCAGCTTCCTGAACAGGATATTGAGTGAAGATCGTCAGGGACTTATTGTTTTGTGGCTGATCACCCTCCTGGGCCAGTACAGAGGTAAAGGGAGACAGGAGCAACAACAGAGCGACACCCAGTGCAATGATGCGACTACACCGAGACATAGAAAGCACCTCCTGATCCTGAGATTTCATTATGTTCTCTGAGACCTGACCGGCCTCCGTAAGACCGGTCAGGCCCCCGGTCTTATTTAGAGCCTGTCCGAAAAACAAGGGGCATCCCCATGCGCTTATACCAACGCATAGGGATGCGTCAGTTACATTTTTCGGACAGGCCTTTAAGAGGTTTTGATGGGGATACGTTTGCGTGTCTGTGCCTCACCCGTCTTAGGCAACGTAATGGTCAGCACCCCTTTCTTGAAAGTGGCTTCAGCCTTTTCGCTATCCACCTCACAGGGGAGAGGAATCGAGCGCTGGAACGAACCGTAAGAGCGTTCCATCCGGTAATAGTTCCTGCCCTTATATTCCTCCTCTTCCTTCTTTTCGCCGCTGATAGTCAGCATATCCTGGGAAAGGGAGACCTCGATGTCGTTCTCATCCATTCCGGGCAACTCGGCGGTGACTTTGATTTCCCTGTCCGTCTCGACCACATCCACGCGCGGGCTGAAAACATCCCACGCTTCCTCGAACAGCCGGAACGGAGTCAGGCCCCAGCCCCGGAAAAACTCATCAAACAACCTGTTCATATCCCTCTGCAAAATCTGAAGCGGGTGCTCTTCCCTCCTGATAGGTACCCTTCTCTCGCCTCTTCGCCATGGAATCAGACTGGTGAACGCCATCTTCACTCACCTCCTTCCTTAAGCGCCTATCCGAAAAACGCAGCCAACGCATCCACATGCGGTTTTTCGGATAGGCTCCAAGTGCTATTTGATAATTACAGTAGCTTCAGGCCAGGCGCCCTCCCGTGTCGGCGCACCGGTCGCCGCTCAGAGAGCCCCTGCCCAGCTACCTTAAGACACGGCCAAGTGTACACAGGAAACATAAGATGAAAATAAGAGCGGGATTAGAAAAAGGTTAAAAACTTGACTTCCTGGCACTTGTTGGTACAATATACCGCGATAATGACCAGAGCGAAAAGTGCACGTGTTACGGTATTCAGGTGTGATCATCACAGGCACCTGGGCAGGCCCCCGTCGGTTAACCGGGGAGGCTGAGCTGTGTGTGCCTGAGCTTACTGAAGCCCTCCCGGCGTGCCGGAGAGGGCTTTTTGCTTGTGTTTTCCGGAGAGTCTGAGATGAACCGGCGCGAGGACATCCGCCTTTCATTGCCCAGTAAGGGACGCCTGGCCGAGGATGCGATCACTTTCCTGGCCTCCTGCGGACTGGCGGTTTTCAAGCCCAACCCCCGCCAGTACGCGGCCAGTATACCCGCCCTGCCCGGCCTGACAGTCCTCTTCCAGCGTCCGGGCGACATTGTCGTCAGCGTCCGGGACGGCAGTGTGGACTTCGGCATCACCGGCAGGGATGTGGTGGCGGAGCGAGGCGGCGATAACGGCACCGTGCTCATCCTCCACGATGCGCTCAATTTCGGCCACTGCCGTCTGGCTCTGGCTGTGCCTGAGGAGTGGCAGCACGTCCACACCATGGCCGACCTGGCAGCCTACGCTCACCACCTGAACCGCCCTCTGCGTGTCGCAACCCAGTTTACCAGGCTCACATCCGACTTCCTGGCCCGCCATCATATTGAAGCCAGGCTCATCCACGCCGAGGGAACACTTGAAGCAGCCCCGGCTATCGGCTACGCCGACCTGATTTGCGATCTGGTCTCCTCCGGTCAGACCCTCCGTGACAATCGGCTGCGGGCCATTGAGGATGGCACCATCATCCATTCCCAGGCCGTGCTGATCGCCAACCGCGCTGCACTCAAGCAACGCCCTGAAGTGTTGGAGATGGCCCGGGCCCTGTTGGAGGTGATCGAGGCACACCTGCGTGCCCAGGAGCGGCTCTCTGTATTTGCCAACATCCGTGGCGAATCACCGGAAGCCATCGCCCGGCGAATGTTCGCCCAGAGCACACTGGGCGGATTGCAAGGGCCTACCATATCGCGTATGATCGCGCCAAACGGTAACCCCAACTGGTATGCCGTCCACATTGTTGTGCGCAGAGAGCAGTTGCTCCAGGTGATCGGCGAATTGCGAGCTATTGGCGGCAGCGGCGTTGTGGTTATGCCGGTGACGTACATCTTCGAGGAGGAACCAACAAGGTGCAGGGCAATGATGGAGGCGCTGCGTGACGAGTGAAGCATTGATCAGGATTTATGATGACCTGGCAGAGGCACAAAGCACCCTGCTCCGAAGGCGGGGCGTGTTGATAGAAGAGGTACCCCCCCAGTTACGGGAATCCATCCGCCACATCTTCGGAGAGGAACTGAGCCCGGAAGAGGCCGTGGCCCGCATCCTGACCGACGTGCGCAAACGCGGCGATCAGGCATTGCACGACTGGACGGCCCGTATTGATGGCCTGGAGCTTGAGGGTTTCGAGATAGCGCCACAGGAATGGGAAGCCGCTTTCCACAATCTGCCTCCCGACCTGGCCGGGGCGCTGACACTTTCTGCCCGGCGTATCCAGGAGTTCCACACTCTGCAGCCAATCGCCTCATGGACCACCGAGGCGCTTGGGGGTACCCTGGGCCAGAGAGTGGTCGCCGTGGAAAAGGTGGGAGTCTACGTCCCGGGTGGTACCGCCCCGCTACCATCGTCGCTGCTGATGGCGGCGCTCCCTGCCCGCGTAGCCGGTGTGAGCCAGATAATCGTCTGTACCCCGCCCGGCAGACCTGACGGTCGCGTGCCGGATGTGGTCCTGGCTGCGGCCCACGTCGCGGGCGTGAACCGCCTTTTCCGTGTAGGGGGCGCCCAGGCAATTGCCGCACTGGCCTTCGGCACAGAGACCATCCCACAGGTGGATAAGATCGTCGGCGCCGGCGGGCTTTTCACCACACTGGCCAAGCGCCAGGTCTACGGCCTGGTGGGGCTGGACGGCCTGTACGGGCCAACGGAGACGGTGATCGTGGCGGACGATACGGCAAATCCAGCCTGGGTGGCTGCTGATCTGCTGGCACAGGCCGAGCATGACGTGCTGGCAACAGCCATCCTGCTGACCCCTTCTCGTGCGCTGGCAGAAGCAGTGCAGGCCGAGGTGGCAAAGCGCGTGCCGGCGCTGAGCCGTGGAGCGATAGCCGCTCAGGCCCTGTCCGGCCAGGGCGGGATCGTGATCACGCCGGACCTGGAGACCGCCGTCCGTCTGGCCGATGAGTTTGCACCGGAGCATCTCTGCCTCTCCGTCCGGGAGCCAGAGTACTGGAGCAGACAGATCACCAACGCCGGCGGCATCTTCCTGGGTGAGCACTCCTGCGAGGTATTGGGTGACTATGTGGCCGGGCCAAGCCACATTATGCCTACCTGCGGGACAGCCCGCTTCACAGGGCCGTTGAGTGTGCTCGATTTCATCAAAGTGGTTAACATAATCGCCCTGGATAAAGATAGCGTGACCAGCCTCTGCCCGGCCGCGGCCCGCATTGCTACAGCCGAGTCGCTGAGTGCCCATGCCAGTGCGGCCAGGATAAGAATTGAACACCAGGAATAGGTGAAGATGTGCAGCATGACAGAAGAGAGCGTTGATCCGCGAGAAGTTCGTTTCTTTAGTGGAACTTCCAACCCCCAACTGGCAGCCGATATAGCCGCTTACCTGGGCGTGCCACTCGAAAAAACCACGGTCAACCGGTTCAGCAACGACTGTCTCTACATTCAACTGGGAGCCAGTGTACGCTCGCGTGCAGTATTCATCGTCCAATCCCTCTCCCCACCCGTGAACGACCACCTGATGGAACTGCTGATGATGTTGGACATCGCCCGGGCTGCGGCCGCCAGGGAGATACATGCGATCATTCCCTACTTTTCCTTCGCCCGCTCCGATAAGAAGGATGCCCCGCGTATTTCCATCACAGCCCGGCTGGTGGCCGACCTGATACACACAGCCGGTGCCACGCACGTGATGACCATGATGTTGCATTCACCACAGGTGCACGGTTTCTTCAGCATCCCCACCGACCCGCTGAGCAGCCGGCCTGTGTTCAGAAATTACTTTCTACAACATGACCTTTCAAGCACCATTGTGGTCTCGCCTGATATCGGGCATGCCAAATCTGCCGCCCGCTTCGCTGAAAATCTGGGCGGCCTGCCGGTTGCCGCGGGGGATAAAGAGCGTCTCTCCGATACTGAGGTGCACGTCCGCTATATCATCGGCCAAAGGATTCGCGGTCACAAGCGGGCTTTGATCTACGACGATGAGATCGCCACCGGCGGTACAATCCTGGAACTCACCAGGCTGTTGCTCGAAGAGGGCATCCAGGAAATCTGGGTGGCCTGCACGCACGGGGTCTTCGTTAAGGGCGGGCTTGAAAAACTGATCGCGGTGCCTGAAATAACGGAGATCGTGACGACCAATACTGTGTTCATCCCTCCGGAAAAGCGGCATCCCAAGCTGCACATCCTCTCAGTAGCGCATGTCTTTGGTGAGGCAATCCGGCGCAACTATCTGCGCCAGTCCATAGGCGATCTGTTCGTGTTTGGGGAAGACGGCTCGTAAAAGGGTCCCATATGCGTGTCACAGACCTGATCCGTCCCGATATTGCAACGATGGAGCCGTACACGCCGGTCTTCCCTTTCGAGGTGGTGGCAGCGCGCCTGGGACGCTCACCCGAGGAGATCATCAAACTGGACGCCAACGAGAACCCTTACGGCCCACCTCCGCAGGTGAGGGAAGCTCTGGCCAGCCTGCGCTACATCCATATCTACCCCGATCCGGAGAGCCGTGCGCTACGGGAGGCCCTGGCCGGGTTCACCGGTGTTCCGGCGGAGATGTTGCTCGCCGGTTTGGGAGCCGACGAGCTGATAGACCTGATCATGCGCCTTTTCCTGCAGCCGGGCGACGTCATTCTCGATTGCCCGCCAACCTTCGGAATGTACGCGTTCGATGCCGCGGTCAATGCAGCCCGTACTGTTGCCGTGCCACGCCGCGCCGACTTCTCACTTGATATAGAGGGCATTGAGGAGGCCACGTACAAATACAGGCCCAAGCTCATCTTTATCGCTTCTCCTAATAACCCGGATGGCGGCCTGGTATCCGATGCCGACCTGGAGCGCCTGCTCGCCCTGCCAGCAGTCATCATCCTGGATGAGGCTTACGTAGAGTTCGCCGGCCTGGAGCGCAGCCGCATCAGGCAGGTTCTGGAGCGGGAGAATCTCATTGTACTGCGCACGTTCAGCAAGTGGGCCGGACTGGCCGGGCTGCGCGTGGGGTACGGTGCTTTTCCTGCAGCGCTGATGCCCCACCTGTGGAAGATCAAACAGCCCTACAACGTGCCCGTTGCCGCCTCCGCCGCGGCCATCGCTGTATTAAAAACGCCCGGTTACCTGGAAAGCCATATTGCCCGCATGATCGCGGAGAGAGAGCGGATGCTTGCTCTCCTGGCCGGAATCCCCTACCTGCGCCCCTATCCCTCACAGGCCACTTATGTACTCTGTCAGGTGATCGGGCGGGATGCCGGGGCGCTCAAGTCTGCCCTGGAGCAGGAGGGTATTCTGGTGCGCTACTACACCACCCCACGTCTGCGCGACCACATCCGTATCAGCGTGGGCCGGCCAGACCAGACGGATGCATTGATAGCAGTATTGAAGAGAATATGAGGCGTGGTGCGTGGTGCGAACGGAACACGGAATACGCAACACGTAATACGCAACACGTAACACGCAACACGTAACACGCAACATTCAGGAGACCCAAATGCGACAGGCCACCATCCGACGTGTCACCCGTGAAACGAACGTCACCGTCACGCTCAACCTCGACGGCAGTGGGATGCATACCATCGCCACCGGCATCGGTTTCCTCGATCATTTGCTTGCCCACGTCGCCGTGCACGGACTGTTCGACCTCACGGTAGAGGCCACGGGCGATCTGCGCGTGGACGCACATCACACAGTGGAGGATGTGGCGCTGACTTTCGGTGCTGTACTGGATAAAGCGCTGGACGAGAGGGCCGGAATCGTAAGGATCGGGGCAGCTTATGTGCCGATGGATGAGACGCTCGCGTTCGTCGCCGTTGATCTCTCCGGCCGGCCCTACGCCGTCACCGAAATCGCCTGGAGCGTTCCGGTGGTGGGTGGCATACCTGTGACGCTTATCCCCCACTTCTTCGAATCCTTCGCTGCCACCGCCAGGGCAAATGTCCACGCACGCATTCTCTACGGACGGGACGATCACCACAAAGCCGAAGCACTGTTTAAGGCCCTGGGCCGGGCACTCGACGCGGCCACTCAAATAGACCCACGCCGAGGGGATGCGCTACCCTCGACCAAAGGAATGCTATGAAAAGTAAACCCGTCGTGCTGATAGATTACGAAGCGGGCAACCTCACTTCGGTCAGGCGCGCATTGGATTATCTGGGGGTGCCCTGCCGGATTGTCACGCTCGGAGACGAACTGCGCGATGCGGAGCGCATCATATTTCCCGGCGTGGGGCATGCCGGCGCGGCAATGGCGACCCTCAAAGCACGTGGGCTGGATGTGGCGTTGCGGGATGCCTTCGCGCGTGGTGTCCCGATCCTGGGCATTTGCCTGGGAGCGCAGATTGTGCTGACCCATTCTGAAGAAGGCGATACGCCCTGTCTCGATCTCATCCCCGGTGAGTGCCTGCGCTTGAGATTAAGCGATCCCCAGCTCAAGGTGCCGCATATGGGATGGAACGAGATCACGGTCGTACAGCCCCACCCTGTCCTGCGCGATGTACAGCCAGGCGATGAGTTCTACTTCGTGCACTCATACTACCCCAACCCCCGCTCTGGCGCACAGGTGTTTGCAACCTGCGAATACGGCATCACCTTTCCGGTGGCCATCGGGTACAGGAATCTCTTCGCCACCCAGTTCCACCCGGAGAAGAGCGGCCGGGTCGGGCTGGCGATACTGCGGAATTTCGCAAGTTGGGATGGCAGACATTGATGCGTGCTTTGTGGCGCGTGACACTGACGCACCACGCACCACGCACCACGCACCACGCAACACGCAACACGTGCCCGAAGGAGACCCTAATGTTGAGCAAACGGATCATCGGCTGCCTGGACGTGCGCGACGGCAAACTGGCCAAGAGTATCAGGTTCGTGGATACGAAGGACATCGGCGATCCGGTGGCTGCAGCACGGGATTATTACGAGCAGGGGCTTGATGAACTCGTTCTCTACGACATCACGGCGTCCAGCGACAATCGCGCCATTCTGCTCGATGTCGTCAAGAGAGTCGCAGCACAGATATTCATCCCGTTTTCGGTCGGTGGTGGCCTGCGTACAGTCGAGGATTGCCGTATGGTGCTTCTGGCGGGCGCGGAGAAAGTCAACCTCAACACTGCTGCCGTGCAGAATCCGCAGTTGATTGCCGATGCTTCGCAGGCCTTTGGCGCCCAATGCGTCGTGCTCTCGATGGATGTGCGCGCGGTGTCACCCACGCCTTCGATCCCCTCCGGCTACGAGATCGTCATTCGCGGTGGGCGCACTCCGACCGGCCTCGACGCTTTAGAATGGGCCAGGCGTGGCGAGCAGTTGGGCGCCGGCGAGATCGTGGTCAACTCGATAGACGCTGATGGCACCAGACAGGGGTACGAAATCCGACTGACACGTATGATCGCCGACGCGGTTTCCATACCGGTGATCGCCTCCGGAGGCGGAGGCAGGCCGGAACATCTCTACGATGTACTGACCGAGGGGCACGCCGACGCTGCACTGGTGGCCTCGGTATTGCACTATCACGAGTACACCGTCCGCGAGTTGAAAGAATACCTCCACAAGCGCGGGGTGAAGGTGAGAATGAGATGGTAGAAAGATTGCCTGATCGAGTCTGGGAAGTTTACCCGGCGATTGACCTGCGACTGGGGCGGGTTGTGCGGCTGGCACAGGGGGACCCCCGCAGAGAGAAGCGTTACGCCGATAATCCACTGCTCGTGGCGCGCCACTGGCAGGAGGCCGGCGCCCGGTGGGTGCATGTCGTCAACCTCGATGGCGCCTTCGATGAGCACGGCAGTGAGAATCAGGAGGCGCTGGAACACATCCTCACGACCGGCCTGCAAGTGCAGTTCGGCGGAGGCCTGCGTACCCTCGCCGCCGTCCGCTCGGCGCTTAAACTGGGGGTGAGCCGTGCCGTGCTCGGCACGGCGGCAGTCGAGAACCCGGCAATGGTCGAGGCTGCGCTGGAAGAGTTCGGGGCGGAGCGGATCGCCATAGGCATTGATGCCCGCGAAGGTAAGGTCCAGACGCGCGGCTGGCAACAGGCTACCGGGGTGACGCCGGTTGCTCTGGCCCATCAATGGGCCGTCAGGGGAGTGCGATGGATCGTCTTTACCGATGTGGCGCGTGACGGCATGGGCAGCGGCATCAACCTGGCAGCGACGATGCAACTGGCCGAAGCGACCAGGTTACACGTGATCGCCTCCGGCGGCGTCGCCAGCCTGGAAGACGTGCAGCAGGCTTACGATGCAGGATTGAGCGGGATTATCATTGGCCGGGCATTGTACGAAGGCAGGGTAGATCTGAGAGAAGCATTACGCATTGGGACACAGGCAGCCGCCCAGAAGGACCGGATGGGGTTACCCATACCTCAATGATTACCCTGCCCTCTCAGCTCCGGAGCCCGTCCTGGTGGAAGTGGCACCCGGTGCGAGTTGTGGCTCGTAGTGTAGGACAACTGCGAGCAATTGTCCTGCAACCGACGTCGCCACGACCGGCCACAGTCTGTATCGCTCCCTCCTCGCGCCAAAAGTGACAGGCAAAGCCTCACCACCCTTGACGGAAAGCGTCAAAAGAGGTATACTTAATAATAACGGGGTGTGGCGCAGATGGAAGCGCGCTGCGTTTGGGACGCAGAGGTCGCCGGTTCAAGTCCGGCCGCCCCGACCGCGGGCGTTGCAAAAAGGTATTGCCACAGCCTTCCAAGCTGTTGTTACGGGTTCGATTCCCGTCGCCCGCTCCTTCTTCGGGCCCATAGCTCAGCGGTCAGAGCAGCCGGCTCGACAGATGGACAGCTCCTTGCTGTTCGTCTTGGGGCTGCCTGGGGGGAAACTCCCAGGTGATACCTGCCAAATTCGGGGAAGCCTGTATCTTCGGATATGGTAATCCCGAGCCAAGCCCGTAAGGGAAGGTGTAGAGACCGGACGGCAGGCACCCCCGGTTTCATACCAGGGTGAAGGGACGGTCCAGCCCACAAACCCGCAAGGGGCGACGAAAGTCGTAGTTGGGATGCATAACCGGTCGGTCCCAGGTTCGAATCCTGGTGGGCCCACTACATTGGGGCGTGGCCAAGCGGCAAGGCAACGGACTTTGAATCCGTTTATCCGCAGGTTCGAATCCTGCCGCCCCAGTTTTGCCTGATTGTAATAGCGCCAGGCGACTGTTCTCCTCTGGGCCATCCCCTAATCTTCCAGCCGCTTATAAAAATCCAGTGGTCTGAGTTCCTGGAATTCGCCGGTAATGGCCAGGTGGCGGCGTATATCAACACAAAGGTGACATTTGGAGATATAACCCTCCCGCTCCTGATAGCCGAATGCCAGGCCCAGCTCATAGAGGGCATTGATGTCTGTGAGCAAGGCCCGTAGTACCGGCATCATGTCCAGATCAATACCCCGGCAAAGCGCGTGCAGTTCCCGCGCATCGCCCAGGGACAGACCACCACAATAACCGGGAATGAAATTGCCATAATTGTCAATATGGACGTGCCAGTCGCGGATCAACTCCTGGCGGCAGGACGTTCCGAAGAAACGGCGGGCCGGATAATGCCTGTAAAGGTGAGCAAACTTGTACGGCACCCGCCCCCTGGCAAAAAGTTCCGCATGCCCCAGGCCTGGGCCGGCCATCCTCACATACTCATCGAAAGAGAGCGTACCTCTCAGCCCGAGCCTTTTGAACTGCTCATAGAAAAATGCCTGGTAGACGATGACATTGCGGCCGAAAACCTCCTGGGCAATGCGCACAGCCAGTTCTGTGCGTTCGAAGGGGACATGTTCCAGAACAAAGGGGTTGGCACTGATGAGGATGCCATCAAGCCCGGCCTTTCTGAGGACAGTAAGTCTCTCACGCACCTTCGCCTCATCGGTACACCAGAAACAATTGGTCTCCACAAAGATAGATGAGACGCCCAACTGTTGTGCCATCTCAGTCAACTGCAACAAAAGCTCGAAGTTGAGGAACGGCTCACCACCGCTGAAATGAAGCCCTTCGTTGACACCGATTCTGCCTGGGAAGAGAGGCACAGGCAACATATGCGCCAGTTGCATCAGAATCGTTCTGGCATCCTCTAAAGAGAGCCAGTCGGTGCTCCAGCGGGGAGAGCAGGCATACAGACAGTGGCGGCACGCGCCGCTACATTTGTAGGTCAAAAAGATACCCACCGAGTAAGGCTGCGGTACAGATATAATGTCCATCTGTTTACCATGCTGCGATCTCGCTGATACAGCCGTGGGCAAGCTAACCGGGCTTGCCGGAAACAAGGCTTGCTACTCCCAGGCGAATATGCCCCACGGCACGCTTCCCCAAATTATACTTCAATTTCGGGGCTTATCCAGCACGTTCGCCGGTTCCGATGCTGGAGGGCGAGGAGGTGGCGTGGATGGCGATCCGCCAGGGCGTCCAGGAGAGAGTCTTCGGCGCGCGGGTGGGCGACCTGGTCTACGTTGCGCTGGAGGAGAGGGTGCCGGTGCGCGAGGTCACCCCGGTTTCGCAGGCCGTCGTCCCGGCGCCGCCGGGCCAGGAGATCGCGCCGGAGAGAGTGCATCCACCTGGGGAAGTAATTGCCGAATCGGTCGGTGCAGCACTCCCGCGGCGGGAATCCCTTCCTGCAGCCTGTGGGCGCGAGGGCGGGCTGAGGGCATCTCCAGAGGTATCATAGAGCAGGTGGTGGAGGAGGCCCTCCAGCAGATTCGGGCAGAGATTCTGGAGGAGGCATCTGGGAGACAACCCGCCCGGTGGATTGATTCGTCGCGTTCCCCAAGAAGCATCAGCCGGGGCGAACCGGTGCATCGTCCCGACCGGCGCGGACCCCCAGGATACTGATTCCACTCAGGCGACACCAGATATGGCCGCGTCGTTCTGTAGCATTACCAGGCCGGCCAGACGGTGCAGTAACGGCCGGAGGGTGGGGAAAAGCTGGCGGTAGACCCCGGTGTAGAGCTGCTCGTAGATGGGCTGTGTCCGGGCATCTGGTGTGAAGCTCCTGGTTGTATGGCTCATCGCAGCGGCAGCTTCGAACGGATCGTGATACCACCCCGCTGCAACAGCAGCGAGGATGCCGGCGCCCAGGCAGGTCGCCTCGTCGGTGGCAGCGCGCCTGATCGAGGTGCCGGTCACGTCGGCGATGATCTGACACCACAGATCGCTGCGGCTTCCCCCACCCAGCGCGACGTACTCGCGGCATGGTTTACCAGTGGCCATCATAACCCCCTCGCCTGATAATCGCTGCTCGAAAGCGATGCCCTCGAGAATGGCGCGGTAGAAATGCTCGCTTCCATGTACACCGTTCCAGCCGACAACAATACCGGAGGCGAGAGGGTCCCAGTATGGCGTCATCGCGTGGCTCCAGTACGGAACGAGCAGCAGGCCCAGTGAGCCAGGGGGCACCTGAGCGGCTGCGGCCTCCAACGTTTCCGGGTCGCCGCCGAATTTTTGGGTGAACCAGTTGACGATAAACGCGCCGCTCTGGATCACCGTTTCCAGGAAATACAGGCCGGCGATAGGGGCATAGAGTGTGCGAAAAGCACAATCGGTCACGTAGCGCGGGCTTAGAGTACCGCTGACGACAGCGGTCCCCAGGTTGAGTGAAGCGCGGTCGGCTACCGCGTTGGCACCCAAACCGGCACATTGGCCATCGCCCGCACCGGCCACGACCGGTAGCCCCGCCGGCAACCCCGTGATGGCTGCGGCCTGCTGGCTCACCCGGCCGATAACGGTGCCCGGTTCAACCAACTCGGGGAATTGGCCAGGCCGCAAACCCAGCTCGTGCATCAGCTCAACAGCCCAGGTGCAATTCCGCAGGTCTACCAGGCCGAAGGGGTCGGCGGAGGCAATGCTTGTGCGGAACTCGCCGGTCAGGCGACGGACGAGGAATGCATGTACATCAAGGAACTTCGCGGTGCGCTCCACGACCTCTGGTTCGTGTTGCATCAACCACACGAGCTTGGGGAGCGCCGGGTTGGTGGTGAGCGGTTTGCCGGTGAGGCGGTGGAAATGCTCTGCACCGATGGTCTGTTGAAGATTGGTCACCTGTGGGCGGCTGCGTTCGTCGAGCCAGAGGACGGCATGCCGCAGAGGGCGTCCCTCCTCATCTACAGGCACAAAGGTCTCACGTTGATGGGTGATGCAGAGTGCCGCGATTCTGGTCGGGTCAACCTGGGTCCATAATGTGTCGAGTGCCATGCAGAGGCCTGCCCACCACTGTTCTGCATCCTGTTCGTACCAGTGAGGCCGTGGGGTGATGAGCGGACAGGCCGCCCGCCCTTCGGCAACGGCATTCCCCTGGGCATCCCAGGCAATGGCCTTACAGGCGGTAGTGCTGGAGTCAATACCAATGACAAGAGTGCATCCCATGTCCGATCCTGGCCTTCAGCCTCTCCATGGTGTGCCGCGCAGGCGACCACAGGTCTGCGTCACCTGTTACTGCCACACAAACAAAGTGCCGGGGTAACCATATTCAGGACGATTGAAATCGCCCTCCCCGGACACTTCGTGCCGGGTCCAGGCCTCCGCCGACACTCTGAAGTCAGCGATGGCCGAGCAGCCCATGGTCACAGGCCCTGAGGGCCGATCCCCAGTCAGCGTAGCAGGTAATCTATGACGCCGCTTTCTGATGGAAAAAGGCGGCGTATCGCTTATCCGTTTTATTGATGTGGGTATACAACCAGGAAAACAGGAAGGCCACCAGGTCCCGCACGGCTTTTCGATCTCCGGCCTCGTGCCGTTCCATCGCCGTCCGATACTCCTGGCGGAACATGGCATGGGTCTCCCGGTGGGACGCCAGATCGGGATAACCGATCCGCTCCATAAACGCCTCCTCATGGGAGAAGTGGAAAACGGTATAGTTATCCACTCCCTCGAAGAGGGTACGGATGCCCTCCTCTCGCTCCCCTCGCTCCACGGCGGCATAGAACTCGTTGAGGAGGGCAATCAACTGGCGATGCTGATCGTCTATCTCCTGGATGCCTGTGCTTAACTCGTCATTCCATTCTATCTTCATTGTCCCCTCCGATTGCTTACCACACACCTCTGAGGGTGAATCCCTCCCTTATGGCTAAATAAAGAACCCGTCCATATCCGGCAGGTGAGCGGTGTCGTTCAGACAGACCAGCCTTGGGTGTTCGAGATGGGGGGCCTGGGGCAGCGGCTCGAAGGCCAGGATTGTCAACGAGGCCTGCGAGATAGAGAGCCTGCGGAAAAGGTCCGTTGGCAGGCCGATGTAATGAGCCACTGCCAGGCGGATTGGATCGGCGTGAGAAATCACCGCAACCGTCTGCCCCGGGTGAGCAGACCGGATCTCTTCCAGCGCCGCCACCACCCTGACCTGAACCTCCCAGGCGCTCTCTCCTTCGGGATAAGGTATCAGCGAGGGTAAAAGCTGGACAGGAAGCCAGTATGGATGGTCCCGTATCCGGTCTCGGGGCTGGCCGCTCCATGAGCCACACTCCACCTCGTGCAGGCCGGGGTGAACACGCACTTCCAGATGATGCTGCCCGGCGATGATCTGGGCTGTCTCAACAGCGCGCTCCAGAGGGCTGGAATAAACCGCCGCCAGCCTGGTACGGGCCAGCCTTCTGGTCAGTGCCTCCGCCTCTGCCCGGCCCTGTTCGTTTAGATGGATACCGGGCATACGCCCACCCATGCGTCGCTCTTTCAACAGGTCGTTGCTCCCGTGGCGGATGAGCAGCAATGTGGTTGTCAATCCACCTCCTGCAGCCCTGGTTCGTAAGCAGTGATCGCCTCCCGCCAGGCCTGGGGGATGGGGACAGGCCGGCCGGCAGCATACTCGTAGCAGGCCTGGACGGTGCGGGCTGTGGCGACCAGTCTCCCGTCTTCCCCTTCCAGCCGATACTCAAAGACGAAGCTGGAATTGCGCATCTGGCTCACCCGGGCCCAGATCGTCACCCGTTCACCCAGGGAGAGAGGAGAGCGGTAAGTACAGGCAGCCTCAGCCAGGATAATACCTGCACTCTGTGGATTCTGGAGGCTCAGGCCGACCACTTCGCGCAGATACTGCATCCGGGCATACTCAAGGTAGGTAAAGTAGACAGCATTGTTAACGTGACCCAGCGCGTCAAGATCGCGCCAGATCACCGTCCAGGTGGTCGAGAAACGGAATTGAGGGTCTGGCATGGCGCTTCTTCACGGTCACGGTATCTGTTCAACCCATACCTCCCGGACCACAGTCCGACAGGCAGGGTGGTTATGCCTCATGCAGTAGCCGACTCCCCTGTACAGTTGGATGACGTTCAGGCTCATTAACAGGGAGCATTGGATCAGGTAAGCAGCGCAACCAAACGACAGAGCCGGGGAGTGGACAGCCTGTGCAGCAGCGAGGTCTCCCAGGCGTTTCCTATTATACCATCCTCTTGCTCTCCACGCTACCCTGCCTCGCTTGTTTGACACTGAAGGCACTACATAGTATACTCTGATGCGGCTTCCAGTTGCACCCCCGACCTGGGAGACGCGGATCGTACAGACACAGAGTGTCCGGAAACCGTAATCATTCAGGCGTGACTTGTATACCTGAGCCGCTGTAGCCGACCCCCGACCCGGCCACAGGCGTGGTCCGGAGGCCGGCCCGGGCCGGGGAAGAGCGGTCGTGGCTGTAGGGGTGAGCCGATGCACTGGTTGGCGCAGACCGACGCAAGGCACCGTGGCGCCTGAGCAGGACGATTCTAATCGGCCTGAATAGCCACTGGAAATCCAGTTGCATAACGGCGTATAGAACATGCAAGATAAGCGGAGAGGTTAATATGAAAGCTAAATTGCTCAATAAGGGCCGGTGGGCCGATCATGTATCCACCATTCTGGTGTCTGGATCTCTGTGGGGTTTCACAGAAGTAGTTCTGGGCGGTGCAATGGCAGCGGCAGGGTTACCGTACCGCTCCGGCGTGCTCACCGGACTGGGAATGGGTATCATGGCCGTTGCCATAGGCGCCTTTGCGAAACCTGCGATGCTGGCAGGTATCGCGCTTGTAGCGGTTCTATGTAAGCAGCTTGTCGTGCCCATCCTCCATGTCTCGATTATGTGTAAGGCCAACTCCTGCCTGGCCGTGCTGCTTGACGGGTTCGCCCTGCTCGGAGCTGTGTCAGTGTTCTCCCGCAGGCTGGACTCGAGCTATCTGATCAGGACGGCTGTCGGTACTCTGGCGGCGCTGTCGGCAGCAGTGGCGTTCTTTTTCGTGGGTATGCATCTGGCACCGTGTAAATACCTCCTCTCCTTCAACCACCCCGGTGGCCTGATCTCATTTCTCACCGTTGAAGGGCTTCCCTGGATGCTCTCCTCCGCCCTCCTCTTTCCTGCAGGCTACTGGATTGGCGGAAGACTGGGCGAAGTCGCTCACGCCTGGAGGACTGACAGGCCTCTGCTTTATTACACCATCGCGACAGCCACTGTGATATGTTGCTGGGGCGCGAGTGCCGCGGCCATCGCTGCCGGCCTGTAGTAAGTCAGGTACTTCAGAAAGGTCGTGAACACCATGAAAGTTGAAATCCCCTCGCCGTGGGCCAGAGAGTTTATCCGCAAGCATGGAGGGATAATCAACATAGCCTGGCGCACGGTCTGTATGGACTGATGAATGATCTTTGAAGGCCCATCCGGTCGGATGGGAGCACCCGACAACCCGGAGGAGTTCATCTGTTTGCAGGCAGATGACATTACCGTCTACATCTCACGGTGGTTGCTGAGCGAAAAAGTAAAGGTCGGAGCGACGGAAATGCTCTTCTACATTGACGGCTATGGACGGCACACACTTACCTTTGACCCCCCATATGATGGCAGAGTGTGAGCCGGGAGGAAGTATTGCATATCACAGGAGAGACATGCCAACCGAACAAGAGATTCTCGAAGCCCTGCGCCCTGTAATGGACCCTGAGATTGGGATGAGTGTGGTAGACCTGGGGATGATCCGGGAGGTCACAGTTGAAGAGGATACGGTCGAGATCAAAATGGTTTTGACCGTACCCTTTTGCCCGCTGGCTGGACTGATTACAGAGCAGGTACGCCGGGCTGCCGCTGGTGTAGAAGGGGTCAAAGAGGCCAGAGTGACTCTGCTCCAGGAGCCATGGAATCCGGCCTGGATGCAAAGGTAAAGTTATTGCCCGTACTCTGCAGAGGCGCAAAAGCGCAGAAAAGCCAGACCGTTCCAGTGATTTCACACCGGCTGCCTGCCGCCGTGCGCCGATTGGAAACTCGGCCTTTCCGGGCGCCCGCGGCGCCAGGCGTCGGCCTGCGGCCAGAAGCGGGCGACTTCAGTCGGCATGGGCAGGCAGTTACCTGGCCTGTGGGATGGGACTCCTGGTCTGCCGGGACAGCCTGGAAAAGCCGTGCCGCTTTCAGCATGGCGACTGCCCGGCGAGGCCATTGCCGTGGGCAGGGGTGCAATGTCTCTCCAGAGGAACAGGAGTGATTCCGGATGACGCATATTATGGCAAAGATACGGGGTGGGTTACGGAACGTGCGGGGGGCCATAACCAGGCTGACTCTGCTGAGCGCTTACGAGCAAACGAGGGGGTCCTGGGCTAGGCCTATCGAGTCCTGCGATGCTCTCCCTGCTGTCTACAAAGACTTCTTCGAGCCTCTCCTTGCAGACGGGCGGCCATTTCCTTATACGGTGCTCACTCCTTCCTACGAGGGGTTCATTCACAGGACAAGTGAGAAGCTCATCTCTGACCTGGGCTGCGAAATCTGTATCCTGGAAAGAAAGGGAAACACATTCGACGCACGGTGTTATCCACTTGAAGGGATCAGCTACGCCGAGGTCAGGTCAGTTCTGTTGGACTCTCACTTTAAAATATGTGGTGTGACCAGTCAGGGTGTTCCCGCTTCTTCCACCCTCAGATTCAATACAGTAACCGACCACCTCTTTGCGCCGTTCCTGGCAAAAATAAGGCCCGGCGTCACCGATTCCAGGGTTGCACCCACCGCCCTGAAATCAAGCGACTTCAGCGATTGGCTCTCCCTGAACTACAAGTTCATGAACCTTGCGCGGCATAGCCTGCTGGAGGGAGAAAGGGTGATCCACGCTATCCTGCAGCCTGAGATCCGCGCGCATGTTTTGACGCTTCTGGGCAAGACGTACTACAGGGTCATTTCCCCCACTCACGCGACGATCCTGACAGATCGCGAGTTGATCATAATTCGGGAAGAGGCCTGGCATGGCGGGGAAGAGAGATACGGCGGCATCTGGGATTATATCCCGTTGAATAAGATTGTGGCGCTTTCTCTGAGCGAGAATGACCTGCTGAAGCTTTCCATCCAGTTACCGGCAGGAGAGCGCCTGGAGTGCCTGTTCAGGGCCTCAGCAAAGTCAGAGGTTGAACAACTGCGGAGCGGTTTGCCGCGCGCGCCGGATGACAATCAGGTGTGGCAACAGGTCGTGACACACCACCAGCGAACAATGATCACAGGAGAAACTCGATGCCGCATTTGTTGATCATTGGCGGCAGTGATGCCGGCATCAGCGCCGCGCTGCGTGCGCGGGAAGTGAACCCGGCCTGTGATGTCACTGTCGTCGCCGCCGACCGCTACCCCAACTATTCCATCTGCGGCCTGCCGTTCTGGCTGAGCGGTGAGATCCCCGACTGGCGCGACCTGGCCCACCGCAAAGCCGGGGAGATCGAGGCCCAGGGCATTCATCTCCTGCTTGAATACACCGCTCAGGCCATTGACCCGACCGGCAAGACGGTTACGGTCGTGAATGAGAGCGGGCGGTCGCACCGGATATCATACGATGCACTCGTGATCGGTACGGGCGCCGTCCCGGCCCGTCCTCCTATCCGGGGATTGGAACAGCCCGGCGTCTTTTTCCTGCGCACGATGGCCGACGGCTTCGCCCTGCGCGATTATCTTGCAGCGCGGTCGCCCGGCTCCGCCGTGGTAGTGGGCGGCGGCTACATCGGGCTGGAGATGGCCGAGGCCTTCACCCACCGTGGGATGCAGGTCACGCTGGTGGAGTACCTGCCCTCTGTGCTGACCACACTCGACCCGCCGCTTGGTGCTCTCGTGGCCGAGGAGTTGAGCCGACACGGCGTCACGGTCGCCACCGGCGTGACTGTGGAGGCGATTGAACTGCAGGGGGGACGGCTGGTCGTGACCGGCTCCGGGGGATTCCACGCCGGGGCCGACCTGGTGCTGGCAGCGACCGGTGTGCGCCCTAACGCGGGCCTGGCAGCCGCGGCTGGCGTCGAAATCGGCAGGTGGGGCGCCATCCGCGTCAATCAGGCGCTGGAGACGAATGTGCCAAACATCTACGCCGCTGGCGACTGCGCCGAGACGTATCACCGTCTGCTGGAGCGATACGTATACCTGCCGCTTGGCTCTACGGCGCATAAGCAGGGGCGAGTGGCAGGGGAAAATGCGGCCGGCGGGCAGGCGACGTTCGCCGGAACGCTGGGCACGCAGGTCGTCAAGGTGTTTGACCTGGTTGCCGCACGCACAGGACTGCGCGATCCCGAGGCGCGCCAGGCAGGCTTTGACCCATTGACCGTCCAGGTCGAGGCCTGGGACCATAAGGTCTACTACCCCGGCGCACGAAGTCTCCATATTCGCGTCACTGGCGACCGACGGACGGGCCGCCTGCTCGGCGCGCAGATCGCAGGCCATCGCACAGCGGAGGTCTCGAAGCGGTTGGACGTGTTCGCTGCGGCGCTGTTCAACCGGATGACGGTTGCGGCGTTGAGCGACATAGACCTCAGTTACACACCTCCACTCAGCACCCCCTGGGATGCGGTGCAGGCCGCGGCGCAGGCGTGGATAGAAGCGCAGAGAGATCAATGAAAGCGCCGTCGGGCGCGGTCTGGAGCCTGAGCCGGGCTGATGTTGATTGGACCATGCGTGGTGCGTATGGTAAAATAACGAGCCGACGCATCCCCATGCATCAGTGTAGAGGTGCAGCCGATGAACGAGTCGTATCCGATGTTGAGTGTTGAAGAGGCACTGGATAGGGTGCTGAAGGTTTTCAGGCCGCTGCCGCCAGAGCGCAGGCCGATCCTTGAGGCGCTGGGGCAGGTGTTGGCTGAGGACATCTGCGCCGGGATGGACATCCCACCGCTGGCCAACTCGGCAATGGATGGCTACGCCGTGCGCTGCGATGATACAAGCGAGGCCTCATCCGAGCAGCCCCGTCGTCTGCGCGTCGTGGCGGACCTGGCCGCGGGGTACGTGCTCGACGCGCCGATCCGCCCCGGCACCGCCGTGCGCATTATGACCGGCGCGCCCGTGCCACCCGGAGCGGAGGCGGTGATCCCCTTCGAGGAGGTCGAGCGCGACGGTGACGAAATTCTTGTCTTCAGGCAGTATCCCCATCTCAAGAACATCCGCGCCGCAGGTGAGGACGTCCGTGCCGGGCAAATGGTGCTGGCGCAGGGCACCGTCCTGCGGCCCCAAGAGATCGGTATGCTGGCCGCCCTGGGACATCAGGAGGCGCTCGTACACCGCCGCCCGCGCGTCGCCATCCTCTCTACCGGCGACGAGGTGATCGCCGTGGATGCTCCCTGGCAGCCGGGCAAAATCCGCGACGCCAACTCGTACTCCAACGCCGCGCAGGTGCTGCGCTACGGCGGCGTCCCGCTGCGTTTGGGCATCGCCCGCGACGATGTGGCCGACCTGACGGCCAAAATCCGCGCCGGGCTGGCGCAGGGGGCCGATCTGTTCCTCACCTCGGGCGGCGTCTCGGTAGGCGATTTCGACGTGGTGAAGAAGGTGCTGGCCGCCGAAGGGGAGATGTCCTTCTGGCGGGTATGTATGAAGCCGGGCAAGCCCCTGGCCTTCGGCCACATCCACGGGGTCCCGCTCCTGGGTCTGCCGGGCAACCCCGTCTCGGCCATGGTCGCCTTCGAGATCTTTGCCCGCCCGGCCATCCTCAAGATGCTGGGCAAGACCAGACTCGAAAAGCCCACAGTGGAAGCCGTGTTGCTCGACGAGATCAAACGCAAGGACGATCGCCGCCACTATCTGCGCGTGAGCCTGGAAAAACACGATGGCGCATATTACGCACGGCTCACCGGTGACCAGGGGTCGGGCATCCTGCTCTCAATGGTGCGGGCACAGGGGCTGGCGATCATCCCGGAGGACGTGCACCACCTGCCCGCCGGCTCGCGTGTGCGGGTGATGATGCTTGACTGGCCAGAGCATATCTGACAGGAGCGAAAACTGCCTGCCCCGCCAACCTGCGGAAAGGCAGGGGGTGGTCTTCACTCAGCACGAGAGATACACCATTGAGCGAGACCTGGCGACTACTTGACACCGGGCCGCGCTCCGCGGCAGAAAACATGGCCCTTGACGAGGTCGTGTTGACGGCACGCAGTCGCAATGCGGTGCCGAACACACTGCGTTTCCTCCAATTCTACCCACGGTGCACCCTGGTTGGCTACCACCAGGCTGTGGAACAGGAAATCCGCATCCCCTACTGTCAGGAGCACGGCATTGAGATCAACCGACGGCTCACCGGCGGGGGTGGATTGTTCTGGGACGAGACCCAGTTGGGGTGGGAAATTTTCGCTTCCGGGAACGACCCCCGCTTTCTGCGACCTGCCGAATCACTCTACGAGCTGCTCTGCCAGGGCGCCATCAGAGGGCTGGAAAAGCTTGGAGTACGCGCGGCTTTTCGCCCCAAGAACGATATTGAGGTCAACGGCCGTAAAATCTCCGGCACCGGCGGCACCAGTATGGATGGTGCTTTTCTGTTCCAGGGCACCCTGCTGGTGGATTTCGACGTTGACACCATGCTGCGCGCACTGCGCATACCCACCGAGAAATTAAAAGACAAAGAGATTGCGTCGGTGAGGGAGCGCGTCACCTGCCTGGCGTGGGAGCTTGGTGCACCACCACCGCTGCCCCAGATTAAGGCTGCGCTGGTGGCCGGCTTCTCGGAAGCACTGGGTGTCGAGTTCGCACCGGGAACCCTGACCCCGCTGGAACAGGAATTGCTGACCACCAGGTTACCCTACTTCCGCTCTGATGAATGGGTCTACGGTACACGTCGCCCACTGCTCCGACGTGATGAGCTGCGAGCGCTCTATAAAAGCCCGGGTGGTCTCATCCGCATCTCGCTGGTGGTGGACGCACAGGCACACCGCATCCGTGAAGCGTTCATCACCGGTGATTTCTTCGCCTATCCCCGCCGTGCCATTCTCGACCTGGAAGCGCGACTCAAAGGTCTCCCCGCCGAGGCTGAGGCTGCCAGCCGCGTTGTTGAGGAGTTCTTCGCCACAGGGGAGCTCGAAATCCCCGGTGTCTCAGCCTCTGACGTCATCCGCACCCTGCGGGAAGCCCTGGAAAAGACACACTATACGCGCTACGGCATCAAACCTGACGAGGTGAACAATGTTTTTTCAGTGGTGGCGCCACTGCCGGAGATAATGGAGAAGCATTTCTCCCCTGAACATCGGACTGTCCCACCGGTGCTGCTCCTGCCTTACTGCGCCAAGCTCACCTCCTGCCCTTACCGTTACGAGGAGGGCTGTGCCGCGTGCGGTGCCTGCTCTGTAGGAGACGCTTTCCAACTTGCGGGTAAATACGGCCTGATGCCGATTTCTATCCAGAATTACGAGCACCTCGAGGAAACGCTGGAACACCTGAAGTCGGCAGGACATCCCGCCTTTATAGGAAGCTGCTGCGAGCCGTTCTACGCCAAACATCGGGACGACTTCGAGCGCATCGGGTTGCCCGGCATACTGGTTGACGTGGATAGCTCCACCTGTTACGATCTCGGCCGCGAACAGGATGCCTACGCCGGCCGGTTCGACAACCAGACATATCTGAAGCTTGACTTGCTGGAGCGCATTCTCGCCCGGGTGGCGTCGCGATAATGATATGGACTGCCGAATTATGCCCGTGTTTTTAGCCACCTGATGACAGTTTCGGAAGCAGGATACGAATGGGGCGGAAATGCTGCCATTTTGTTGATGTGTTGGTGATAGGAGCGGGACCGGCCGGGAGCAGCACTGCCCGAGCTGCTGCCTCGGGCGGCCTGCGCGTGCTGATGGTTGAGAAACGGCCCACCGTCGGACTGCCGGTGCAATGTGCAGAGTACGTGCCGGCCCAGATTGCAGGCTACGTCTCGATCCCGGAGCGGTGTATTGCCCGTCGTATCCGCACCATGCGCACCCACCTCCCCGATGGACAGGTTGTGGAAACGCCCGCGGCCGGCTATATGCTCGACCGCGCCCTGTTCGACAAAGCCCTCGTTGTGGCCGCCTGCCAGGCAGGAGCTGAGGTGTGGACGGCAGCACAGGCTGTAGCAGTATCGCAGGGTGAGAACCTCGCCCGGGTCAGAAGGAATGGAGTACTTGAGGAGGTGGAGTACCGGGTGCTTATCGGTGCTGACGGCCCCCGCTCACTGGTCGGGAAATGCATCGGCCAGGTCAACAGCGAGCTTGTTTATGCCGTACAGGTGGAAGTGATATTGGGAGAGCGTCAGCCTCCCTTTACAGAGGTCCACTTCATTCCCGCCTGCAGGGGAGGCTATGGATGGGTCTTTCCTAAAGAGCACACGGCCAATGTCGGTGTGGGAGTCAACCCAGCAATGGGAGGTAACCCGCACCAGGCACTGAAATACCTCTGGGAACAACTGAACCTTGGGGAAGCTCCCATTGTCGGACATACTGCAGGCCTCATTCCGGTAGGGGGGATGGTGGACCGGCTGCGGGTGGGCAACGTGCTGCTGGTGGGTGATGCGGCAGGCTTTACTCATCCCATCACCGGCGCAGGTGTCTTCGCTGCTGTAGTGGGGGGGACACTCGCCGGCCAGACGGTTGTCAGAGCGCTCAAAAGTGGGAACATAGACCTGTTGGAAGAGTATGAGAAAGAATGGTCCGCCTTTATGGGAGGGCCGCTGAACCATGCCCTGAGCAAACGGCACTACAGAGACACACACTGGAGCGATGATCCGAACACCTTGAGCAGTGTGATTCGGGAGACGTGGGTGGCCTTCCCCGGCTATACCGCGCGCGATACAAAACATATTGTCAGGAGGAACTGATGGAAAGCCCTGAGTATGTGCAGATCAGCCTGGCGGCCTCTATGGCCCTGGGCTATCGTCCGGCCATGTTCCGCCGCAACTCCCGTCTGACCGGGTTGAACATGCTGGTGACCTATCCGGAAGGCTGTGTTGCCAGTTGCGCTTTCTGCGGCCTCAATCGCCAGCGGAATGTCGAGCCGGAGCAGCGCACCTTTATACGGGTGGACTGGCCCACTTATCCCCTGGACGATGTCATCGCCCGCCTTAATCGCAATGGGCATGAACTGCGCCGCGTATGTGTGGGCATGATCACCCATCGTCGCGCCTTCGACGATATGAATACGATCATTCGCCGATTCCAAACCGGGTCCGACCGTCCTGTCTCGGCACTCATCGCTCCCACCATGATCCGCGACCTCTCGCGCCTGGTGGAGATCAGAGAGGCCGGCGCAGACATGATCGGCGTTGCCATAGATGCTGCCACTCCGGAGCTTTTCGAGCGCTATCGCGGCCGCGGCGTCGGGGGGCCGCATCGCTGGGAACACTACTGGGCTACAGTTGAGGAGGCCGTGCGCGTTATGGGGCCTTACAAAGTGGGCGTCCACCTGATCGTTGGCCTGGGTGAAACGGAACAACAAATGATCTCCACCATTCAGCGTGCTCAAGACCTGGGTGCCCACACACACCTCTTTTCTTTCTTCCCCGAGGCCGGCACCCCAATGGAGAACCATCCGCAACCTGGCTACGGACATTACCGGAGGGTGCAACTGGCACGTTACATCATCAACAAAGGTTACGGCCGCTACGAAAATATGCGCTTCAACGAGGCCGGTCAGGTGGTGGACTTCGGTATGGAAATCGAAGAGCTGATCCAATACGGCGAGCCTTTCATGACCTCCGGCTGTCCCGGACCCGACGGCAGGGTCGCCTGCAACCGACCATTTGGTAACGAGCGCCCCGGTCAGCCGATCCGCAACTATCCCTTTGAGCCGGAGCCGGAGGATGTGGAATTGATCCGCTATCAACTGCGCGACTACAACCGATGAGCACACAGGCTGCGGTTCCCGAAACCCCCGGTGGTGAAGCAACCCGTCTTTTCAACCTCCCCTGGGAGGAATTGCAGCGGGCCGCCTGGGAGATCCGCTGTGCCCACCATCCGCCAGAATTATCCTTTGCCGTACCCGGAGCAAAAAGGTACGAGACCGGCCACTATCGAAATACCCGCTGGCGTTTCGCCAGCATCAGCCTGACCGGCCGGCATTGTGAACTGCAATGCGATCACTGCCGTGGGCGCATGCTGGAGACGATGTTACCCGCATCCAATCCAGACGCGTTGTTGACCCACGCGCAACATCTGCTCGAACGTGGATGTGAGGGGTTGCTCATCAGCGGCGGCTGTGATCTCGACGGCGCAGTTCCGGTTGGGCCGTACCTCTCCGCAATCGCCCGTGTCAGGAGCCTGGGGCTGCGCGTGATCGTACACACCGGCCTGTTGGATCGGGAGACGGTAGAGGGGCTGAAATCCACCGGTGTGGACCAGGTGCTGCTTGACATCGTGGGCGATGAGGCGACCATACGCCGCATCCTCCACCTCGAACGCACGCCCGCCGACTACGAGCATGCGCTGGCAATGGTACGCGAAGCAGGGATACCGGTCGCGCCGCACGTGATCGCCGGCCTTCACTACGGGGAACTGCGCGGAGAATTGGACGCAATGGAGATCATTCGTCGTCATGGAGCGGACGTGGTGGTGATCGTGGTACTGCGCCCACTCCCACACACCCCACTGGCGCATACGCCTGTGATGGCTGCGGACACAGTGGGACGGCTTGTAGCCGTTGCGCGTCTGCTCTTTCCGGCCACACCACTGACCCTGGGTTGTGCCAGGCCATCCGGTCTGCTCAAGGCTGAAATAGAACGGCTGGCAGTGCTGGCCGGCGTGAACAGCCTCGCCTACCCTGACCCGGCCACCGTCAACCTGGCCAGCGCTCTGGGCCTGCGTACCTCATTCGTCGAGAGTTGCTGCACCCTCGCCGCCACTTCCCGGAGCCAGAGCAGAGCGGGGTGTCGCTGACTCTCCACCCAACGCCTGGACCACAGCGGCCCATTCCTGGAGCGTGAGCGACTGGGCGCGCCGCCTGGGGTCAATACCCGCCTCTTGCAACCTGAGTGCCGTTTCCCCGGACGGCAGCCCCAGCCCGGCAGCCAGCGCGTTACGGAGCTGTTTGCGACGTTGTGAGAAGCCGGCCCGCACAACGCGAAAGAAAGCTTCGGTGTTGGCTATCTGAACAGGCGGTACAGTGTGCGGCACAATGCGCACGACGGCCGATTCCACCTCCGGGGGCGGATAGAAACTACCGGGCCTGATGCGGAATAACAGCCGGGGCTGGCCGTATAACTGGACGCTCACCGCCAGCAAACTCATCTCCCCCGGCCCGGCAACGATGCGCTCGGCAACCTCGCGCTGCACCGTGACCACGATGGAAGCGGGGCGCAGGCTCGCCTCTAACAGATGACGCAGTACTGCCGAGGTGATATAGTAAGGCAGGTTTGCGACCACCTTGTAATGAGGATGCGTCTGCCCCCCGGCCGTCTGGGAGTGGCGCACCATGGCGGCCGGATCAAGCGCCAGGATGTCCCCGTGGACCAGGGTAACGTTAGTAACACCTGCCAGCACGCTCTGGAGGACGGGCATAAAGCGACCGTCCATTTCGACCGCGATCACGTGACCGGCCTGACGAGCCAGCCGTCGGGTCAGGTTCCCCGGCCCGGCTCCGACCTCCAGTACAATATCCTCGTCCGTTAAAGCGGCTGCTTCGACGATACGCTCAAGTATCGTCTGGTCCACGAGAAAGTTCTGCCCCAGCCCCTTATCGGGCTGTAACTCACATCTGGCCAGCAACTCACGCACATCCATCTGCGCCACTAATCCAGGATATAATTAATCCGCTCGGGCACAGGGGTGAGCAGGTAGACGTCCACCCAACGATACCAGAGCACCAGGTTGTCGTCGTCATACCCCAGGTCAATGCGGTTCCGCTTGATCGCGCCGCCCGTGTCACCGGCCAGACCGATGCCGTACCCGGGCACGTAAACGCGGCTGCCCAACGGGATCACCCGCGGGTCAACAGCCACGATCCCATATCTCATTTGCATCCCCGTGGCCGTGCGCCCAAAGTAAGGACTTGTCTTCGGCACCCCCGCTGTCGAGGCGGAATAAGATGTTGCCAGCATGCGCAACTTGCGCCAGTACTCAACCGGTCCGTAGGGCGTGTCCAGAGTGCGTACCACGATCATCGTCCCATAGCCAAAGACCTGGCTCGTGGGAGGCACGGCAACATAGCTCCCATCCACGGTCCTGCTGACTTCCTGACCATCCTCGTAGCGTACACGGACACGTTGCTCCAACAAACCAGACGCACCGGGCTGAATCAGTCGCTCATTATCTATCTCCAACTCAGGGTCGGGCTGCCAGACAGTATCAAAGGGGATCGGGCCCTGTTCCAGGACAACTTGCTCGCTCACACGGACGACACGGATGAGAGTATTTGCCGTCACGGGAGCATCGAGCGCAGGGGTGGTATAATCCTGCCCAACAAGCACCACACCTGTATCGGCCAGCACATCGCCTACGCGTTCGCGGTGTGTACGCACCAGTACAGTGTGGCCGTCCACCTGGATCTTCACGGGGATGGAGCGCCTGATATAGACGTGAAGCCCGGAAGTAACACGTTCTCCCAATCCTGGTTGTACGTAATCGGCTGCGTAGATCGTAATGCCGCGCCTGCGCAGAGCCTCCCCAACGGTCGGCGCGGTGGTGTAAAATGTGGAAACCCGGCCATCTTCGTGCAGAACCACGGGAACGGCACGGCGAATATGGATATGTGCCGGCTCATACTCCGGCAGACGTGGAACTCCCCGCAGACGCCTGGCGAGTGGACGCGCACGCGCCAGCTCCCCTTCGACCTCCAGCTCATCACCGATCAGCAGGGAGACACGTGCCTCATTTAGAACCTTCTCGACAGATGTGGCATGCGTGTAAAACAGGGCGGTATGACCATCAACATGGATATAGACGGGACGGGCGCACTCTATCGTCACGAACATATTGGGCTCAAGGGGCATATCGGGCGCGGGGCTGATTTTATCCTCCGGCCGGAGGGAGAGGCCCACATCCAGGAGGAGCGCGGCGACAGTATCCTGATGAGTGCGCAGGCGATATTCCTGTCCGTCTATAACCAGTGTGACCGGTATGAGTGTGCTGCGGTAGCCAAAGACAAGCAAAACAGCGATGAGGGAAAACGCGAAGAAATCAGTGAGTTTGCGCAACAGGCCAGCAGGCGCCCCCGCGCGTCCGGCAGACAGGTGGTTGGCAGGGTATGAGAGATTTACGTCGTTCACAGCTCCTGAAATGTGGTCGTGCACCCCTCGTCGAATCGCTCCGCCCGCCTTACCGCAGACAACCGGCTCCGACCAGGCACTCCTGCGGCACCCAGGGTAAGCTCTTTACCGTTGCTTCCTTCCGGACCTGGCGGGGTTCAGAGGTCCCTGCCGCGCAGGACCCAATCTTCATCACCGGCTGAATGCAGCAGTATCAGACAAGTCAATCCTCGGAGGGGAATTCGACCCCGCTATGGCGGATTGCGGGTACAGGGCACCGCCAGCTCCCCGTCTAGCACGACCACTGCAACATGTTACCCCACAGCAGGTGAATTGTCAACCCTGTCAGGGCGGTTGAGTTCAGGCTGCGCCGCTCTCCGACCGGGCCCCTGGCTCACAAAGGCCACCCCTGCGGGCAAGTGGACGACACAGCCGCTGTCGGCGAGCGCGGGCGGGTAAGATACGCTGACCGGAGCACATACGCCATTGCCGCACGAACTCGGGCTGACCGGATGCAAATCCCGTACTTTGTGGTAAGATTGGCAAAAACGAGCAGGCGGTGTCAATGCCATCCCATCACTCACTTTCAGTATATGTCCATATTCCTTTCTGTCGCGCCAGATGCGCCTACTGTGACTTCAATACCTTTGCCGGGCTGGAATCGTTGCTCCACGACTATGTGGCCGCAGTATGTCAGGAGATAGCCATCGCCGGCAGCCGGTGGGGAGGCTCTGCTATCAACACCGTTTACTTCGGTGGAGGCACCCCCTCCCTCCTGCCACCGGAGATGATCGGAGAAATCTTGCACTCCCTCTCAAGCGCGTTCCACATCCTGCCGGAAAGCGAGATCACACTGGAGGCCAACCCGGGCACAGTTGACGCACCCATGCTACGCGCTCTGCGAAGCCTGGGCGTCAACCGGCTCAGTCTGGGCGTCCAATCCTCTCACGATGATGAGCTTCGCCTGCTCGGCCGTATCCACACCTGGCGTGAGGCGTCAGAAGCAGTAGAGGCAGCACGATCGGCTGGCTTTGAGAACCTGAACCTGGATTTCATCTTCGGCCTGCCCGGCCAGACGCTGAGACGCTGGCAGGATACGCTGAAAGCCGCACTGGAACTGGCCCCAGAGCACCTCTCGCTCTATGCGCTCTCTCTCGAGGAGGGGACACCATTGTGGGAACAGATTGAGCGGGGAAGCCTTCCCGCTCCAGACGATGACCTGGCTGCCGAGATGTATGAGCACGCAGAAGAACGACTTGCTGCAGCAGGATACTGCCATTACGAAATCTCCAATTGGGCGAGGGAGGGATATTTGTGCAGGCATAACCTGACTTACTGGCGTAACGAACCATGGTTGGGACTGGGAGCCGGGGCGCACTCCTGGCTGGACGGGCAACGATGGGCCAATCTGCCCCATCCCGAGGCTTACATCGCAACGCTCGGACGCGGAGAGACACCCGTAGCCTGGCGCGAGAAGATTGATCCGGCGACAGAGATAGGAGAGACGATGATGTTGTGGCTACGGCTGACAGAGGGAGCCGCTGCCGTTCGCTTCCGGGAACGGTTTGGCGTTGAGATGGAAGCCGTCTTCGGGCAGGAACTGGCCGAATTACGGGAGGCAGGATTGCTGGAGTGGGATGGGAACACTGCGCGCCTGACGCCGCGCGGCAGGTTGCTGGGCAATCAGGTGTTCTTGCGTTTCATTTAGCTGGCAGGCCTGTTCTGCCCGCTGTAGTTCGCCCGGATCGCCACAACCGGCGCGAAGCGCCCAAAGAAGGCGATTTCAGCCTGAATAGTACTCCTCGTTTACCGGAACACCATTTTCCTGGATCACCCGGGCGTACCATCTGCCACTATCTTTGATAGTCCGCTCCAGCGTCTCATAGTTCACATATACCAGCCCAAAGCGCATAGTGTATCCCGCAGTCCACTCGAAGTTATCCAGCAGTGACCAGACGAAATAACCTCGCAATGGAACACCATCGGCAATAGCACGATGGGCCTGAACCAGATGTCTGTGCAGGTAGCGGATACGCCGCTCATCTCGCACACGGCCGTCGGCATCCAGCCCGTCCGGGACAGGGACACCATTTTCGGTTATGAAAATGTCAGTCGGTCTGTAGTCATTCCATACACGGACGAGCAGCTCGTACAGGCCGGGTGGGTATATTTCCCACATCTGAGAGTACTCGCTGCCCTCAGGTTGTACCTGGGTGGCCTGGATGATGGGGAAGTTCTCATCATAGCGCACCACCGAGCGGGTGTAGTAGTTGACGCCCAGGAAATCAATCGGGGTGGCGATGTGCTCCAGATCTCCCTGCTGCACGCGCGGGAAGGCCGGCCCGATCAATTCCTCTATGTCCGCGGGATAGCGGGCGAGGAAAAGCGGATCGAGAAACATTCTGTTAAGCATCCCGTCAAAGCGGCCGGCCGCGCGCTGATCTGCCTCGGAGTCGGAAGCCGGATGCACGGGGTTCAGGTTGAGTGTGATCCCGACCTTCAGCGGGCGTGAGGCTGAGGCACGCAGTGCCTCAACTGCAAGGCCGTGAGCGAGCAAAAGGTGGTGCACGGCCTGAAATCCGGCAACCGGGTCTTGTATGCCAGGCGCATGGTCACCGGTGATATATCCGATCACCGCCGCAACGAACGGTTCGTTATGGGTGATCCAGCAGGTCACCCGATCCCCAAGTTGTTTTGCCACCAGCCCGGCATACTCGGCAAAGTAGAAAGCTGTGTCTCGGGCCGGCCAGCCACCCTGTTCCTGGAGAGCCAGGGGCAAATCCCAGTGGTAGAGGGTGATATACGGCTCAATGCCCTGGCTCAGCAGCCTGTCTACCAGACGGTCGTAGAAATCCAGGCCGGCCGCATTGATTTGCTTCTTCCCGGTGGGCATCACCCGGGGCCAGGAGATAGAAAAGCGGTAAGCCTGCAGACCCAGCTCCACCATTATGCTGACATCTTCCTCCCAACGGTGGTAGTGATCGGTGGCGATTTCCCCGCTCGTGCCGTCGCGGATCCTCCCCGGCTGGCGACAAAAAGCGTCCCAAATGGAAGGCCCTTTCCCGTCCTCGTCCCATGCCCCTTCGATCTGATATGCTGAAGTGGCAGCGCCCCACCTGAAGTCAGGGGGAAAGTTGAGCAGTTCTCCGCTGGACATATTGACCCCCTTTCTGATAGCCTTTATATGCTGCGGACAGCCTGATTATACCATCCGTGGCACCCGCGCCAGAATCTCCGAAACCACCTCGTAGTTAATCGTTCCCAACCAGCTCGCGACTTCTTCGGCGGAAATTTCATCCTCCCCCTGCCGCCCGATCAGCACCACTTCATCCCCTACACGCACATTGGGGATATGGTCAACCCTGATCATCGTCTGGTCCATACACACACGTCCCACGATGGGAGCGCGTTTACCATGCACAAGCACCTCTCGCCAGTGGGTGGGGGCACGCCTGAACCCGTCGGCGTAACCTACAGGAATCACGGCAATGGTCTCTTCCCGCTCCGTGCGGTAGGTATTGCCGTAACTGACGAAACTGCCCGGCGGCAGTGTTTTGACCTGGGCGATAGTTGTCTTCCAGGTCAGCGCAGGGCGAAATCCCGGGGGCAAAGGAACGTGGGGCGAGGGACGCAGGCCATACATCGCCAGCCCCAGGCGCACCATATTGAAGCGCGATTCCGGCAGACGTAACAGAGCTGAGGAGTTGGCACAATGCACCAGACGAAAGGTTACCCCCCTCTCTTTAAGGCTGTCCAACACCGTGCTGAAGCGAGCCAGTTGCCATTTAGTGTACTCCAGGTCTTCTTCATCGGCGACAGAGAAATGGGTGAAAATCCCCTCCATGTCCAGAGCGGGCAACTCCCGCACTGCTTCCACAAATGGGACCACCTGTTCCGGCAGGAGGCCAAGCCGTCCCATGCCGGTGTCAACTTTTATATGCACGCGAGCAACACGGCGTAACTCCAGTGCAGCCCTGCTCAGCACCCGGGCAATGTCCAGGTCGTAGAGGGTGAGGGTAACGTCACGTAAAATAGCCTCGCGCACCAGCCAGGTCGGAGTGTAACCGAGCACCAGGATAGGGGCATCTATCCCGGCATCACGGAGCCTGGCAGCCTCGTTTACGGAGGCAACACCGCAGTAGGAAACGCCGTTGTTGATGGCGGTGCGGGCAACGGTGATGGCCCCGTGGCCGTAGGCATCGGCTTTGAGCACGGCCAGTATGCTCACCTCCGGGCCTACGATTTCCCTTATGCGTCGCACGTTATAGGCGATGGCCTCCAGGTCAACCTCAACCCAGGTTGGCCGAGAGGGACGTGTCACCCTTACCGAGAGGCCATCTGTGCGTCTGACAAGGCGGACAGTATCCTCAGGCCTGGCCAGCAGTCCCTCAACAACCTCTTCCATGCGGGCCTCGACATCCCCCTTGACCATTACCACGTCGCCAGGCCCAAGCTGCGGTTTCAGGTAACGCACCACATCTCGTGCGGTGTACGCAACAATGGTGCGTTCGCATGGCAGGCCGGCTTCTCTGGCCGCCTCGGCGATCCAGGCGGCCCGCTCTCCCTTGACGACCAACAGATCGGCTACCATGGCAGCGCGCGTTCCCAACAACCGATGCCCTTCTACTGTGTAGCCACCCAGTTGCCCCATGTCTCCAAGCACCACGATACGACGACGAGCCGGATACTGGGCCAGAGCCTCCAGAGCCTGCAAACCGCTCGTTGGACTGCAACTGGCGGAGCCATCAAGCAAAAGCGCTCCCCCGACTGCAGGAAGGACCTGCAAACGGCCAGGGCCTGGCCCCAGCTCCTCGAGCACATCCAGAATGTCGTCCCACGGGATACGGCAGACCAGCCCTACAGCGATGGCTGCAAGGATGGAATAGACCTGGTGTGATCCCAACAACCGGGTGCGCACCTCGCCCTTAGCCGGGTACCCGGGAGTGCCCAGTCCACTGACACCTGGCAGATGGACCATACACCGCAGTCCGTCCGGCTCGTTGCGCAGGTCAGAGGCGACAATATCTGCATCGGGCTTCAGGCCGTAGGTGATCACCTGAGCCCGGGTATATTTTCCCATCTCTCGCACCCGTACATCATCGTAGTTGAGGATAGCGTAGCCGTCCGGAGGGAGAGCTGCCACCAGACGGCTTTTCTCCTGAGCGATGGCATCCAGGCTGCCAAGGTAGGCCAGATGAGCATGGTTGACCGCGGTGATCACACCCGTTTGGGGGCGGGTCAGTTCACTGAGAAAGGCGATATCGTCAAAGGCGTGGCATGCCAGCTCGAGGACGGCCACTTCATGTTCCGGCGTCAGGCCTGCCAGGGAGAATGGCAGGCCCAACCGGTCGCTCAGGTCGGGTGGATTGGTGAAGACTTTGTAACGGGTGGAGAGGACTGCGGAAATGGCCCGACTGACATCGGTTTTACCGGTGGAACCGGTGATCCCTATCACCCGGGGATTGTATTTGCGAAGGATATAAGCGGCCCACTCACTCAGCGCGAGCTGAACATCGGGCACCACTATGCATGGGCAGCCCGGATCGTGAGGAACAAACTGACACAGGATGCCCCCTGCCCCTCTCCGGGCAGCCTCAGCGGTAAAATCGTGACCATCTTTGCCATCCTCGGTCTTGACGGTCACGAACAGCTCATGCTCTTTTATGCGGCTGACATCGTAGCAAAAGTTTGGGAATTGGGTAGGGATGGGGTGCTGGTTTTCCACCAGTCGGCCGCCAGTCGCTGTAAGTAAATCCTCCAGGTAAATCATCCTGTTGTCCCTGTCAGAGAGAATTAACAGTGGCCTGACGGTCGGCTGAATAGTGTGGGCGGTACAGGACTTGAACCTGTGACCTCCTCTTTGTAAGAGAGGCGCTCTGACCTGGCTGAGCTAACCGCCCTCCGGTGAGCCAAATCATACCCAATTTTCGGCAAAAGTCAACCCCTCCAAAAGACCCTCCAGTCTCTGGAGAACCGGCGGGTTTGCGTGCTGGCATCACCTTTTCGCATAACCGATTCTGAAGCGCAAGGCTCCGGCCAATCTTTTGACTATGCGCCGCGCGGATCACACACCGCCGGATTTTGGCCCGGCGGGCACACCCGGCAGGCACGACGCACGGAATCCAGTTATGCGTATCTCACACTCGCGCGCATCCCTGATGCTAACGATCCTCTTCCCCGGGCACAGTATAGGCGTGGTGAATTCCCCGGTCCTCACGCTGGCGAAATGCTTCTTGCAGCTCAGGAGTCAATTGAACGCCGAAACGGTATTGGAACGGCCACATGCTTCTGCGGTGCGAAATGCCTACCCGGTCACCGTGCTGCAACACTACTCCGAGATCCGTGTCCAGGCCCGGTAGCGCTGCCAGCCTGCCGTTGACGAAAGTAATACCTCTCTCCTCCAGGGGAATTCCCAGCCGCCTCACAAGATCACCCACCGTACTGGCGGGTGGGAGATCCAGGGTCAGATGGGCATAACCGGGACCGGTCTCCTCCCCTGCGTGGCGAGCAACCGGACCGTACAGCCAGACATCAACAGTGATATGATTCATCAACGTTTCCTCCGTTTTTTCCGTTTGCTGCTCTCAGTACCAGGGTGGCTTGCCACCAGTTTTTGTGGTGGGTGTACCAATTCTCCATCTTTACCGGGTATCAGTGGAGAGCCGCAATCGGGGCAAATCGGTTCACCCCAGGGAGTATAGTACAACCTTTGAAAAGTCTCCGTCTCCAGGTCTTGAATCAGACGCGGGTTATATGGAGGTGGGACATTCGTACGTGATGAATGCCTTTGCCGGGGAGGTATTCTGATGCCGAACTGTGCCAGCGCCCAACAGATGTATTCAAAGTCCATGGCATCGGCCTTCTTGTCATCCAGCGCGGCTTGAAGCAAGGGAACGGCACGGCGATCTTGCAAATCTCCGAATGCCAGTGCTACCGTACGACGGTTCTGAAACCACCCGGCCTCTTCCCAAACCTGGCGCAGGAGGTCAAACGATTCCCGCTCCCGTCTGCCGATCCGTCCGATCACCTCGGCCAAAGAGGTCTTGGTCTCAATATTGCGTCCATAGCGCATATATGCCCGCACGGCAGGAAAAGCCGGGCTGCCAATCGCCATCAGGCTAAACAGCGCTGCATCATGGATGATGTCTTCGGGGGTCGAGGCGGCAACAGCCTTGACCAGCACGTGGGCAGCCTGAGCAGCTTTGAATTCTCCCAGTAATTCTGCGGCCAGGATGGGCACCCATCCCTCGCCTGGGCTATCCGTGTACCAGTAGAATGTATTGTCTACCAGCTCTATCAAATAGGGGATCAGGACAGCCTGGTGACGAGCGAAAGCACGGCGGCGGGCCGGAGGTAATGTCTTTTGTTTATGCTCCGCAAGCTCCCGGAGAAGTCCGTCTACCGGCGGGGGGGCGGTCTCGATCACGTTCTTTACAAACATGGTGCTCAGCACGTTTGCAGCCAACTCATCCTGTCCACTTTCTACGGGCGGGCGGAATGGAATCTGGCCTATCTTTCTCAGAGCGGTGTTGAGGTCACTTAACCCTTCCAGCCATATTGACAGGGGAGGGTCTGACTCCTGAGACCATAGGGACCAGAACTGACGGCCACGGAGTGCCAATGCACCTGCCTTGCCGAAGAGCACGCTCATGTTTTCATCTTCAGGCGGCAATTCTCGTGCTTTGGCCAGAAGTTGGTCCGGCTCCTCGGCGATGTCATAATCCTCCTTCAGGTAGTAACGCAGAGGCAACAACATCCCTTCGAGGTAGGGTTTAACCTGGCGCTCAAATTCCTGAGGTATCAGATTGTAAGCCTTGCGCTGCCAGGCAGGCAGGTCCCGAGGTGGCGGAGGAAATGCCAGATCATCGAGTGCCTTGAGAAAGCCTTCTACAAGCGGTACATGTGCTCCAACCGATGCTGAAGCAATGGTTGTGATGATCGCGGCACCCCACATACTGCACTGTGTCAATGCATAGGCATGGGCCAGATTCCCCGGCTTTGAACGCAAAACCTCAGGAGCGGTGCTGAGCACACCCGTGATGTAAGAAGGGGTGCTGCTCTGCAATAGCAGGTTATAACTGGCATTTTCCCAGGAAGCCGCTGAATAAGCTGGTTCTCTCTCAGTGAAGGGGGGGACTTCTACACCCGCATCTTCCAGCGCAGCCGCAATCTCACTGTAATCCAGTGCTTCTAGCTCAGGGTCTTCCAGGGCCGCCTGAAGCAGCGGGATAGCCTGCGCTCCTCCCGTACGTATCAGTGGCAATGCCAGCAGGGATTTCCCGTCCTCCCAAAATGCCTCCTCCCACACGGAGAGCAATACCTGGTATGCCTCCTGATTTTCCCCTTCTATCTCACTTATCACCTCCGCCAGCGCAATTTTAGCATCCACATTCCAGGAGTAGCGCATAAAATCCAGGATGGGCTCCAATGCAGCACGGCCGATCTCCTTCAGTGCACTGATCGCAGTGGAATAGATGATTTCCATCGGTTCCGAGTCGGCGACGATGTCAATCAATGCAGTGACGGCCTCCGTGGCTTTCAACATACCCAGTATCTCAACCGCTTTGATAGGCCCATAGCCTCCCCCGGGTGCATTCTCCAGTTGCAGGTACTGACTGGTGGCCAGTTCGATCAGTGCCGGGATAACATCGTCGCGGTGGGCCTGGCAAAACCCCAGTTGTTCCTTTGTATACGGTGCTTCTCCCTGGTCAATCAATGCCTGGACCAGCTCGATGATGGGCGCTGACTTTGCCTCTTGCTCTTCAATAAATGTGGGAATCTCACCGATAATGGCTGGACTTTTCAGGCGGTGGAGCCGGAGGAGCAAATTTAGAGGCATTTTCTCTGCGGGCTTGTATTTGTCGGCGTAATTGTATCCCTGTATCAGCTCTGCGACAGCAATAACATTTGGCGCCAAGGGGCCGTATGCTTCCTCAGGCCAGCGCCACAAGAGCGGACGACCATGCAGAGCGCAGGCTCCGGCCTGTACGATCAACCCGGTGGCCTGCTCAGGGTCTTTGGAGGCAACCTCCAGCGCCTCCATGATCAACTCATTGGGATCGGCATCAGGATCGTAGCTGCCGGAAAGATAGCACTTAAGCGCAGCTATGATCGTCTCACCCACAGATTTGATCCCCGGGACAAGATTGCGGGCAAAACTCTCATAATAGGGCTTCTGGGTTCGCTTGAGCGATCGCTTATGTGCGTCAAAGTCAATCCCGGCTATCTCTTCAAGTGCTTCAGTCACCATGCTGGGGACTTCCTCCAGCGATGGACTCAAAGCTGCCACAAGGCCAAGCTCACCAGCAAAGAAGGTGCTCAACAGTAAGGTGTACGCCTCAGCAACGTCCTGCGGAGTTTCTCCGTATACCTCACGGAAGGCTTTCAGCCTTGCCGAGAACAGCTCCGCTGACACCAGTACTTTAAATATGTCCAGGATAATACGCAGCGATTCCCGTGGTTCTAAAGCTGTAAAACTCATGATTACCCTCAACTACTCAGACCTTTTCTCCTGGTGATTCGCAGTCGGTTGACAATTTGAGTTACGCGCCGGGCGTCGGCCTGTGCTGAAGCACCGGTCGGCGCAGTTGACCGTGGTAGCGGCACAGCGCACTGCGCCCCGGCCGCCGGATTTTGATCCGGCGGGCACCCAACTGTGCTGCGCGGGTCACAACCCGCGCCCACGGACTATGGTCCGGCGGGCACCACAACCTAACTTGTGCACATCTCCACCCGCACGCAAACCTGATGCTCACGCTCACGAGCCCGAAGACATCAGGTAACCAACCTGGCGATTGTGACGCCCTCACCGCCCTCTTTATCACCGCCTGGCTCACAGGAATGGACGGCCGGATGCTCACTCAGGAAACGACGCACCGCCTGACGTAGAGCGCCTGTACCCTTACCATGGATGATATGCACCCAGGGGAGGCCAGCTCGCAGCGCAGCGTCAAGATGATGGTCCAACCGTTCCAACGCCTCGTCCACAGTACATCCTCTGAGATCGAGACGGATACCGGGGGATGCCGTTGGTGTAAAGCGGACGGCATTGCTTTCGACCTCTCGTTTGGGTGGGGCGGAGGAATATAGCTCCAGGACATCAAGGTTCACGCGTGTGCGGGCCGGTCCCACCAGGACTTCAGCCTCCTTCCCGCGCACTTCCAGCACTTCCCCTGCCGCCTGGAGTGGACGCACCCAGACATGGTCGCCGGGGCGGATGGGCCGGCACAAAACCTCATCGGCGACAGGAAGCGCTGGCGTCACGGCTGAGATGTCTGCGAGCTCCTCTGCCAGCGCAACAGCGGCCTGCTCTACGGCGGCCAGCTCCTCTTGAGGCGCCGCAGCAAACTGCAGGCGACGGCGCAGAGCGCGTATCCCGGTCCGCAGTTCCTCAAGTTCTGCCGCTACCTCTGCACGTGCCTGCTCCAGAATCTGGAGTCGTTCCTGCTCAATCGCCTCCAGGCGGGCACGTAGCTCCCGCGCCAGCTTTTCGGCTTCAGCCTGTGAGGCGAGCGCCGCATCCCGTGCCCGGGCTGCCTGGAGGCGTAGGTTATGAATGTCAGCGAGCAGGTCCTCGGTGCGCAACATCTCCGGCGAGACCATCCGGCGGGCGGCTGCGACTATTGTCTCGGGCAGCCCCAATCTTCTGGCGATGGCGAAAGCATTGGAGCGGCCAGGCAGTCCAATGGTCAGCTTATAGGTGGGGCTGAGCGTCTGCGGGTCAAACTCAACGCAGGCATTGCGCACACCCGGTGTAAGCTGCGCATAGGCTTTCAGCTCCGGGTAATGCGTGGCGACGAAGGTGGTCACGCCACGCACGCGAAAATGGTCAAGGAGCGCACGGGCCAGCGCTGAACCTTCGGCCGGGTCTGTACCTGCCCCAAGCTCGTCAAGCAACACCAGGCTACGCTCATTGGCCTGTTCCAGGAACGAGAGTATATTGGTCAGATGGGAGGAGAAAGTGGAAAGATTCTGCTCGATTGACTGTTCGTCGCCTATGTCGGCGTAGACTGCTTCAAATGGAGAAAGGCGTGCTCCTGCACGGACGGGCAGGTGCAAACCGGCCTGGGCCATCAAAACTAACAGGCCGACCGTCTTCAAGGTGACCGTTTTGCCGCCGGTATTTGGTCCGGTGATGACCACCACATAGGTCTCGTCGTCCAGCACCACATCAATGGGCACCACCCGCTCGGGATCGAGGAGGGGATGACGGGCTTCCTCCAGGTGGATCGTGGAGCCGGGGTGGGTCTCACTTCTCTTCCTCCAGGGCACTATCTCCGGGACAGTAGCCTGGAGCACCTCAGCGTACCTGGCGCAGGCGAAAGCCAGGTCCAGCCGGGCCAGCGCTTCCACGCTCTGCTCAATGTCCCAGGCATGCGCAGCAACCAGTCTGGAGAGCGCGGCAAGAATGCGTTCCACCTCCTGCTCCTCGCGCAACCGCAGTTCGCGCCAGGCATTGTTCAGCTCGACCACGGAGAGCGGCTCGATGAATATGGTCGCACCAGAGGCGGAGACATCATGGACGATGCCCCTGATACGCCCCTTGAAGTCGGCTTTTAAGGGGATGACGTAACGCCCCTCGCGCATGGTGATGATCGGCTCTTGCAGGAAGGCGCCGGTATGTGGTGAGTTGATGATGCTCTGGAGCCTGTCCTGGATACGCTCATAAGCGAGGCGCTCCTCCCGTCGGATGCGGGTCAGTTCCGGCGAGGCTTCATCCCTCACATTGCCACGCTCGTCCAGGCAGCGCTCGATCTCCCCGATCAGGTCAGGGCAGGGTCGGATGCGACCGGCAATCCCGGCCAGGTGCGGGAATCTGACTCCCTGTTGAGTAACCGTGCGATGCAGAGTTCTGGCCGTGGCAAGTGTATCCCGTATATCCAGCAGCTCAAGCGGGGGCAGGATGGCTCCGCGCAGAGTGGCCTGTACCTGCGGGCGGACATCGTGAGCGCCGCCCAGGCTCGTGGTCGGTCTGGCTTCGAGAAATGCGCGTGCCTCGCTCGTCGTCTCAAGACGCTCTCGTATCTCCTGACTCTCGGTCGCCGGCCTGAGCGCAAGAGCCATTTCTCTGCCAGCGGAGAAGCTGGTGTGTTGCGCCAGTATCTCCAGGACTTTGGGAAACTCTAATGTTACCAGGTGTTTATCGTACATTCAAATCGTAGGTGTAAATCGGGGGCGGGGTTCTGGAGAACCAGAAGGAATGAGACAGGTATTGTAGGTAGAGCACCTGGTTGAGGTTACGACGCAGCAAAGCCCGATCGTGGATCGGCCGCGAGCGGCCGTAGCCGTAAAGGTTGAACAACATAGAGGCCACCAGAACGCCCAAGACCAGATGCACCAGTAACCCTCCGATCCTGTCCGATATGCCTGATCCGGATCTCCCGGCCTCCTTAAGGGAAGCCCGCAGCAGGAGCTCCAGTACTATCCAGATGGCCAGGGATACAAGGAAAAAAGTGGTGGCATAGTAGCCTGGCGTCGTGCTCTCGGCAGCGGTGGCGTCAAAGTTAAATTGCAGGGCCTCCAGAACGCTGCCCGCATAAGGGGTAAGTGGACGGTAAATTAGCGTTGCCATGCCTGTGGCGAGATAGTACGCCAGGATGCTCAGCACACCATGCATCAGACGGCGGTAATAGCCGATCGCGGCAATGCCCACCATAATGAGCATCAGCACCAGCTCGATGGGCTGGAAGCGCCTGCCGAGCAATTGGGGGGCAAAGTAGTAGAGTGCCACCGCCCCGCACACACCCAATACCCCAACGATCAGCACCGGCATCCACTTTTGCGCGGTGGTCTCCTCGGGAACATATTTATACCTGAGTGCGCTCATTTCCTCTCCTCTCTCCTGCCTGGATCATCTCCTTTTGGGATGATAACACAAAATTGTTAAAACATCAAATAAGAGGACGGATCGGGTGTGTCCCCAAATTGCAGGCAACTGCGAGCAGCGATCCTGGCTGGATGACTGTAGGGCAACTGCGAGCAGCGATCCTGGCTGGATGACTGTAGGGCAACTGCGAGCAGCGATCCTGGCTGGATGACTGTAGGGCAACTGCGAGCAGCGATCCTGGCTGGATGACTGTAGGGCAACTGCAAGCAGCGATCCTGGCTGGATGACTGTAGGGCAACTGCAAGCAGCGATCCTGGCTGGATGACTGTAGGGCAACTGCGAGCAGTTGCCCTACAAGCGCGGTTGACAGGTTATGATTTTGCCGTATACTATCCCTGGCTGTCCAGCACAGCCTCTGTAGCCGCTTTTGTGAGCATCGCGTGAAAGGAGGTGACGCCCCGCCCTAATCTCGAACTACCCCTCAAGAGCACACCTGTGTCCAAATTTTCCCACAGCAACAAGGAGGTAAATAATGAACACGCGCAGATTCACGAATATCATATTGACACTCGTGCTGGTAGCAGCAGCGTTCGCCGCGTCATGTCGTGGCCCGGCGGCCAGACCCGGAGCACCAACCGGTGGCACTTTCATCTTTGGCCGTGGCGGCGACTCGGTACAGCTCGACCCGGCTATTGTAACTGACGGCGAGAGCTTCCGGGTTACCGGCCAGTGCCTGGAACCACTCTACCAGTACGAGCCGGGTTCCACCAAACCCATCCCTGCACTGGCCACCGAGTGCACCCCTAATGCCACCAGCACTGAGTGGACCTGTAAACTGCGTAAGGGTGTCAAGTTTCACGACGGTACCGACTTCAACGCCGATGCTGTCATCTTCAACTTCGAGCGCTGGCGCTTCACCAACAACCCCTACCACTTCGAGAGCCAGGTATTTGAGTACTACGAATACATGTGGGGCGGTTTCGACGATGCCAGTATGATCACAGCAGTGCAGAAGATTGATGACTACACCGTCAAATTTGTCCTGAGCGCTCCACTGGCCCCCTTCCTGGCCAACCTGGCCATGGACATGTTCGCCATCTCCAGCCCGGCTGCCATCCAGAAGTACGGCGAAAACTACGGCACGCCGTCCGCCGGTTGTGTCGGCACCGGGCCGTTCAAGTTCAAGGAATGGGTAGAAGGGGATCACATCACCGTGGTAGCCAACGAGGACTACTGGGGTGGCAGGCCGTCAATTGACCAGATCATCTGGCGGGTGATCCCGGATGATTCAGCCCGCTTCCTGGCCCTCAAGGCCGGCGATATTCATGCCCTGGAGCAGGCTGTGGTTGAGGACCTGGCGGCTGCCGAGAGCGACCCCAATATGTATGTGCTCACCCGGCCGGCATTGAACACCGCCTACCTGGCCTTCAACTTCCGCATCAAGGAGTTTCAAGACATCCGGGTGCGCAAAGCCGTGGCGCATGCGATCAACCGCAAGGCCCTGGTCGAGAACTTCTATGGCAAGTACGGCGAAGTGGCGACCAACTTCCTGCCTCCACTGGTGTGGGGCCACAACAAGGATATAAAGGATTGGGAGTACAATCCGGAACTCGCAAAACAACTGCTGGCCGAGGCAGGCTTCCCCAATGGCCTGAGCGAGGTAACCATCGCAGAGGATATCCTGGACGCAGAAGGCAATGTGGTTTACAAAGCCGGCGACAAAATCCCGCTCACACTTTACTACATGCCGGTAACCCGCTTCTACTACCCAAGCCCCAAGGAGATCGGGGAAGCGATGGCCGCTGACCTGGCTAAGGCCGGCATGAATGCCACGCTCGAGCTGGCCGGTGACTGGCCAACTTACCTGGGCCTGCGACGTGATGGCCTGCTGGTCGGGCTGTACATGCTCGGCTGGGGCGGTGACAACGGCGACCCCGACAACTTCCACAACTACTTCTTCGGCGGCCTGAGTTCAGAGAACGAGGTCAAGGAACCCGACCCGCGCGAGGGTTTCTACGCCAATCAGGAAGTGGCCAGGCTGCTCTACCTGGCGGCTGTAAACCCTGATCAGGCCGAGCGTGAGAAGCTCTATAAGCAGGTTGAGCAGTTGCTGCACGACGATGTCGCCCGTATCTGGATTGCGCACAACAATACACCGCTTATCTTCTCAAGCAAAGTGAGCGGGTACGTACCACAGCCGGTCGGCGCCGATTACTACGAGTGGGTCAAGATTCAGCAATAACCTGGCATGGTGCTCTCAGAGAGGGGGTGAGGCCATCTCGCCCCCTCTGCTAACCTCAAGAATTATGGGACGCTATCTGCTCCGTCGGCTTATCTCATTGATCCCCACCGTGTTGGGGGTCACTATTGTCGTATTCCTCCTGATACGTCTGATCCCGGGCGACCCCGCCGTGGCCATGCTCGGCGAGCACGCGGCCAGGGAAAACGTTGAACGTATCCGCGAGCAACTGGGCCTGAACCGACCGCTGTTCCTGGACAGGGAAGCACTGCGAGAAGGCAACGTAAAAGGCTTCTTTGACAGTCAGTACATCCGCTATCTGGGACGATTGCTACGGGGCGACCTGGGCAGTTCCATCCACCGCCGTATACCCATCGCCGAGGAGCTGAAGCAGCGCTTCCCCGCCACAGTCGAACTTGCCCTGCTCTCGATGGCACTGGCCATCATCGCAGGGCTGCCGGTAGGTGTACTATCAGCAGCACGCCACAATTCCGCACTCGATCACTTCAGTATGGTGGCCTCCCTGATCGGCGTATCAATGCCCATATTCTGGCTTGGATTGATGGAAATAATGCTGTTCGCCGTATTCCTGGGATGGTTTCCTGTGGGAGGCCGTATTGACCATACGGCGACAGTGCGGACGATAACCGGACTGATCCTTCTGGACAGCCTGATCACCGGCAACCTGATTGCCTTTACCGATGCACTGAAACATCTGGTGATGCCGGCGCTGGCACTGGCGACCATACCGATGGCCATCATCGCCCGTATGACCCGTGCCAGCATGCTGGACGCTCTCCAGGCCGATTACATACGCACCGCTCACGCTAAAGGTCTGCGGGAGCGGGTGGTCCTCTACCGCCACGCTCTCAAGAACGCCTTACTGCCCATTGTCACGATTATCGGTATCCAGTTAGGCAACCTGCTGGCGGGTGCTGTGATCACGGAAACGATCTTTTCCTGGCCGGGAATCGGGAAATGGGGAATGTACGATGCTATCGTAGGCCGGGACTACCCCGTCGTCCAGAGTGTCACGCTACTTATCGCTCTGGCCATCGTGTTCATTAATCTGATAGTGGATATTTCCTACGCCTTCCTGGATCCGCGCATCCACTATGAGTAGGCAAGGACTATTCAGGCTGATTGGGACCACCCTCTTTGGACGCTTCGCGCTGGTTTCAGTCATAGCCTGAAAGTTACCAGACAACCAGTGTACGAATATGACAGAACGCATCCCGACTGACACAGCACTGACGACCTTACGCCGGCATCGCTCGCTGTGGGGAGACGCCTGGCGGCGATTGATCGCCAACAGAGCGGCCCGTCTGGGGCTGGCAATCGTGGCCGTATTTACTCTCTCTTCGACGCTGGCTCACTTTCTCTGGCACTATGATCCCAAAACTGACCTTGATTACTCATTGAAGCTCAAGCCACCGAATCTTTACCCCACAAGCGATGTTCCCACGATCCACCCCTTCGGCACAGATAAACTGGGGCGCGATATCCTGCGGCGCGTAGTCCATGGTGGTTGGAACTCAATGCGTGTGGGCGTGGTATCGGTGGGCATCTCGCTCACCGTCGGGGGACTGCTTGGACTGATAGCAGGGTTCTATGAGAGTATGCCCCTGGGCAGGGTCGGGCTGGCCACACTCTTCGGTATTACCGGCCTCCTGCTCGGCGCCTTCCCTGCCTGGCTGGCCGACCAGCCTCTGCAGGCCGCGGCCTTCTGTGTATCAGGGATAGCTGCGGCGCTATCGAGTGGTGTAGAGGGAGTCAGGGAGGTTCCCCGTGTCTCTCCGCTGCGCGTGCTCCTGTTTTCTCTGGTGGGGCTACTCATCGGCGGCGTCTCTGGATTCAGTGCAGGCCCATATGTCGGCATTGCCTGCGGGATTGCCGGCCTGCTTATCGGCGGGGTGCTCGGCTTACCACTGAGCGGGCCGTTTGTGTCCAATATCATAATGCGCGTGATGGATGTCATTCTGGCCTTCCCCGCCTATCTGCTCGCCATCGCCATTCTGGCGTTTCTGGGCCCAGGGCTGGATAAGGCGATGATCGCCATCGGTTTCGTTGGCATCCCGATATACACCCGTCTGGTCCGTGCCACTGTGCTGTCACTGAACCAGGAGGTTTACGTGTTAGCCGCCCGCGCCATAGGGGCCGGCCATGTCCGCATTATCTTCCGTCACATCCTGCCCAACGTGCTCTCTCCCGTCATCGTGCAGGCGACTATGGGATTGGCGAACGCAATTATCTGGGCCGGTGCGCTTGGGTTCCTGGGCCTTGGTGCCATTCCGCCGGAGCCTGAGTGGGGCGCCATGCTGGGCGACAGTTATCGTTTTCTGGCCAGTGGAGCCTGGTGGGCGGTGCTGTTTCCCGGCCTGGCCATTATGCTCAGTGTGCTGGGGTTTAATCTGCTGGGCGACGGTCTGCGCGACGCCCTCGATCCCCGTCTGACTCGCTAGATGTACGCTCGGGAATGTTTAACAATGGACTTTTCGCTTACAGAAGAACATCGCCTGATTCAGCGCATGGTGCGAGAGTTCGCCGAAAAGGAGATCGCACCACGTGCCGCAGAGATAGACGAGACTGACCGCTTCCCTGATGATCTCTTCCGCCGGATGGGCGCACTGGGCATCCTGGGACTGCCGTTTCCAGAGGAGTATGGCGGCTCCGGCTGCGACTACCTCGCGCTGGTTCTGGCGATAGAGGAGATCGCACGGGTCTCCGGCACCATGGCGATCATTCTGGATGCCCACACTTCCCTCTGCTGCGAGCCAATCCACCTTTTCGGCAGCGAGGAGCAGAAGCGGAAGTATCTGCTGCCTCTGGCGCGTGGGGAAAAGATCGGGGCCTTTGGCCTCACCGAGCCACAGGCCGGCTCAGATGCCGGCGCTACCCGCACCAGGGCTATCCGGGATGGCGACCGGTGGGTCATCAATGGACAGAAGTGCTTCATCACCAACGGCTCCGTCGCCGACGTGGTCGTTATCACTGCCAGCACTGCCCCTGAGGCGGGCACCCGTGGCATTTCCGCCTTCATCGTGGAGAAAGGTACGCCCGGGTACCGGCCAGGGCGAGACGAAAAGAAGATGGGGCTGAAAGGCTCCGTCACCTCAGAACTGTTCTTCGAGGATTGTCGCATCCCGGCGGAGAACCTGCTGGGGCGGGAGAACGAGGGGTACAGGCAATTCCTGACCACGCTGGATGCCGGCCGGGTAGCGATTGCTGCGATGGCAGTGGGACTTGCCCAGGGCGCCTTTGAGCGCTCAGTGGACTATGCCAGGCAGCGGGTGCAGTTCGGTCAGCCCATTGCCAACTTCCAGGCCATCCGGTGGATGATTGCCGAGATGGCGACGGGCATTGAGGCCGCCCGTCTGATGGTCCACCGGGCAGCCTGGCTGCGCACCCGGGGAGTACGCTTTACCAAAGAGGCTGCTATGGCCAAGCTCCTGGCCACCGAGGTGTCGGAGCGGGTTTGCCGGCAGGCCATCCAGATCCACGGGGGCTACGGCTACATCCGTGAGTATGCTGTGGAGCGGATATACCGCGACCAACGGCTATGTGCCATCGGCGAGGGCACCAACGAGATCCAGCGTCTGGTCATTGCGCGCCAGATTCTGGGGTGACGGAACTACTCAGGGCGATTGAAATCGCCCTCTTTGGGCGCCTCGCGCCGGGTGTCGGCCGGCGCCGACACCACCCGGTGGTGCGGTAATGGACTGGTCGGCGAGAGCCGACTGATGGCCGCAGGCCCAAAATGGTGAAAAGTGGACTTAGTGCCGGCCTCCGATCGTGATGGTGACAGGCAGCAAAAAATAGCTTTCCCCGTTGTCCGCGCGCACTACCCGCTCCAGAGTGCCCTGTTCGTATATCCCCACTTCGATCTGTCCCTGGCCGCCGTAAGGCTCCCGGAACACCATCGGGTGCACATCGGTAATGATCTCGCCTTCCACCCAGCCACGCGACGGACGTGCTCCCAGCGCGGGAGGGCCATCATGTTGCCCCACCAGGTGACCATCCGCCGCCAATATGTGCGTGAAAACGATGTAATCGGCATCACCCGCGCTGCTCAAAGCCTGCCAGTAGAGTGTCAAGGTAACAGGAGTGGTGGTGGTGAAAGGTGGTGCGGCCAGTTCGTATCCGACAAGCCGTGCCACATCTCCAAAAGGCACATCCAGCGGGTGCGCAGTCTGGGGCAGCGCAAAATTGCGCTTGATAGCCTCCACTTCGACACGCCCCAGCGAAAATCGCTGCTCTTTCAACGAGAGCACTACCTCTGCTCGGCCCGCCGACGCCCAGGGGGGCAGCGTGAGACGACGGTGCTCGATCACCGTCTCGCCATCTCGCCAGCGCCAGGTTGGGTAGCGGCCGCCGACGGGGGCGGATTCCACAGCATCAAGTTCCTGCCCGGTCTGTATCAGAGCAAGCCTGGGGTGGAGATCGGGGAGCGGCGCATGAGTGGCCTCCCAGTGGAGGGTGACAAAAAGGGACTGGCCTGGAGACAGCACCTGGCGGTCAAGCCTGGCCCCGAGCAAGAGGAAGCCATCGGCCATTGCCACAGGTTGGGGCAGAGCGGGAGGGGCTATGCTCACCCCGTAAGGATTATCGCTCAGGCCCAGCGCAGGGGTCAAACGAATGGTGCCGAGGGCCAGCCACTGTCCCTGTGCAGCGCCCTCTACTTCGACGGGACGCAGACCATCGTGTGTCTGAGCGTACAGTCCGATGGTCAGCGTGTAGCTGAGAGGAGGAACCCCCGCAGGCAGGGGCAAAACGTGGTAGGTGGTTACCTCATGCCCTGCCGGCCAGTGTTCAGCAGTCCACATCCGCCCGTCCATGAGGACATAGTCACGGGCAACGACCGGCCAGCCGGTGGAGTGACCCATCGCGTCCTGGAGACGGATGGTGACGCCATACCTTTGCCTGACAGCTTCCTGGCAGTGCCAGCGCAATGCCAGTGTCAGCGCCGTATCGGCCGGGGCCGTGGTTTCGACCCAGGCGTGTGTCAACAGAAGTGGGCCAAAACGCGCGTTTTGTGGCTCGAGCAGTGGGGGATGTACGGTCTGGTCAATACGGTACAGGTGTAATGTGATGCCTTTGAAATCCTTACGCGCGATCTTCGTACCGGCCCTCTCGAGCGCGAAAAATAAGGCCTCCTGCCAGTCCAAAAATTCGCCACGATAATCCAGGACAAAGACACGTTGAGGGGGCGAGGTCCAGGATGCAAGCTCGCTCAGCAGCTCATCCGGATCGGTGATCGCCATCCTGATCGGTGCCTTTCCCCGGTAAGCGAACGTCAGCGACCAATCTGATGGGGGCACCAGGATCAGGTCCCCCTCCCCGGCGGTCTGCTCCAGGTAGCGGGCCACTCCGCGCACATCGTCCTTGGCAAAGTGTGGATCGAAAAAGTAGGCCCGTAGCCCAAATAAAGAGAGTATAAGAAAGCAGATTCCCAACAATGCGGAAGCAGCGAGTGAAAGACTTCTCAGCACTTTCCTGGCAACAGCCAGAGTACCCATCCTTGCCGCAGACGTCGGAGTGACCTGTGGAAGCGCAGGGTTGATAGCCTGTGCCGGCTTAAGAATAGCACAGGTAGCCAGCAAGGTTAAGCCGGGTGCATAGATGGATAAATAACGCGGATGCGAATATGAGCGCACTATCCAGAACAGCAGTGTAGCCCCCGCAGGCAACAGCCAGTCGCTCAGTAGCAACAGCACCTGGCGCCTGGCGGAGCTGATACCCGGTTGGAGGATTGACTGCAGGATCAGGAGCACAAAAGTCAGGTATGCCAGGAGACGTACCCCGGCCACTCGTGCCAGGCCGGTCAGCCCGGTCAGGAAGAAAATCCACACCTGGCGTAGCAGATGGTCCAGTGGAACCTGTTCCGTAAGCCCCAACCCTCGTTGCAGGTAGGCCTGCATCTCTGCCCGATGGGCAATGACAGCACTCAGCCACGGCAGGCAGGCCAGGCCCACCAATAACTGTACGGTCAGGCAGCGGCGCAGCTCAGTCCAACGTCCCGCCCGCCATAAAATGAGCAGTGCATTGCCGGCCACGTAAGCAACGAGAAAGAAGGCCGAATAATGCAAATGCATTCCGATGACCGCAAGGAGCCCCCACCAGGTCCAGAGGATGCCGGAGCGAGGTCTCGTCCTGTAAAGCAGGTTGTGCGAGACTTCCAGCAGTGCCAGGTATATCAAAGGAAGGATAGAGTAGGTGCGGACTTCCTGGGCGTAGATCACAGAAAGCGGCGAGAGAGAGGTGAGCACAGCGGCGATCCATCCAGCGCGCTGTCCCAACCTTCGCCTGGCTACAGCATAGATCGCCGGGACCTGTAGCAGGCTGAATATCACCGAGAAGAACCGGGCCGGGAAAATGGCCGGCCCCACCAGTATCACCCACCCTTTAAGCAGCAAAAAATAAAGCGGGGGATGGACGTTGGCGGCCCGATCGGCGATAATCTCGCCCGGGGATGAGATGGCCAGATGAAGGCTGATCCCCTCATCAATCCAGATAGACTGGGCGTCCAGCCGGTAGAGACGCAGCGCAAAGGCAAGGAGCAAAAGCGGAAGCAACAGGAACAGGGGCAGGAGCGGAGATGTGGAGCCACTGCCGGTTCGGGTTGGAGGAGACAGGATGGCCATGCTCATCGTCTTGACATCGCACGTCCTTCCCTCAGGGCTGCCTGCCAGGAGAGCGACAGCCGGGCGAAGTGGTTATTTATGCTCCGGGAGTTCCCCTCGCACCGTACTCAGCAAGAATTCGGCTTTGAGTTCGGCCAGGGTATAGCAAGGGGCCTCCAGATGTTCCGCCAGCTTGTGGGCCAGTCCCTGATCAAAGGACTGATGTTCCATGTTGATCACCACTGAGCGGATGTGGCTGCGCGGGAATAACCCGGCGACACGATAGGCCTCCTCCTGAGGGGGCAGGTTCATCATCGAGACGTTGCCTGCTCCATCGGTCAGGAGCACCATCAGCGGCATCAGGTCCGGGTGTTGTCGCTTTTCGCGGATAATCACCTCGTATGCCAGTTGGAGTCCTGCCGAGAGGGGCGTCTTGCCGCCCACCGGGATGTCAGCCAGCGCCTGTCTGGCCAGCTCAACGCTGTTAGTGGGGGGGAGCACCAGACGGGCGCTGTCCTTCTGGAAAACAACCAGCCCCACCCGGTCACGCTGTTGATAGGCGTCCATAAGCAGTGAGAGAACGGCCCCCTTTGTTGCCTCCATACGCTCGGCGACGGCCATAGACCAGGAGGCATCAACTACAAAGAGGATCAGATTGGCCGCGCGACGCACACGTACCTTGCGCTGATAATCGTCCGGGTGGAGTATCAGAGCGGGCCCATCATCGCCAACGCGGCGCTCGTTCTGGTGCGGTGCAGCAGCACGCAACGTTGCGTCAAAGGCCAGATCGGTGGGGTCGCCTGGGGAAGCACGGGCCTGAATGTAGCGACCCCGTTTGCGATCGGTACGGGTCCGGCTGCGCCGCCCACCGCTGGAACGGGTCAATCGGTCAAGTGGCGTATCCAGACGACGGGGAGCGAAAGGCTCGCCGATGGGCACCTCTTCCCCGTAATCCCACCAGGTGCCCTCAGAGGGCCATTGCGGGACAGTTTGCCAGGCAGGCTGCCGGTTAGCAGTACCCTGGCCGGCAGGGCCGTCCTCAGCCGTCTCCCCACAGGGGGCTTTTTTTTTACGCGCTGCCTGGGCCTCGACCTCTTCCTGGCTCTCATCCTCCGCAGATTCCGGCGGGTTGCGGAAGCGTGCTTCAGCCAGGCGCTCTGCCAGGTCACTGAGCGAGGCTTCGCTCTCCTGGAAGGGATGGCGCTTCAGGCGGTGAGGTAGTGCCAGCTCGGCAGCAAGCAGAATATCGCGGTCGTTCAGGCGTGTGCGCCCTTCGTAGGCCGCATGAGCGCGGGCGGTTTTGAGCACAACCAGATCGGCGCGGTGGCCATCCACTCCCAGTTCGCTCATCATCGTGGCAATGGTGGCCAGATCGGAGTGAGAATAGCGCACGTGCGGGAGCAGGAGACGTGCCCGCGCGATCTCTTCCGAAAGTGCCCGCTCCCTGGGCAGCCATGCGGCGTAAAATTCCTCAGGCGCGGCCTCGCAGGCCAGGTTGCGCTCGATGATGGAGACACGAGCGGCCGGATCACGGATGCCCTGGATGTCCACGCACAGTGCAAAGCGGTCGAGGAGTTGGGGCCTGAGATCGCCTTCCTCAGGATTCATCGTGCCGATGAGGATGAAACGGGCAGGATGGCTGAAAGAGATGCCTTCCCGCTCGACGATATTGATCCCCATAGCCGCTGCATCAAGCAGCAAATCCACCACGTGATCGTCCAGCAGGTTGACCTCGTCCACGTAGAGGATGCCCCGGTTGGCCGCAGCAAGGACGCCCGGCTCAAAACGTCTTTCGCCTTTCTGGATGGCACGCTCGATGTCAAGCGTCCCTACAACGCGGTCCTCGGTGGCGCTGACGGGCAGGTCTACAAAGCGGATGCGGCGGCGGGCACGGGGCAACGTCTCACCGGCTTCAGCCCGCTCCCGGCATTCGGTACACCAGGTTGAGGGCTGGTCAGGGTTGCATCCGAAGGGACAATCGGCCACCACATCTATCTCCGGCAGCAAGGCAGCCAGTGCCCGGGCAGCGGTGGATTTGGCAGTGCCTCGCTCGCCCCGGATGAGCACGCCACCGATTTGGGGATGGATGGCGTTAAGGATCAGCGCGCGTTTCATGCGCTCCTGTCCAACTATAGCGGTAAACGGGAAAATCAACGGCATTGTCTTCACCTCTGTCCAAATTATACTATAGTTGACAGGTAAGACAATGCCGATTGAAATCAGCCTGATGGTTACGCCCTGCCATATGATTCAAACCAGGCGTTACAACCTGGCACGGCGTGCAGTGCTCCGGGAATTACGGGCGGGCCGGGCGTCCCACAAAGCCGTTCTCACATGCCCGGCAGACCCCAGGAGGCAAAGGGCAAAAGCGACCGTGGCGATTGCCACCGCACCCGAACATACGCCGTCAGCAGAAGGCGGCCTGTGGGACGGCTGGGCCGTCACTGGCTCCGGGGTGGGTGTTTCCGTTATCTGTTCCACCCTGTTGGGAGTGGAAGTGGGGGTCGGAAGAGTAACCTCCTCTCCTTCCCCTTCCACCACCTCGTAAGCCATACCATCGGCAACAAAGATCACCCGGCTGCCCAGCGCCAGATATTGTCCCCACTCCGGCCGGGCTGACAGCAAATCAAAATAAGTCTTGCTGCCGAAGCCGATCTTCCGGGTAGTCATCAGGAAGGGGTCGAAGGCCGTATCAGTCCAAATGCCGTCGCGGAGAATAAACGTTCTGCTTCCCACCACCTGCATACGCGGGGCAAGCGCTGTTGGTGGCTCGACGGCAACCTCACCATTGCGCAGGCCGGTCTGCTCCTGAGCCATCTCGACTGCCGGGGCGCCTGTGTCGTAGAGGGGCATATCAAACAACTTCTCCGCCGCTCTTTCCTGTCCTCCTGGGGTGAGGATATCCTCCTCCTCGACCAGGAATGATGTGTAAGGGGTGATGATACCGTAACGTACACTGAGCGCCACAACGGCGTCCACCCACTCCCGGCGCTCACCATACAGCCTGATCTGCGTGAGCAGGTAACCGATCTTGCGCATTGCCCACAGGCGGGGGATGAACTCGTTGCCACCGTTCGCCCGGAAGTTCCCCTCGTAGACGAACTCCCGTCGCTCACCTTCAACCTCACCGGTCAGCACAATACGCGTCGCTCCGGCATCTCTGTACCGCCCCACCAGAATGAGCTGGGTCCCGGCAAACAGGTCGGGGAGAGCAGGAGGATAAATGTCCTCCACCAGTACATCGCCGAAGTCGAGCGCGATGTTTGTAAGCACGGGCAGACTTATCCTGGCGTAAAACGCGGAGACCGCCTCGTCAATACGTTCGCCCGGGCGGATGTAGCCGGGCGCTCCTCCGTGCTGCTCTGCAAGCGTGTCGAGCAAAACGGTGTTCACATCGTCGCCCACGCCGAGAGGAAACAGTCGCAGATTGCCAGGCGCGGCTGTTTTCACATTCGAGATGATCTGCTCAACATCGGTCACGCCCTCGGTGGGGAGGCCATCGGTAAGGAATATCAGTACTGTGGGCCTCTCGCCTGCATAGGTCAGCGCCTCCAGCAGAGCGCGGTTAATGTCGGTGCCGCCGAGCGCCTCCAGCCGTTCTATCCAGGCGAGAGCCTGGCGCCGCTCGGAAGCAGGGCGTAGCTGCTGAGCATACTGCTGCAAACCGGTGGAAAAGGCGATGATGTTGAAGCGATCTTCCTCGTTCAGGTGCTCCAACACATAGCCAAGCGCATCTTTAGCCTGTGCCAGTTTTTCCCCCTCCATGGACCCGGATACGTCGAGCACCAGGATTATATCACGGGGGACCACCTGATCCTCTGGCACTTCAATGGTGGGAGCGATCAGCAGCAGGAAGAAACCATCTTCCGGTGGCTCGCGGCGGGTGAGCAGATTCAGCCCTACATCCTCATGGCTCACGGTATAAATCAGCTCAAAGTCGCGCTTCGGAAGCACGTTATATTCTTCATATCCTGCGATAGCCCGGTACTCGCCGTCCCGTTCGATGTAGACGCGGTCCTGATGAGAAGGCGAATATATGGCGCGGAGCGCTTCGCGCGAGCGCACCTCGACGTGTATGCGTACTTCCTCAAGCTCCCGGGCGGAGAATTTTTCCGTGCTGAGGGGATAGATGTAATGCACCAGGCCGTTTTCCACCGACAACACTTGAGTGTATTCCAGTTCGATCCTGCGGGAGCCGCCTGGCGGGACAGGGAATATGCGGGCCTGAACAGCATTACGTCCGACGTACTCCAGCAGGGCGGGGTCGCGGCGTCGCCGTACAATGTCCTCATAAACACGGCGGGCTTCTTCAGCCGTCAAAATCTTCCCTTCAACCCGCTCACCATCTATCCACATCACGAACTCGGAAACCGCGGCTCCTTCCGGCAAAGGGAATATGTAAGTGCCCTCGCATTCCCACTCATGCTCGTTGACAAACTCCTGCTCTACATGTGTCCTGGCAATCTGCTCTTCGATGGTGACATCCACACGATGATAACGTATGGCGAGCCAGGAATCACGTAGTGGGAGTGGCTCCGGAAGGGGGTCGGGGATGATGATGCCGTCGGCCAGAACTCTGCTGGCCAGGCCTGGCAACAACGCCAGGAGCACCAGAAACGATGTTACCAGGCAGCGCAGAAGAAATTTAGACGCCATTCGTGGACTCTTCACCATATTCTCCTCCAACTTCAGACCTGTACCTGCTACTCAGACGTCAGAGGAGGCCGGTGTGTTCCACGGTAGTCAACAGTCCTCAGTCCTGAGTCCTGCCTCCTGCACGCTACCTGTAGTAGAGCCGTCCCAGAACCAACACGGCCAGCAGCAACATAACCAGCAGCACACAACGCACCGTGACACCAGGGTCGGCTTTTCTGGCGGCCGGGCCTGCGGGGGCGAACCGGGGAACAATGAAGCGCCGATTGTTGAGATCGTTGGCCATAGCCATCCCTCCCAATGCAAGCGCCAGCATACCGGCCAGCATCCACGAGCGTTCCTGCGGGACCTGCGACACCGGTACAGGCACAGGCGTTGCGGTTGGGGTGAGGGTCGGTGTGGGCGTGGCAGTGGGTGTAGGGGTGTTGGTGGGGGTCAGCGTGATGGTCGGCGTAGGGGTAGGGGTGGGAGTTTCTGTGGGCGTTGACGTTGGCGTAGGGGTGAAGGTTGGGGTGGGTGTAGGAAGGGCACCAAACTCCGGCGTTGATTCAGAGGGAGTGGTTATCATGCCTGATGGCGTCGGAGTAGGCGGCATGGGAGCGCTTTGAGCCTCTATACCGGCCTCTTCGATCAGCATAAAGGGCGAACCGCCCACCTGACACCCTGCTGCGCAGTTGGCGCCGGGCAGATCAACAAAGTAGTACCCGTGGTCAGGGTAAATGTCGCGGCTGGTGCCCCATACGTCCACCAGCGTTGCCCGGGTCGTGCGCGCCGGGATGATGGCTGTCTGGCTCTCAGGAGTGCGCGCCCAGACCACAGTGGTAGTCCTCTTGCCCCGATCCACAGTGACCAACGCTATCTCGTCCCGCCGCTCCCATTTCCCACCCCGGAAGCCGGCCAGGTGAAGTATTGCCACCTGGCAGGCAGTGAACGCCGGGCGGCGGCTGCCATCCATTCTCACCAGACCGAATGGCTGCGGGTCAGCAGCGGCATCTGTTTCTGTGTCGGCCATCTTATAGACGGCGATACGCTCCACTCCGGCGGCTATCTCCAGCGCGAAGGTCTGGATGATAAAGAAAGCCTGTTCATCCTCGCTGACCCGCGAAAGATAAGCGTTCGTCTCAGCAAGCCAGAATGGTTTATAGATGCCTCGATCATGCATCAGACGGTAGTAGTGGACCGTAATGTCGTATATCTTCTCCGGCTCGTGATAGAGGTGGAGCGTCGCCACATCGAAGTAGTAATTGTGGGCCGCAGCATCGGGATCGGCGACGAGCGCGTCGAGGAATTCTCCAAACCAGTGTTCATTGTGCCAGTGGGTGATGGCAGGCAGGTGAATGACCGCATTGGGGTTAGCCTGTTTGGCGACGATGTACGCGGTACGCAGCAACTGGATGAAATCCTTGATGGAACCGCCCCACGTCATATCCGGTGAGCTGGCAGGGATCTCCGGCTCGTTCCATATCGTCCAGTGGTCAATCCGGCCGGCATAGCGGGTGACAATGGTGCGCACGAAGTTCGCCCAGTGATTTTGTGGGTCGTCAGGGGGAAGGTATAATCCCTCAGGCACTCCAGGTCCGAGGCTCAGATCGGTTGCCCAGCCAGGGGTCGTAATCAGCAGCCCTACCACCAATCGCCCCTGGGCCCGCTCGTTGTTCAGCGCCTCATCGGAAAGTGGAACAATGTACCACTCGTCCGGGCTGTTCGGCTGAATGCGGTTCCACTCAAAGGTAACACGGGTCCATCCTGCGCCCAACGCGGTGGCAGCGTCTGGCGCGGCGTAGGCCTCGACAACCCCAAAGCGGGGATCAGGCGGTTCGGCATAGGCCACGGTGGCAGGAATGGAGGCCAGCAGCACGGCTGTAAGCGCCAGGCGAAACCAGCGGCTTCCTGATGACTCCATCTCTTGCTGTAAACCTCAGTTCAACATCGGGGAAGAGAGGCTTGCTCTTGCCTCATCGCACTGCTCATCAACGCCAACCGGATGTAGAAAAATTGTCTCATCCCGCTCCAGCCGTTCCACCACTACCCTGACGATATCCTGTGCACGGGCAAGGCGCGCTGGGGCATGCCCGACATATCCCCGCCTTTGCAGGCGCTCCTGCTCGAGCCACTCATCTACCAGCCGAAAGTTCTCACAGCAGTGATCTATCTCCTGATACTCGATCCGCTTCAGCTCCCCGCCTTCGGCAACAAACACATATTTCCTGCGCCTGTAACGCACTCCGGCCAGGTTCTCGGCCAGGTGGATGGTGGTATTGGCTGTGTGATCAACTCCGAGCAGCAGCACCTGTCCGTCCAGTTCATAGACCCGGCCTGCGGGGCTGTCCAGGCCGTGGGGCACATCCACAGGGTGCGGTGCTGTGATCAGGGCGGCTGCGGGCCCCCGTGCAGCAAAGGAATGCGGACTGTCGCTGCGCAGTACACCTGGCAATCGCCAGAAGGTATCGGCCACAATCCCCATCCCCCGGCATGGTGTGAGCCTGGGGTCAAATGGCCGGTCATCATCGTCACTCATACTGGGCATCACCAGTGTACCGGCGGGGCCAAGCGCGGTCTGCAGAGCTTCAATTAACCCAAGCGGGCCGTTCTCGACCGGTTTGACCCGGGAGAACGAGCAGTGGACCAGCAACACACCGCCCGGGCTTACACCCAGGTCAAGCAGTTGCCGAACAAGTGTGCTTACCGGAATACTCGCGGGATGCATTGGTGTCCTGGCTCTGGGGATACTTTTCTCAGCAGGTCAGGTGCAAGGCCGCGGCGGCGCGTCTGTGCGCCTGCAGCCTGTTATAAAGTTGCCAGGCCTCGCCTGTACGGGCAATGTGGAGCTCGATGCCTGCTTCCTGGAGCGCTTCGACGGTCTCCTGAGGTACTTTCATCAGCCCATACGCTCCTGTACCGATGACAAGTACCTCTGGGCCGGCCTCCAGAACCTCCCGCAGGTCCGCAATGCTTAATCTGTGACCCTCCTCTCGCCACCAGCCAGCCAATACCCGGTCAGGTAAGAGAATGAGGTCACGCGTGTAGGTTCTCCCGTCCACGACAATATATCCAAAGCGATAGCTCTGCACATGCGGCATGCTCAGGCTTTCCCCAGGGGCAGATTATGCCACTAACAGACGAGTTTGTCCAGTGACAAAAGAGAGCGCTTGACATCTGGGAAATCCGCTGTAACATCACAACGGATGTACAGGAACGGTGGACTCAAAATGAAACTATGGCGTACCATTCTCAAGCAGAGCAGGTGGCAAAAACTGGTCACGTTGCCATTTTTGATACTTTTCGCGCTCGTTGTCACATGGAACGGCTGGCTCTCAGACGACGCTTACATCACCTTCCGCACAGTTGATAACCTCATCAAAGGGTACGGGCTGACGTGGAATCCTGCCGAGCGTGTCCAGGCGTACACACATCCCCTGTGGATGCTTCTGCTGTCTGGTGTCTGCTTCATTACCCGCGAGATTCACGTATCAAGCCTGCTGCTGTCCATCGCTATCTCAATCACTGCAGTATGGATGCTCGCCTGGAGGGGCAGCAGCTCTCTACTGCAGGCGGTGGCCTCCCTCATCCTCCTCACCAGTTCAAAAGCCTTCGTTGACTACTCGACATCCGGCCTGGAGAACCCACTTTCACACCTCATCATAGTCGCTTTCTTGCTGATTTACGGCAAAGCACCCCTGTCTTTGCGCCGACTTCTGTGTCTCTCGCTGCTGGCTGCTGCAGCAACTCTCTGCCGTACGGACCTGGCGCTGATCTTTTTGCCTCCCCTGGGCTATGCAACATGGATTTGTGGTGAGAGATGGGGACGCAAGTTGTGTGCCGTGGGCATCGGCATGCTTCCTCTGGTGCTGTGGGAACTGTTTTCACTTTACTACTACGGCTTTCCCTTCCCCAATACGGCTTACGCCAAACTGAATCTGGGGCTTATTGCCTCCCACGAGCTGGCCGCCCATGGCCTGCGTTATCTGACCAATTCACTGGAGTGGGACCCGGTGACATTGTTCGTGACCGGGTGGGGGACGGCCTGCAACGTTTTAATCGCCAGGGGGCTGAACAGGCCACGGACGTGGCCGCTGGCCATAAGCAACCTGCTTTACCTGCTCTACGTGGTGCGCATTGGGGGGGACTTTATGAGCGGGCGGTTTCTCGGCGCTCCCTTCCTTGTGGCGCTCCTCTCGCTTGCGGGAATGGAGCTTTGTGAGTTGAAAACCACCGGGCGGTTCATCTGTGCCGGCCTGCTGTGCATGGCAGTGGGTCTCGGCCTGAGCGGCCCTCATTCCCCGGTGCATCCCGGTCCCATCGAAGGAGCCGGTATGGACGAGTACGGGGTCGCCGACGAAAAAGGCTACTACTGGCACAACACAGCCCTGGTTCAGCTCCTCCAGGACAAGGAGCTGCCGGATCATGATTGGGCATTGGAGGGGCAGGCCGCCAGAGAAGGCGGACCGGATGTGGTGGCTAAAGGCTCTGTGGGATTCTATGGTTACTTCGGAGGTCCACAGGTGCATGTAGTAGACCTCTTAGGGCTGGCAGATCCGTTGCTTGCCCGATTGCCTCCCATAGATCCCCAATGGCGCGTTGGTCATTACGGCCGCCGCCCGCCGTGTGGCTATCTTGAGACGCTGAGAGAGGGAAGGAACCTTATCTGCGACCCCGAACTGGCCTTTTACTATGATAAATTATCGTTTGTTATCCGGGGTCCTCTCTCCGATCCCAGGCGTCTGGTGGAGATATGGAAGTTAAACACCGGCGCGTATGATCGTTATCTACGCGACTATGCCTGGTTTGAAGGCGAGCAGCTTGCATACAGGATCAGGGTGGTCAATCCCGGTGACGCCCGTTACGTATATGCCCTTGTCTGGAATGGGGACAGCGGAAGTGTGGTCATGCTGGACGATGCTTCCCGGCGGGGAAAGAGCTACTCAGTAACCTGGGAGATCACAGCCGATGGCGCCGCCATTCGGAGCGCGTACAAAGTACAACTCTCCTCCCTGCAGAGACTTGACGACAGGTCCACCCTCAATATCGGCGTCATCTTCAGCGACAGTGCAGATTTAAGCGACTATCACATCTTCGAGTACCGGCATGTCTTCAGGCTTAACAGCGGGCATCTTACACTCCTGCGCCAGGGGATAGGATGGCATAATGCACATGCCCCAGGGGGTGTCTGGGTGGAGGAGGAAATCGGCGACATCATTGCCACCCTGGACGAAAGTTAACCATTCAGGCCGGATGAGACCGCCCTCTTCGGGCGCTTCGCGCCGGCCGGGGCGATCCCCTCCGATACCACCCGATGTCGCAGCAAGGAAGGGGCGATTGGTTAATCGCCTGTACCCGGCGCAGGCCTGCAGCTCAAAAGGGTGCGGGCGAGGTGAACCTCGCCGCCGCAGTCACCGCCTGAATAGCCGGCATACAAGTCACGAAAGTTAACTTGCGGAGGTTCAGCTTGTACCCCTGGCCCCAATCATTACGCTCAATCTCTGTCTTCGCAACCCTTTCGGACGAGACTTTGAAGCGTGTGGGGGAGCTGGTTATCACGCACAGCTTCGCTCCAGGCGAGACCATTATCTATGCCGGCGATCGGTGCGAAGCGGTGTATTTCATCGCGGCAGGCGAGGTAAAGATCTATCAGCTCTCCATTGAGGGGCGGGAGCAGGTGCTGGTACGGCTGAGAGCGGGCCAGATGTTTAACGCGGTCCCGGCCTTCCGCGATTGCAGTGTAAACCACGCCACGGTCGAAGCACTGACACCGGTCAAATTGTATGCAATCACCTGCGACGATTTCCTGCGCCTGGTCAACGAGAGCCACGAGCTGGCATTGGCACTACTGCGAGATTTTGCTATCCGGCTCGATCATATGGCCGGGCTGGTGGAAGACCTGGCGTTGCGCACAGTGCGTGCGCGACTGGCACGCTTCTTGCTGGAACATGCAGGTGACAGAAACGCACCCGGGCGATGGACTCAGGCCGAGATCGCAGCGCATATAGGTACAGTGCGAGATGTGGTAGGGCGCATACTGAGAGATTTTGCCGGGGCCGGCCTGGTGCGGCAGGAGCGTCAGCGCATCATCCTGCTCGACCGGCACGGTCTGGAGCTTGAGGCGGGGCTGTGAAGGCCCGGAGGAGGCATTGCCTGCCCTCCCGCAGGTTTGTTTTCTGGACCTGCGGGAGGGTGAGCGTGTCAGCCTCCAGGGCCTGGTGTATCCTACCGGCGCCCCTCTACTTCGGCCAGGGCAGCGGCGAAGATCTCACAGGCTTTGTCCGCCTCGGCTGCAGTGATAATGAGCGGCGGTGAGAAGCGAATGGCATTGGGGCCACAAGGGAGCAACAACAGTCCACGCTCGAAACAGGCCCGTACAACTTCCTGTGCCTCCTCCGCAGCCATCTCTTTGGTATTCTTATCTCTGACCAGCTCCACGCCGATCATCAGCCCCAGGCCGCGCACGTCGCCGATCAGCCTGCTTTGCGCAGCCAGCGTGCGCAGATTGTCCATCAGGCGCCTCCCCACCCGGGCAGCGTTTTCTACCAGGCCTTCCTCTTCGATCACATCAAGTGTGGCCTGGGCCGCGGCACAGCAGACCGGATTTCCTCCGTATGTGCTCCCGTGAGCGCCATGCGACCAGCTCATTACCTCCTCGCGGGCGATCATCGCAGAAAGAGGCATCCCCGAGGCCAGTGCCTTGGCCGAACACAGGATATCCGGTGCGACGTTCCAGTGCTCAATAGCGAACATCTTGCCCGTGCGTCCAATGCCTGCCTGCACCTCATCGTCCACAAGGAGAATGCGGTAACGATCGCACAGAGCGCGCAGCCTGGGCAACCATCCGTCTGGAGGGACGACGTAGCCGCCCTCGCCCTGGATCGGCTCGACGAACACGGCAGCCACCTCCTCCGGAGGGATAGTGCGTGCAAACAACATATCCTCAATGTAATCCACACATGCCAGTCCGCAAGAGGGATAGGAGAGATTGTAGGCGCAGCGGTAACAATACGCATACGGGACGTGGATGATGCCAGGCACCAAAGGGCCAAAACCCCGGCGATAAGTCTGTTTGCTCGCCGTCAAAGAGATAGCACCCATGGTGCGGCCGTGGAAGGCGCCGAGAAAGGCGATCACGTAGGGGCGTCCGGTGTGGTAGCGGGCCAGTTTGAGAGCGGCCTCGACCGCTTCGGCGCCCGAGTTCAGCAAAAGCACTTTGTGCGGTCCGGTGCCAGGGGCCAGCCTGCTGAGGCGAGAGGCCAGCTCCACGTACATAGGCTCGTAGAAATCGGCCCCACAAATATGTAACAATTCACCAGCCTGATCCCTGATAGCCTGCACCACTCTGGGATGGCAGTGACCGGTGGAGCAAACGGCGATGCCGGCGGCGAAATCAATGAAACGGTTGCCGTCCACATCCTCTACCACACACCCGGCGGCACGCCGGACGACCAGCGGGTACACATGTGGTAACGATGGGCTGGCGTAAAGGTCAGATTTCGCGATGACCAGGCGGGCTTCAGGGCCCGGTGGAGGGGTGATGATGTAAGGTAAGTTCTGCATGGTGAAACCTCGTGTAGCAGTGTATCCTGTGGATGAAGTCTATATCTCGTCTTCGTCTACATCATACTCTGGCGACTCCAGAGCGGGCGACCACCGGTAGCTCAACTTGTAACTGTGAGTGATCACGAATGTCTGTGTGGAACGCACACCAGGCAGACGGTGAATGCGCTGCGTGAGCAGATTGTTGATGTGAGCCAGATCACGGCAGAAGACCTCGGCGATCAGATCGAATGAGCCAAGCGTCATCACCAGATAGCTGACCTCCGGGTAGCCGGCCAGCGTTTTTGCCACCTGATCAATCTGGCTGGCCTCGACCGAGATGCCAATGATCGCCGGCGCCTCGAAATCAAGAGCATGTGGGTCCACCACTCCCACGGTGCGGACGACCCCCATCCTGACCAACTGGCGATAGCGGTTGCGGACGGTTGCCTCCGAGACATTGGCCTGCCTGGCAATCCTGGTGAAAGGCGTGCGTCCGTTTTCTTGTAAAGTCTGCAGAATCAGCCTGTCCAGCTCGTCCAGCGTGTTCACAACTCTTCCTCTACAGCACAGCCAGATTCAGGTGATACGAATTGCATATCATATACCACATTTTATCACGATAATCGAATTTTTGCAACTCATTTTATTTGTTTTTCGCAAACACCTGTGCGTAAGTCCTGATGTTCGGACTCGCTTCCACGCTTGACAAAAATGCGCTCTGTGGTAGAATTGCACGTTAGTGCAAATATTGCACAAATGTGCAAAATGGTTGAGATGATCACCGATCGCATGGAGTTGCTGGCCAGTGTGGCCAGCATGTACTACGAGGATAACCTGACGCAGGACGAGATCGCGCGCCGCATCAACCAGTCCCGCTCCACCGTCTCCCGGCTACTCCAGGAGGCCCGGGCCTCCGGGGTGGTCGAGATCACCGTCCATTACCCCTGGAAAAACGTCCCCGCGCTGGAGCAGGAGCTGACGAGATGTTTCCATCTCCATCAGGCGTGTGTGCTGGCCGGGCGCGGCAGGCCCTATGAGGAGGTACAGCGCGGTCTGGGAGTGCTGGCAGCCCGCCACATCGAGACCCTGCTTGGGGAGCGCACCGTTCTCGGCATCTCCTGGGGCATCGCGGTCTACCACACTGTGCGGGCAATGCGGGCAGTAAAACCCCTGGCGATCACGGCGGTGCAGATGGTCGGGGCTGTCGGTGAAGGTGACCCGCTCATTGACGGACCAGACCTGGTGCGTCTCCTGGCCGGCGTGTACGGAGGCGAGTACCGTTATCTCCATGCCCCCCTCATTGTCGCGGACAGGCAAACCCGTGAGCGGTTGCTTGAGGAACCGCGTATCAAGGAGACCCTGGCGCTTGCCCGTCGCGCCGACATCGCGCTGGTCGGTATCGGTGCGCCCGTGGTGGGGGTCTACAGCCTGCTGCGAGCAGGTTATCTGGACCAGGCGGAGCTGGCATCGCTGCGCGCACAGGGAGTGGTCGGTGACATCTGTGCGCGCCACTACGACGCCTTCGGGAATGAGCTGGACATAGACTTAAACCACCGCGTAGTCGGCATTGAACTGGAAGCCCTGCACAACATCCCCCATGTCATCGGGGTGGCCGGCGGAGAGGCAAAGGCTGAGGCCATCCTCGGCGCCCTGCGTGGGGAGCACGTGAATGTGCTGGTCACCGATGACGCCACGGCGCTGAAGGTGCTGGAACTTTCCGGCTCTCGCAGACCCGCCAGTGCGTGAAGGGAACATATCTACTATTGCGGTAACTACTCGGCCTGCCCGAGGCAGATACCGCACACGCTGGCTACACTGAAACACCCGCAAATGGCTCAGATGGCCTTCGGCCCGCCGGACTGTAGTCCGACGGGCACAGGCTGCATAGATACCTGTTGCGAACCCTACGAAAGAGGAGTAACATGAACGATAAAGAACTGTCCGATGCCAAACTTATAAATGGTCTGACCAGGGAGCAGGCACTTGAGCTGCTGCGCCAGATGTGGGAAATCCGCATGTTCGAGGACACGGTGTACGACCTGCTGGGCCGTGATCTCATCAAGGGAGCTTCCCACCTGTACGCCGGAGAGGAGGCGGTGGCCGTAGGGGCCATCTCCGTGCTTAAAGACGACGATCTGATCACCAGCACTCATCGTGGCCATGGCCACTGTCATGCCAGAGGTGCCTCACTGGCCAGGACAGAAGCGGAGCGGCAGGACCATTACAACAAGATGATGGCCGAGCTGTGTGGCCGTGCCACCGGCTACTGTCGTGGTCGGGGTGGCTCCATGCATATCGCTGACGTCGAAAGGGGCAACCTGGGGGCGACCGGCATCGTCGGCGGCAACATCCCCGTCGCCACGGGCGCGGGGCTGGCACAAAAGATGTTGGGGACCGGTCGGGTTGTGCTGTGTTTCTTCGGCGATGGCGCCTCCAATACCGGCAATTTTCACGAGTCGCTCAACCTGGCAGCGCTGTGGAAACTGCCTGTCGTCTACATTGTGGAGAACAACCTGTACGGAATGTCTGTGCCCATAGAGAAAGCGGCGGCCAAACTGGACATCGCCGACCGCGCGTGTGCCTACGGCATCCCCGGCGAGGTGGTAGACGGGATGGACGTCCTGGCCGTGCGCGAAGCCGTGGGCAGAGCTGTGGAGCGTGCCCGTAGAGGAGAAGGGCCTTCCCTCATCGAGTGCAAAACCTACCGCTGGTACGGTCACTCCCGCTCCGACCCGCGCGTGTACCGCACCAAAGAGGAAGAGGCGGCATGGCGGGCACGCGACCCGATCATCAACTTTGCCTCGAAGCTGGTCGAGGCCGGTATCGCCACAGAGGCCGAGATTGACGAAGTCGAGGAGCTGGTAACACGGGAGATTGAAGAAGCCACCCAATTTGCATTGAACTCGCCCAACCCGCCGGTAGAGGAGCTGGAATTATACGTCTACGCACCGTTCAAATGGACAGAGAAAGACATTGAGCGCGAACGGGAGTTGCGGGAACGCTGCCGCACGGGCGGCCCGGGCACACGCAAAATCTCTTACCGACAGGCCATCCAGGAAGCTCTGCGCGAGGAAATGCACCGCGACCCGACGGTCTTCGTCATGGGGGAGGACGTGGGGCTGTACGGCGGCGCTTACAGCGCCACCAAGGGGCTGTTTGAGGAGTTCGGGGAGGAGCGCGTCCGCGACACGCCCATCTCAGAGGCGATAATAGGCGGCGCGGCGGTAGGAGCCGCGATGTGTGGTATGCGCCCGGTGGCCGAGATTATGTACGTGGACTTCACCCCACTGGCTATGGATCAGATCGCCAATCAGGGAGCCAAGAACCGCTATATGTTCGGCGGCAAGACGATTGTCCCCATGGTTATCCGCACCGAGGGAGGTGCCGGAAGGTGTATCGCGGCTCACCATTCTCAGTCTCTCGAGGCGCTGTGGGTACACTTCCCGGGCATTTACGTCGTTATGCCCAGCACTCCCTATGATGCCAAGGGATTGCTCAAGGCGGCCATCCGGGACGATAATCCATGTATGTTCATTGAGCACAAAATGCTCTACGGGGTGGAAGGGTATGTACCGGATGAGGATTACATTATTCCCTTCGGCGTCGCCGATGTGAAGCGCACCGGCAGCGACGTCACGGTGGTGACGTATTCTCGAATGGTGCACCGCGCGCTGGAGGCTGCCGCGCAACTGGCCAGGGAGGGGATCGAAGTTGAGGTGATTGATCTGCGCACGCTCAAGCCGCTGGATATGGAAACAATCGCCGCCTCGGTGAAGAAGACCGGCCGTGTGGTGGGCGTGACCGAGGCATATCGGACCGGCTCTTTTATCAGCGAGCTGGTGGCGCGTATTCAGGAGGAGCTGTTTGACTGGCTGGATGCGCCCATCGTGCGCGTGTGCGCTGCTGACGTGCCCGTGCCGATGAGCGAGCCGCTTGAGGACGCCGCCATCCCCAACGTGAACGCGATCATCGCCGGCATCCGGCAGGCGTTACAGTAGGAGGTGACTATGGCAACCAAGATCATTCTGCCCAAACTGGGCGAGACGATGGAGGAAGGGGTCATCGTCGAGTGGTTAAAGAAGGAGGGTGACCCGGTTCAGCGCGGCGAGGTGCTGTTCACTATCGAATCGGACAAGGCCACCCTGGAAGTGGAGTCTCCGGCGAAAGGCTATCTGCGCAAGATATTGGTGCCTGCCGGCCAGGCCGTCCCGGTGCTGACCGTGGTAGGGTTGATTACCCGCACGGCGGACGAGCCGTTGGAGGAACCACAGGGGCAGCCACAAACAGCGGTTGCCCCACCGGTAAGCAGTGTCGTTACCACCACCCCCTCTCGAGTTTTCGCCTCGCCCAGGGCACGGCGGCTGGCCAGGGAGCAGGGGGTGGACCTGACGGCGCTTACCGGCACCGGCCCCGACAGCCGTATCGTGGAGCGCGATGTGCGGGCCTATCTGGAGAAACAGCCTAAAGCCACCCCCGTTGCCCGTCGCCTGGCTGAGCAGGCAGGGCTCGACCTGCGTGCCATACCCGGCAGTGGACCCGGTGGCCGTATCACACGGGAGGATGTGGAACAGGTCATCGCTCCTGCAGCCCCGCCACCTCCGCCTGCGGTAACTGAGGGGGTTGCCGTTACCTCGATCCCGCTCAGCGGCACACGCGCCGTCATCGCCCGCAACATGCACGCCAGTCACCAGACGACCGCGCCTGTCACTCTGACCAGCGAAGCCGATGCCACCGCTCTGGTGGAACTGCGCGAGCGGCTGAAAACATCGCTGGCAGAGGCACTCGGCTTCAACATAGGCTACAACGATCTGCTCATCCTGATCGCGGCCCGTGCTCTGAGGGAGTACCCGTACATCAATGCCAGGCTGGAGCGCGACGCCGATGGTACGGAGGTCATACGCTATCTGCAGGACGTCCATATTGGCCTGGCTGTAGACACAGAGCGGGGATTGATGGTGGGAGTTGTGCGCCACGCTGACCGCAAAGGGCTGGTTGAAATCGCGCGAGAATTGCGGGAGCTGGTCGGCAAGGTCCGTCAGGGAAAAGCCCTTCCCGACGAACTGACCGGCGGTACCTTCACCATCACTAACCTGGGCCCTCAGGAAATAGACGCCTTCACCCCCATCATCAATCTGCCGGAGGTGGCCATCCTGGGTGTCGGGCGTATCAGGCCGCGCCCCGCCGTGGTGGACGGGCAGGTGTGTGTGCGCCAGACCGTCTGGCTGAGCCTGACGTTCGACCACAGGCTGGTCGATGGTGCGCCTGCAGCGCGTTTCTTGCAGCGTATCAAACAGCTTATAGAGGAGCCTTACCTGCTTTTGGCCTGAGTGGTCAGGTGACTGTTGCCTCTAAGCAGTAATGCGCATTCCGTAGGCCATAGTCCGCAGTCCACAGTCCGGGCTGCGGACTCCAGACTTCGGACTCCTCCAGGGCAGTTGTACTCAGCTCTGGCGCTCTTCCTGTTGGTGTTGCTCTCTTTTGTCGGCGCCTGTTCCCATCCCGATGATACGTGGGAGCACGTCACCGAAAGCGGGTTGCTGCGCGTGGGGATGGACGCCAGCTTTCCCCCTTTCGAATACATCGCTCCGGACGGGACACCCGCCGGGTTCGATGTGGAGCTGGCACGGGAGCTGGGAAAGCGGCTCCAGCTTGAGGTTCAGATCATCGCCAACATCCCTTACGATGGCCTCTACGATGCCCTGGCCATAGGACGGGTGGATGTCGTTATTTCTGCGCTGGTCGTCAACCCGCAGCGGACGGCCGATTTTGCCTACTCGGCGCCCTACTTTGACGCCGGACAGGTGTTGGTGTTCCCGATTCCACCGAAAGCAATGAGTGCAGGGATGGCTGATCTGGCAGGGCAGCGTCTGGCGGTGGAGTTCGGTTCGCCGGGCGACCAGGAGGCCCGCAAGTGGATGCAGCGAGTACCAGGTCTGGAGGTGCTGCACTACGATACGGCTGGAGAGGCTCTGGAGGCGTTAAAGAGAGGGGAGGCGGATGCTGCGCTTGTGGACCACGTCACAGCGATGAGCACCTGTGCAGATGGAAGCGGATTTTTCATTGTGGACAGGCCGGTCGTCAGTGTGCCCTATGCCGTGGCTGTCCGCCTGCAGAGTCGCCAGCTTCTCCGCGCGGTTAACCAGGCACTCGCCGGGATGCAGGCCGACGGGACGCTGGAGAGGTTGACTGCCAGATGGCTGTGCAGTGCCGGATGAATGGCCGGTCAATCTCCGCCAGCCATCGTGCCGGGGTGTGTTGCCGGCACGGGTAAGCAGGCGCCTGCTCCGTGGCAACCAGGTGCACTACCTGGCCGTCACTCTGAGTGCCGGCAGGGCCAGTTGATCCTGTGCTGAGTCTCCTGCTGTCCCCATCCGCCAGCGTTCCATCGTGTCCAGCCAGTAGACGCCGGTCGTTGGAATGTACTCACCAGGAGGTGCATCGGCGGGGATCGTCAGTCTGTGGCGCTGCACAATGATGTCACCCGCCTGCCATTGCTCAAGCGGTACGCCCAGACCATCCCCCACAATGACTGGTGCACCACCCGGCCCCGTCAGGTGCATCATTATCGAGAGTGGACGCTGCGGATGACTTTCCACCCGCCACCACGTCTCCACCTCTACAGTCTCACCTGGTCGGACAATGCCGGCGGCTGTGTGGCCCAGGAAAGTCAGGTGATCAAATCTGATCTCGAGTGCGGAGGAGGAAAAAAGCGCAGGTGCACTTTCCTGCTCGTATAGTGCAAAGGGGGGCAGCGCACCGGGGTTTCGCTGTTCGTAACTCAGGCGGGCTGTCGCCAGATGGCTCCGAATGAACGGGTCATTACTGTGAGCAGTATCCCGGAAAAGCGCGTACCAGCCGGATTTCTCTGCGCCATCCGGGTACAACCAGGCTGAGGTGCAATCAAAGTAAACGATCCGCAAGTCGTTTCGCCCCAAACCCTCTGCAACAGCCCCGTCGGTGAGCGGGGCCACAGGGCTGGAGCATTGGGCCAGCCAGGTGGGCCTTTCTTCACGTGGTTCCACCTGATAGACGAACAGGGCAAACCCCGGCCTTGCCACCGGCTCGCAGTGACGGAACCAGTCATAAATGTCCTGGTCCACCACCATCACGCCCTGCAGATTGGTCGCGCCGATGACATAGACCCCCGGCGCCGGATCGAAGCGCGCAGGCAGAATGGAAGGAGCGCCAGGTGCCGGCGCGATCGGCCGATAGCGGATGCCATAGAGCACCGGATCGGTATAGGTATAGTAACCGAGATAAACCTCTTCAATCCCCTGCTTATCCAGATAAGCCCGCAGCGCTTTGAACGATTGTCCCCAGTCCAGGTTGGAATCCACCAGATAACGATGACCGCCCAAAGGGCCTCCGGCCATCTCGTTAAAGTAGGCCAGGTAATGGGGGAAAATCAAGAAGGAGGAGGCAGAGAACCAGGCGAGCAATACGCAATACGCGATACGCGATATGTATTTCGTATTTCGTGTTCCGCATTTCGTGTCCAGTTCCCTTACCGGCCGCGCAATGAAGACGTAGAGAAACGGCAGCATGACCAGCAGATAGCGGTAGCCGATATCAATGGTGCTGGACAGGGCACCGACGCTGTAAAGGAGAGGGCATGTCCACAGGTCGCGCTCCCGCCACCAATGGCGGGGCGATTGACGCGCAAGTTCCACAAAGGCCACCACGAGCGTTATCAGCGTCGGCAGAGGAGTCTTGAGCAGAAAGGCAAGCGGATAGTAGTACCACCAGCCAGTGTAGCTTATCTTACCCATCAGAAATGCAATGTGCCCATCGGAAATATGCGCCTGCAGCGACTTCCAGATTAACAGGTGGGTGACAAACGGGAGAGGAACGTTCCCCCCGGGAAGAGGGCGCAGCTCGAAGCGATACAGTGCCCATAACGTAAATGCAGCGACCACCAGGATCAGAGCCAGCCGCCCGGCCTGGCATGTCCACACGCGCAGAAGTGGCCTGCCGGATACAGCAGATACTTCCAGAGCGTCTGCTGCAAACAGCAAACCAACGATGACCAGTGGGAAGAACCCCGAAGTCTTGGAGCCAAGAGCCAGTCCCAGCGCCACCCCAGATGCCATACCCCATAGCCTGCGCCCTCCCCGGTTCCAGCGCAGCGCCGTGTACACGCCGACAAAGCCCCATATGGCTACCAGGACATCGGTTGTGGCCAGACCGGCGTGTGCCAGCAGGTTGGGGTCAAAAGTGAAGAGCGTCAGGGCCAGCAGGCCGCCTCTGCGGCCAAAACGTTCATGTGCCCAGCGGTGGACAAGTGCAGCCCCGATCAGCGCCACCGCCGTGACGGGAAAGCGCGCGACGAAAGTAGCCGCTTCCAGAGCCGGGCCGTACCATTTGACGAAAGCCCGCACAAAGCAGGAGAGATCGGCGTCAATCCATCCGGGTATTGCTTCGGGCAGCGGGCCTGGTTGCAGGAGCAGCCCTGCCCCTGCCAGCAGGTCAGGAAGAGGCGGCTGAGCCACGGCCGGCTGGAAGCGAAAATCCCCCCGTGTCCAGTAGACATAGCCCTGTGCCATGTGCACCGGCTCGTCGGCGGTGAGCGAAAGCCGGGGCCCTGCCATCACGACCTGCGCGAAGAACAGGAGCAGCAGTACTGATGGCGCTACCCGTAAGACGAACCTCACTCCTTAACCTCCACCGATGCCAAAATGATATAGTCGCCGCCCGTTCCATACGCCAGAGGTACAGGCCATCGCTCCATAGTGTCCAGCCAGTAAGCTCCTGTTTGCAGGACATATTGTCCTGGGGGTGTTTCCTCTGTTGTGGGGAGGCGATGTCGCTGGGCTATCACGTCGCCCCTCTGCCATTGCTCGATCGGTACGCCCAGCCCGTCGCCTACCGCAATCGGAACACCGCCCGGCCCCGTCAGGTGCGCCATCAATGAGAGCGGCCGGGTCGGTATCCCTTTCACCCGCCAGAATGTCCAAAATTCGATCTCATCACCGGGGTGGTGATCATAGCCATCTATCCGGTAGCCCAGGAAATCGAGAGGGCCATCCATCGCGACATCTGTCGTATGTTCGGGCGCCGCGACGTTCTCGACCCGGTAGACGGTGTACAATGGCCTTCCATCGGCGTGGCGTGCTTGCACTTCCAACGTCGCGCCAGGCGGTGGCTCCACGTCTGGCGGCAGTACGAATACCCCCGGCCCCTCGCCTGCCGGGTAGACCCACGCCTGTCTGCAGTCGAACACGACTACGCGCAGGTCGGTATGTCCCAGACCGTCCCGCACCGTCTCCGGTGAGACCACTGCCGCAGGGTCAGCGCAGACGGCTGCCCAAGAGGGTGCAGGCCGCGGCTCGACCTGGTAGACGAAGAGCGCACGACCCAGGCGGATCACCGGCTCGTGGGTGCGAAACCAGGCATACGTGTTCACGTCTGGCGTGTAGACGCCCTGCAACACCGTCGCGCCGATGGCATAGGTGCCGGGGGCCGGATCGAGCGGCGCGAAGGGAACGGCGCGCGGCGATGGCGGCAGCATATCCACCTGAATGCCGTACACCTCCGGCCGGGCCGGGCTGAAGTGGGCATAGTAAACCCGCTCGACGCCATGCTCCTGCATCCAATCATGCAATTGCCACAGATTTTGCCCCCAGTCCAGGTTCGAGTCCACCAGGTAGCGGTAGCCGTCCGGGACATTGAAGCAGGCCAGGTAGTGGGGGGCGATGAGCAAAGTCCTGAGGGCGAGCCAGGCCAGACAAAACACGCAACACGCAATACGCAATACGCAACACGCAATACGCAACACGCAACACGCAATACACAATACGTGTTTCGTGTTTCGTGTTCCGTGTTTCGTGTTTCGTGTTCCGTGTTTCGTGTTTCGTGTTCCGTGTTTCGTGTTTCGTGTTCCGTGCTTCGTGTTTCGTGTTCCGTGCTTCGTGTTTCGTGTTCCGTGTTTCGTGTTTCGTGTTCCGTGTTCCGCCATACCAGACGCAATGATGAACACGAACGGCAACAACGGCAGCAGATGCCGGTAGCCGATGTTGACGCTGCTGAAGAATGAGGAGAGGGCATAGATGACAGGGAACAGCACCAACGGCCCCCAGCGGCGGATTGTGCTCTGCCACGCGAGGATACGCCTGCTCACCAACTCGCTGATCCTGAAGGCTATCGCAGCCACCAGCAATAGTAATACGGGCAGTGGCGTTTTGAGCACAAAGGCGACGGGAAAATAGTACCACCAGCCGTGATCGCGGTTCTGTCCCAGCAGGAAGGCAGGATGTCCCAGGGCATAGTGCTCCTGTAACGAACGATAGATGGCGATGTGCGTGGCCGCCGGCAGCGGGAAGGGCATCCCGGGCAACCATCGCACCTCGAAACCGTAGACGGCCCACAATGTCAGAGCCGCCAGCACTGCAGCACCCGCAGTACTGAGCAAACGCCTCCGCAGCGCAAGACGGCGCGGCCCCATCAACCACAGCAACCCCAGGACCGGCACAAGCGAGAGGGCCGACACCTTCGACCCCAGCGCCAGCCCCAACGCCACCCCCGCCCCTATAATGTAGGGGCGACCCTTGTGGTCGCCCTCGCCCCGCAGGTAGCGCCACGTCAGAAACAGCGCCATCGTCCCCCACAGCACGACGGCCATATCGGTGGTGATGAGCGAACCGTGAGCAATGATATTCGGATCAAAGGCGCAGAGAAACAATGCGAGCAGCCCGGCTTGGGGCCCCGAGAGATCGGCGGCCCAGCGGCAGACGATCGCGCCCAGCAACAGTGTCAGCAAGATGACAGGAAAACGCCCCGCCAGGGCCATCCGCCAGGGGTCAGGGTATTGCCACACCAGCGCATCGGTGATCGCCGAGAGGCTTGCGATCTCCCAGCCGCCTACCGTGCGCGGATCGGGCAGATCGTGCTGGAGCAAAAGGGGCGCGGCGGCCAGGACGTTCGCCAGCGGCGGGTGGATGTGCACCGGCTGGAGGCGCAGGTCGCCGGTGCGCAGCGTGGCGTAGCCGATCGCCAGATGCGGCCCCTCATCGAACGTGAGCGAGGCGCTGCGCGCGTGCACCATCGCCTGGGCGAAGAGACACAGCAGGAGCAATACAGCGGCCAGGAAGTACCTGCGCACAGTCCCCCTTACCTCCAGAACATGCCTGCGAACCATGCGACGAGGCGTGTCCACCAGTTGGGCCGCAGTGGCAGCAGCCATACCAGATAGCGCCAGCCGGCCAGTGCCAACATCTCCCTCCGCGCCCGCCGCAGATCGTCGTCTGTGGGCGGTTCGAGAACCCGGGCTACAGCTTCCCAGCGGATGTCCCGGATCGGAGCGTGCAGTTCGGCCGCTGCATCGTAATCTGCCCTCCACCCCCCGACCTCTCCCCACACTGTGAGTGCCAGTGCGATCCCCTGTTCGAGGTGTCTGGCCTCATGAACGATGGCACTCAGCAGGTCCACGTTTGCCGGATCAGTAGCCAGAGAATAATACCTGGGGTTTAATTTGATCTTTTTGCTTAACGTCCAGCGGGCCCTGGTACTTTGACGGGCGAAACCGATTGCAACGTTATGCTCCCGGATGTATTGGGCAGCGTGCTGACAGGTGGGGCCACCCTGTTCCAGATTCTCCAGTACTGCCGCCCGCCACCGTTGCAGATCGTACATCTCATCTTCACCTTACAATCTCCGCCGGTAAAACCAGACGATCATCAGGCAGATGTCGGCCGTCGGCACCAATAGCGGGCAAACGTCCTGTCCGGTCATATAACCCTGCCGCCAGCCGGTACCTTCCCGGCGGCACACCGGTCAACGGCAGCGTCACCGTCTCGCTCACCACCTCGCCGGCCTGCCACCACGAGGTCGGATACGCTCCTCCGCGCGGCATCGCATCGTTCTGGACAAGAATCTCCTCCGTCTCCGGATCGAACAGGTGAACGAACACGGTGTAATCGCCGGCCGGACTCTGCAACGCCTGCCACCACAGGGTCAGGCGCAGGCTGTCATCCTGCTCCAGGTCGTAACCGGCCAGCCGCACCTGTCCGCCAAAATCCACTCCCAGCGGGTTCTCCAGGCGCGGCAGGGTAAAACTGCGTGGCGCGGGCCGCGCCTCAAACGGTGCTTCCAGCGGCAGCGCAAACTCGCCAACCGTCGCCTGCCCCAACGGGGCGAGCGTCGCCACCTGATAGAGCACGATTTGCAGCCGGCAGCCCCCGGCGCCGGTGATGTCGCCCGGCAAGGAAAGCAAATAGCGGTCGGCGATCAGTTCGCCGGGGCGCCACAGGCTGGTGGGGAGGAAGCCGTAGCCGGGCTGGGTGTCGAACTGAAGGCGCGTCTGGCCGGCGGAGTCAAGCAGCCGGAGTGAGATGCCATAGTTAGCCGCAATTGGTCGCGCCGCCGACCACGCCAGGCTCACCGCCAGCCGGTCCGGCGCAGGTTGAGTGAGGGTGACACCACGCAGGCGAATCGCCGGGCCAAAGCGGGCGAGCACCGCCGCATCGTGGGGAAGCGCAGGACCGCGCAGGACGTGCACCGGACGGAGATATTCGGTTCTGTCTTGAGCCGTTAACTCCACAAGGTACAGACCACGTGGGGTGTCCGCCGGCAGGGACAGGGGGACAGGGAGATGGGTAGATAGGGAGACCGTGGCTTCAGCCAGTGGCTCAACCTGGTAACGCACGGCGGCGGGAGAGACCAGGCGCAAAGTGGCCGTGGCTGCCCCGGTCACCCCGGCCCAATCCAGCGTGACGGTGAGCGTGTCGCCGGGGGATACTGCCTCCGCCGAGAAAGCGTATCCGGCCAGGCGCGCCCTCCCGAAATCCACGCCCTCCGGGTTGTGATGCAGGTACGGCATCCGGTGAAAATCCATCGTGAGGTCCGAGTCGCTCCCATAACCACCACGCCCCTGGAGCAGAATGAGCAACGAAACAATAAACAGTGGACAAATTGCGAACGGCCAGTGTCGCTTCGCTGACTCGCTGATCCGCCGATTCCTGACTCGCAAGATGGCTGTTGCCAGAAGTACTACCACGGTGACCAACGACATCCCTTCAGCAACCGCCCGGACCGGCGTGCGGCCCAGGCGCAGGACGACGGTATGCTCCCCCGGCGGCACCTCCAGCGCCAGGTAGCCGGAGCCTTCCACCGGCCACACCTTCGCCCGCTCGCCGTCCACCCGCGCTTCCCAGCCGGGCCAGTAGAGGAGCGGGAACGCGATCCCCCCACCCTCGCCCCATACACGCCAGGTCTGGCGCGCAGGCCTGCGCTCGACCGGCACGGCGTCGAGCGCGGCGCTATCCAGCGGGATCGCGCGCGGTAGAGCGCCCGGCTCGATCAGCACATCCGAAGTAAAAGGGCGTGGATTGGCCGTGTTGGGCAGCCACTCATAGCGAATCGTCGTGCCGATGTTGCCGGTGAACAACTCGTACAGTTGCAATCGCTCCCCAGTCACGTCACCGGGCCCGATGTGCAGCCGTTCAGGGTGCAACGGGAGCAGCGTAGAAGCAATGAGTAACACGGCAATCAGAATGGCCAGAGACCAGAGGACCAGGCTCGATTCCTTCGCTGACCTGTCGGCCTGTTGGTTCGCCGCCCCTCCCGTCGCCGCCGCCGTGAACAGCGCCTGTACCGAGAGGAAACGCCATGGAAACTGGACGACCGCCAGGAATGGCAGGTGATCCCACAGTGGCTTCGACAGCGGCGTGATCATCACTGTCGAGATCAACAGGCCAGGTAAGATAAAACTGTACAGGCAACTCTTGTGGTCGCCCCTGCTACCCCACACAACCATACCTGTCACTGCGCACACTGCCTGTACCAGCCCCATTGCGAACGGTGAGCGTCCTGTCAAATCGGGTGCAACCGGGTAATCGAACAGCAACGTCCATTGGACCAGATTGAGTGTGCGAAAGTGCTGGCTATAGTGGAAATAGTCGTCCGGAGAAATCCCCACCGAGGGCCCCAATTGAACATAGCCGAGTTCGGCCACTGCCGGCAGCCAGAACCAGGCCGAAAGCAAAAGTCCAAATCCCAAAGCCAGATGACCAATTATCAATGACCAGCGACCAATGTCTTTTCTCAACCAGCGCACCCACAGATACAAGAGCGCAAAAGGGGTGAAGATGAAAGCAGAAATGTTATGGGTCAGAATCAGCCCCCCATACACCAGCGCCAACACTGCTCCCCGCATTCCTGCATCTTTGTATCCTGGGACCCGGGCCGCTGTTTCGCCGACTCCATCCACCCCCCACAAGACCAGCGGATACCACACAAACGCCCAGAACTCCGATAGCGAATCCCCTCGCACGTAGACGTTGACCAGATGGAACGGCGCAAAGGTATAAGCGACCGCCGCCAGCCACGCGGCCCGATAGCTGCCGGTAAGGCGATGTATCCAGCCGTACATCGCCAGCGCCGCCGCGATGAACCCCAGCGTCTGCACAGTTTTGATCGCCATCAGGATGTCCAGGCCGGCCAGCACGAGCAGCCCGGCCAGGTAATAGGGCAGCGCCGCGTAGTAACTGAAGAACGGATAGCCCAGACCGCAGGCCGCGTCGGGCATCCAGCGCACGGGAAAGACGCCTGCACGCAGACTCTCCACCATTTGGTGTGTGCGCTGGAGCAGGAAAGGGCTGTCGCCACCGCCGCGCGTGTTGACCATTCCCGGTCCCCAAAGCGGCAGCGCGGCCAACACTGCGATCGCCACCAGCGTCAACCCCGCAATCTGCACTCTGCAATCTGCAATCCGCTTATTCAACCGCCACCTCGATCCAGTCCCCTGCCGGATTCCCCGCCTCATCCAGCAGGTACAACCTGGCACCGCTCTCTGGCTGCCAGAAGCCGAACAGGAGCGTATCGCGTCCCGGTTGTGGCGCGCCTGCGCCCGCGATGAAGTGGTCGTCGTTGATTACATCACCAGGCCGCCAGCGGGTGGTGGGATAGAAACCGGAAGCGGGCCGCGAATCCGCCTGCGCGATCCTCTCGCCGTCCCGGAGATAGTGGAGAAAGACGGTGTAGTCCTCCACCAGCGGCGCTGTTGCCCGCCAGCGCAACCGCACACGCAACCGCCCGTCGTTTGTCGGCGTCACCTCTGCGCCGAGCCACTCGACCCCGCCGGAGAAATGGGCCAGCGGCGGCGTGACCATATCCGGTGGCGTAGCGAGGAACGCCACATAAGTTGTGTAGGGCGCCGGGTCACGGTCACCCTGCGAGAGCGGTCCCTGCTCGACCGTGATCCTGGCCGGCGCGGGGAGGAGCGCCCAGGCGGACTGCCAGTTGCCATAGGGCCAGGCAAAGACAGCCACACTGGAGAACGGGGACCGGAGGCCGGCGGCCGGCTCCAGCCCCACTTCGATCGCTTCCGGCACAGCGGCAAGAAAACGTATCTGCGGCCACTCCTCCCACAGCACCGGGTCCACATACACCCTTGCCCCTCCGCCTCTCTGATCCCCAACGCCTCCGTTCCATCCCTGGCCCAAAAATCTATTGATCCGCCCTGCCAGCACTACTGCCCCATCCTCAAACCAATAGCCGGTCATCGGGTCGCGGGCATACTCGCCGAAATAAGCCCTCACCGTGCTGACCAGGCCAAAAGCGATGAACAGCGAAACAGCGAGCCGCTGCCCAACGCTGAAGAGCGACCTGCCAGCCCGCCTGCTTACAAATCCGGCTATCCAGTCTGCCCCCAACGCCGGCAAAAACGCCATCACCGGCAAAACCCCTGCCGCCCGCAAAAAGTGCGGCGCATCCTCGGCCAGGAGTGTGGGCAGCACCATCACCGCCGTCCAGATCACCGCGAAACCGCAGGCCAGATCACGGCGTGCGCGGCGCAGTGCAACGACGGCCCCCACCACAAACGCTGCCCCCAGCAACGGATCGAACACCGGTCGCCAGGGGACGTTATGCCGCCAGATGCGATCCCCGCGCACAAAGAACATCCCCAGCGTGCGCAGCGTACTCCTGCCCAACGCGCCCCACAGATCACCACCGTTGATCGCCGGACTGAAGATCGAAACCTGCCCCGGCCGGCCCAACACCACATCCGGGTGCAGCACGGTGTATGCGGCCAATGGAGCGACAGTTGCCATAGTGACAAGGATTACCAGGCCCAAACGTATTGCGTATTGCGTGTTGCGTACCTGTGGCTTCACCGTCCAGGCATAGACTCCAAAGAGAGCCAACACGACCGGTGTAAAGCGGGCCGCCGTGTATGTGTAGAATGACAGCCCATACAGAACCCCTGCCGCCACCCAGTGCCTCCTGCTTCCTGCCTCCTGCCTCCTGC
>Ga0209162_1000118_pt1 | contig 82611 bp, 79 predicted proteins | sample YNPNPMetaG_FD_187121 | JGI IMG/M metagenome (GOLD analysis project Ga0209162, IMG submission 187121) | Anoxygenic and chlorotrophic microbial mat microbial communities from Yellowstone National Park, USA - YNP NP MetaG (SPAdes) (version 2) ...
CACGGTGCTTCCGTTTATTTCCATGTACGCCGACCACCTTCCGCTCCGCCGCGCGGCAGCCCGCCGCGGGGAGGATTAGCCTCAACGGCCCCATATTATAGCTTTATAGCTTCTCCAGGTGGCGTCCCCACTTCCGGACCGCTCCAGCTGCAGCATCGGACTAACGAAGTTTCCGGGATATCTGCTCGGAAGGAGAAAAATATCGACATGGACATAGACCTGAACCGCACCCGGTCCCACAGGATTATCCGTGGGATCTGAAGGACCGCTCTGAAAAAGACCCGTTTTCTTCCATCCGTGTCTGCCGATCCGGGAAAGAATAGATGACGGCACCCATCCACCATCCACCTTTGAAGAGAAAAAATTGAAGTTTTGGTGCCTGACCCCGATTGAAGGGGTGGGTCACTTGTCCAGGGTCTTGAGGATGTCGTAGAGCAGGCCCAGTAGCACCTTCTTGACGTCCTCCTTCTCGAAGGCGTTGCAGGAGATTATCTGGATCTCGCCGTCCAGATTGAGTTCCTTGCGTATCTTCTGTATGGCGGCGTCCTTGTCGTTGTCGGGCAGGCGGGTGGCCCCGATGACGTAGGGGGAGTCGGAGAGCGTGGCGAAGAACTCCAGGATGCGCCGGGCCTCCGGGAAAGTCTCCTCGCGGCTGGCATCGATCATGACGATGTACCCCAGCATGCCCTCGGAGAGTATCTGCCACATGAAGTCGAAGCGCTCCTGCCCGGGGGTCCCGAAGAGGTAGAGGACGATGTCCTTGGAGATGGTGATGCGGCCGAAGTCCATGGCCACCGTGGTCTCCTGCTTGATGGAGCGAGTATGGTCGGAGATTGCTCTCTCGGTGGAGACTATGGCTATCTCGGATATCGTCTTGATGAAGGTGGTTTTGCCGGCGCTGAACGGGCCGGTCACCACGATCTTGAACGAGCGCAATTATCCTCCCGTGCTCACAGCCTCTTGATGCCGTCGATGATGCGCATGACGATGCCCTTGGTCACCGTCTTGTCCCTTTTCACCTTGGGGACCGGCTTGCCCTCCTGCTGCATGGGCTTCTCTCCTTCCTTGGCCTGCTTGGCCTGCTTGACCGGTATCTTTATCTTCTTGGTGGCCGCCGGGGCTCCCGCCCCGGTCAGCTCGGCCAGTTCCCTCTCCAGCGCGAAGGATCCATCGAAGATGTCTTCGGCCGGAGGCGGTGGTGCGGCCTCCGCTGCCGGTCCTCTTCCCTTTTCTTCTACTACCGCCTTCGCTGTTCCTTCCGCCGCAGGGGAAGGCGCCGGGGGCGCGGGCGCCTCAGGTGGCGGGGTGGCGACAGCAGCTGCTCCGGCTCCCATCTCCTCCCGTGCAGCCTCACGAGTCCTCTGCACCGCGGCGGGAGGCGCGGCGGGCTCGGGGGCGGCGGGAGTGGGGGCCTCGATGATCTTTTCCAGGACATCAAGCTCGGAGGCGGGAGCGGGCTCGGGGGCGGGAGGCGCGGCGGGCTCGGGGGCGGCGGGAGTGGGGGCCTCGATGATCTTTTCCAGGACATCAAGCTCGGAGGCGGGAGCGACAGAACCCTCTTCTTCAACCTCCAATTCCTTCTCGATCGCCTCGATATCGGTGAGGATGTCTTCTTCCAGAGCCGCTTCCTCTTGACCGAAGACCTCCGCCTCCAGTTCCGCGGCTTCCAGATCCAGCTCGCCCGCCGATGCCCCGGCCGCCTCCGGAGCCACCTGCGGCGTGGCCTCGAACTGAGGGGTGAAGTCTTCGAGCATGTCCGCCTCAAGCTCCTCCACGCCAACAGGGCCGATGGGCCTCGATGCGGTGGTAACCCCGGCCTCCACCGACACCGGCTCCAGCATCTCCGGGACTTCTTCGGGGGAGGGCTGAGGTGCGGTCTCTGCCGGACGACCTTCCTCCACGGTCACCCGGGGTTCCTCCACCACATCCTCCAGCATGTCCAGTTCCAGTTCCTCTATGCGCAGGAAGGTCTGATCCACCGCCGGGCGCGGAGCCTCCGTCTCCGCCTGCGGCACAGGCACCTCGGTAATGATATCCACCGCTTCCTTCACCGGAGCGGCCGTGGAAAGTGAATCGAGGTCGCCCGGTGAGGCCTCCACCAGCATCTCCGCCTCCAGGGCCGCCACCGGGTCCAGGGCCTCCTCCACAGATGGTTCCACCGTGCTTAGGAGGTCTAAGGGGGAGGCGGGGGAGGGGGCAGCAACATCCTCACCCGCCACCGGTCCGGACAGCGCCGGCTCCGGGGGTACCTCTTCCACCAGCTCCTCCACCTCGGCCAGAAGGTCGAGCTCCGGGCCCGCGACCTCCGCTGCCTCCACCGCCTCCACCGGGCCGGGTGCCGGGGGCTCGATGACCGCCGTGGGTCCGGCCCCCTCCCGTAGGGAGGTCAGGTCCACCACGTGCTCATCGATTCCCAGCGTGGCTCTTTCCTCGTCCCGCAGCTCCCCGCTACGGAAGGCGGCACCCAGTATCTTGGTGGGGTCTATGCCCCTGCCCGCGGGCCTCTCCGGGGCCTTCTCCCCGGTCTCTGCCGTCGCCCTCTCCACCAGGGAGGGGGGGATGGTGGGTTCCTCGCGCGCATGGCTGATGCGGGCGAGGTGACCGCTCCACTCGAGGGGGATCTGTTCGGGCTCCAGCTCGGCTATCTGCTCGCGATCCGCCAGCCTTCCCACTTTGCCATACCGCTTCTCCAGGTAAGCCCGCTTGGCCGCCTGGGCCTCGATGCTCTCCTTGGTCATGCTCTCCTGCATGAATTGCGGCGGCCGCTCCTCCTCCTCGACCGCTTTCTCTCCGGCCGGGGCAGTGGGCTCCCCGGATATTTCGACGCCCTCGGGCAGGAGGGACATTATCTTTTCCTTCAGCGCCTCGAGCTCTTCCTCCCTCTCATCCAGCCTTATCTCCTGGACGGCTTCCTCGCTCTCCTCCAGGGTCCGACTCTTCAGCTCCTCGACGAGCTCTTCCCCTTCCGCCTTCTCCACGACTGCCGCCGGGCCGGAAGGAGCCTGCGCCTCGATCGCTGGAGAGGGTCCCTGCACTGCTTCTGCAGCTGCGTCCACCTCGGCCTCTTTCGCCTCGGCGACGGCAGCCCCGGCCACCTCGGGTCCGGGCTCCTCCTCGAGGAAGTCCACCAGCATCTCCGCCTCCAGAGATGCAGCCTCCTCTTCGAGGACAACCCCGGCCTCCGGTTCGGCTGGAAGGGCCTCGATCTCCGCTTCGACCGGCGCCGTCGGTGCTTCCTCCGCCGCATCCACCAACATCTCCGCCTCCAGAGAGGCGACCATCTCCTCCGGCGAGAGCTCCTCCTCCAGCGCCTCACCTCCCGCGGGAAGGCCAGCTATGAGTTCGAGAGGCCCAGCGCCGCGATCGGAAATCATAGCCCGCGTCGATTTGTCCTCCACCACACGCTCAGCGGCCTCCGCCACCAGCTCCTCCAGCTCTGGCAGCTCTTCCGCAACGGCCTCTTCCTCCGCGGCTTCCTCCAAGCCAGACGGAGCCTGCACCTCAGCCATCGGAGTAGGCTCTTGCGCCTCCTCCTCTGCGGCCACCTCGGGCGCTTTCACCTCGGCGACGGTTACCTCGGGCGCCTCCGGCTCTTGTTCACCAGCTTCCAAGGTCTCGATAACCGCCGCTTCGGGCTCTCCTACTTCAAGGACAACCACTGCGGGTTCCGTTTCCTCAGGCGTTTCCTCCGCTTCGACCACGGCCACCTCAGGCCCCTCCGGGAGGAACTCTTCAATGAGGATCTCCCCTTCGGAATCCTCCCCTATCTCCACCTCCAGGGGCTCTATCTCCAATTCCTCCATCGTCGTCGAGGGGGACACTTCCTCGATGACCGGTACTTCCTCCACCGAAACGGCCACTTCCTCCGGCAGCGCGATTTCCGCTTCCTCCACTTCTTCCGCTTCCGCTATTTCCATCTCCTCGACAGGTGCAATGGTCGCTGCTGGAGCTGTTTCCTCGACCTCCGGTCGCTCTTCCTCGGAAAGCGCTGCCTCTTCCTCCTCCAGCAGCGGCGCCTCCACCTCGGCGAGGGCTTCATCCACCCCGGCCAGCTCCTCCTCGGCCAGTTCCTCCTCCGGCACCTCCTCGACCGCGGGCGGGGCCACCTCCTCGATGCGGGGCAGTCCCGCGTCTTCCCTCTCCTCCTCTTCTTCCAGGCCTATGGGCTTGAGATCCTCCCGCCGGATGTAGCCGGGGCGCTCGATGACCCTCTCCTCCATCTGCCGGAGCTCCTCGGCCATGCGCTCCAGCTCCTGTTCCACCTTGCGCTCCTCCGCGTCGGGGGCGACGTTCTCCAGGAGCCCGGCGGAGATGAGCCCGTAGATGATCTTGCAGGTCTGCAGGGTGCCCATGCCCGCCAGTTCGATGATGTCCCTGACGGTCCTTTCCCCGTCGACGAAGGTGAGAACCATCCACTCCTCGGGGGTGAGACTTATCTGGGCCGCCGAGCGGTCCTGCATGGATTTCATCCGGAAGACCGCGTTGAGGTCGGGGATCTTCTTCTCGATACGGTTCCATTCGTCCAGCCGCCTCGACCCCTCCATGATCAGCTCCTCGGTGCTGATGGAGAGGCCGATGTCCTCCTCCGGGAAGACCACACCAGGCTGGAAATCGAATTCCCCATCGGTCCAGCGCAGCAGCTCGAAGATGGCGTCCTGTATCTGTTCCTGCACGAACTGCTCGAGTTTCTCCTTGGTTAGGTAGCCCAGACGGATGAGCAGCTGCCCCAACCGCTGTCCGCGGGCGGTGGTCCTCTGCAGCTCAAGGGCCTCGTCGACCTGGGCCTTGGTGACTATGCCCGCCTGCATCAGCTTGACCCCCAGGGGCTTCCTCTTCCAGTTGGTGGTGGCGAAGAAGACCTCACCGTTGCGGAAGCACACGTAACCCCGGGCGTTCCCCCTCACCAGGTTGAGGGTGCCGCTCTTCTTGCTGATGTTCAGTAGCTGGAACAGATCCGGGAGACTGAAATCCTTGAGGCTACCCTTCAGGGCCATTTCCGGTCATTCCCCTCGGGCCCAAGGCCCGTTCATGACGATGACGTCCTATCCTGATAATATCCCTACTCATATTCGATGCGGAACTCCTGCTTGATGATCTCCGCGATCTTGTTGGCCGCGCCCTTGACATCGTAGAGCACCAGTCCGAGTTTGCTACCCTTGCGCACCAGCGCGGTGAGCACGGCGTCCTCCCCCGCTGACATCAAAAACACGTAGCCGGCCTTTCCCTCCACGAAGACCTGGGCCAGCTCCCCCCTCCCCAACTCCTCGGAGGTGCGTTCCCCCAGGCTCAGGAGGGCAGCGGACATGGCCCCCAATCGGTCTTCCTCCAAGGTATTGGGAAGAACCGACGCCATCACCAGGCCGTCCATGCTCACCACCGCGGCGGCATCAACTTCCGCGGAGCGCGAGATCAATTCGTTCAGCGCGTTTCGCAGCAGCTCCTCTCTCGATTCCGCCAAGCAACTACCTCCTACTATTCAGTATATACCTCTCACTCGAACAGTTTGGAGAGTTCGTCCGCGGTCCTGCGCGTTTCCATGAACAGCACTCCTAGCTTGGCGTTGGGGCTCACCAGCACCGCCAGGATGGCCTCGGTCCCGCAGCTCATCACCAGCAGGTAACCCAGGTCCCCTTTTATGTACACCTGGTCGAGCTTGCCCCGGCGCAGTTCCCGGGCAGCGCGTTCCCCCAGGCTCAGCACCGAGGCGCTCATGGCGCTGATCTGGTCCTCGTCTGAGTCGTTGCCGATGTCCGAGGCCAAAGCCATGGCGTCGGCGCTCAGCAGCACCGCCGCCTCGACGTCGGCCACGCTGGAGCGCAGCTCCTTCAGGATCGAGTTCATCTTCTCGACTTTATCCGCCACCGTTGCACCTCCCGTGCGGTCTCAAGGCCGGTCTCCCCGGCCCGGTCCGGGTGCCCGTCCGCGGTTTCCCCGCCCGCTCACAGGGCCTTCTCGATGGAGGGAAGGAACTTCCGGATGTCGTACCTCGCCTTCCCCAGGTTGGCGCCGGGAGGCAGGATGGAGACGAGGATGGCGTCAGCCCCCACCGCGCTCATCAGAATGGCGCCCTTCTCGAACTCGAACATGGCCTGGGACATGGGGCCCTGGGCCAGCTCCAGGCCGATCACCTCGGCGGCTCCCAGCGAGCTGGGGGCGATGGCCCCCACCGCCTCCAGCTGCCCCGACTCGTCACCGGCCGATTCGATGATGAAGCCGTCCCGGCCCACCACCAGGCAGGACCTGACCGTTCCCGTGGCCACCAGGTCTTCGAGTATCCTCCTCAAGTCTGCCAATCCACACCATCTCCTTCCCCTGACGAGCGCTTCTTAGGACCGGCGCTCCCACCGCCGGGCGCCCCGCGGCCCTTCACTCCGTTCCTATCCGCCTGATACCCGCCAGATAATATGTATCGTCAAACGTGAAAAAAGAAATTAGATGTTACTCCTGTTGAATGATTATAATTCTGTTATTCACAATTGCCAAGTGCCACACCTCCCCGGAATCCCATACCGGGATGGTTTCTCCGCCTGTCCAAAAAATCCAGATATCCCATCATTCAGTATAAACCCTTGATCTTGGAGGCCACTTCCGGCTCCTCCACCGCCAAAGGAGGGCGCTTCACGCCGTTCACCCTTATGGCTCTTGCCCGGCAGGTCGCCGCGCAGCTCAAGCAGGCGATGCAGTTCTCCGGGAAGGCCACCTCGGCCACTTTACCCCGGCCGCCCCGCAACACCGGCTTCTCCCGCTCCCCTGACTGGGGACAGGCCTCCACACATTCCCCGCACCTGCGGCAGAAACGCGCGTTTATCTCGATGAGCACCGCCGCCGACTCTTCCGTTCCCATGCGACCTCCGGCGTAACGATCAATGCACCCCGCAAGGCAGGCAGGGGGCATAGGCCCTGAACATCATCTCCAAACGGTTCCGCGCCTCCTCCTCAGTTTCCAGGGTCGCGGAGAGACGCCGCGCCTCCAGCAGGAGGTCCTCGAGAAGGGGACGGTGGTTGCATTGCAGGGGGGAGATGATGTTCAGCCGGGCCACCCTGCCGTCCTCCTCCAGCTCGAGATCGTAGATGAGCAGGCCCTCCGGCGCCTCCACGATCCCCACCCCTTTCCCCGCGGCAGGGGAAACGGGGGTGCGCACCTCCTCGCCGGTCAGCGAACCGTCGCCGAGCAGGGCCACCATGCGCTCCCAGGCATGGACCATCTCCACCATGCGCGCCGCGTGGGCCTGCATGGCCCGCTGGGGGGGCCAGCCGCCCTGGTCCTGCAGCTCGGCCAGTTCCGCCTCCGCCATGGGCGTGCCCAGACCCTTCGCCGCGGCCAACCGCGCCAGCGGGCCCACGCGGAAGGGCGTCCCCTCCTCGGTGAGGGCCTGCTTGAGGAAAGTGTGGGGCAGCGGCTCCTCCTTCAACATCCCGGTGAGCTCCTCCGCCCCTCCCTCCTTCCTAACGCTGCCATCGGGCGACAGCAAGCGGAAATCCTCTCCTTCCAGCGCCAGGCCCTCCCCGGAACCGCAAGCCAGGAAACAGGCCTCGCTGCCCCCCATCTCTTGCGACAGTTCCGCGTTGCGCTTCAGCAACATCCTCAGCAGGCGGGCCGTTTCCTCCACCAGGGGTTCCGCCCTGGTCATCGCCTCCAGCAGCTGCATCCTCTGCTCGTCTTTGAGGGGCCTGAGCATCCCCCCGGGGACCGGACCCAGCGGGTGGACCGGGTTTCCTCCCAGCGCCCGGATGATCTGGCTACCCAGGAAGCGCAGGGAGAAGACCTTGCGGGCTATCTCCTCCTCTACCCGGTAGATGCTGAGGATGTTGCGCACGGCCACATCCGACTTGGGGAAGAGGAGGTCGGGCAGGCTCTGGATGGTGAGGGTCAGAGCATGCCCACTGAGGAGGTGGCCCAGCATGAGCAGCTCGCGCATCTTCCGGGCAGCTTCGCTGACCCTGATGCCCAGGGCGCTCTCCACGGCGCGGCAGGCGGCCATCTGATGGGAAACAGAACAGGGCCCGCAGATGCGGGAAACCAAGGGGACCAGGTTCTCCAGGCGGGCCCCCTGTAGAATCCTCTCGAAGCCGCGGAACCCGGAGGCGCGCAGCAACACCCCGGCGGGCTCGCCGTCCTCGCCCGGCACCACTTCCAGGGCGGCGTCACCGCAAACCCGGGTCACCGGGTCTATGAGCAGCCGCTGCAACCGCTTCCCTCCTCGGATTCCTCAGGCCTCGTATGCCTCATGTTTTGCCTCGTCCCTGTTCCTCTTCTTCATCCTTATGCCTGACCGTTATGACCGAGCCGGTCCCGGGTCGCTGCGCTCTCATCACTTCCTCACCGTCTCCCCCAGCCTGCGGAAGAAGCGGGCGGTGCCGCCCCTTCTCTTGCGGCGCAGCAAAGGCTCAGCGAAGCAGTGGGGGTAGAAGGTCCGGGGGATATCCGGCAACGCTTCCTCCAACTCCTTCCGGTTCATCCTCAGGGCCCTTCCCAGGCGCCTCAGAGTGTCCAGGGAAACGTCGTGAGAGGCCTCCAGCAAGACCTGCAGGGAGGGACCCCGGCATCCCATGCAGGGGACCCCGTGCCTGCCAGGACAGGGCGCACCACACCCCCCCTTGGTCACCGGACCCAGGCACACGTATCCCTGCTCGAGGAGGCATTCGCCGGGGCGCGGCTGTCCATCCAGCAGGGTCCGGAGGCCATCCGCCCCTCCCTCTCCGCACTCCAGGCGGCATTGCGAACACACGCTGATCTCCTCCTCGGGCAGGGGCGAGGGCATCCCCTCCCCTTTGCCGGAGAGGCGCAACAACACCCATTCCACGAGGGATCGGGGCGGCGGGCACCCGGGCATCTTCAGGTCTACACCGATGCAGGAATCCAGGGGGTAAAGGCGCCCCAGTCCCTCCGGCAGGCCCTCGAAGGAATGGTCCTCGTAGGAGCGGCGGATGAGCCCCGATTCTGAGAACTGATCGGCCAGGCCGGGTACCCCCCCGTACACCGCGCAGCTGCCCAAGGCGATGACCCTCGCCGAGGACTCCCGCAGCCTCTCCGCCGCTTCCAGCTGGCGTTGGTCCCGCACCCCTCCCTCCACCAGGGCCACGTCGCAGGGGGAGATGTCCTTGCGGTCCATGAGGAAGGGCATGAACAACACCTGGTTCTGGCCCAGGATGGAGAAGGTGCTCTCTCCCAGCTCCAGGAGGTTGGAGAGGCATCCCAGGCAGCCGCTCAGGGAAACCACAGCCAGTTTCATCCGCTTCTCCTCCGCGGTAGATGAAAGGGCAACGCTCTCACTCCATCTTCGTCTCGAACACCAGCAGGCAGGCCCCCGGGCCGGCATGCTCGGTGTGGATGTCCACCTTGCGCTCGAAGGCACATTCCAGGGCTCCAGCGGTGAAACCGTGGGTTATCTGGCAGGCTACCCCGCCCATCCTGGCTCCCGTCGCCAGGCAGGCCTGGCGGACCGGGCAAGCCCGGAAGAGCAGGCGCATCTTCATCTCCAGGCCCTCCCCGAAAACATAGTCCTCATCCTCAGCGTTCTTCCATATTTCCACGTGCCAGACCTCTCCCGGCGGCCCGAAGATGGCCGCCAAGGCCTCCTCCAGGTCGTCGGTCACCTCCAGGAAACGGCCCTCCTCCCGGCCCAGATCCTTGCCAGTATGGTACATGAGGGTGGGGGCCGCCTTGCCGATGACCGCTTCGCTGGCCTGGTCCACGTGGGCAAGTGCCCGCATCAGGGCCATCAGGTTACCCTTGAGCGCTTCCTCGTCCAACCCGTATCCTCGCTTCTCCCCGGCAAGCCGGAAACACAGCCACAGCCCGCTGCCTGGATCCCGCCCCCGGCAGGCGATGCCCGCCCGGCGCGGAAGCAAGTAGTATTCTACCCGATTGACGCTTATCCGGTAATACCTTGTCCTGGTTCAACGCCGATTCTGCTGCGGTCGGCGGAGATGGCGTCGGCCGGAGCTAGGACACGGGTCCTGCCGCGCCGGGGAAGCAACCCGTGGTCCAGGACAGTACGGCATCAAAGCGCGGGCGATGGGGTTGACCCAATGGGGCCGCTAAAACCTCACGGCGCAAGGAAAGGAAGAGCAGCTCCAAGCAAGGGGCGAGGATGGTTTTTTTCACTATGTAAAATGTGAAATGCCAGAGCTTCCCCGACAGTGAAAAGATCATCGGTCCGGAGCTGTCAGGGGTGGAGGTAGGCTTTATACCCAGGGCGAGAGCATCTCCCCATAAAGTAGGGGCGAGTCGTCAGGGGCTGACCCTGTTCTTGGCGCGCAGGAACTCCTGGTAGTCGGCGGTGAAGAAGTGCCTGCCGCCCTCTCCAGTGGCCACGTAGTAGAGGTAGTCCACCTGGGCCGGGGCCAGGGCCGCCTCCAGGCTGGGCCGACCCGGGTTGCAGATGGGAGTGGGGGGCAGCCCGGCATGGAGGTAGGTGTTGTAAGGGGAATCCACCTTGAGGTCCTCGTAGGTAAGCCGCTCCTTCCATTGGGGCAGGGCGTACTGGACGGTGGCATCTATCTGCAACCTCATCCCCGCCCGCAGGCGGTTGTAGATGACCGCGGCCACCAGGGGCCGCTCCTCCTCCACCACCACCTCCCGCTCGATGAGGGAGGCCACGATGACCGCCTGATATGGGGTGATGCCCAGCTCCCGGGACCTCTCCAGGTTGATGGAAGCGGCCTCCAAGGCGAACTGATCCAGGAGCCGCCGCACCAGGTCACGGGGCTGCATGTTCTCGGTGATGTCGTAGGTCTTGGGGAAGAGCAGCCCCTCCAAGTTGCCCGCCTGCTCGACAGGGAGGATGGGCAACTGATAGTCTCCAGCGGTCGCCGCCGCCATGAAATCTTCAGCGCTGCAGATCCCCAGCTCCTCCACCCGCCTGGCCACCTGCCTGACGGTGAAGCCCTCGGGGATGGTCAGGCGGGCGATCACCTCGGGAGGAGGGGGCGGTTGGTCCCCTCCGTCCCGCGCCAGGAAGAGCCAGAGGAGCAGAGAGGTCAACCCCAGGACGAGCAGCGCCGCAAGGGAAGCCAGCCGCCTTCTCTTTTTCGCGGCTGCGACGCGCCTTGCGGCCGCCCGGGCCGCGCGGGGACCCATGCCGCCGGCACCCTGGTACTGCGCGCTCAATCTTCCCTCCCCGCGGCACGCAGGTAGGCATCCAGGATGAGTGCGGCGGCGGCGCTATCGTCGTCTTTCTTGCGGCTGCGCCTCCCACCGCTCCCTTCCCGCAGCCTCCGCCGGGCTTCCCGGGTGGTCAGGCGCTCGTCCCAGAAAGTGACCTTCAGGCCGGGCACCCCGCCCAGGGCGGATGCGAGTTCCCTCGCCCGGCGGGCCTGCTCGCCCTCCTCGCCAGAGAGCAGCCGGGGGATGCCCACCACCACCTCGTCTACCCCCTCCCGGGCGGCGAAATCCTCCACCCAGGAGCGCAGGCTTTCCCGGTCGAAGCCGGTGAGAGGAGGAAGGGGGGTGACCAGGGTACCGGTGGGATCGGAAACAGCCACGCCGACGCGGCGCTCTCCCAGGTCCAGCCCCAGCTTACGCATCATTACCTTTCAGGATGGAGGCGGCCTCCTCCCGCGCCGACCGCAGCGCATCCTCCAGGGCCTCGCGGCGCGTCCCCCCGCCCACGGCCATGTCCGGACGTCCGCCCGCCCCTCCACCCAGGAGGGAGGAGGCCTTCCGGGCCAGCTCCACCGCGGTGAATCCCCTTTCCACCAGGTCGGGGGAAGCCGCCACCACCAGATCCACTTTCTCCCCCTCCGCTGCGAGGATGACCGCGCCCGGCCCCAGCTTCCCGAGCACCCTCTCGGCCAAATCCCGGAGGAGCTTGACGGGGACCGGGCCGACCCGGGCGCTGAGCACGGTGGTCTTCCCGTCGGAACAACGCTCGCCCTCCTGCAGAGCCTTCTCCACCACGTCGGAGAGCTGTTGCTGTGAGCGCCTTCCCGCCTCCTGCTCCAGCTCCTTCTGCCTCTGCAGCATCTTCTCCAGCCGGGCGACCAGCTGCCCTTGGTCCACCTTCACCAAGCGGGAGGCCTCCTCCAGGGCGCCGCGCATCTGGAGCACCCGGTGGTAAGCGTGGCGTCCGGTCACTGCCTCCAGGCGGCGGAGATTGGCTCCCACGCTGCCCTCTGAAGTGAAGAGGAGCAAGCCGATCTCCCCGGTACGGGCCACATGGGTGCCGCCGCAGAGCTCACGGCTTATCTCGTCCACCTCCACCACCCTGACCTCATCGCCGTACTTCTCCCCGAATAGGGCCACAGCGCCGAGGGAGCGGGCGTATTCGTAGCTGGTGAAGTAGGCGCGCACCGGTAGATCGGAGAGGATATATCCGTTCACCCTCTCCTCTATCTCCTGCAGCTGCCGGGGCTCAAGGGCGGAGAAGTGGGTGAAGTCGAAGCGCAGGCGCTCCGGCTCGACCAGGGAGCCGGCCTGCCGGGCATGCTCCCCCAGCACCTCGGAAAGGGCGCGGTGGATGAGATGGGTGGCGGTGTGGTTGCGGCGGATGTCGTCCCTCCGCCCGGCATCCACGCGGGCGGTGACCTCGATGCCTCTCTCCAAGCGCCCTCGCACGATCCTCCCGCGGTGGACGAAGAGGCCCTGGAGGGGCCGCTGCACGTCCTCCACCTCCATGCGCCCTTCCTCCCAGGCGAGCTCGCCGCGGTCGCCCACCTGTCCTCCCATCTCCCCGTAGAAGGGGGTGCGGTCCAGGATGACCTCCACCCGCTCGCCCTCCCCGGCGCTGGGGACGAAGCGGTCGTCCCGGATGACCGCCAGCACCCGGGCCGCCTCCTCGTCCAGCTGGTAGCCGTCGAAGGCGGTTTCGCCGAAGGTATCCAGGGCCTCCAGGTAGACCTCTTTCTCCGCCGCCGTGTAGCCCTCCTCCGTACGCGCCTGCCGAGCCCTCTCCTTCTGGCGGCGCATCAGCTCCGCGAAGCCCTCCTCGTCCACCCGCAGGCCCTGTTCCGCCGCTATCTCCCGCGTCAGCTCCAGGGGAAAACCCAGGGTGTCGTGGAGGTGGAAGGCCACCTCCCCGGGGACCTCCCCCTCGCCGCGGGAGCGCAGGGAATCCAGGGACTCCTGCAGGAAGACCAGGCCACTGCGCAGGGTCTTGAGGAAGCGCTCCTCCTCCCCATCGACCAAGCCGGCGATGAAGGCGCGGTTGCGCGGCAGCTCCGGGTAGGAGTCCCCCATCAGCTCGACCACGCAGTCAACCATCTCCTTCATGAAGGGCCTCTCCACCCCCAACCCGCGCCCGTGGCGCACGGCGCGCCGGATGAGGCGCCGCAGCACATAACCGCGGTCCTCATTGGAGGGTAACACCCCGTCACAGATGAGGAAGGTGGCCGCCCGGGAATGGTCGGCCACCACCCGAAGGGAGACGTCGCTCTCCTCCCCGGCCCCGAAGGTGGTGCCCGCCAGGTCGGCCATTCGTTCGATGAGGGAAAGGAGCAGGTCGGTGTGGAAGTTGGTGGGGACTCCCTGCATCACCGAGGCCAACCTCTCCAGGCCCATCCCCGTGTCGATGTTCTTGCGGGGAAGGGGGGTGAGGCTCCCGTCGGCGCCCCGGTTATACTGCATGAACACCAGGTTCCACAGCTCAAGGTAGCGGTCGCAGTCGCAACCCACCCCGCAGTCGGGCCTTCCGCACCCGAAACCGGGGCCTTGGTCGTAGATGATCTCGGAGCAGGGCCCGCAGGGGCCGGTGACCCCCATATCCCAGAAGTTATCCTCCTCGCCCAGGCGCACCACCCGCTCGGCGGGCACGCCGACCTCCTCGGTCCACACCCGCCAGGCCTCGTCGTCCTCCTCGTAGATGGTGAAATAGAGGCGTTCCAGGGGCAGCCCCATCTCCCCCAGGAGGAAATCCCAGGCGAAGCGGGCCGCCTCCGACTTGTAATAATCCCCGAAGCTGAAGTTGCCCAGCATCTCGAAGAAAGTGAGGTGGCGGGCGGTATAGCCCACCTTGTCGATATCCGTGGTGCGCAGGCACTTCTGGGCGGAGGTCGCGCGGGTGTATTCCGGGGTTACTTCCCCCAGGAAATAGGGCTTGAACTGGACCATGCCCGCCGTGGTCAGCAAGAGGGTGGGGTCGTCGGGGATAAGGGAAGAGCTCTCCACCACACGGTGGCCGCGCTCGGCGAAGAAATTAAGGAACCTCCGCTTGATCTCGACGCTCTTCAACCGTCCTCCTTTTTCCCGGCCGGTTCATCCGGGGCAGTAAAGCCCCTTTCCGCGGGCCCATCCGGGCGACGCCGGCACCGATAGCGTCACCTAATCCTGAAAATCGAAGAAGTTCCGACGCCGCCGGAACTCCGCTGCTGCCGTCTTTGACGGGCGCCCGGGGGCCAGAGGCCGCCGGCCGCGCTCACTCCGGGGGTTCCCCGGCCTCCTCCCCCTCTTCCTCCCCCCCGCGGGGAGCTATGGCCTTCTGCACGCCCGCGCCCACGCCGATGATCTTGACCAGGGGGGAGGAAACCACCTTCTGGACCACCTTGGTCATGGAATTGATCCGGGAGGCCATCCTCTCCCCGGACTCCATGATCCCGTCGACCAGCTCCAGCTCGTGGTTGAGATGGTCCATGGTGGTCTGGAAGCGGGTCATCAGGGGGATGGTCTGCTTGCGCACGTCATCCAGGAAGAGGTTGGTGATGGAGAGGGTTCGCGAGAGCTTGAACATCACCCAGGTGGCGGCGATCATGAACAGGGCGAAGGAGCCGGCTATGGCCAGCCCGGTGACGGCACCAACCGTGGTCAGTCCGAGCATCTCATCCACCTCCCTCCGCGGAAGGGGAGCCTCCCGCCCGGCGGGCGCGGTAGTCGTCGATGGCGGCGCGGATCCCGTCAGCCGCCAGGTTGGAGCAGTGCAGCTTCTCCGGGGGCAGCCCTCCCAGGGCCTCGGCCACGTCGCGGTTGGTGATGGAATAGGCCTCCTCCAGGGTCTTGCCCTTGGCCATCTCCGTCCCCATGGAGCCGGAGGCCACCGCCGCCCCGCAGCCGAAGGTCTTGAACCTCACGTCCACCAGCCGGTCGTCCTCCACCTTGACGGTTATGCGGATCATGTCCCCGCAGACGGGATTGCCCACTTCCCCCACCCCGTCCGGGTCCTCGATCTCCCCCACGTTGCGGGGGTTCCGGAAATGATCTATCACGATATCGTTATACAACGGTCTCTTCCTTTTCCGCGGTACCTTCCTCTTTTTGCGTACGGCTTAGATGAAAATATCAGACGCCTTAGGGGGTGTCAAACCGCACCGCCGCGTCATTCGCGGGATATTGGCGATACCTGCCAGCGCTCGCTTCGGGGTTGCGCTCCGCTCATCCATCCCCCTCGACGGAGCCCCCTTGCCTCCCGGTGCGGCGCCGCCACCCCTCCACCAGGCGGGGCTCCTCACCACCGCCAGTGGGGCGGAAAAAGGTGGCGTCCCCCAGCCGCGGCGGGAGGTATTCCTGTTCCACATGGTGCCCGGGGAAATCGTGGGGGTAGAGGTATCCCTTTCCGTGGCCGAGGCGGGATGCTGCCGGGTAGTGCGCATCCCTCAGGTGGAGGGGGACGCTCTCCCGCTCCCCCTCGCGGACCTCCCGCGCCGCCCGACCCAAGGCGGCGGTGACCGAGTTGCTCTTGGGGGCCAGGGAGAGGTAGATGGCTGCGTGGGCCAGATTGAGCTGCGCTTCCGGCAGGCCCACGAACTCCACCGCCCGCGCCGCTGCCTCCGCCACCAGGAGGGCCCGGTTGTCGGCCAGCCCCACGTCCTCGGAGGCGAATATGACCATGCGGCGGGCGATGAAGCGCGGGTCCTCCCCCGCCTCCAGCATCAGCGCCAGCCAGTAGAGTGCCGCGTCGGGATGGGAGCCACGCATGGACTTGATGAAGGCGGAGATGGTGTCGTAATGGCTATCCCCGCCCTTGTCGTAAAGGAAAGCCCTGCGGCGGGCCGCCGTCTCGGCGACGCTCAGGTCGATACGGCCGCTCCCCTCCCGGGCGGCCAGGAAGGCCGCCGCCTCCAGGGCGTTGAGCGCCACGCGGGCATCCCCGCCGGATATGCGCACCAGGTGCTCGAGGGCTTCCCGGTCCACCTCCAGGCTCATCTTTCCCAGACCCCTCTCCCGGTCCTCGAGCGCTCTCCGCAGGATGACCTCCACCTCCCGGGCCCCCAGCGGCTCCAGACGGTAAACGGTGGAGCGGGAGAGCAGGGCCGAATTCACCTCGAAGTATGGGTTCTCAGTGGTGGCGCCGATGAGAGTAACCAGCCCGTCCTCCACCGCGGGCAGGAGCGCATCCTGCTGTGCTTTGTTGAAGCGGTGAATCTCATCGATGAAGAGGATGGTGCGGGTGCCGTGGAAGGCCCGTCGCTCCTCCGCCTCCTTGAGGATGGAGCGCACCTCGGCCACCCCGCTGGTAACCGCGCTGATCTGCTGGAAGTGGGAGCTAGTGAGGTTGGCCACGATGCGGGCCAGGGTGGTCTTCCCCGAGCCGGGCGGACCCCAGAAGATGGAGGTTCCCAGGTTGTCGGCCTCGATGGCCCGGCGCAGCAGGGTGCCCTCCCCCACCACCGACTCCTGCCCTACGAACTCCTCCAGGCTGCGCGGCCGCATCCGCGCGGCCAGGGGGGCTTCGCTCTCGAGCCGCTCCTCAAGATGTCCGGAGAAGAGGTCCAACCGCCGCTCCTGCCCGGGACCGCTCCTCTCCCCCGCAGGACCGGTCCGTCCGGGGAGAGGCAGAAGGATGGCTCCGCCTTGCCGTCGCCGCTGTTACCTTTGAACCTGCTCTCCAGCAGGTGGGTGCCTGCCGCTCGCTTCCGTAGTCCCCCTCCCGGGTAGGGGGCGTTACTTCCACTCGCGGATCCCGGCTCCGCTTACTCAAGGTGTTGGCTCAAAAGATAATCACAGGGCAAAACGCACAAGGCAGAGCCAAGAACTATCCTGCGGTCAATGTTAGCACGGCGGGCGGGCTCTAACAAGGAAAGCGACCGTCGGAAGGGCGCGCCGGCGGGTCGTCTTGAGGACTTCACGTGGCCCTCAGCCGCAGCTCCCGCAGCTGCTGGGGGTAGATGACGTCGGGCGCCCCGGTGAGCAGGTCGGCTCCGGACTGGGTCTTGGGGAAGGCGATGACGTCGCGGATGTTCTCCCGCCCGGCAAGCAACATCACCAGGCGGTCCAGCCCGAAGGCCACCCCGCCGTGGGGCGGCGCCCCGTAATCCAGAGCTTCCAAGAGAAAACCGAACTTCTCCCGGGCCTCCTCCTCTCCCAGCCCCAGGAGGCGGAAAACGCGCTCCTGAAGGTCGCGTTGGTGAATACGGATGCTCCCCCCTCCCACCTCCGAGCCGTTAACGACCAGATCGTAGGAATCCGAGAGGACTTTGAGGGGCTCTTCCTCCAGGCGGTCCAGGAACTCCGGCTTGGGGCTGGTGAAGGGATGGTGGTTGGACTTGTAACGTTTCTCTTCCTCGTCCCACTCGAAGAGGGGGAAGTCCACCACCCATACCAGGGACCAGGGCTTGCGCGGACCGATCCCGAACTTCTCCACGCAGTGGCGGCGCAGGCGCGCCAGTCTCTCGGAGGTCTCCTCGAAGGTGCCCAAAAGGATCAGCCCGACCTCTCCTTCCAACAAGCCCAATCCCTCCAGGATGCCCTTCTTCTCTTCCCCGGAGAGGTGGCGGGCGAGGGGCGAGCGCAGGTCCTCTCCCTCCCGCACCACCCAGACCAGGCCGGCCGAACCCAGGCCACGGGCGAACTCCACCAGCTCGTCCAGGACCTTGCGGGAGGGGGAGGTCACCCCCTCCAGCCGGAACCCCCGCACCATTCCCCCTCGCTGCAGTTCCTCCTGGAACAGCCGCAGCCCGCTGGAGGCGAAGATGGCGGTGAGGTCGCAGATGGGCATGCCGAAGCGGAGGTCGGGGCGGTCGTCGCCGTAGAGCTCGAGGCTGCGCCGCCAGGTGAGGCGGGGCAGGGGCAGCTCCAGCCCTTCCCCCCGCACCTGGCGGAAGACGCGGTCGAACATGCCCTCCACGGTTTCCATCACCTCGTCCGCGTCCACGAAGGACATCTCCAGGTCTATCTGGGTGAACTCCGGCTGGCGATCCGCCCGAAGGTCCTCGTCCCGGAAACACCTGGCTATCTGGTAGTAGCGGTCGTAGCCCGCGATCATCAGGAGTTGCTTGAAGAGCTGGGGGGACTGGGGCAGGGCGTAGAAGCGCCCCGGTTGCAGGCGCGAAGGCACCACGAAATCCCTGGCCCCCTCGGGGGTGCTCTTGGTGAGCACGGGCGTTTCCAGCTCTATGAAGCCCTTCTCATCCAGGTAGGATCGGACCGCCCGGGTCACCGCCCCACGCAGGATCAGAGCCTCCTGCATCTCCGGGCGGCGCAGGTCCAGGTAGCGGTAACGAAGCCGCAGCGCCTCGTCCGCGGCGACGCCCTCCTGGATCTCGAAAGGTGGGGTGCGCGAGGCATTGAGGACCTTTATCTCCCGCGCCAGCACCTCCACCTTCCCGGTGGCCAGGGCGGGGTTAACCGCCTCCGGGGGCCTCATCCTCACCTCGCCGCGGCAGGCCAGGACGTACTCGGTGCGCGCCTGGTGGGCGAGGGCATGGGACGCCGGGCTTACCTCCGGATTGCATACCAGCTGCACCAGTCCGGTGCGGTCCCTCAGGTCCAGAAAGACCACCCCCCCGTGGTCGCGCCGAGTATGGACCCAGCCGCAGAGGACCACCTCGGTCCCGGCGTGCTCCTCCCGCAGCTCACCGCACATGTGGGTGCGCCTCATCTCACATCATCACGTCCTCTCCCAAACCCGGCGGCATCCCTCTCGCCACCTCAAACCTCCTCCAGGCGCCGCCACAGCTCCTCCTCGGTGATCCGTTCCTGCTTGCTGGAGGACATGTACCGCAGGGTGAGGAATCCTTTCTCCAGCTCCTCCTCGCCCAGGATGACCACCAGGGGCCTGGCGGCCCGGTCCGCCGCTTTCATCTGGGCCTTGAGGCTCCTTCCCAGCGTGTCCAGCTCCGCCGGAAAACCGCGCCGGTGTGAATCCCGCAGCAGGCGCAGGGCCCACAGCCGCGGCCCGCCATCTTTTGACACTATGTAAAGGCCCGTTTCCGCCGCCCTTTCTCCCTGGCCTAGGTGACCGACCACCCTCTCCACCCCCAGAGAGAAGCCGGTGGCGGGGGTGTCCTTCCCCCCCAGGGAGGCCACCAACCCGTCGTAGCGCCCTCCCGCCGCCAAGGCGTTCTGGGCCCCTTCCCCCGCGACCTGGAACTCGAACACGGTTCGGGTATAGTAGTCAAGTCCCCTCACCAGGCCCGGCTCCAGGCGGTAGCCCACCCCCGCCGCCTCCAGGTACTCCTGCAGCTGAAGAAAATGCTCCCGACAGGCCTCGCACAGGTGTTCGGAGACACGGGGGGCATCCCCCAGCGCCTGCTGGCATCCTTCCACCTTGCAGTCGAAGACCCGCAGGGGGTTCGCCTCCATCCTGCGTCGGCAGTCCCCGCAGAGCCGCTCCGCCCTCTCTTTAAGGAAGGCCCGCAGTATCTCGAGGTAGGCCGGGCGGCAGGTTGCATCCCCCACGCTGTTGACCACCAGATCCAAGTCCCGCAAACCCAGCGCCTCCAGGATGTGGGAGCAGAGGGAGATGACCTCCGCGTCAGCCAGCGGATGGGCGCTGCCCAGGTGCTCCGCTCCCAGCTGGTGGAACTGCCGGTAGCGCCCCGCTTGGGGCCTCTCGTGCCGGAACATGGGGCCGAAGTAGCACAGCTTCACCGGCAGGCCCCGCTCGCCCAGTCCGTGCTCGATGAAAGCCCGGGCCACCCCGGCGGTGGCCTCCGGCCGCAGCGTGAGTGAGCGCCCTCCCTTGTCCTGGAAGGTGAACATCTCCTTGGTGACGATATCGGTCTCCTCGCCTATGCTCCGCACGAAGAGGTCGGTGTGCTCCATCACCGGCAGCACGATCTCCCGGTAACCGTAGAGGCGGAAGGCCTCTCTGGCCGCGTCCAGCAGGCGCTGCCAGGCCTCGCTCTCCGGAGGGAGGATGTCGCGGGTGCCCCGAGGAGCGGAATGCCTCATCTGCCGGCCCGCCTCCCCAGCCCCATCAGGAAGGGGTTGTGCCCCTTCTCCGCTCCCAGCGTGGTCTCCGGGCCGTGCCCAGGGTGGATGACGGTCTGGTCGGGGAGGTCCCAGAGCTTTTCCCGGACAGCGGTCAGCAATACCTGCAGGGAGCCGCCCCGCAAGTCGGTGCGACCGATCGATCCGGCGAAGATAAGGTCGCCGCAGAAGAGATGTCCAGGGGGCTCCTCCGGCAGGTGGAAGCTGACCCCGCCGGGGGTATGGCCGGGGGTATGCAGGACCCGCAGGCGCAGCCCGTCGAGGACCAGCTCATCCCCCTCCCGGAGCTCCTGCACCTGCTGCGGCCGGGTGGCCCGCACCCCCCCCTGCAGGCCCAACAGCAGGTTACGCCGGCTGGCCAGGGCCTCCGCATCCAGGGGATGGATGAGGACGGGGACACCGGTGGCATCGGAGAGGGGACCCGCGCCGGAGACGTGGTCGGGATGCCCGTGGGTGAGCAGGATCATCTTCAGCCGGAGATCGTGCTCCCGCAGGGACCGGTTGATCTTCTTCAGTTCGCCCGCCGGGTCGATGACCGCCGCTTCGCCTCCCTCCTGCTCCGCCAGCACGTAGCAGTTGGTGGCGAGCATGCCCAGCTCCAGGCGCACCAGGATCACGGCTTGGCTCCTTCGCTCTCCTTTAGGTAATCAGGGAACATTATAAGTCACCGCGATGGGCATTGCTAACGCCGCGCGGGCCGCGCACCCGGCCCGCGCAGAGGCACTCCGGGCCAAAGCCGGCCACCCCCCGCCACCGCAAGGCCGGTGGGCATCCAGCGTCACCGAGGCCCCGTGGTCTCACCGCTCCTGCTCGCGGGGACTGTGGAGCATGATGGTGACCGGCCCGTCATTGAGCAGCTCCACGTGCATGTGGGCACCGAATACCCCCGCACCCGGCTCCAGGCCCCGCTCCCGCAGCCTCTGCAGGAAAAGGCGGAAGAGCAATTCCCCTTTGGCGGGCGGCGCCGCCCGCACGTAGCTGGGTCGCCGACCCTTGCGCGCGTCCCCGTACAGGGTGAACTGGGGGACCACGGTGAGCTCCCCTCCCGTTTCCAGCAGGGAACGGTTCATCCTTCCCTGGTCGTCGTCGAATACACGCAGATTGAGGAGCTTGTCCACCAAATAGTCCACGTCCTCCGGCCCGTCCTCCGCCCCCACTCCCAGCAAGACAAGCAGGCCGGGGCCGCTGCTCGCCACCTCTTCCTCGCCCACGGTGACCCGAGCGCAGGCCACCCGCTGCAGTAAGGCTCTCATGGCAGCTCCCGGCCTTCCCCTGTCATCTCACCGGGAGCACCCGGTAGGCGTTGAAGACGTTCTCCACCCTGCGGACGTTGCGGAGGATGTCCTCAAGATGGCCCACGTTGCCCAGCTCGAAGATGAAGCGGCTCACCGCCACCCCCTCGCGGTTGATGGACATGGTGGCGGAGAGGATGTTCACGTGGAACTCCCCCATCACCGTGGTGATGTCCCGGAGCAGGCGGGGTCGGTCCAGCGCCTCCACCTGAATCTCCACCTGGAAGGTGGTGGCCTGAGAGGCGTCCCAGCTCACCTCGATCTCCCGGTAGCCCCTCGTGCGCATGTGCCGGGCGTTGGGGCAGTCGGAGCGGTGCACGCTCACTCCGCTGCCCCGGGTGACGAAACCGATGATGCGGTCGGGTGGCACGGGGTTGCAGCAGCGGGCGATGCGCACCAGGACGTTCTCCACCCCCTCAACCTTGACCCCGCGGCTGTAGGGCGGGGCCTTTCGCGGAGCGGCGGGGCGGGGAGCGGGCGCTTCCTCCAGCTCTTCCGGGGAGAGTCGCGCCGCCACCTTCCCCGCCACCTGCACCGCCGAGGTCTTGCCCGACCCCACGCTGGCCAGCAGGTCCTCCGCGGATTGGAAATTGTAGTCCTCCACGGCCACTCGTTCCAGGATGCCCTCGCTGAAGACCTTCTGCACGGGGATATGGGCCCTCCGCAGGGCCTTCTGCAGGGCTTCCCGGCCCTCGTGCGCATCCTCGTTGCGCCGCTCGCGGCTGAACCACTGGCGTATCTTGGTGCGGGCCCGGGGGGACACGGCGATCTTCAACCAGTCCTGAGAGGGACCGGTAGCGGTGCGGGAGGTGATGATCTGCACCATGTCCCCGTTCTGTAGCCGATATTCAAGGGGAACGATGCGGTTGTTGACCTTGGCGCCCACCATGGAATGCCCCACCTCGGTATGGATGGCGTAGGCGAAATCGATGGGGGTAGAGCCCTGGGGGAGGGTGATGACGTCCCCCTTGGGGGTGAAGACGAAGACCTCCGCCTGGAAGAGCTCCAGCTTCAGGCTCTCCATAAACTCGCGGGGGTCGCGCATGTCCCTCTGCCAGTCAAGGATACCCCGCAGCCAGGTCAGCCGCTCCTTGGCCTGGTCGCGGGAACGCTGGGCCTCCTTATAGCGCCAGTGGGCGGCGATGCCGAACTCGGCGGTACGGTGCATCTCCCGGGTGCGGATCTGGACCTCCATGGGCCTGCCCTGGGGCCCCACCACCGTGGTGTGCAGGGACTGGTACATGTTGAATTTGGGCATGGCGATGTAGTCCTTGAAGCGCCCCGGGACCGGCTTCCACAGCGAATGCACCACTCCCAGGACGGCGTAGCAGTCCCGCACGGTCCGGGTGATCACCCGCACGGCGAAGAGGTCGTAGATCTCGTCGAACACCCTGCCGCTGTTGACCATCTTGTTGTAGATGCTGTAGAAATGCTTGACCCGCCCGCTCACCTCCGCCTCGATGCGCGCCACCTTCAATTGTTCCAGCAGAGCCTGCTGGATCTCGGCGATGAAGGCCTCTCTCTCCTGCCGCCTCTGGTTCACCAGCTGCTGGATCTCCTGATAGCGCTTGGGCTGGAGGGTGGCGAAGGCCAAATCCTCCAGCTGCCAGCGCAGCTGGGTGATGCCCAGGCGGTGGGCGATGGGGGCGTAGATGTCCAGGGTCTCCCGCGCCTTTTGCGCCTGCTTCTCCGGGGAGAGGTGGTAGAGGGTGCGCATGTTGTGGAGTCGGTCGGCCAGCTTGATGAGGATGACCCGTACGTCGTCGGCCATGGCCACGAAGAGCTTGCGCAGGTTCTCGGCCTGGGCCGCCTCCCGGCTCTCGAAGTTGATGCGCTCCAACTTGGTGACCCCGTCGATGATGGAGGCGATCTCCTCGCCGAAGCGCTCCCTCACCTCCTCCAGACTGCACGAGGTGTCCTCCACCACATCGTGCAGGAGGGCCGCGGCGATGGTGATGTCGTCCAGCTGGAGGTCGGCCAGGGTGGAGGCGACCTCCAGGGGGTGCTGGATGAAATCCTCTCCGCTGAAGCGGTACTGCTGGCGGTGATGCTCCTCCGCATAACGGTAGGCGTCGCGGAGGAGCCGCAGGTCGCTGCGGTGGTTGTAGGACTTTATCTTGCTCAGCAGGTTGTCGATGCTCTCGGCCATGGCCTCTCGTTCCGCCGCCTTCCCGGCCCGGGGGCCGCCGTGTAGCTCCGATTCTTCCGTTTTCTGCCGGCGGCCCTCTGTCCTGATTATCCCACAGGTCCGGCCCTTCTTTGAAGTGGACAAGGGAGCCGGGGGCAAAGGAACGAGTGCGCTCGCAAGGCGAGCGCCTGCTATCATCTGCCCGGTATAAATATGTTGACCCATAAGTAACTTCAGTGATAGCATCATCCCGCCCGGCTCACCGGTTGCGCGGCCCGGCCGCTCCGGCGATAATTATCCGGGGTGCCATGCCGGCTGTCGGGCATCTCTCGTAACGCCAAAGAGGAGAATGGGAGGTTGAGCACATGGTATCGTTCGAGCTGAGCGACGAGCAGCGCATGGTGCAGGAAACGGTTTCCTCCTTCGCGCGGGACCAGATGGAGCCGCTCATGCGGGAGAGCGAGGAGTCGGGCACGATTCCCGAGGAGGTCATCGCCAAGGGATGGGAGCTCGGTCTGCTGGGCGGCTGTATCCCCGAGGAATACGAGGGCTTCGGAGAGAGCTTGTCCGCCCTCACCAGCGTCATCGCCCTGGAGGAGCTGGGCTCCGGCGACCTGGCCATGGCCCTGCACCTGATGTCCCCCACCGTCCTGGCCTACGCGGTGATGGACCAGGGGACGGAGGAGCAGAAGAAGTCATACCTGCCCCGCTTCTGCGGCGAGGAGTTCGTCCCCGCCGCCTGCGCCCTGGTGGAGCCGCGCTATGATTTCTGCCCCTCGGCGCTCACCACCACGGCGGAGCGCGAATACGACGAGTACGTCCTCAACGGGAAGAAGTGCCTGGTGGCGCTGGCCAAAGAGTCCGAGCTGATGCTGGCCTTCGCCGCCACCCAGCCGGGCATGGGTTTCGCCGGCGTGCAGGCCTTCATCATCCCCCGGGACACCAAGGGGCTGGAGATCGGTGAGAGGGAGAAGAACATGGGGGTCAACGCCCTGGCCACCTACCCGGTCACCTTCAAGGACTGCCGCGTCCCGGTCAGCGCCAAGCTGGGAGGGGAAGAGGGCTGCGATTACCTCCGCCTGCTCTCCCGCTGCCGTCTGGGGCTGGCGGCGCTGGCGGTGGGCATGAGCAAGCGGGCGGTGCAGCATTCCCGGGACTACGCGCGCGAGCGCGTGGCCTTTGGCGAGCCCATCGGGAGCCGCCAGGCCATCGCCTTCATGATCGCGGAGATGGCCATCGAGGTGGACGCCACCCGCCTGCTCACCTGGGAGGCCGCCTGGCGCTGCGACAAGGGCATCGACTTCTGCAAGGAGGCCGCCCTGGCCAAGAACTACGCCGCGGACATGGCCATGATGGTGGGCGACCGCAGCGTCCAGATCATGGGAGGGCACGGCTACATCCGAGAGAACCCGGTGGAGCTGTGGTTCCGCAACGCCCGGGGACTGGCCGCCTTCGAAGGCATGGTTATGGTGTGAGGGGGGGGATGAAAATGATAGACTTCGAGCTTTCACCGAAAATCCGCGCCACCAAGAACATGATCCACATGTTCGCCGAGAACGCCATCCGCCCCATAGCGCGGCAGTACGACGAGCAGGAACACGAAAAGCCCTGGGAGCTCTTCAAGATGGTCCAGAAGGTCATGGGGAGCATGATGGGCGGCGGCCTGGGAGGCGCCGAGTCCAAGGAGGAGAAATCCGAGAGCGGAGAAAAGAAGCCGCGCGAGACCAACCTGATGACCGCGGTGACCGTAGAGGAGATATTCTGGGGTGACGCGGGCATCGCCCTCTCCTTCCCCGGCGGCGGCCTGGGAGGAGCGGCGGTGCAGGCCAGCGGGACACCGGAACAGCGCGAGAAGTTCCTGGCCCGCTTCGCCGGGGAGGAGCCCTGCTGGGGGGCCATGGCCATCACCGAGCCGGAGGCGGGCTCGGACACCGCCAACATCAAGACCACCGCGGTGCTGGACGGCGACGAATGGGTGCTCAACGGGGAGAAGATCTTCGTCACCTCGGGAAAGAGCGCCCTGGAGGACTCCAAGGGCTTCGTGGTGGTCTGGGCCACCGTGGACCGCTCCGCCGGCCGGGCCGGCATCAAGCCCTTCATCGTGGAGCACGGAACTCCCGGGATGCAGATAACCAAGATAGAGGACAAGATGGGCATCCGCTGCTCCGATACCGTTTCCCTGTCCTTCATGGACTGCCGCATCCCCAAGGACAATATCCTGGGCAGCCCTGAGGTCATGGACAAGACCAAGACGGAGGGCTTCAAGAAGGTCATGGCCACCTTCGACGCCACCCGCCCTCTGGTGGCGGCCATGGCCATCGGGGTTGGGCGCGCTGCCCTTGACTTCATCAAGCAGGCCCTGGCGGAGCAGGGCGTGGAGATCCGCTACGGCATCAGCCCCAACCGCATGACCGTCCTGGAGCGGGAGATAATGCAGATGGAGGCGGACCTCAAGGCGGCTCGCCTGCTCACCTGGCGGGCGGTGTGGATGCTGGACAACGGCGAGCGCAACGATTTGCAGGCCTCCATGGCCAAGGCCAAGGCAGGGGCGGCGGTGACCCGCATCACCCAGAAGGCGGTGGAGCTTATGGGTCCCCTCGGCTATTCCCGCGAGTGCATGCTGGAGAAGTGGATGCGCGACTCCAAGATCAACGACATCTTCGAGGGGACCGGCCAGATCCAGCTGCTCATTACCGCCCGCCGCGTCCTGGACTTCGGGCGCGAGCAACTCAAGTAGGCCAAGAAGAAAGCGGGGCCAGGAGCCTCGCCCCAAGCAAGACGAGCGGCGGACCTCCGAGCGGGTCCGCCGCCTCTCTTTCCTTGAAGGCCGCTGGAGGCCTTGCGCTTCAGCGCTTCTTCTTTTTCTTTTTCTTCTTGCTGGGCGAGGAAGGCCCGCGGGTGGTGGGCTTCTTCTTCGGGCCGGGCTTTACTGCGGGTTTACCGCCGGGGCCCCCGGAGATGACCAGGGTCTTCTTGCCATCGACGGAGGATGCGGCGGGGGCTTTAGCCCCTTCCTCGACTTCTTCTCCCGCTGCCGCTGCGGGACGTGCCTTCGGAGACTTTTTCGGGCTCGGCTTCTCCGGCCTCACCGCGGCCGGGGAGGCCGGAGCCCCTTTCTTCACCACGGCGGCTCGAGCATCGCGTTTCCCCGCCTTGGCCTTTACCGCCGCGTACTTGGGCTCGGTCTCCTTCCAGAAGGCCAGCAAAGGCGAGGCGATGAAGATGGAGGAATAGGCCCCCAGGAAGACCCCCACGAAGAGGGCGAAGGCGAAGTCCTTGAGGGTGGTGCCCCCGAAGATGAGGATGGTCACGATGGGGAGCAGGGTGGTCAGGGTGGTGCCCAGGGAGCGCATCAGGGTCTGGTTGAGGCTGTCGGAGACTATCTCGCGGTAAGTGCGCCTGCCGGTGCGGTCGATGAGGTTGGCGTTCTCGGCGATGCGGTCGAAGACCACGATGGTGTCGTAGAGGGAGTAGCCGAGGATGGTGAGGAAGGCGATGGCGGTAGCCGGGGTCACCTGCAAGCGGAAGAGCGCATAGATGCCCACGGTGATGATGGTGTCGTGCACCAGGGCGACGATGGCCGGTACCGCCATCTTGAACTCGAAGCGGAAGGAGATGTAGACGAGGATGACCGCGAGGAAGATGGCCAGGGAGATGAGGGCCTTGCGGCTGACCTCCCGGCCCCATTCCGACCCCACCTGCTCCTCGGACAGCGTGTTGATGTTGTAAGCGCTGGCGGCGAGCCCATTCACCATATAGTCGCGCACCGCCTCGGGGTTCGCCCCCTCGGAGAGCTGCATCCGCAGGGAAACGTAATTCCTCTCCTGCCCTTCCTGCCCTTCCTCCCCCACCGTCTCGCTGCCGGTCTCCACAGATTCGGATATTATCTCCCCGTTCGGGGCCTCGCGGGCCAGTCTCTCCACGAAGTCCGCCGGGGTGGGGTCCTTCATGAAGACCTTGAGGGACCAGGCGCCGTCCTCCTCCTGTCGGAACCAGGCCACCTCCGGCGGATCCTGGTACTTCTCCACCAGCCCTTCCTTTACCCCTTGGATTACCTTCTCCCGGAGCTGGTCGTCCTCGATGTAGGGCATTCGTATGTAGATGGTGCGCTCGCTCTCGGAGACCTGCACGATGGGATTGGTCAATCCCTCCCCGGAAAACCTCCCCAGGATCTCGTTGACCTCTCCCACCCGGGGGATCCGGTCCACCCGCACCTTGAGGATGTAGCCGCCGGTGAACTCGATGCCCAGGTTGATGCCGGAGACCGCGAAGACGATGATCGAGATGACCAGGAGGGCGATGGATAGGCCGAAGGCCCACCAGCAGAGTCCGGAGAAGTTCTCCCGCCCGATGAAGTTGAACCGGTATTCCTTGCCCCGGATGAACATCTAGGCCTCCCCTCCCTCCAGCTCGCGCCCCACTCCCACCAAGGCGGGGCGGTCGAAGGACCGCAGGCGGCCTATCAGCACCACGATGTTGTGGGTGAAGAACCAGGAGATGAAGACGTCCAGCACCGTGGACAGCCCCAGGGTGAAGGCGAACCCGCGCACCGGCCCCAGGGCCAGGAGGAAGAGGATGACCGCCGCGATGAAGGTGGAGAAGTCGGCGGCGATAATGGTGCGGAAGGCGCTCTTGTAGGCCCGGTCGGCGCAGGAGCGCAGGCTCCTACCCTCCCTCACCTCTTCCTTGAGGCGCTCGAAATAGACCACGCTGGAGTCGGCGGAGATACCGATGGAAACGATGATCCCGGCGATGCCCGAGAGCGTTAAGGTCCAACCGCCGTAACGGCCCAGCAGGGAGATGATGCCGTAGGTGAGCAGGCCGAAGATCAGCAGCTGCAGCAGGGCTATGCCTCCCAGTCCCCGGTACACCAGCAACATGTAGACGACCACCAGGATGAGGCCGACGATACCGGCGATGAGCCCCTGGCGGAGAGATTCCCGGCCCAGGGTGGGACTGACCAGCTCGGATCGCTCCACCCGGAAATCCACCGGCAGGGCTCCCATACGCAGGATCAGCGCGAGGTCTTGGGCCTCCTGCTTGGTGAAGGATCCGGTGATCTCCCCCCTCCCTCCCTCGATGCGGTCCTGCACCGTGGGGTACGACTCCAGTCGGTAATCCAGCACTATGGCCAGCTGGTTGTTGGGGGGCTGCTTCCCGGTGAGCTCCCCGGTGAGGTCGGCGAACTGCTTGGAAAAGGCGTCCTTGAGCTGGAAATCCACTTTCCAGCCCCCTTTCTCCTGATCCCGCGCCGCCTGGGCATCGGAGATTATCTCGCCGGAGAGGCGGGTGGGGCCCAGCTTCACCTTGAGGAGGTTATCCCCCTCCTTCTTCTCCAGCACTATCTCCTGATCCTTGAGGGCCTGGTAGGCCTCCTCGTCGGTGGGGTCGATGCGGGTGACCTCGGTGGAGTCGTAATCCGGCTCCCCGGCATGTAGGATCTGCAGTACCTCCCGGAACTGCAGCTGGGCGGTGGAGCCGATGATCCTCTCCACCCGGGCGATGTCCTTCTCTCCGGGGACCTGCACCAGCACCCGGCTGCTCCCTTCCGCGGCGACCACCGGCTCGGTCAGCCCCAGGGCGTTCACGCGGTTGCGGATGATCTGGGCGGCCTTCTCCATGGCCTCGGCGTTGGACTGACCGATGGCCTTCATGGTGATGCTTACCCCGCCCTCCAGGTCCAGGCCCAGTTTCGGACTCAGCCCGTTGACGAACACTAGGAGATAGATGACCAGCAGTACCCCCGGCACCACCAGCAGGTAGCCCACGTTGCGTTTAAGGCTCACCGCGCACCTCCGTCACTCGCATGCAGAAGATCCCTACACCCCATCAGGTGAGCTGCGTCCCGTTGATGGACAGGCGGAAGGCAGCCCCCAGGTAGCGGGCCGCTTCCCGGGACTGGGTCATCCTGTCCAGGAAGATCTCGAAATACTCCATAACCGTGCTGATGGCGGTGTCCACCGTCAGATCCAAGCGTATCTCACGGCTCTCCCGCCTCACCTCCAGCCGGGAATCCGTTACCGAGTAGTTGACCCGGTCATGGATGTCCTCCAGGCGAGCGGCTTCCTCCGCTGTGAGGACCGCCCTCACCCGAGAGCGGTGCACGTCAGACTTGTCGGCTATGCACAGGGCCGCCGCCACCTCGTTGACCATCCCTTCCCCGCCATCCTCATGGCGGGCGATGGCGCTCATCACCAGGGAGAGTTCCTCAGGCCCCATGCCCATCTCCCTCAACCGCGAGTGGGCCAGCATCACCGAGGCCAGCTCATGACCCCCGCGGCTCACCACGTTGCCGATATCGTGGAGGTATCCGGCGATGGCCGCCAGCTCCGCCCGCCTCTCCCCGAAGCCCAGACCCAAAAGCACCTCGCGGGCCCGCAGCGCCACCAGACGGGCATGGCGGGAGCCGTGCTCGGTGTAACCGATCTCCCCCAGGAAACGGTGGGCGCAATCCAGGTAGGTGCCCACCACACCGTCGCCTTCGATGTCATCGAGGGTTATCACTGCCGGATTGGCACCGGGATCACGGCGGAGGTGTCCTTGCGCGGCTTCAGTCGCCACTTTACTCCGCCGTCCCCTTCCCGTCTTCACCAGCTTCTTCCGCTTCCGGCTCTTCCCCGGCCTCCGGTCCGCCCTTCTCGGATTTCTCCTCCTTCCCGGCAGAGACGCGTTCGGCGGCGCTCAGGTTGCGGTAGATGGAACTCTTGGCCACGCGTATCTCCACCCCCTCGGAAACCTCCATGAGCAGGGTGTCATCCTCCAACTCGGTCACGTAGCCGTAGATCCCGCCCTGGGTGACCACCTCGTCCCCCACCCGGATGCTCTCCATCATCTCCATCTGGGAGCGCATCCTCTTCTGCTGGGGCCTCCAGAGAAGGAAGTAGAAGATCGCCCCGAAAAGGAGGATCATGATGATGGGCCCCAGCCAGCTGCTGCTGCCGCTGGTCCCCCCGTTCTCCTCCGCCGCCAGAAGGATCGCTGTGAACCACATGGTTCGTCTACCGCCTTTCCTCTCTCCTCCGACTCAGACGCCCTCTTCCGCCATGTTCCAGGCCTTCCAGGCTGAAGATAACTCGCTTATTCTACCAGTACGTATGGCCTCCCGGCAATCGAGCAGGAGGCGTCGCAGGATGCACAGGTTGTGCTCGGTGAGGAGCATCAGCGGCAGTATCTCGCCGCACAGGAAGAGATGGCGGAGGTAGGCCCGGCTGTGTTCCCTGCAGGCCGTGCATCCGCATCCCTCCACCAGCGGGGAGAGGTCACGGGCGTAACGGGCATTGCGGAGGTTCAGGCGTCCGGAGGGGGTGATGGCGGTGCCGTTGCGGGCAAGACGGGTGGGAAGGACCGAATCGAACATGTCCACCCCCAGGCGCACCGCCTCCACCAGGCCGGCGGGGTCGCCCACCCCCATGAGGTATCGCGGACGGTCCTCTGGGAGCAGGGACAGCTGTTCCTCCAGCAGCTCCATGGTCAAGCCGCGTGGCTCGCCCACACTGAGTCCGCCGATGCCGTATCCGGGGAAGTCCAACTCGACGGTGAGCTCGGCGGAGCGCCGGCGTTCCTCGGGCCAGGCCCCTCCCTGCACGATGCCGAAAAGGGCCTGGTATGGATGGCGGTGCGCACGCTTCCCCCGCTCGGCCCAGCGTCGGGTGAGCTCCACCGAGCCACGCACGTATTCCCGGTCGCAGGGATAAGGCACGCACTCGTCCAGGACCATGGCGATATCGGAACCGAGGACCATCTGCGCCCGCACCGCCTCCTCCGGGGTGAGAAAGACCTCCGCACCGTCATAGACGGACCGGAAGGCGACCCCCTCCTCGCTGACCTGGAGGGTGCGGGAGAGGGAGAAGACCTGGTATCCCCCCGAGTCGGTGAGGATGGCCCCCTCCCAGGAGGTGAAGTTATGCAGACCGCCTGCTTCCTTGATTACTTCCAAGCCGGGGCGCAGGATGAGGTGGTAGGTGTTGGCGAGGATGAGGTCATATCCCAGTTCCCGCAAACGCTCCGGGAGGATGGCCTTGACCGCGCCCCTGGTACCCACGGGCATGAACACCGGCGTTTCCACCTCGGCATGGGCGGTGCGCAGGATGCCGCAGCGCGCCCTGCCGTCGCGGGCGGTGATCTCGAAGAAGCTGTCCATGGAGGTGATTATACAAGCGCCGGCACGCAGTCAGATGATGAGCATAGCGTCGCCGAAGCTGAAGAAGCGGTACTTCCGCTCCACCGCTTCCCGGTAAGCGGCCATCACTTTCTCCCTGCCGGCGAAGGCACAGACCAGGACCAGGAGGGTGGAGCGGGGGAGGTGGAAGTTGGTGAGCAGGGCATCCACGCAGTGGAACCGGTAGCCGGGATAGATATAGAGGTCGGTCATCCCCCGGAAGGGCTCCAATCTCCCGTCAATCCAGGCGGTCTCCAGCGCGCGCACCACCGTGGTCCCCACGGCCAGGACGCGCCCGCCCTCAGCCCTGACCCGGTTGACATCGTCGCACAGTCCCTCCCCCACCTCCATCTCCTCGGAGTGGATGCGGTGCTGCTCCACCTCGGCCACCAGCAGGGGTCGGAAGGTGTCCAGGCCGATGCGCAGGTCCACGAAGCCGGTCTTCACCCCCTTTTCCCGCAGGGCCTTTAGCATCTCCGGGGTGAAATGCAGGCCGGCGGTGGGAGCGGCCGCCGATCCCGGGCGGTCGGCGAACACGGTCTGGTAGCGTTCCTCGTCCTCGAGCTCCTCCCGGATGTAAGGAGGGAGGGGGAGCTTGCCCAGCTCCTCCACCAACTCCTCCGCATCCTTACCCGGTTGCGCGTGCAGCTCCACCAGCAGCTCCCCGCCCCCCCGGTTCTCCCGCACCTCCACCGCAAGTAGCCCGCCCCCCACCGCCACCCGGTCGCCGGGCCGCAACCGTCGGGCCGGACGCCCCAGCGCCTCCCAGACGCGGGCCCCGGCGCCCCAGGGCCGCAGCAGCAGAATCTCCGCCCGTCCACCCCCCCGCAGGGTCCCCGGCAGCCGAGCGCGGCGCACCCGGCTGCGGTTTAAGACGAGCATGTCCCCTTCATCAAGTAAATCGATGAGGTCGGTGAATGAACCGTGGGTGATGCTTCCGCTCTCCCTGCCCAGGACCAGCAGCCGCGAGGCGTCCCGCCTCTTAAGCGGCCGCTGGGCGATGAGGTGGTGTGGCAGCTCGTAGTCGAAGAGGTCGGTCCGCATCTTCAGATCTGCCCGGCAGCGCCGCCACGGCGGCGGAGGCTCCGGTCGTAACGTTCCCGCTCGCTCAGCAGGCAACCGCACCATGCCTGGGTGAACATGCCGCGGGAGCGCGCCTCCCGCAGAGCCTCCCGGTACGCCTCCCTCCCGTCCCAGACGAAAAATCCCAGGCCGGCCTCCCCGGCGAGGGTGCGGCCCAGCGAGATGATGAGCTCATGGTCCTGGTAGGGGCTGGCCAGGAGGGTGGTGGATACGGCGGTGAAACCCTCCTCCCGGGCATGGCGCGCCGCCCGGCCCAGGCGCAGGCGGTAGCACATCTCGCAGCGCCTGTCCTCGTGGAAGGCCACCGCGCGGATCCACTCCTCGGGCTCGTAAGGCAGCACCCGGTGCCGGAAACCCTGCGATCCGGCGAAATCGAGAAAAGCGTCCAGCCGCTTGCGGTACTCGGTGAATGGGTGGACGTTGGGGTTGTAGAAAAGAAGGCAGCAACTTTCCCGGTCCAACCTCAGGACCATGTCCATGGCCAGCGCGCAGGGGCCGCAGCAGGCGTCGATGAGCAGGCCGCCCTTTCCGGCTCCCTCTACCTCGCGCCGCGACCCAGGGGAGGCCCCCGCCGGCATGCCGGAAGACCCCTCAGAAGAGGGTGCGCCGTTCTGCATCATCCTCCTTTAGCCCCAGGTGGCGTCGGGCGTTCTCGGTGATGACCCGCCCGCGGGGGGTCCGCTGCAGGAACCCTATCTGCAGGAGGTACGGCTCGTAGACCTCCTCGATGGTGTCCATCTCCTCGCCCACCGCCACCGCCAGCGTATTTATGCCCACCGGCCCACCGCCGAACTTGTGGTGGATGGTCCGCAGGATCATCATGTCCACCTTGTCCAGCCCGCGGTGGTCCACCTCGAAGAGCTCCAGGGCCTCCACCGCCACCTCCCGGTAGATGGCCCCCTGCGCCCGCACCTGGGCGTAGTCGCGCACCCTCCGGAGCAGGCGGTTGGCGATGCGGGGGGTGCCGCGGGAGCGGCGGGCTATCTCCAAGGCCCCCTCGGCGTCTATGGCCACCCCGAGGATGCGGGCGGACCGCTCGATGATGCGCACCATGTCCTCCACGTCATAATAGTCGAGCCGGGAATGCACCCCGAAGCGGTCGCGCAGGGGCCCGGTGAGCAAACCGGAGCGGGTGGTGGCCCCCACCAGGGTGAAGGGCGGCAGGTCCAAGCGTATGGAACGGGCGGCGGGGCCCTTGCCGATGATGATGTCCAGCTTGCGGTCCTCCATGGCGGGATAGAGGACCTCCTCCACCGCCCGGTTGAGGCGGTGGATCTCGTCGATGAAGAGCACGTCCCCCTCGGAGAGGTTGGTGAGGATGGCGGCGAGGTCGCCCGCCCTCTCCAGGGCCGGACCGGAGGTCTGCTTGAGGCTCACCTCCATCTCGTTGGCGATGATTCCCGCCAGGGTGGTCTTCCCCAGGCCCGGGGGCCCGGAGAGGAGGACGTGGTCCAAGCACTCCCCTCGTTCCCGCGCGGCGGTGATGAAGATGCGAAAGTGCTCGCGCAACCGGTCCTGGCCGATGAACTCATCCAGGCGGCGCGGCCTCAAGGTGATGTCCAGGTCGCGCTCTTCCTCGCTCAGCTGCGGGTCGAGCAGGCGGTCCTCCATGCTCTCCTCCTCGCTCACCGCCTCGCGGCCCTCACCTTCCGGAGACCTTGGAGAGGGCATAGCGGATGAGGTCCTCCAGGGTGGGCTCCCCCTCGCAGGTGTAGCCCTCCAGCGCCCGGGCCGCCTCGGCCGCGCTGTAACCCAGGTTGCGCAGGGCCTCCCGGGCGTCGCGCATCAAGTCCGGCGCCGCAACGCCAGCGGTGGACATCTCCACCGGGAAAGGTCCCAGGCGGTCCTTGAGCTCCACCAGGATGCGCTGGGCCGACTTCCTCCCCACCCCGGGTACCGCCTGCAGGGAAGGAAGGTCCTCGGAGGCCACGATCCTCGCCAGCTGCTCCGGCGAATAGGCGGAGAGTATGGAGAGGGCCAGTCGCGGACCGACGCCGGAGATGCCGATGAGCTGCAGGAATAGCTCCTTCTCAGCGGCGTCGGCGAACCCGAAAAGCTGCAGCTGGTCCTCGCGCACGTGGAGGTGGGCCAGCAGGTTGACCTTTTCCCCGCAGGGAGGAAGCCCCTGCAGGGTGCGGGTGGATACCGCGACCTGCAGCCCCAGGCCGCCCATCTCCACCACCACGGCGTCCTCCCGCTTCTCCAGGACCCTTCCCCTCAACGAAGCTATCAACGGACCCTCCGACGTCCTCTTCCGTGCGCCGTCCCTCCGGCGCCGCTCCGCTCGCTTCAGTCCAGGGCCGCCTTCTACCCCCGCGTTATCCCTCCGGGGACTTCACCCTACCCCGCATGGAGGCAGGGGCCGGGTCATCCCCTCCCCTTTTCCAGCCTCCCCTCCAGCCCGCTGGAATGGAGGTGACAGACGGCCAGGGCCAGGGCATCCGCCGCGTGGCTGGAGGGCAGCTCCTCCTTCAGCCCCAGGACCGCCCTGACCATGTAGTCCACCTGGCGCTTGTCCGCCCTGCCCTGTCCCACCAGGGCCATCTTCACCTGCAGGGGGGTGTACTCGCGCACTCCCACCCCGGCGCGCCGGGCCGCCAGCATGATCACCCCCAGCGCCTCTCCGACCAGCATGGCGCTGCGGGCATTGGAGCTGAAGAAGAGCTGCTCCACCGCTACGACCTCCGGACGGAAGCGCTGCAGGAGCTCCTCCATCTCCTCGAATATGATAGCGAGGCGCTCCGACATGTCCTCGCCGGTGGGGGTGTTGATGGTCCCGAACCCGAGGGCCCTCACCCTCTCGTCCCGGGCCTCCACCACCCCGTAACCGGTGGAGGAGAGCCCGGGGTCGATGCCCATGATGACCATGCGGCTCAGCCTTCCCCTGCCGACGCGCCATCCCCGCCCCTCGCGGAGAGAGCGGCCCCGGTTCCCCAGAAGGACATGCGGTTCAGCCTTCCCGGGAGAGTTCATCCATGATCTCGTCGGGGATGTCGAAGTTGGAGTAGACCTCCTGGACGTCCTCGTTCTCCTCCAGCGCGTCGATGAGCTTGAGCACCTTCTTGGCGGTCTCCTTGTCCAGGGAAACGGTGGTCTTGGGGAGCATGGTCACCTCGGCGGATGCCAGGGGGATCTCGCGGGCCTGCAACCCCTCCACCACCGCCCGGAAGTCCTCCACGCCGGTGATTATCTCGAAGTGGTCGTCCTCCGACCGCATGTCCTCCGCCCCCGCCTCCAGGGCGATCTCCAGCAGCTCATCCTCGTCAACTCCGCTGGAGCGGTTCACGATGATCACACCCTTGCGCTCGAACATCCAGCTGACGCTGCCGGAGGTGCCCAGACTCCCGCCGGCGCGGTTGAAGATGCGGCGCACGTCCGCCGCCGCGCGGTTGCGGTTATCGGTCATCACCTCCACCATCACCGCCACCCCGTTGGCGCCGTAACCCTCGTAGGTGATGCGCTCGAAGGCATCGCCGCTGCCCTCACCGGTCCCGCGCCTGATGGCCCTCTCGATGTTCTCCTTGGGCATGGAATAGCTCTTGGCCTTCTCGATGGCGTTGGCCAGGGCCACGTTCATGTCCGGGTTACCCCCTCCCTCCCGGGCAGCCACGATGATAGCTCGGGACAGCTTGGAGAAGAGCTGCCCCCGCTTGGCGTCCTCCGCGGCCTTCTTATGCTTGATGGTCGACCACTTGGAATGTCCGGACATGCTAACCTCCTGGCTCGCCTTTTATTAAGACTTGCTTCCCTCCACCATCCTCAGGAAATACCGATGTATCCGGGGGTCGTCGGTGAGCTCCGGGTGGAAGGCCCCGGCCAGCATGCAGCCCTGGCGGGCCAGGACCGCCCTGTCCCGATGAAAGCAGAGCGGCTCCACCCCTTCCCCCATCTCCTCGATCCAGGGGGCCCGGATGAAGACGGCGCGGAAGGGCCGGTCCTCGTCCTCGATGCCCCTGACCATCAGGTCGGCCTCGAAGCTGTCCACCTGTCTGCCGTAAGCGTTGCGGCGCACGGTTATTTCCATCAGTCCCAGGAGGGGCTGGCTGCCCTCGGTCACCCTCTTGGCCAACATGATCAGTCCGGCGCAGGTGCCGAAGACGGGCAGTCCTCCCTGGGCCCGCTCCCGCAGGGCGTCCAGGAAGCCGTCCCGCGCCATCAGGCGACCGATGGTGGTGCTCTCGCCGCCGGGGATGATAAGGCCGTCGCAGGAGAGGAGCTCGGAGGGGCGCTTCACCGCCAACCCCCGGGCCCCGCACCGCTCCAGCATCCTCAGGTGCTCGCGAACCGCTCCCTGCAGGGCCAGCACTCCGATCACCGTATCGGACATGCTCCTCCCTCCGGCCTACCTCTAGGCCTCCTCCATCACCCACAGCACCACGGTGAGATCACCGCGCCGGACACGCTCATTCCCTCCGACCCGTTCTCTTTCTTTCTCTCCGGGAAGGGGCGTTTTTCAGGAAAGGCAGCCGCCCCTGGCGCCGTCGCCTCCGCCGGTCCGCCGCCGCCCTCTCCCCACCTCACCAGCCCCGGAACTGGATGAGGTTCTCCCTCCCTATCTGGGAGATCTCCTGGCCCCGCATGGCCTCGCCCAGCCCCCGCGAAACCTCCGCCAGCAGGCGAGGGTCATCGTAATGGGTGGTGGCCTCCACGATGGCTCGGGCGCGGGCCGCGGGGTTCTCCGACTTGAAGATACCCGAACCAACGAAGACCCCGTCCGCCCCTAGCTGCATCATCAAAGCGGCATCCGCCGGGGTGGCGATGCCCCCCGCGGAAAAGTTGACCACGGGCAGGCGGCCGTTCTCGGCCACCCAGACCACCAGGTCGTAGGGGGCTCCCATCTGTTTGGCGGCGGTCATCAGCTCCTCGCGGGGGGTGACCGTGAGCCGCCTTATCTCCTCGTTGATGGTGCGCATGTGGCGCACCGCCTCCACCACGTTACCGGTCCCCGCCTCGCCCTTGGTGCGGATCATGGCCGCCCCCTCGCCGATGCGGCGCAGGGCCTCTCCCAGATTAATCGCCCCGCAGACGAAGGGCACGTTGAACCTCCACTTGTCGATGTGGAAGCTCTCATCGGCGGGAGTGAGGACCTCGCTCTCGTCCACGTAGTCCACGCCCAGCGCCTCCAGTATCTGGGCCTCCACGAAATGCCCGATGCGCACCTTGGCCATGACCGGGATGGTCACCGCGGCCATGATCTCTTCTATGACCGTAGGGTCGGCCATCCGGGCCACCCCCCCGGCCGCGCGGATGTCCGCCGGCACCCGCTCCAGGGCCATCACCGCAACCGCCCCGGCCTCCTCAGCGATGCGGGCCTGCTCGGCGCCGGTGACGTCCATGATCACGCCGCCCTTGAGCATCTCCGCCAGGCCGGTCTTGACCCTCAGCGTTCCTCTCTCTTCCATCCTCCGCTCATCCCGCCTTCCAGATGATATGCTCGCCGGGCGCGGTCTCTTCGCCGCCTGACCAGGCGGCCTTGCCCCCGGCACTTCGTCTTTTCACATTAATCATATATCACAGCTCCGGGGCTTTGCCAGGCAAGGGAAGGCGACCGCCGGGGCCGCGAGCGCAAAACGCCGCCCTTCGCCTTTCCGCCGGAAATGGATGAGGGCCGGCGCAGGGCCGGCCCTCGTCGCATCGCCGTTTCGCCGTTGCTTACTCGCCGAAGCCGATGGAGCAGGTGCCCCCGCTCTTGGGCGAGCCGCCGCCGGGGCTGTAGTAGACGAAGTACATGGCCCGCTCCACCGCGACGCCGCTCGAGCCATCCGTGCAGCCCGCCGAGCTCGCTCCCGGCGGGTCCATGTAGCAGGCCTCTACGCGGGTGGAGACGTCGGTTGCGGCCAGCAGCGGGTCCTGGTCGTCCACTTTGATGGAATAGCGGTAGCGCGGCGGGCAGTCGTACTCCTTCTCCACGGTGGTGCCCTCGGGGGTCATGTAGGTGACGTGGAGCTTCTGCCAGTTGTCGTAGGGGTTCATCACCAGCACCCAGGTGTCGAACCCGCCCCCGGTGTAGCCCTCGGCCAGGAACCAGTTGTTGCAGAGACTCGAGGTGCCCACCGAGGTGGCCCCGTCACCGGCGTTCCCGTACTGGAAGTAGACCGAGCGCTCCGCCACGATATTGGCATCCACCTGCTCCACGGTGAGGTCGACTTCCCCGGCTATGTTGTCGGAGACCGCCGGGGCCTGGTCCTCGTCCGGCTCTTCCTGCGCCAGCACCAGGGCCGTCGTCCGGGGAGCGGCGTAGGCGAAGGCCTCCTCCGCGCTGACCAGCCCGTTGCCGCTGGCGTCCGCCGCCTGCTTGGCCAGGGCCTCCACGAAGTAATGGGTGAAGGCGCCGTTGCCGCTGTCGCCGGATTCCGCCGCCGCGGCGGAGAAGGCCGCGTCAGCGTACTCGTGCCGCTTTTCGCCAAAGGAGCCGGAGGCGGCGAGCAGGCGGCCCTCAACGGCGAGGTCGGCCAGGAACGTCCAGGCGTCGTCGCAGTCGAACAGGGCCAGCAGCTTATCCGCCGGCAGGGCGTCGAAGTAGGCGTCCAGCTGCGCCGTGGAGACGCATCCATCATACAGGTCGGCGTAGTTGCCCTCGGCATCCTGCGAGCTGTTGCCGGCGAAGTAGAAGAGCACGATGTCGTTGGCGTCGGCGTTGGCCGCCAGCCAGGCCATGTCGGAAGCCAGGTTCGCCGTGGTGGCGTAACTGCCGGTGCGGTACCTCATGCGGTCGTAGGTGAAGCCGCAGTAATCCACCAGGCGGTGCTTGAGGTCGCAGACGTCGTCCTCGGAGTAGAGCAGGTCGCTCGCCGGGTCGGGGTAGTCCTCCACTCCGTAGAGCACGGCGTATCTCTCCACCGGGTCGGAGGCCTCGGCCGCCTGCAGCTCCACGTCCTTCTTGGCGGTCACCTTGGTGGAGACGTCGGTGCCCTCCAGCCCCGGCACCCCGTCCAAGAAGATGGTGTCGCGCGAATAGGCGGGAACGTCCTCGTGGGTCACGCTCACCGGCTCGAAGCCGGGCTGGTTGGAGTAGAAGGTGTAGGTGATGTCCACCGGGAAGTCGTTGGGGTTCATGGACATGACCCAGGTGTCGAAGAGGCCGCCGGTGTAGCCCTCCGGCAGGTACCAAGCGGGAGCCGCGGAGGTGGCGCCGATGGAGGATGAGCCGCCGGCCCTGCCGTAGTAGTCGAAGTACATGGACCGCTCCGCCACCAGGGGCTTGCTGGAGCATATGTAGGTGGAGACATCGGTGGAGTCGAACCTAACCTGCTGCGGCTCGGCCGGCGGGGTGTTGGTGGCGGTTATGTAATTGTCGCTGCCCTCCGTCCACACCAGGTCGTCCAATTTGATGGTCACCCGCCTGCCCGCGGGCACGTCCACCTTGAAGGGGTAGTAGCGGCCGTCCTGCGGCTTCATCAGCTTCACCCAGACGCCGTTGGCATCCTCGGTACCCGGGTTCATCAACAGCACGTAGGTGTCGAACTCGCCGCCGGTGTAGCCCTCCGGCAGGTACCAATTATAGGTGGCGCTAGCGGCTCCGATGGAGGAGTGCCCCCCGGCCCGGCCTCCTCCGTAGTCGAAATACATGGCCCGCTCGGCGATGATGCCGGACCCCTCCACCTTGACCTCGGCGGCCACCTCCTTGCCCTCCTGCAGTCCGGGCACGGAGTTGAGGTAGACGGAGGTGCGGGTCTGGCCGCCCAGGGGCACCTCTAGGGGGTCCAGCTCTCCCTCCGGGGTGAAGAGCCGCACCGTGGCGGTGGTCTCCACCGCGTTGGGGTTCTGGATGAGTATCCAGGTGTCGAAGTCGCCGCCGGTGTAGCCCTCGGCGAAATACCAGCCGCTGGTCCCGCAGGCCTCGCGGTACTGGGCGGCTGGGGCGCTCGCCAGCACGCCCCCTGCGAACAGCGCATATAAAGCCATTGTAAGAAACACCTTGCCGGCCTTGATGCCCGCGCTCATGCGCATCCCTCCTTTCTCTTTACCCGAAGGCCGTAAAAGCAGAAGAAACGGCCTTCCAACCTGAACCTCGCCATCCTCCCTCTTCCGGCTTCCGCCACTACACCCTCAATGAGCTTATCGGTAACTGAGCGAAGGCGCTTTACAAGCAAGCTTCTAGCGGCGGCTAATGTCACACGATCGTAACATTGAGCAGACGCATGGTGGGGGTTTCAACGGTTGATGATGGCGTTCACTGCTGCAGGCGGGCCTCCATCATGGCCTGGTTGAACATGCCGTCCATGGAGGCCATGGCCCGCAGGCGCCGGATGCGCTCCATCACCGGGGGGTGGGTGTCCCAGATGCTGGAGCGCTCCGGGTGCTTCTGCATGCCCTCCTTGCGGAAGGGCTGCACGATGAAGAGGTGGGCGGTGGCCTTGCTGGCGTGGGGGAAGGGCCGAGCCTCCACGGTCAGCTTCTCCAGAGCCGAGGCCAGCCCCTCGGGGTAACGGGTGAGCATGGCCCCGCTGGCGTCGGCCAGGTACTCCCTGCGCCGGGAGATGGACAGCTGCAGGAGCTGAGCGAAGATGGGGGAGAGGATGAGGAAGACCAGGCCGATGACCAGCAGCGCCAGATAGATGATGCCGCCCTCGCCTCCGCCGTCGCCGCTGCGGCGCCGGCCCCCACCAATACCGCCCCAGATAAACATGCGCAGGAACAGCTCGCTGGCGATGACCACGAAGCCCACCAGCACCACCACCATGCACATCAGGCGGATGTCATAGTTCTTGATGTGGGACATCTCGTGGGCGATGACCCCCTCCAGTTCCAGCCGATTGCAGCGTTCCAGCAGCCCGCGGGTGACCGCGATGGAGGCATGCTGGGGATCGCGCCCGGTGGCGAAGGCGTTCATGGCGTCGGTGTCGATGACGTAAACGCGGGGGGTGGGAAGACCCGCGGCGATGGCCAGGCCCTCCACCGTGTTGACGAGGTAGGGATATTCCTCCCTGGTGATCTCGCGGGCCCCCGACATCATCAGGGCCGCCGAATCGCTCTTGTAGTAGCTGACCAAAGCCATTATCACGGCGATCACCGAGGCGATGATGAGACCGGTCACAGCCCCTCCCAGACTGCCGCTGCGGTAGCTGAAGAGGTATCCGACGAAGAAGCCCAGAGCCACCACCACCGCCATGAACAGGCTGACCAGCAGGGCGCTTTTCCACTTATTGGCGGCTATCTGCTCGTATATGCCGGTCTTCAAGTCCCCTCACCCCTTTTCGCCTCGGGCACACGAGCCCCCTCACGGGAGCGTGGGCCGGGGTCAGAACTGGACCTTGGGGGTCTCTCGCTCCGCCGGCGCCTCGATCTCGAAGTACTCCTTGTCGGGGAACTTGCCGGAGAACATGCCGGCCACGATGTTGCCGGGGAACTTCTGCCGTGCGTTGTCGTAGACCATTACGCTGTCGTTGTAGAACTGCCGGGCGAAAGCGATCTTGGACTCAGTCCCGGAAAGCTCCTCCTGCAGCATGAGGAAATTCTGGTTGGCCTTGAGGTCGGGGTAGTTCTCGGCCACGGCGAAGAGGGTTTTCAGCGCCTCGGTGATCATGCCCTCGGCTTGGGCCCGCTGGCCCACCGAACCGGCTTGGGTGACCATGGCCCGGGCCTGGGTGACCTTTTCGAAGACCTCCTTCTCGTGGGCGGCGTAGCCCTTCACCGTCTCCACCAGGTTGGGGATGAGGTCGAACCTGCGCTTCAGCTGGACGTCGATCTGGTGCCAGGCATTATCCACCCGGTTGCGCTTGCTCACCAAACCGTTGAAGATGGCGATGAACCCCACGATCAACAACAGCAGCAAGGCCACGATTATGATGACGACCGCAATCATCCGCAGCTCCTTTCTCTCGGCGCCTCCCGTTCTTCACAACCCTTAAGGGGGATTCTATCACATCAGTACGACCGGGGCGCCCGGCCCGATCGCTACCAGATCAGGTGATAGAGGCCGTCTCCCACGAAACGCGCCCCCAGGACGACCAGAAAGGACGCGCATCCGATGATGATCCAGCGGTACGCGTTGTCGGAGACATAGCGCTTCCCCGTAACCACCAGGGCCCCCACTAAGAAGTACCAGACCACGTCGGCGGAGATGTGCCCCAGGTAGAAAGCGGCCACCCCCGATACCCCATGCTCCAGGGACTTGCTGAGCCAGGCCAGGCCGAAGGTGGCCCACCATAGGCTCCAGTAGGGGTTGGAGAGGGAGGCGGTAAGGCCGGCCAGAAAGGGCCCGGTGGCCCCGCCCTCGTGCCTCTCCAGGTCGAGCCGCAGGGGGCGGTCCCGCTCTTCCAGGATCATGGAGACGCCCATCCACAGGAGCACGCACCCTCCCGCCGTGCCGATGACCCCGAAGACCCCCGGACGGGTGATCAGGCGGTTGAAGCCCAGGGCCAAGGCCACCAAGAGAGCCCCCTCCAGCACCGCGTGCCCCGCAACCAGCATAGGGGCGGCGATGAAACCCCGACGGTAGGTCTCGTTGATGGCCACGGTGAGCAAGGGACCGGGAGTCACCGCCCCGGACAGTCCCACCAGGAGGGATATGCCGAAAAGCCAGAGGAAGACCATCCCGCGGTCCCGCTCCCCGCGCCCTTTCGGCTAGGCCCCGCCGTAATGCTCGCCCAACCGGCGCATCCCCCGTTCCACCAGCTCCAGCAGCTGTTCCTGCAGGAAGGGATCCACCGAGACGATGCAGGAGAGCTGGTTGGCGGTGCCGCTTCCCAGCAGGGGGTAATCGTCGCCAGGCCTCCCGTATGCGTCGGACACCTGCAGGCCCACCTCGCGGGCGATGAGGTTGGCGGCCGCGAGGTCGTAGGAGCAGTTGTTGAGCACGTGGCCGTGCCCCACCCGCCGGAACTCCTCCTCCACCGCAGGGAAGTCTCGGCGCATGCGGTCCCCCACGTCCACGTAGGCATGCAGCTGGCCGGTGATAAGGCGGGTGATGCCGTAGGTGGCGCTTCCCAGGTCGAAGAGGGCCCCGTCCACGCTGGAGAGGTCGATCAGCTCGCCCAACACCAGGACTGTGGGGAGGGCGGGCCGGCCGCGGAACCCGATGGTCCAGAAGAGGGTGGAGAGGTCGCGGTGAGGGGTGATCCTCGGCTCCCTCTCCTCCCCGCCCTCCAGCCAGTGCGCTCCCTGCCCCCGTACCGCCCAGAAGGCGCCGTCTCCCTTGATCTCCAGGATGTAACCGAGGAACACGTCCCCCATGCAGGGCCTGGGGAGCTCCTGCGGGTGGTATCTCGCAGCAGCCACGGAGACGCAGCAGGCCTCCAGCCCGGCGGCGGCGGGGCGGGTGCCGTCTATGGGGTCCACGATGAGCAGGACCCGAGCCTCCGTTCCCCCCACCAGCCCGCGGTCCTCCGAATAATAGGCGATGCGGTCATCACCGGAGATGCATTCCTCCAGGATGCCCTCGGCCACCTCGTCGATGGAGAAGGTGGAGTCGCCGCAGGCGCCATGTCCGGTGATGCCCCGCGAGGAGGCCAGTCCGAGGTGGGGCCGCACCGCCTCGCGGATGCGGCGCGCCAGCCCCTCGCACAGTCCGAGCAGCTCATCCCGTTCGTAATTTGGATGGCCCATCCACCTCACCCGAGCGCTTCCTCGTAGGCCTCCTCCACCCGCGGCACCACCGCCTCCCAGGCGAAGTTGCGGGATCTTGCCAGGCCCGCCTCCCTCATCCGCTCCAGGGTCGGCGGGCTCAAGAGCAGGTCGATTATAGCAGAGGCCAGCGCCTCCCCATCGCCGGGCGGCACCAGCCGGGCTGCTTCCCCCGCCACCGCCCGGTAACCGGGGATATCCGAGGCCACCACCGGCGTGCCCGACCCCATGGCCTCCGCCAGGATGATGCCGAAGCTCTCGCCCCCCAGGGAGGGAGCCACGAACACCCAGGCCTCCCGGTAGGCCGCGGCCAGTTCCTGGGGGCTCAACCTACCCAGGCACTCCGATCCCGGGACCGCGCGACCGGAGAGGCCGCGCAAAAATCCCAGGGGGATGCGCTCCATCCCCACCACCCGCAGGGCCGCCTCGGGGAGTTCCCTGCGCACTTTTTCCCAGGCGCGCAGCAGCACCGGCAGTCCCTTGCGTGGATCCTCCCTGCCCACGAAGAGGACCGTCGGGGGGGAGCCCTCCCTCCAGGGGGGCGGACCCTCGGGGCGGAAGGTCCGCTCATCGTAGCCGTTGGGGATCACCCGGTATTCGCCCGGGAAGTAGCGAAAGACGAAGGAGCGGGCCGCCTCGGACACGGCCACCCTCACAGCGATGCGGCCGGCCAGGCGGCGCAGCAGCGGAGCCGCCAAAGCATAGCCGGCGCTGCCCTCCTCGCGGAAGGCGTGGAAGGTGGCCACGACCGGGACCCGCGCGGCCGCCAGGGCGGCCATGCTGGAACCGGGCACCAGCGGCTCGTGCAGGTGCAAGAGGTCGAAGCCGCCGCCCGCGGCCGTCCGGGCGGCCTTGCGCAGCCCCCCCGGGAAGAGGGAGAGATGGGCGGTGGAACGGTTGGCCCTCACCGCCAGGGTGGGCCCCAGGGAGATGAAGTCCTCGGGCAGCTCCACGCCAGCCGGCCGCCCGTCCAATGGAGCCGCTACCGTCACCGCGTGGCCGCGCTCCCGCAGCCTCTGGGCCAGGACGCGGATGTGCTCGTTGACCCCCCCGGGGAAGCTCCAGGAATAGGGGGAGTATATGGCCACCTTCATGGGGAACGCTTCCCCCCTTCCCTCAACAGGGCTCCCTCCCTGCAGGGATCTTCCCAGCCCCGACCGACCCTTCCGGTTCCCCGTTCCTCATTCCTTCCAGATGGGCTGGAACATATGCCACTGCTCGGGGTCGGCCCGGATGAAATCCTCATAGACGCGGGCCAGTTTCTGCATGTTGGCCTGAACGTCCCTGCGGGTGTCGCCGGTGGACTCCACCTCCAGCGGGGGACCCACGTAACCGTGGTAGAAGCGGCCCCGCCTGATGGTGTGACAGGGCAGGATAATCGCCCCCAGCTTCAGGGCCAGCAGAGCCGGTCCCACCGGGAACTCCGCCTTGCCCCCGAAGAAATCCACCTCCACCCCGGAACCCGCCACCACCCGGTCGGAGAGCAGGCAGACCATGCCGTTGCGCATCAGGGTGGCGATGACCTCCTGCACGGTGTTCTCCCCCAGGGGGATGATGCGTATGCCCATGCGGTTGCGCAGTCGGGTATGGTAGCGGTACATGGGGGGCGGCTCCAGGACCTCCGCCACCGCCCAGAAATCGAGGTGCTTCAGGCCAACCCAGCCCCCCTCCAACTCCCAGCTCCCGTAATGGGGGAGGGCCAGGATGACTCCCCGCCCCTTCTCCCGAGCCCAGTCGAACCATTCGGTCCCGTGGGGGACCACCACCCGGTAGATGCGCTCGGGGCTGATGTGCTCGCTGTTGAGGAAGTCGATCCAGTAATGGGCGTAATTGACGAAGCTGCGCCGGGCCAGGCGGGCCACCTCCCGCTCCCCCGCCTCCGGGCGGATGCGCCTCATGTTCTCCTTGACCACCTCGCGCCTTCCGGCATCCAGCCGGTAGGCCAGCAGGCCCAGGAGCGTCCCCGCCGCCCGCACCAGGGGCAAGGGGAGGACCCCCACCAGCAGGCCCATGGTCCGGAAGGCCCCGAAGGCCAGGTAGGGAGCGGCCTTCCTGCGCAAGCCCACCCATCTCTTCGGGCCAGCGCCCGCCTCATTCCGGCTCACGCGCCCCCACCCCCGCCGGGCATACAAGGCGCAGCAGCCCCGTCCGCGCCCCGGCGCGACTGCCGCCACACGTGGATGAAGCGGTGCAGCGCCGTCTCCGCCCCCAGGGCGATCACCGCTATATAGGGGGCTCGCAGCACCCAAGGCTCCGGCTTGAAGCCGAAGACGAAGAGGGGCACGCCGAAGAAGAGCATGCGCAGGGGGCGCGCCAGCAGGCCCACGCCGCAGTCGAAGCCCAGAGCCTCGGCCCGTGCCTTGACGTAGCTGATGAGCTGGGAGAGGAAGAGGTAGGCCAGCACCAGGTAGACGAGGTCCAGGGCCGTCCCGCCGGAGCTGTCGCGGTAATAGATGAAATAGTACATGACCCCCGCCCCGTAGATGAAATCGCTGACGCGGTCCACGCTGGAGTCGAGAAAGGCGCCGAAGAGGCTGACGCGGTTGGTCAGCTTGGCCACCTGGCCATCGAAGATGTCCAGCAGCCCCGCCGCCAGCATCAGCCAAGCCCCGGTGGTGAAGTGTCCGGCGGCGAAGCACCAACCCGCCGCCCCGCTGGCAAGCAAGGAGAGAAGGGTGATGAGGTTGGGGGAGAGGAAGCGCGCCAGGAAGCGACCGACCGGGTGGAAGGCGGCAGCGGAGAAACGCCGCAGCCCCGCTTCCACGGAAAAACCGCGCTTGATGCGTATACCCGCCATCGCCCTGCTACCTGAGAGGTCCGTTGAAGAAGCTGATGATGGTGCAAGGCTCATCTCCCGTGGAGAAGGGCCCATGCTCCACGCCCGCCGGGAAGAAGGCGAAATGCCCCGGCCCCCAGTAAGCGGCATCCGTATCCTGTTCCCCCTGCTTGATGGCCCCCTCAATCACGTAGACAGCCTCATCGGCAGAGCGGTGAGAGTGGGTGGGCATGGTGCAGTAGGGCTCGTAGTGCACCAGCAGGACCTGCCCCCCTCCACGCTGATCCATGTAGAGGACCTTCATCTGGGCGCGCGGGAAATCGGCCGGCACCCACTCCAGGCTGTCCTGGTCCACCTCGTAGAAATCCATCTCCGCTCCTCTCGTCCCCCGCCCCCTCAGCCGCCTGGTCGCTTCCCCGGTCAACGGAATTTGCCGGGCCGCTCTACCTTACAGGCAGCGGGAACAGGATATGTCCCGGACCTCGCATTCCATCCCGCAACCTTTGACAACCTCAATTTTATCCGGGTGAGCGCGAATGCGTCAGGCGGCAGAGCCGGGTCGTCCGGTCCTGCAGAGGCGGTCCAGGAGCTCGCCGCGCTGCAGCAGGAAGCGCTCCCCGCCCCTCCGGGACTGCAGCTCCAGCTTTCCGCTCTGCAGGAACTCCCGGCCGATGACCGCCCTCCAGGGGATGCCGATGAGGTCTGCGTCGGCGAACTTGGAGCCGGCGCGCTCGTCGCGGTCGTCCAGCAGGACCTGAAGCCCGCGTCCCCGGGCTTCCCGGTAGAGCGCCTCCGCTTCATCGCGCAGCTCCTCGCGGCTCCAGTCCAGGGGGAGGATGTGGAGGTCCGCCGGCGCCACCTCCTCCGGCCAGATCATCCCCCGGTCGTCGTGGTGCTGTTCCACCACCGCCGCCATCAGCCGGCTCACCCCGATGCCGTAGGTGCCCATGACCATGGGGCGGCTCTCCCCCCGCTCGTCCCTATAGAAGGCCCGCAGGGGCAACGAATACTTCGTCTTCAGCTGGAATATCTGGCCCACCTCGATGCCCGCCTCGCGCCGCAGCTTCCCTTCCGCGCAGCGGGGGCACCCGTCGCCCTCCAATGCCGACCCCAGATCGTGGTAGACATCCACCCGGAAATCCCGTTCCGGGCTGACATGCAGGAGGTGGTGGTCAGCCCGGTTGGCCCCGCAGGCCAGGTCGGCGGCTCCCCGCAGCGCCGCATCGGCGAGGATGCGCGCTTCCTCCAGGCCAACCGGACCCACGAATCCCTGTAGGTAGCGGGGAAAGCGCTCCCAGTCCTCCGGGGTGAAGAGACGGAAGGTATCCGTGCCCAGGGCCCTGGCCAGCTTGGTCTCGTTGACCTCGCGCTCTCCCGGGACCAGCACCGCCACCGGCCGGTCTTCCACCAGGTACATCAGGCACTTGACCATCAGATGCGGCTCCAACCCCAAAAACTCGCTGACCTCCTCGATGGTCCTCTTGCCGGGGGTGTGCACCTCCTCCGGCTCCATCTCCGGATGCGGCCCGCGCGGCGCTTCCCTGCGATACTCCGCCTTCTCCAGATTGGCGGCGTACTGGCAGGAGTCGCAGTAGGCGATCTGCGCCTCCCCGATGTCCGCCGGGACCATGAACTCGTGGGAGACGTCGCCCCCGATGAGTCCGGTATCCGCTTCCACCGCCCGCCAGGTGCAGCCGCAGCGGGTGAAGATGCGCCCATAGGCCTCATACATGGCGCGGTACGATTCGAGCATCCCCTCCTCGTCCCGGTCGAAGCTGTAGCCGTCTTTCATCAGGAACTCCCGGCCCCTCAAAAGACCGAAACGGGGGCGCAGCTCGTCCCGGTATTTGGGTCCGATCTGGTATAGGTTGAGGGGGAGATCCCGGTAGGAGCTGGTGTTGCTGCGGACCAGGTCGGTGATCATCTCCTCGTGGGTGGGACCCAGCCCGAACTCCCTGCCGCTGCGGTCCTTGAGCCGCATCATCTCCTCTCCGTAGCGGTTCCACCGCCCGCTCTCCTCCCACAGCTCGCGGGGCTGCAGGATGGGGAGCAGCACCTCCTGGGCCCCCGCCGCACTCATCTCTTCGCGGATGATGGTCATGATGCGGTGGAGAACGGCCATGCCCAGCGGGAGGAAGTCGTAAATGCCCGAGGCCACCTTGCGCAAAAACCCCGCCCGCACCAGCAGGCGGTGGCTGGCCACCTCGGCATCGGCCGGGCTCTCTTTCAGAGTGGGGATGAAAGCGCGGCTCTGCCTCATCCTCCTCGCTCTCCCTCCTCGTCGCCTTCCGGCAAGGCCCCGCAGGCCGCCTCGATCTCCTCGAGCAGGACCTCCATCAGCTTCTCCCGCGGGTACCAGCCCACCGGCTCACCCGCTCGGAAGAGGAGTCCGCGGGTGCGCCCTCCCGCGATCCCCAGGTCGGCCTCGCGGGCCTCCCCGGGCCCGTTGACCGCGCAGCCCATCACCGCCACCTTGAGGGGTAGGTTGAGGCCCGCCAGGCGCCTCTCCAGGGCGTTGGACAATTCTATCACATCAATGCAGGCACGGGCGCAGGTGGGGCAGGAGATTATCTCCAGCACTGGCGGGCCCAATCCCAGGTGGGCGAGGATGGCGCGCCCCAGGCGGACTTCCTCCACCGGGTCGGCCGACAGGGAGGCGCGGATGGTGTCCCCGATGCCCTCGGCCAGCAGGACCCCGATGCCCAAAGCCGATTTCACCGTCCCGGAGAGCAGGGGACCCGCCTCGCTCACCCCCACATGCAGGGGATGTTCAGTGCGTTCGGCCAGCATGCGGTACGCCTCCACGGTCACCTCCACTGAAGACGACTTCACCGAGACCTTGATGTCCCTCAGGCCGTGCTTCTCCAGCAGCAAGACCTCTTCCAAGGCGCTCTCCACCAGGGCCGCCGCCGTGGGCCCCCCGTGCCGCTCCAGCACCGCGCGGGACAGCGAGCCCGCGTTGGCCCCCACCCGCACGGGTATGCCCGCGGCGGCGGCGGCCCGCGCCACCTCCCGCACCTTTCTCTCTGCGCCGATATTGCCCGGGTTGATGCGCAGCCCGTGCACCCCCGCTTCCACCGCGGCCAGAGCCAGACGGTGGTCGAAGTGGATGTCGGCCACCACCGGCAGGGGCGAGTCCGCCACCACAGCCGGAAGGGCCTCCGCCGCCTCCCGGTCGGGAACGGCCACCCTGACGATGTCACAGCCGGCACGACGGAACCGTCCCACCTGATCAAGCACCGCGGAGACGTCCGCGGTGGGCACGTTGGTCATGGTCTGCACGCTGATGGGCGCCCCTCCCCCCACGGCCACCCCACCCACCATCACCCGTCTGGTCTTCCTTCTCTGGATACGCATCCTCCGTACCTCCGGCATCCTCAGGGCAGGTTGATGGGGTTGGTGATGTCCAGGCGCAGGGTCAGCAGGAAGAGCACGCCGAAGAAGGCCAGGACGGCCACGGCGATGGGATAGAGCTTGCGCAGGTCCACCGGCCTCCCCCGCAACTTCTCCACCAGGAGCACCAGGAGGTAACCCCCGTCCAGGGGGGGGAGGGGCAGCAGGTTGACGTAGGCCAGGAAGAGCAAGATGAAGGCCAGGAAGTTGAGGAAGAAGAAGGCCCCCTCCTGGGCGAACTCCCCGGCGATGCGCGAGGCGCCTACCACCGTCACCGGCCGGTCCACCGTGGGGCTGGATATCCCCAGCAGCTGCTTCCAGACGGCGGGGGTGAACAGGCGGTAGAAGCTGTAGGCCACCCCGTAGGAGGCCCGCCCGAACCACTCCCCGGTCTCGCCCAGCGCTCCGGCGAAGCCGTATTTCTCCTCCCCCACCCTCTCGGCGCGCGGGGACACTCCCAGATATCCCGCCCCGTCGTCCCGGCGGGCCAGGCGCGCTTGCAGGGTGAGCAGCTCCCCCTCCCGCTCCACCTTCAGAGCGACCTCCTCCCCGGGATGCTCCAAGATGAACTCCCGGATCTGTTCCCAGCCGGAGACCTGCTCCCCGCCTATCTCCAGGATGCGGTCCCCCACCCGCAGCCCGGCCAGGGCGGCCGGAGAATCTCCGCCACCGTCGGGAAGGGTTAGGGCCACCTCGGCCACGGTGGTCCCCGCCTCGTAAACGGGGATGCCCAGGACCCATATGGCCGTGAAGATGATCAGCAAGGCCAGCAGCAGGTGCACGAGAGACCCGGAGAAGATGACCACGGCCCGCTTCCAGATGGGGCTTCCCCGGTAGGAGCGGGAATAATCCTCCTCGCTCACCTCCTCGTCCGGGTTCATCCCCAGGATCTTCACGTAGCCGCCCACCAGCAGCCATTTAATCCCGTATTCGGTCTCTCCCCGGCGGATGCTCCAGATGCGGGGCCCGAACCCGACGAAGAACTCGGTGACCTTGATGCCCACGAGCTTGGCCGCCGTGAAATGGCCCAGCTCGTGGGTGATGACCAGCAGGATGACCACACCCAGTACCGCCAGGACGTCGATGGCATATTTCAAGGCCGCCGTTCACCTCCATGCGCAAGCGGGAGCGCCAAAGGCGCTGGGGGATATGGAGCGGGTCCGGCACTCCCGAAATTATGCGGGAACGCGCGGCAACGCCTTCGAGAAATCCCATGCCTTGCCGCCGCGCGGCCTTTCCGCATCCCTCCAGCCACGCGGATCACCCCCCGCCCACCAGCTCGCGCGCCCTGGCCCTGGCCTCTTCCTCCGCTTCCCTGACGTCCTCCAACCGCTCCAGGGGCGCCGGCCGGTGGCGGGCCAGGGTCCCCTCCACCACCTCGGCTATGGCGGTGAAGCCGATGCGGCCCTGCAGGAAGGCTGCCACCGCCACCTCGTTGGCCGCGTTGAGGACGGCGGGGGCGCTCCCCCCGGTCCTCCCGGCCTCGAAGGCCAGGTCCAGGCAGGGAAAGGCCTCGCGGTCCAGCTCTCCGAAAGACAGCTCTCCCAGGGCGGTTATACGGGCGGGCCGCCAGTCCGGTTCCCACCTCTCCGGGTAACTCAGGGAGAAGGAGATGGGGAGGCGCATATCCGGCAAGCTGAGCTGGGCCATGACCGCCCCGTCCCGGAAGCGCACCATGGAATGGACCACCGACTGGGGATGGGCCACCACCTCGATGCGCTCGTAGGGTAGGCCGAAGAGGAAGTGGGCTTCGATGACCTCCAGGCCTTTGTTCATCAGGGTGGCGGAGTCCACGGTTATCTTGCGCCCCATGCTCCAGGTGGGATGGGCCAAGGCCTCCTCCACCCCCACCTCCCGCAGCTCCTCCGCCTTCCTCCCGTAGAAAGGTCCCCCGGACGCGGTGAGGATGATGCTCTCGACCTCGCGGGGGTCCTCCCCCCTCAGGCACTGGAACACCGCGCTGTGCTCGGAATCCACCGGGAGGAGCTCCCCCCCGCGCTGCAGTTCCCGCACCACCAGCGGCCCCCCTGCCACCAGGCTCTCCTTGTTGGCCAGCGCCAGCCGCTTGCCCGCGCGCAGGGCGGCCAGGGTGGCCTCCAGCCCCACCGAACCGACCACCGCGTTGAGCACCAGATCCGCCTCCGGCAGGGAAGCCAGCCCGGACAGACACTCCCCGCCCGCGATTATCTCCGCCCCTGTTTCGCCCAGCACCCTTTCCCTTTCCTCCGGGGATGCCGCCCCGGTCACCCCCAGCCAGCGGGGACGGTGCCGCAGGGCCTGTTCCCGCAGGAGTGCCAGGTTGGAATGGGCGCAGAGGGCCACGACCTCCAGCCGGTCGGGGTGCCTTTCCACCACCTCCAGGGCCTGCCTCCCGATGGAGCCAGTGGAGCCCAGGATGGCCACCCGCCGCCTGCCCCCGCCTCCTCTTTCCTTCATGACCTGATTATAAGCCTCAGGAAATAATAGGAGGCCACAGCGGTGAAGAGCATGCTATCGAAGCGGTCCAGGACGCCCCCGTGTCCGGGGATGAGGTCGCTCATGTCCTTGACCTGCAGCTCGCGCTTGATGAGGGACTCCGAGAGGTCCCCCAGGGGAGCTGCCACCACCACGATGGCGGCGAGGATGAAGGCGGTGGGGTAATCCAGCCAGGGGCGGGAAACGGCCACCTTCAGTAGATATGCTGCGACGAAGGCCGCCGCGGTGCCGGCCGCCAGCCCTTCCCAGCTCTTGTTGGGGCTGACGTGGGGTGACATCTTGTGCCGGCCGAAGGCGGAGCCGGCGAAATAGGCCACCGCGTCATAGACCCATACCATCACGATGACGGTGAAGGGGGCGGTCCAGGAGATCTCGCCGTCCAGCCGCAACATCAGAACGAAATGGGAAAGTGTCATGGAGACCAGGACCACGCCCAATAAGGTCAGCGCCGCTCCCTCGGCGGCGAGCCCGCCCTCCGGCCTGACGATGAAATAGAGGAAGGTGAGGGCGAGGAAACCCAGCAGTACCGCCAGGAGTGGGCTGAGGTCCTGGGGGGTCTTTTTCAGGAAGAAGCTGATGACCGGCAAGGCCGCTCCCACCGGCAGGGCCAGGAAGGCGGCGGCAGGGCGACCGTGTTCCCGCAGCACCGAGTAATACTCCCACAGGCCCGCGATGATGATGACGGTCATGCCCACCAGGAAGGGGAGGTCCCCCCACCACATCAGCAGGACCACAGCCAGCACCAGGAAAACCGCGCTGACCACGCGCTTGAGCAGATCGGAGAACCTGGAGCGGAGGCCCGGCAATCAGACCTCCAGGAGCTCCTGCTCCTTGACCTTGAGCATCTCGTCGATCTCCCGGATGAAACGGTCGGTGAGCTTCTGCATCTCCTCCTGCCCGCGGCGCAGGTCGTCCTTGGTTATCTCGCTCTCTCTCTCGAATTCGCGCAGTTCCTCGATGCCCTCCCTGCGCACGTTGCGCACGGCCACCCTCCCCTCCTCCGCACGCGCGCGCACCAGCTTGATCATCTCCCGGCGCCTCTCCTCATTGAGTCGGGGGATGGGCAGGCGGATGACATTGCCGTCGCTCACCGGGTTGAGCCCCAGGTCGGACTGGAGGATGGCCCGCTCGATGTCCTTGATGATGCTCTTGTCGTAGGGGGAGACCAGCAGCAGGTTGGGCTCGGGGGCGCTGATGGAGGAGATCTGGTTCAGGGGGGTGGGCTGGCCGTAATAATCGACCATCACCCGGTTTAGCAGGGAGGTGCTGGCCTTCCCGGTCCGCACCACCGCGAACTCCTCGCGGGTGGCCTCCACCGCCTTGCGCATCTTCCGTTCGGCTTCCTGCAGGACTTCCTCGACCATGTGGGCGACCTCCCTCGGACGACGTCAGGCGCGTTCCGGCATTCTCCGCATCAGGAAACCACCGTGCCGATCCTCTCCCCGCAGAGCACCCGCTTGATGTTGCCGGGCACGGTGAGGTTGAAGACGATGATGGGCAACTGGTTGTCCATGCACAGGGATACCGCCGTGCTGTCCATGACCTTGAGCCCGCGGCTGATGACCTCGATGTACTCCAGGGAGGAATACATGACCGCATCGGGGTTCTCCAGGGGATCGCTGTCAAAGACGCCGTCAACCCGCGTTGCCTTGATGATGGCCTCGGCGTGGATCTCCAGGGCCCGGAGGGCGGCGGTGGTGTCGGTGGTGAAGTAAGGGTTGCCGGTGCCGGCAGCGAAGATCACGATGCGCCCTTTCTCCAGGTGGCGGATGGCCCTCCTGCGGATGTAGGGCTCCGCCACCGCCTGCATCTCTATGGCCGTCTGCACCCGGGTGTGCACGCCCCTCTTCTCCAGGGCATCCTGCAGGGCCAGGGCATTGAGCACCGTGGCCAGCATCCCCATGTAATCGGCGGTGGCGCGGTCCATGCCCCGGGCGCTGGCCGCCATCCCCCGGAAGATGTTGCCGCCCCCGACCACGATGGCCGTCTGCACCCCCAGGTCATGGACCTCCTTCAGCTGGTCGGCGATGGAGTTGACCGTCTCCGGATCGATGCCATAGTCGCGTTCGCCCATGAAGGCCTCTCCGCTCAGCTTGAGCAGGATGCGTCCGTATTTCGGCCTGTCCATTCCCAGTGACCCCTCGAAGCGATCCAACCCGTCCGCGTTCAATTTTAACTCTTGGGGGCGACATGATAAACCGTCTTCTCCGGCCGGGGGCGCAAGACCCCTCCGGGATGGGGTCGCCATCCTTGCGTCGGCTCAGGAGATGTCCTCACCCAGCTGGTAGCGGACGAAGCGCCGCACCACGATGTTCTCACCGGTGGCGGCCGCGGTCTCGCTCACCAGCTGCTCCACCGTCTTGTCGGGGTCCTTGACGAAGGGCTGCTTGAGCAGGCAGTACTGCTCGTAGTACTTCTTCAGACGCCCCTCCACGATCTTGTCGAGGAATTTCTCCTGCTTACCCTCGTTGAGAGCCTGGGCGCGGTAGATCTGCCTCTCCTGCTCCAGGACCTCCTCGGGGATGTCCTCGGGCGACACGTAAAGGGGCATGGCTGCCGCGATATGCATGGCGATGTCGTGCACCAGCGAGCGGAACTGCTCGTTGCGGGCGACGAAGTCGGTCTCGCAGTTGACCTCCACCAGTACTCCCACGCGGTTGTTCAGGTGGATGTAGGCGTCGATGATGCCCTCTCCGGTGCTGCGGCCGGAGCGCTTCTTGGCATCCGCCAGACCCTTCTCCCTCAGGATGACCAGAGCCCGGTCGTAGTCCCCCTCCGCCTCCTGCAGGGCCTTTTTGCAATCCATGACGCCGGCCCCGGTAGCGTCCCTGAGCTTCTTCACCTGGCTCGCGTCTATGCTCATCTCTCCTCCGATCCTCGATTCCGGACCCGACCTTCTCAGTCCTGTTCCTCCAGGCCCTCTTCGCCTGAATACCTCTCTTCAACGTCCCGGACCTCCCCGCCTCCGGTTTCCACGCCCTCTTCATCGCTGGATTCCGGTGCGGAGAATGCCTCCTCCAGCTCCCGTGCTTCCCGTGCGGACACCGCCGCGGGCTTCTCCTCCGCCGCGGTTCCCGCCCCCTCCGATTCGCCCGCGGCCCGCATGGCGTCACGGGCCTCCAGTCCTTCCAGCACCGCGTTGGCGATGATGCTGCTGATGAGGTTGCCGGCGCGGATGGCGTCGTCGTTGCCCGGGATGACGTACTGCACCTCGTCGGGGTCGCAGTTGGTGTCCACGATGGCCACTATGGGGATGCCCATGCGGTTGGCCTCGCGCACCGCGATGTGTTCCTTGCGAGGATCTATGATATAGACGACGGCGGGCAGCTTGTGCATGTTGCGCAGCCCGTCCAGGGTTCGGTGGAGCTTGGTCAGCTCATGGCGCAGGCGGGTCGCCTCCTTCTTGGAAACCTCCTCGAAGAGGCCCTCGCTCCTCATCCTCTCCAGCTCGATCATGCGCTCGATGCGCCGCCTGATGGTGCTCCAGTTGGTGAGGGTGCCCCCCAACCAGCGGGTGTTCACGTAAGGCATCCCGCAGCGCTTGGCATGTTCCTCGATGGATTCCTGGGCCTGCTTCTTGGTGCCGACGAAGAGGACGTCCCCCCCGTGCGCCACCTCTTCGCGGATGAAGTCATAGGCCTTCTCGATGAGGGTGAGGGTCTTCTGGAGGTCGATGATGTAGATGCCGTTGCGCTCGGTGAAGATGTACCTCTTCATCTTGGGGTTCCAGCGGCGGGTCTGGTGGCCGAAGTGGACGCCGGCTTCCAGAAGGGATTTCATGGACACGACGGACATGCATGACCTCCTTGGTTCTTTCCTCCGCCGGCCTCCACCCCGCATCCGACCTCACGGCACCGGGAGACGGGTCCGCCGGCGTGCGTATTTTCCGACAGTCCGCCAATCTACCATAAAAACCCCCGCCGGGCAACGGCCCCGCCTTCTCACTGCGCGGTTCTCGACCCGAGGCGAGGATGGCGGGAGGCGGTAGGGCATCAGAGGTCGAGGGGCGGGCTTCCTTCTCTCTTCTCACCAGCACGAACCGCATCAGCATTGCGCCTGTTTCGGCGCAGCCCTGATCTCGGGGCACCGCCCTAGGAGAGCCATTCGGCGCCCATCTGGCCCTGGGCCCCGCCCAGACGCGCCTTAAGGCGGAGAATGGCCTTGGTGTGCATCTGGCACACGCGCGACTCGGTGACCCCCAGGACCTCCCCGATCTCCTTCAGGGTCAGCCCCTCGTAGTAGTAGAGAGTGATGACGATCTTCTCCCTCTCGGGCAGGCGGCTGATGGATTCGGCCAGGATGCGCTTGCGTTCCTCCAGTTCGTAGGAACGCGAGGGGTCGTTGGCCTTCACGTCCTCCAAGGTCTCCACCAGAGAGAGGCGGTCGCCCTTCTCCCCTCCCACGCTCCAGAGGTCATCCAGGGCCACCAGGGAGATGAAGCTCATCTGGTTTAGCAGGTTGTAATACTCCTCCATGCTCAGGCCCAGCTCCGCCGCCACCTCCTCGTCGGTGGGCATGCGCTTGAGCTCGCTCTCCAGGGTCACGTAGGCCTTCTCCAACTCCCGGGCCTTGAAGCGGATGGAGCGAGGGACCCAGTCGATGGCCCGGAGCTCGTCGATGATGGAGCCCTTGATGCGGTTGATGGCGTAGGTCTCGAACTTGATGCCGCGCTGCGGCTCGTATTTCTCGATGGCGTCGATGAGGCCGAAGATGCCGTAGCTGACAAGGTCGGAATATTCGATGTTGGCGGGAAGTCCCGAGGAAACGCGGCCCGCAACATATTTAACCAGGGGCGCGTAATGGAGTATCAGCTTCTCCCTGGCCTCCTGCGAGCCCTCCTCCTTGAACCTCCTCCAGATCTCATTCAGTTCTTCGCTCTGCTCCACATGCGTCCTCGCCGGTCCGTCCTCCGCCCCCCCGGGAAACCAGGTAGCAAGGGCACCGCTCCCCCCGCTCGCGCTTACCTTCCGTTCATCGGGCTCTCGGGTGAGTCTTGAGGTAGACTTGCTTGAGCTGTGCTTTGCTCAGATGAGTATATATCTGGGTGGTGCTCAAATCAACATGACCCAGCAGTTCCTGCACCGAGCGCAGGTCGGCTCCTCCCTCCAGCAGGTGGGTGGCGAAGGTATGGCGCAGGGTATGCGGGGTAACGTGCCTGCCGGGGCCGATGGCCTGAAAGAAGCGCTCCACGGCGCGGCGAACGCCCCGGTCGCTGATGCGCCTGCCCCTCACGTTGATGAAGACGGCCCTCTCCGCATCACTTTCCGCGGCGCGTCCACTGCCTCCGCCTACCATCCGCAGGCCCTCCTCCGCGGCACGCAGGAGGCGGGGCCTCTCCTTATCCAAGTAGGAGCATAAGAGTTCAAGCGCCACCCGGCTGAGGGGGACAATGCGCTCCTTGCGGCCCTTGCCGGTCACCCTGATCTCACCCTTCTCGAAGTCGATGTCATCCAGGTCCAGGGACACCAGCTCCCCCACGCGGATCCCGCTGCCGTAGAGGACCTCCACCATGGCCAGGTCGCGCAGGGATGTCCGATAGACTTCCATGGAGGCCCGCCTTTCCTGGACCTCTTCCATCTCGGAGAAGGTGAGCACGCGGGGGAGCCGCCTCTGCCTCCGGGGGGAGGAGAGGACCGCCGAGGGGTCGTCGGTGATGACCCCGCGCTCCACAAGAAAGGCAAAGAGGCCCCGCAGCGAGGAGGCCTTACGGGATATGGAGGAGCGCGCGTAGCCGCGGGTGGACAGGTTGGCGAGGAACGAACGGAGCAGCCGGTGGTCCACACCGGCCAGATCCTCCCTGCCGGTGCGGCGGAGGAACTCCGCGAATTGCTGGAGGTCGCGCCGGTAGGACTTCACTGTGTGAGGCGAGAGGTTCCTCTCCGCCTGCAGGGCGAGCAGGTAATCATCGATGTATTCAATCAATATCAGACGTCTCCCGTTGCCAGCCGGCGGGAATGGGGGATCCGCTTCTCCGGGGAGACCGGAGCTTGACCAAGCTGACCCCACCCTTTTCCCGCGATACCTCCGACCCTCGTTTTCCCGTTGAGAACATATATTATTGTATATTATTTGATATTAATGTCAATGATATTATTTTATTGATAATTATTGTGCAATCTCACGAACCTGCCGCCCGCCTCCTCGCCGACCAGACCCTTGACCATCAACCCGGAAAGCGCCAAGTAGAAACCCTGTCCGGGAAAGCGGGAGTGGAGCTGGTCCGCCGAGACCGGCTCGCTTCCGAGCATCTCCAACAGCAGGCTTTCTTCCGCTGAGAGCGGGGGGATGTCCCCGGGGATCTCTCTCGGTTCCCCCGATCTCTCTTCCGCTGGACGGACCTCCCAGCCCAGCTCCTCAAGCACGTCATCCAAGCAGGTGATCAGCTTCGCCCCCTGCTGGATGAGGCGGTGAGGGGCGGCGGTAAGGGGGTTGGCGAGGCTGCCGGGCACGGCGAAGACCTCCCTTCCTTCCTCCATGGCGTACTCCGCGGTGATCAGGGCCCCGCTCCTCTCGCTCCCTTCCACCACCACCACGCCGGAGCACATCCCCGCGATGATGCGGTTGCGCTCGGGGAAGTGCCAGGCGGCCGGGGGAACTGCCGGGGCGTACTCGGAGATGAGGCCCCCCACCCCGCGTATGCGGTTGAACAGCTCCCGGTGCTCTGCGGGATAGACATGTTCGAGGCCATGCCCCAGCACCGCCCAGTTGCTCCCTCCCACCCGCAGGGCGCCGAGGTGGGCGGCGGCATCGACCCCGTATGCCCCTCCCGAGACCACGCCGATGCCTGCCCCGGCCAACTCCGCACCCAGCCGTTCCGCGAAATGCCTACCTTGGGCGCTGGCGCGCCGCGAGCCCACCACGGCCAGCAACCGACCGCCCGGCCTGGCCTCGCCCCACTGATAAAGGGCCTGGGGCGGGTCGTAGATGCATCCCAGCTCAGGCGGATATCCCTCTTCCCCCTCAAGGACCAGGTGGATGCCCCTGGCTCGGAGCTTTTCCAGCTCCTCCTGGGGGTCCAGGGAGCGCCGGGCCCTCTCCCATCCCTGCCTCCGCTCGCCGCCTCGCCCCCCGCCCAGGAGGGCGGGCGGGGTCTCCTCGAGGCGCTCCCATGCCGCCGCAGCGGAACCGTGATAGGAACACAGGCGCCGCAAGGTCCTCGGATCCATCCCGGGAAGCAGGGACAGCGCCAGGCAGGCTTGCCTCTCCCTGGTGCGGCCTCCTTCTTCACCTCTCACAGCCATCTTCTACCTCCCCTGGCAGCAACGTCTCCTCGCTCGCTCCCACCACCGCCGTGCCCCGGTCATCAATATCTCAGAGCGGTGGCCCGTTCGTGGAAGCGGTACTGCACCGCTTCGGCCAGGTCCTCCACGGTGACCCTCTCCCTCCCGGCGAGATCAGCGATGGTCCTGGCCACCCGCAGGCACCGGTGATAGCCCCGGGCAGTCAGCCCCAGTCGATTAACCGCCTGCAGAAGGAAGCACTCCCCTTCCTCGCTCAGCCGACAGAAGCGCATCAGCTGGGACGGGGTCAAGGTCGCGTTGCAGGAGCCCGCCTCACCTATGCGTGCGCGCTGCCTGCGGCGGGCTTCTTCCACCCTCTCGCGCACCCTCTCCGACGTCTCTCCCCCCGCACAGCTGCGCAGCTCCGCCGGGGTTAGGCGGGGCACCTCGACGTGCATGTCCACCCGGTCCATCAGGGGTCCGGACAGCTTGCCCAGGTAACGGCGCAGCGCTCCCGCCGAGCAGGTACAGGGGCGGACGGTGTCGCCCCAGAACCCGCAGGGACAGGGGTTCATCGAGGCCACCAGCATGAAACGGGCGGGGAAGACCGCCTTGCCGGAGGAGCGGCTTATGGTGACCTTCCCCTCCTCCAGCGGCTGCCTCAATGCCTCCAGGGAATCCCGCCGGAACTCGGGCAACTCGTCCAGGAAGAGGACACCCCCGTGGGCCAGCGATATCTCCCCGGGCCGCAGCCGGGGGGAACCTCCTCCGGCCATGCCCGCGTAAGAGATGCTGTGGTGCGGCGCGCGGAAGGGCCTGCGGGTGATCAGCTCCCCCGCTCCCTCCAACATCCCGGCTACGCTGTATATCTTGGTGACCAGCAAGGCCTCCTCCCCGTCGAGGGGAGGCAGGATGGAGGGGAGGCAGCGCGCCAGCATGGTCTTGCCCGAACCCGGCGGGCCGGTCATCAGCAGGTTATGGCCACCTGCCGCGGCCACCTCCAGGGCCCGCTTGGCGCAGGCCTGCCCCCGCACCTCCGACAGGCACGCCCCTTCCGGCAAGGTCAAATGCGCTGCGGGGGAAGCGCGGGGCGGCAGGGGTTCCCTCTCTCCCCGGATGACTCCCACCGCCTCCGGCAGGTCTCTAACCCCGACGACCTCCACCCCCTCCACCAGGGAGGCCTCGGCGGCATTGCCGGCGGGGACCACCACGGCCCGCTTCCCCAGCATCCTCGCGCACTCCGCCATGACCATGGCTCCGGCGACCTCGCGCACCCTACCGTCCAGGGCCAGCTCCCCCGCCACCATCAGATCTCCCAGCCGCGAGGGCGGCAGGGCCCCTGCCGCCGCCAACACCCCCAGGGCGATGGGCAGATCGTAGTGGGAACCCTCCTTGCGGCGGTGTGCGGGGGCCAGGTTGATGATGACCACCTGGGAGGGGAAATCGAACTCCGCGTTGCGGATGGCCGCCTTGACCCGCTGCGAGGCCTCTTTGACCGCGGCATCGGGCAGGCCCACCACCAGGACATTGGGCAGACCCCCGCTGATGTGCACCTCCACCTCCACGGGCTGTGCCTCGATGCCGGCAATGGCGCAGCTGCTCAGCCTAGCTATCATCCCCATCTCCTTTATCTTATTTTATATTACTTAGTCATGTTATATAATATTTATTACTTTTTCAAGGAGGGGAGGCAGGCTGCGCCGGCGTCTTGACCCTCCTCCCGACTCTCTTCCGGAAAAGATGGCCGCGGGCCAGCGTTCTCTCCTCAAGATCAGTCAGACGGATCATCCGTTCACATTCGTGCGGCCACCATTTCCCGTCCTGGGCGGGCAGGAAGCATTGGGGTAAGCCATTGGTCCATCACGGGGGTGCCGAGAGCCAGAGGTTCAGCTTAGGCCGGCAAAGCGAAGCCCGTTCTGACCTTCAGGCGCCGAGGGTGTTTCTGGAGCGGGAAGCGCCGCGACCCGCTGACCGGCGCCCGGATAGGTATCCGGCCAGCTGGGAGAGGAGGAAATCCAATCCGAGCAGGGCCGGTATGGCCCAGTAATAGCGGAGGATGAGCTCGGAGGCGCCGGAGAGCTTCTTCTCCAGATAGATTATGGCCGGAGGGAGGACCGCCGCCAGTATGGCCAGGTCGGAGAACAGGGCCACCAGGCCGCCTTTCCGCCCGTTTAGGCCGGCCCGCCGGATGCCGGGATAGAGCAGGGCTGCGAGGGATGCCGCGGCCAGCACGCCTAGGCTGGCGAAGAAGGCGGGGGGGTTGGTGTAATCGAGCCACATCGCCAAAAGGGCCACGATGGAGAAGAGCCCGAAGGCCAGGAGGAGTCCCAGGGCCTTCTGCAGCAGGGTGCCCGCCAGCAGCGAGGCGAAAGTTGGGGCCTTCCCCTTCTCCCGGGCGGGCCGGGGCAACCCCGGCTCGACTGCAGCGGTGGTTTCTGCGAGCGAAGGGCGTCCGCCTCCTGCGAGCGTTGCTTCCGCATCGCGGGGGCGGTCCTCTTGGCCCCCTCCCAGGAGCAGCTCCTCGCAGTTGAAGCAAACGATATCGCTGTCCAGGTTGCGGACCCCGCAGCGGGGGCACCTCTGCATCAGTCCACCTCCAGGAATGCGTCTTCCACGTGTTCTACTTTAAGACCCCCCTCATCGACGATCACGGCGATGACGTCGAAGCGGCACTCCCCGCAAGGGACGCCGCGCCTCTCCATCTCCTGGAGCCAGCGGCGCGCTGCCCTCACCAGCCGACGCTGCTTGCCCGGGCCTACCGACTCCAGCGGGGTCACCAGGCATCCCGCCGACCTCGCCCTCACCTCGCAGAAGGCGGTCAGCCCGCCCCGCCGCGCGATGATATCTATCTCTCCCTCGCGGCAGCGGTAATTGCGTTGGACCAGGGACCACCCGCGCCGGCGCAGCCAGGCGCAAGCGGCCTCCTCGGCCTTTCTTCCCAGATCCCTGCGCCCCCCGTCCATCAGATCTCCAAACTCGCTTGTCCGACCGGAACGTAGGAAAGGCGGTGCAGGGGGCTGGGGCCCCGCTGCCGCAGGGCCTTCAGGTGTTCCGCGGTGGCGTAGCCTTTGTGGCGGGAGAAGCCGTAGCCGGGGAAGAGGAGGTCGAGGTGGCGCATGAGGCGGTCCCGCACCACCTTGGCCACGACCGAGGCGGCGCTGATGCAGGGCACCAGCCGGTCCCCTTTGGCCAGCCCGCGCTGGGGGATGCCCAGACCCGGTATCTCCAACCAGTCCACCATGACCATCTCCGGAAGCGGGTCCAGCCCTAGCACCGCTTCCCGCAGAGCTCTCCGGTTGGCCTCCTGGATGCCCAGCTCGTCCACCTCGGACGGGGAAAGACAGGACCAGCTCCAAGCCACAGCGATACGCGCGATCTCCGTATAGAGCGACTCGCGCCTGGCAGGGGTGAGCGCTTTGGAGTCGCGCAGTCCCGGGATGGTCCGTCCGCGGGGCAGGATGACCGCCGCCGCCACCAGAGGTCCGGCCAGAGCACCCCTTCCTGCCTCGTCCGCCCCGGCCAGCAGGCCGCATCCATCCTCCGGCAACGGGCTGGAAGCGTCTGACTCCCTGCCCCCCATGAAGGCGGGGAAGAGGGCCGTCCCCTGCCAGGATGGGTGGCCCTCACTCATCTCAAGGACCTCCACCGGCTCTTCGGCCACCAGACGAGCACCGCTCTCCCCAGGATGGCCTCAAAGGGGACGCAGCCCCAGGACCGGGAGTCGTTGGAGTTGGGGCGGTTGTCCCCCATCACGAAGACCTCTCCCTCCCCCACCTGCCAGGTGCCCTGGGGGCCTCCCTTTATAACCTCGTAGTCCTCCTCCAGCCTCTCGCCATTGATGTATGTGTAACCATCGGCGCGCACCTCCACTGTCTCCCCCGGCAGCCCGATGACGCGCTTGATGAAGGGGGTGCTCTCGCGGTGGGTCACGTTGACCACCTCCGCCACCAGGTCCAGGGAACGAGACAGGGGGTTGCTCCCCTGGGTGTGATTGGCGGGTTCCGCGGGGTTAAAGCGGAAGACGATGATCTCTCCGCGGTGGGGCTTTCGGAAATGATAGGTCAGGCGATCCACCAGGATGCGGTCGCCCACCTTGAGGGTGGGCTCCATGGATATGGAAGGTATCTCAAAGGCCTTGACCAGGAAGGACTGGGCCAACACCGAGATGATCAGGGCGATGACCCCCAGGACCAGGAATTCAACGAGGGCGTTGAGGAGCCGGTTCTCCCACCAGCGCGGTGCCCTCGCAGCACTACTCCGCGTAGTCGACTCTTCCGCGTGCTCCCCCGCGGAACCGGCCCTCCCCTCCTCGTCCATGGGAAGACCGCCTCAGCGGTAGCGCTTCTCCTTCACCCTCGCCGCCTTGCCCACCTTGCCGCGGAGGTAGTAGAGCTTGGCGCGGCGCACGTCCCCCCGGCTCACCACCTCTATCTTGGCAATCATCGGCGAGTGCAGGGGAAAAGTCCTCTCCACCCCCACCCCGAAGGAAGTCTTGCGCGCGGTGAAGGTCTCCCTCAGGCCGCCGCCCTGCCGGCGGATCACCAGGCCCTGGAAGACCTGGATCCTCTCCCGGTTGGCTTCCTTAACCTTAAGGTGGACCTTGACGGTATCTCCCGGACGGAAATCCGGCAGGTCCTCCCGCAGCTGCTCCGCTTCCACCAGGTCCCGCTGCTTCATCTTCCATCACCTCTTTCAGATCAACCCATATATAATCCACCATCACCATGCGTATTTCAAGGGGAGAAGGCGGTTAGGGCATACCGCAAAGTCCCGGCCACGGCTGCCCGGGATCCGGTCGCGCGTCACCGGGGACCGCTCGAAGCGGGCCCTTGTCTGCGTCGGGAACCTCCGCCTAGGGGATGGGACAATGCGGCATCTTTAGAGACCGCGAAGGGGGGCTTGTTTAACTTTCTTCCTGCAGCAGTTCAGGTCGGAAGCGCCGGGTGGTCCGCTCTGCCTCCTTCCTCCGCCACTCCTCTATCTCGGCGTGGTTGCCAGACAGCAGCACCTCCGGCACCTTCAGTCCCCGGTAGTTGGCAGGGCGGGTGTACTGGGGGTATTCCAGCAGCCCCCCCCGAAAGGACTCGCTCTCGAGGGAGAGGCGGTTGCCCACCACCCCGGGGACCAGGCGCACAATTCCTTCCACCAGCACCAGGGCGGCCGCCTCCCCCCCTGCTAACACGTAATCCCCTATGGACACGGCATCGGTGCAGAGGTGCTCCAGCACCCTCTCGTCCACGCCCTCGTACCTTCCGCAGATGATGGCGATGCGCTCCCAGTTTGCCAGCTCGTCCAGCAGGGACTGTTCCAGGCGCCTTCCTCGCGGGGTGGTCAGGATTATCCGGTTCTCCCGCTTCATCTTCTCCAGCTCGTCGAAGGAATAGCCCAGGACGTCCAGTACCGCTTGGAAAAGCGGCTCCGGCTTCATCACCATCCCCGGACCGCCCCCAAAGGGGGTGTCGTCCACCACCCGATGCCGGCCCTCGGCCCAGTCCCGGATGTCGTGCACCTCCAGGCGCACCAGGCCGCGTTCCCGCGCTCTACCCAGCAAGCTCTCCCCCAAGAAGGGCTGCACCATCCCCGGGAAGATGGTGAAGATGTCAATCCTCAAGGCCTGACCCCACCTTTCTCACCGCGGCGCCCCCCAGGTCCCGGGCTCGCCGTCTTCGAGCATCCCGGGAAGGGGTTCGATGAGCATCCTCCCCTCCTCCAGGTCCACTCCCTTGACCACATCCCGCAGCAGGGGCACCAGCACCTCCCGCTCCCCCTGCACCACCAGGACATCATTGGACCCGGTGACCAGTATCTCCACCACCCTGCCCAGGGACTTTCCGCCCGCGGTCAGCACCTCCAGTCCCATCAGTTGATGCTCCCAGTAGGTCCCGGGCGGAGGCGGGCCCACCTCCTCCTCAGTCACCCAGAGCTCCCGACCTTTAAGGGTCATGGCCTGGTCGCGGTCCTCGATGCCCTCGAACTTGACCAGGAGGCAGCCGTGCACGGGCCGCGTGCTCTCAACCGTGAGCCTCCTGAGATCCCCCTCCAGGATGAGCGTTCCCCCCTCGCGGAAACGAAGGGGGTTCTCGCTGGTGACGGCGACCTTCACCCACCCTTTGAGGCCGTGGGGCTGGATGACCTTGCCACTGATTATGTAACGCAACCGAGGCACCCCCGGGAGTCTTTCTGGCCGTCCCGGCAGGCGGTCCCCGGAACGGTCAGTCCTTGACGTCGACGATGGTGTTGGTGTAGCCCTTCTTGACCGCCGCCGCCTTGATGAGAGTGCGGATGGCGTTGATGATGCGGCCGTTCCTGCCGATGACCTTGCCGGTGTCCTGCGGCGCCACCTGCAGCTCCAGGATGAGCGACTTTTCGCCCTCCTTGACGCTGACCTCCACCTGGTCGGGATTGTCAACGAGATGTCGCGCGATGTACTCGAGCAGTTCCTTCATTTATCCCTCCCCTTGCTGCGCTTCCTCTTCCTCAGCCGCTCCAGCGCCCTCCTGGAAACGCTGCCAGATCCCCTTGACCTGGAGGAGCTTCTTGACCGGGTCGCTGGGCTGGGCTCCCTTTCTCAGCCATTCCAGGGCCTTCGCCTCGTCGATCTCGATGAGAGAAGGATTGGGGCGGGGGTCGTACTGCCCCAGGGTCTCGATGAACCTGCCGTCGCGTGGGCTGCGGGCATCCGCTACCACTATGCGGTAGAAGGGCCTCTTCCTGGTGCCCATCCGGCGCAACCTCATCCTCACTGCCAAGTGCTATTCCTCCTTTCGGCCGCAGTTCGGGGCGACCTGTCCCGGACATACCGGGATGTAATGATAATGGCCCGCCCTCTGAACTTCAACCTGGGGGCGCGCTCTTAGGCTTCCAGCCCGCAGGAACCCGCCTTCAGGGGAATTATACTTGCATCCTCCGTGCCGGTCGAACGAGCCTGCCTCTCTTACCCGGACTTCCTCCGTCCGAAGATACCCGGAAGGGTCTCAGAGCTGGAAGGGGAAGCTCTTCCCCAGCTGCCGGGGGGACATCCGTCCCAGCTGCTTGATCATCTTCTGCATCTGCTGGAACTGCTGCAGCAGGCGGTTCACGTCTTGGATGGTGGTTCCGCTGCCGGCGGCTATCCGGCGCTTGCGGCTGGCCCCCAGTATCTGGGGATTGCGCCTTTCCTCGGGGGTCATGGATAGGATGATGGCCTCTATCCGCTTCACCTGCCCCTCATCCACCTTGAGCCCCTTGAGCCGGGAGGATACGCCGGGGATCATTCCCAGGATCTGGTCCAGCGGACCCATCTTCTTCAGCTGCCTCATCTGCTCCAGGAAGTCCTCCAGGTCGAACTGCTGGCGCCTCAGCTTCTCCTCCAGCTTCCGTGCCTGTTCCTGGTCGTAACTTTCCTGGGCTTTATCGATGAGGGTTAGGAGGTCTCCCATGCCCAGGATGCGCGAGGCCATGCGGTCGGGATGGAAGGGCTCCAGGTCCTCCAACTTCTCCCCCACCCCGGCGAACTTGATGGGCTTCCCGGTGACCGACTTGATGGACAGAGCGGCACCCCCGCGCGAGTCCCCATCCAACTTGGTGAGGATGACCCCGTCGAATCCCACCGACTCGAGGAACGCCTCGGCCACATTGACGGCGTCCTGGCCGGTCATGGCGTCCACCACCAGCAGGGTCTCGTGGGGGTTAACCTTCTGTTTCACCCGCACCAGCTCGTCCATCATCTCGCCGTCGATGTGCAGGCGCCCCGCGGTGTCGATGATGACCGTGTCGTAGCCCTCCCTGGCAGCCCTCCTCACCGCATCCGCGGCGATGTCCTCGGGGGGAGCCCCGCCGTCGCGGTGCACCGGCACCCCCACCCTCTCTCCCAGCTTCTCCAGCTGATCGACGGCGGCGGGGCGGTACACGTCCGCCGCCACCAGAAGGGGGCTGCGCCCCCCCGACCTGAGGTGGCGGGCCAGCTTGGCCGCGGCGGTGGTCTTTCCTGAACCCTGCAGGCCCACCAGCATTATGACCGTAGGAGGATGACCGGCGAAGTTGATGGAGGCGTTGGTGGAGCCGAGCAAGGCGGTCAGTTCCTCGTCCACTATCTTTATGACCTGCTGGGCCGGGGTCAGGGAGCGGAGGACCTCCTGCCCCACCGCCCTCTGCTTGAGATTGTTGGTGAACTCCTTCACCACCCGGAAGTTCACATCCGCTTCCAGCAGGGCCAGGCGGATCTCCCGGGCCACCTCCTCCACGTGCTTCTCCGTCAGCTTGGCATGGCCGCGCAGGCGGCGGAACACGTCCTGCAGCCGATCCGTGAGACTGTCGAACATCGCGACCTCGCACAACCTTTCTTTCGTACGATCCCCACCGGTTAAGGTATCCGAAGGGGCGCCCCCTGTCAAAGAGGCGACCTTAAACGGGCCCCCTCCAATCGGGGCCGAGCACAAGCTCCCCATGGTCGTGGCAGCCCCAATCGGGACCGGGCACTGACCTCCTATGGATCAACCCGCGACACGACCCAGGATTTTTTCTGGCTGGCGGTCGGTTTACTGCGGCCCATGCCGCGAAAAAAATTGAAGGCGTATCCGCTCAGAGGCGGCCGGAGAAGAGGGCGCGGGCGAACACCCCAGGGTCGAAGGCATAGAGGTCGTTGAGCTTCTCCCCCACCCCGATGAGCTTGATGGGGACGCTTAGGGCGTGCTGGATGGCGATGACAATACCCCCTTTGGCCGTCCCGTCCAGCTTGGTCAGGGCCACCCCGGTCAACTCCACCGCCTCTTGGAAGATGCGGGCTTGCACCAGGCCGTTCTGCCCGGTGGTGGCGTCCAGGACCAGAAGGGTCTCGGTGACCGGCGCCTCCCTGCCGGCCACCCTCTTGATCTTCTTCAGTTCCTCCATGAGGTTGGCCTTGGTGTGCAGGCGGCCCGCGGTGTCCACGATGACCACGTCGATCCCCCGGGCCTTGGCCGACTGCACCGCGTCGAAGGCCACCGCCGCGGGGTCCGCCCCGGGGCGGTGCTTCACCGTGTGCACCCCCACCCTCTCTCCCCATATCTCCAGCTGCTCGATGCCCGCCGCCCGGAAGGTGTCCCCTGCCGCCAGAAGCACCTTGCCGCCCTGGCTCCGGATCATGTGGGCCAGCTTGGCGATGGTGGTGGTCTTGCCGGTGCCGTTGACCCCCACCACCAGCCACACGCTGGGCCCCTCCGGTGCGTAGCAGAGGGCGCGCCCCTCCATCTGCAGGGACGCCTCTATCTCCTCGGCGAAGGCCCGCATGGCAGCGTCGGCCTCTCGGATGCGGTCGCGGGCGATGCGGTCGCGCAGCCGGTCCACCAGGAGGCGGGTCATCTCCACCCCCACGTCCGCCCCGAGGAGGATCTCCTCGACCTCTTCCCAGAAATCTTCGTCGAAGCGACGCCTGGCGATTATCCTGGCCAGGGGACTCACCCAGCCGCGGCGGCTCCTGGCCAACCCCTCCCGCATCCCTTCCGCTTCCCGGTCGAGGTCGTGCGCTGCGAATGAAGCGGACTTTTCCACGGGAGCAACACCCTCCTCCGCCGCTACTTCGGTAACCGAGACGGGCAGCGATCTATCCGTGGAAGCAAGATCCTCCGTTTCAGCGGACGCAAAGCTCTCCTCCGGGGACGGTTCCCCGGCCCCGGCATCTACCTCCTCCCCGCCCGTCCGGTTCTCCTCCTCCCGCCGCTGCTCCCTGCCGGCGGCTCTTTCCTTCCTTCTCTCCTTCTTTGCTCGCTTGCCCATGCGGACTCCTTCTCGTGCCGTTCTCCGGGAGAACCCGGCTATGAGGACATCATCGAGGATATGATACATGACCGCGGTTCCGCTCTGGACCGAAAATCGGGGCTGAGTCATCCGCCTATGCGGATCCTTCAGGCGGAACCCTCAGGCGGGAACTGCATCCTCCTCTTGTTCCCTCTGGAAGCGGCGGGAGAGGACCCGGGATACGCCCTCCGCCTGCATGCTCACCCCATAGAGGACGTCGGATATCTCCATGGTGCGCTTCTGGTGAGTGATGATGATCAGTTGCGAGTCCTCCTTGAAGTCATCCAGCATGCGCAGGAAGCGGTGCAGGTTGACGTCGTCCAGCGCCGCCTCCACCTCGTCCAGGAAATAGAAGGGGCTGGGCCTGGTCTTGAAGATGGCGAAGAGGAAGGCCAGGGAGGCCAGGGCGGTCTCCCCCCCGGAGAGCAGCGACAGCTTCTTCAGGCGCTTACCGGATGGTTGGGCCTCGATCTCCACCCCGGTGTTCAGGAGGTCCTCCGGGTCGGTCAGGACCAGCTCGGCCCGCCCCTGGGGGAAGAGGCGGGCGAAGAGCTCCTGGAAGTGCAGGTTGACCTGGTCGAAGGTTTCCTTGAAGATGCTCATTATCTCGCGGTCCACCGCCCGCACCACCTTGGCAAGGGCCGCCTTGCTCTGGCGGAGGTCCTCCACCTGCTCGGTGAGGAAGCGGTGGCGCTCTTGGGCATTGCGGTATTCCTCCTCCGCCAGCAGGTTGACCTGTCCCATGGCCTCCTTGCGGGATCTCAACTCCTCCTCCAGCTGGCGCAGCTCCTCCAGCGGGCGGTCCGGCAGGTAATCCCGCAGGGCCTGCTCCACGGGGATGCGGAACTCGTCGACCAGCTTGCCCGCGAGCATATCCACGCGGGAGCGCAGCTGCACCACCACCAGGTCGCGGTTATGCACCAGCTCCCGGAGTTCCTCCACCCTGGCCTCGCAGACCTCCAGCTCGCGGCGGTCGGCAGCGTTCCCCTCCTCCAGAGCGGACAGCCCCTCTTCCCCCCGGGCGTGCTCCGCGGCGTAGCGCCGCCGCAGGGACTCTCCCCGTTCGCCCAACCTCTCCAGGGCCTCGATGAAGCGGCGCATGGCTTCCCGCTCGTCAGAGATGCGCTCCTTGAGGTCGCCGGCATCCTCGGGAAGCTCCTCAAGAGAGGCGAGGAGCTCTTCCCTTCGCTCCTCCAGGTGCCTGACCCTCTCGGCCGCCGCCGCATGCTCGCGGTGGGCGCGCCGCACCGCTTCCTCCCTCTCCTCCAGCCGGGACCTGGACAACCGCAGCCGCTTCTCCGCACCGTCCAGCTCCGGACGCAAACTCTCCATGGCAGCGACGTGGGTCTCCCTATCCCTGTCCGCCGCCTCCGCCTGAGCGGTGAGCTCCTCCAGGGCGGCCCTGCTCTCCTCGAGCTGCCTCTCGTTCTCCCGGAGGGCGTTCCCCGCGCTCTCCTCCCTCAGGAAGGCCTCCCGCCGCTCCAGCTCCAGGCGGTGCAGTTCCTCCTCCTGCCTTTTTCCGGCCTCATCCAGCTCGCGGAGCTCTGACTCCAGGCCGCGCAATGCCTCCTCGACCATCTTCAACTCCGCCGCGATGCGCATCCCGTCCTCACCGCGGTCCTCCAGGGCTTCCTGCAGCTGCTCGATCTCCCGGCGCTTAGCCAGTAGGTGGAAGGGCGAGGGGGACTGCCTGCCTCCTTTGAGCGTGCCCCGGGGGGCCACCATCTCCCCCTCCCTGGTGATGAAGGTTACCCGGTCGTAGATTTCCGCCAGCTCCATGGCCTCCTGCAGACCCTCGCAGAGGGCCACGTCCCCCAAGAGGTGCTCCAGCAGGGGAATGACCGTCTCATCCCCCTCCAGCGCCTGCAGCGCGGACAGAGCGCCCTTGACGTGTGCGGCGGGGAGGGCATCGCCGCCCGCCTTCCGGCGGAACCCGTCAAGACACAGGAACAAGGCGAATCCTCCGCCCTCCTCCCTTAGTAGAGCAGCGGCCCGCGCTGCATCCCCGGCGCCCTCGGCCACCAGGGAGAAAAGCCAGGGGCCCAGGAAGGACTCCAAGGCCCTCTCCCAAGCGGGGTCTATTTTTACATGATGTAAAAGCATTCCTTTGATTCCCGGGAAGCGCTCCTCTTCCTGCAATACCCGCGCCGCCGCCGCCGCGTAGTCCACCCGTCGGTCGAAGAGCTCCTGCAGGGCCTGCAGCCGCGCCGCCAACTGCAGCTCGTCGCCCTCGCAGGCCCTGCGGCGCTCGGAAATCTCCGCGGCCCGGCCGCGCAGCTCCTCCGCCTGTTCCCGCAGCTCTGCGCGGCGCGCTTCCGCCGCGGCCAGCTCGCGCCGGCAGCGTCGCATCCCCGCTTCCAGACGCCGGGACAGTTCCTGGGCTTGCCGCACTGATTCTGCCGCGCCCCGCAGACGCGCAGCCAGATCCTCACCCCGCTCCGACTCCCGCGCCGACGCCGTCCTGATCTCCTCCGCTTTCTTTCGAAGCAGCTCCGCTTCCCGGCGGCACCTCCGCATCTCCTCGGACAGGCGAGCACGCTCCCGTTCAGCCGCGGCCAGGTCGCCCGCCGCCCGGAAGCGCTCCCGTTCGGCATCCCTCAAAGCGCGGGAGCACTCCTCCTCCTGGCGGCGCGAGTCCTCCAAGCGTTCCTCCACCTCGCGCAGGCTCCCTTCCAGCTCAGTGCGCCGCCGGAACAGCGATGCCGCGACATCGCCCGCCGCTCCCGCCCCAGAGAGGTAGAATCCGAGCCGCTCCTCCAGCAGGCCCCTCTCCCCGCCGATGCGCTCCAGGCAGGAGGAGAGCCGGTACAAGGCCTCACGGCGCCGGCCGAGTTCCTCGCGCAGCCGGCGCGCCTCCTCCTCGTTCTCGGAGAGCCGCTTGCGCAGTTCGTGCAGCAGACCTTGCCTCTCCTCGAACTCCACGCGGATCCGTTCCTCCTCCCGCGCCCGGTTCTCCCACTGTTGCTGGAGGTCCGCAAGCTCGGCGACCACCATCCCGATCTGCACCCGCCGCAGCTCCTGCTGCACCTCGCGGTAACGGCTGGCCACCGCGGCCTGGCGTTCCAGGGGCTTGAGGGTCCGCCTGACCTCGGAGATGATGTCTCCCAGGCGCACCATGTCCTTCTCCACCGCTTCCAGCTTGCGCAGCGCCTTCTCCTTGCGGCGGCGGTGTTTGAGCAGCCCCGCGGCTTCCTCGATGAAGAACCTCCGTTCCTCGGGTCGGCTGGAGACCACCCGGTCTAAACGGTTCTGGCCGATGACCGCGGTGAGCTCCCGGCCCACCCCGAAGTCGGAGAGGAGCTCCTGGATGTCCAGGAGTCGCACCGGGGCCCGGTTGAGCAGGTACTCGCTCTCACCCGAGCGGTAGAGCTGACGGGTCACCACCACCTCGTCGCAGTCCAGGGGTATGGCGCGCCCGGAATTGTCGAAGACCAGAGAGACCTCGGCCATGCTAAGAGGCCCGCGGGAGGCGCTGCCGGAGAAGATGACGTCCTCCATGCGGGTGCCGCGCAGGTTGCGGGGGCTCTGTTCCCCCATGACCCAGAGGACCGCGTCGGCGATGTTGCTCTTCCCACTGCCGTTGGGGCCCACGATGACCGATATCCCCGGCTCGAACTGGAGCACGGTGCGGTCGGCGAAGGATTTGAAGCCCTTCATCTCCAGCGACTTAAGGTACATGCGAGATCACTCCGTCCTCTCGGTTATCCCATGCACGCCAAGCTCGTACTCCTTTCTTCACCGGGCCGCGCGAAAAATCCTGCAATGCCCACCGGCAGCTCCCGGACCGGGATTGATGATAGCGCACTCCTGCGACAAGCCCCGGGGTCAACGGGACATGGAGAAGAATTTTGGGCAGGAATGGGAGCATCCCCGTTTCCCCAGCCGGTCAGGGTATCCGCGCGGCGATGCCCGGACCTTTTTCCGCTTGGCCTTTCCCCAGGGCTGGGTTAATATAGGTTCTAAAGGCCGGCGTTAAGGTTCCATCACTGGAAAGACATCAGGCGACCTGCCGGGGATTCTTGCGTATCAAGATCGGGTATCCTGCGAGGGCTGGCATGGGAGGCGTCATTGTCCGGAGATAGGGTCATCGAGGTCCAGGGGCTGGTCAAGTTCTACGGCGACAGGAAGGTCCTCAAAGGCATCTCTTTCCATGTGAACCGGGGGGAGGTCTTCGGGCTTTTGGGCGAGAACGGGGCGGGAAAGACCACCACCCTGGAGATAATCGAAGGGCTGCGCGCCGCCAGCTCCGGCAACGTCACCGTGCTAGGCATGGACGTCAGCAAAGACCTCCCCCGCATCAAGGAGCGAATCGGGGTGCAGCTGCAGTCCTCCGCCTACTTCGAGCAGCTGACCCTGGAGGAGATACTGGATCTGTTCCGCAGCTTCTACGGCAAGGGGATGGAGCCGCGGGAGCTGCTCCGTCTGGTGGGGCTGCAGGACCGCAGCAACACCAGGGTAGGCCAGCTCTCCGGGGGCCTCAAGCAGCGCTTCTCCATCATCGCCGCCTTGGTCAACGACCCTGAGTTGGTCTTTTTGGATGAGCCCACCACCGGCCTGGACCCGGTGGCCCGCCGCAACCTGTGGGAACTGGTGCGTGGAATCCACGAACAGGGCAAGACGGTCATCCTCACCAGCCATTATCTGGAAGAGGTTGAAGCTTTATGCGAGAGGGTGGCCATCATCAAAGAGGGCGAGATCCTGACCATGGACACCGTGGCGAACCTCATCTTGCGCCAAGCGAACCCCATCCGCCTGGACTTCCTGCCGCGGGGCGGACTCGAGCCGGGCCTGCACTGGCGGCTCTCCGAGATGGGCGAACTCCGGGAGTCCGGCGAACGGGCGGGCGAGCTCACCCTGTTCCTGCGGGACTTAAAGACCCTGAAGGCGGCCCTGCGGGAGCTGGAGCTGGTGGAGTTGGAGCGCATGGCGGTGTCCACCGCCAACCTGGAGGACGTCTTCGTCAACCTCACCGGCAGCCGCATCACCGGTGAGGAGGAGCTACCGGCGGGGAGGGCGGCCCGATGAGGACCTTCAAGGTCTTCAAGGCCTCTTTGAAGATGATCTTCCGGGACAAGATAGCCCTTTTCTGGGCCATGGTCTTCCCCTTGATGTTCGTCGCCCTCTTCGGCATCTTCAGCCAGGGGATGTCCGGTAACAACCTGGGCAAGCTGGCCTGGATTGACCGGGCCGCGGACAATACCTCGGCAAGCCTCAAGCAGGCCGTGGAGGAATCCGGGGTGTTCGAGCTCACGGAGAAGGGCTGGAGCCTGGAGGAAGCCAAGGAGGCCATGCGCAACAACAAGGTGAACTTCGTGCTATTGGTGGAGAAGCCGGAGGGAGCCGCCGGTGACTCTGTCTTCCCCGAGATCACCCTCTTCACCGACGTTAAAAACCAGAGCGTCAACGCGGCGGCGGCCAGCTTCTTCGACGACCTCAAGCGGCAGTTCTTCACCGCGGCCTTGGTGGCTCAGATCGACTACGTGCTGGGGCTGGACATCGACCCCCAAGCCAAGCAGTTCTACGCTGACCTTAAGAAAGAGTTGGAGAGCTCAGGCGCGCCGGTCCGGCAGGAGCAAGGGGGGAAGAACCCGGTGAAGTACTACGACATGATCTTCGTCGGGCTGGTCTGCCTGGGGATCATGAACTACGCGGTGACCGGCTTCGCCATCCACCTGGCTTCGCTGCGCGAGCAGAAGATACTCAAGCGGCTGCTGACCACGCCGCTGCCCATGCACCGCTTCATGCTGGGAGAGATATCGGCCTACCTGGTGCTGGCCTTCGCCCAACTGGGGGTGATGCTGGCGGTGGGCATGGGCCTTTTCGGGGCCAGGTTCTACGCGGGGTGGTCAGGGTGGTGGTTCCTGCTGCTGCTCACCCTCCTGGGCGCCCTGCTCTTCCTCTCCCTGGGCTTCTTCCTGGCCGCCTTCGCCAAGACCGTCAACGCCGCCTCGGGCATGGCCAACGGTGTGGCCATACCGCTGATGTTCCTGGGCGGGGTCTTCTTCCCTTTGGAGCTGCTGCCCGGCCCCTTCTACCAGGTCTTCCGCTTCCTGCCGCTATCCCCCATGATCCAGGCCATGCGCTCGGTCTGCCTGGAGGGCGACCCCGTCTCCAGCCAGCTGCCCCGCCTGGCCATCATGCTGGGATGGCTGGCGCTGACGGCGGGGTTGGGCCTGGCCTTCTTCAGGTTCGGCGATGAGTGAGGCCGCCATCATCGGCATCGACGTCGGCGGGAGCAAAACCCGCGGGCTGGTCCTGGCAGACGGGGAGAAGATAGCAGCCCGGGAAACGGCCACCGAGACCTCCAGCGGAGACGCGGTGCTGCGGGGCATCATGCAATGCTTCCGCGAGCTGGAGGATGAGGCGTTGAGAGCGGGCGCGCGGGTGGTGGCCTTGGGAGTGGGCGTCGCCGGCTACATCGACTTCGCCGCCGGGACAGTTACGGAATCGCCCAACCTCCCCCTGCGCGACCTCCCCTTGCGCGAAATCCTGCAGGAAGAAACGGGGCTGGCGGTGGCGCTGGACAACGACGCCAACGCGGCCGCTCTGGCCGAGAACCGCCTTGGTGCGGGCCGGGGCTGTCTGCATCAGCTCCACCTCACCCTGGGAACGGGCATCGGGGGCGGCATCATCATCGACGGCCGACTCTACCGGGGCGCCAGCGGAGCGGCGGCTGAGCTGGGCCATATTATCGTGATGGAGGGAGGGCCCCGGACGGCCTGCGGCCACAGCGGGTGCCTGGAAGCGCTGGCCTCCGGGCTGGCGGTGGAGAGGGAAGCGCGTCTGCGCCTGGAAGATGGATGGCGCCCCGTCGGCATGGGGGAGGGAGAGAGAAGCCGGCTGAGCGCCCGCGAGGTGGCCGAGGTAGCCAGAGCGGGCGACCGGACCGCTTTGGAGATCTGGGAGGAGGTGGGGCGCTTCCTGGGCGTGGGGGTGGCCTCCCTCATCAACGCCTTCAACCCCCAGGCCGTTACCTTCTCCGGCGGAATGACCGGGGCCTGGGAGTTCTTCAGCCGAGCCTTGTTGGAATCGGTGGAATGCTACGCGATCCCCCTGGCCAGGCGGGCGTCTAGGATAGAGCCGACGGCTCTGGGCGAGAAGTGCGGCGCCTTGGGTGCAGCCCTTCTGGCGGAGGAGGTAACGCGGAGTGACTGAAGGGCCGCTGTTGATATTCTACACTATGTAACTTATCCAGGCCGCCGCCGCGCCTGGAGACCTCCGGCGCGGCGCTCCCGCGGCCGGCTCAGGGTTTGACCGCCCTCACCCGGATACTGCGAAGAGAGGCGGCGGCCACCTCCAGCTCCCGAGGAGAGGCGTTGAGGCTTTCCGCCAAGTCCTTCAAAGCGGGACCGGCCTCCGCCAGTCCCAGGGGAAAAGAGGTTTCTTCCAGCACTTCCACCTGTTGAAAGCCCGCTTCCCGGATGGCCTGGAGGTAATCGTCTTTGAGGGCGGCCCCGGCGACGCAGGCCGCGTAGGCCGCCGCGGAACGCAATATCCTCTCCGGCAGGGGCCTCAACAGCACCAAATCGGACACCAGCAGGCGCCCTCCCGACTTGAGGGCCCGAAAGGCCTCCCGGAACACCCTGGGCTTGTCGGGTGAGAGGTTGATGACGCAGTTGGAGATGACCGCGTCCGCCTCGCCATCTCTCACCGGGAGGTTCTCTATCTCCCCCAGCCTGAATTCCACGTTGCGGTAGCCGCCCTCCGCTGCGTTGCGGCGGGCCAGCCGCAGCATCTCTGGAGTCATGTCCACACCGATGACCCGGCCGGACTCCCCCACCCGCTCAGCCGCCAGGAAACAGTCCAACCCTCCTCCCGAACCCAGGTCCAGAACCGTCTCCCCCTCGGCCAGAGAGGCCAGGGCCACGGGGTTTCCACATCCCAGCCCGAGGTCCGCCCCCCGCGGAACTGCAGCCAGCTCCTCCTCCCCGTAGCCGACGCCCCGGCTCACTCGGGCGGGACTGCCCCCTCCGCAGCAGGCAGACGACGGTCCGCAGCAGGAAACGCCTTCACGTGCCACCTCTGTGTAACAGTCGCGTACCATGTCGCGCAACTCGTCATCGTTCATCTTTTTGTCTCCTTTTCCATGCCCGCACTCGCTTTTGCGCCGTGCCCCGCCTTCAGGTCGGCGCCCGTATCACTTCTTTTCCGAGGCGAAAACGGGTTCCAGCATCTCCCGCACCATCTCGGCTACACTCTCCGACTTCAGCAGGGCTAGGCAGCATATCTTCCCGTCCCGCTCCCAGCTCACCAGGGCCAGCTTTTCTCCCGGCTTTATCCCGGCCCGCTCACGCAGTTCCTTGGGCAGGACCATCTGCCCCCGCTCGTCCACGCCGAGCAGGCCCTCCAGGCGGCAGGCGCTACCGCCGCCCTCCTCCCCGCAGCAGACCTTTTTCCCCTTTCCCGAAGCCATCCCGCCGATCCCTTCTCTCCGATAATCTGAAATTTCATATTATTCTGACTATTCTTTATTTTCAGTATAAGAACATTATGGTTGCGCGTCAAGCGCCGGCGGCGCTTCCTTGCCGTGTGGCTTCCAAGTGGGCTGAACAACGGGTTCGCAACTCGCGGCAATGCGCCGCGCGCGGCGGCGAGGCGGAGCGGTGTTCTCAGGCCGTATCGTTGGCGGGCCCCGGCTCCCCGGAGGCCCTTCGCATGGCTTCTTCCAACTCCTCGGCCCGCTGGGATCCGACCATTAGGCGGCGTCCGTCCTTGAACACCAGCTGCACGCCGCGGTCGCCGCGCACGTTGTAGGCGCGCCCCGCCGGGCCCCAGCGGATGCCCCAACCGCCGTATTCGCGCAGGGGGCGGTAACGCCGCGCCTGGAAGCGGGAGAGCTCCTCCCAGTGGAAGACGCGGGGGCATCGGTGGAAGGGGGCATATCTCAAGTAGAGCCCGTCACCGCGCACCTCGGTGGTAAGCTGCATGGCCAGGAATAGGTAGGGGATTCCCACCCCCACCACTATCCAGGTAAGGATCATCAGCGTGTCCTCGAGGGCGCCGGACTCCTTGGGTCGGTGGAAGGCGAAGCGGACCAGCGCCATGCCCCAGGTGCCCAGAGCCAGGATAGACACCAGCACCAATATCCACTTCTGGGTAAATCGCTGCCTTTCCTGGAAAATCGGCTCTTGCTCCCGCTCCATGGCCCCTCCTTGAATATTAAAGAAGCTCCCCCATCCGGATTGCTTATAATTATGTCACGAGACACGAGGCATTCGCCATCCCTTAAAGTGGACAGGGCGGGCGAAACCGGGGGGCGGCTTGATGAGCATGATGGGCTTGATGAGCAGGATCATAGCCCGATACGCCCACCCCCCTTACCCTTTACGCGGCGGAGAAGGAGGCCGGGGAAGCCGGGCCCGGGCCAAGGCTCCGGGCGAGCTATGGCGGGTTTGAGAACGGAGGTTCGAGGAGATTGATCAAGTATATAGTGCGCAACATGTGGAGGCGTAAGGCCCGCACCTTCCTCACCGTCTTCGGCATCGTGGTGGGCATCTTCGCCCTCACCGTGCTGGGAGGCCTTTCGGCCCGCCTCACCCAGCAGGTCAACGGGGCACGCTCCTGGTTCACCAGCAAGATATCGGTGGTGCCGGAGGGCTCCTCGCTATTCGGCGGGGGCGAGGGGTATCTTCCCCTCTCCAAGGTGGACGAGATCGAGAAGGTTGCGGGGGTGAAGAGCGCGGTGGCCGGTTTTGGCCTCACCTTAGAAAAGGAGGGAGCGGGTTCGGCTCCCCCGAGCTCATCGTGGGGGCCGACCTCAGCCGGGCCCAGGACCTGCTCGACCTCATCGAGATAGGGCAGGGACGCATCCTGCAGGAGGGAGATGAGGGTAAGACGGTCCTCGGTTCAACCCTGGCGGACAAGTTCAAGGCGCGCCCCGGCGACACCGTGGAGCTGCGGGGCCGACCATTCGAGGTGGTGGGCACCTACAAGCCCACCCTCTCCGCGGTGGACGGCTTCGCCTTCGTCTCCTACAAGGACGCCCTGGACCTCTTCCGCCTCGCCAACCCCTACTTCCAGGTGGAGGACATCGCCGCCACCATCGACGTCATCCCGCAATCCGGGGTGGACATGGAGGAGCTGGCCCAGAGGATAGGCGACGAGGTGCCGGGGGTGCGGGTCATCTCGCCCCGGGAGGCGGAGAAGCAGATCAGCCAGTTCAGCCTGATATTCAACGCCATCCTCCTGGGCATCGGCTTCATCGCCCTGGTGGTGGGCGGGCTCTCCATCATCAACACCATGGTCATGTCGGTGTCGGAACGGGTGCACGAGATTGGCTTGAAGAAGGCCATCGGGGCGGAGACCCGCTCCATACTGTCCGAGTACCTGCTGGAATCGTCGCTCATCGGCCTGCTGGGAGGGCTCGCAGGTATGGTCCTGGGGGTGTTGGCCATCGTCCTGCTCAACCAGGCCACCGCCTCCTCCAACGTTACCGTCTTCGCGGTGACCCCCACGGTGGTGATGGGTCCGGTGCTCTTCGCGGTGCTGCTGGGCACCCTGGCGGGGGTATTCCCGGCCCTGCGGGCGGCGCGCCTGCGGCCGGTTGAGGCCTTGAGGGAGGATTGAGCTGATGGACGGTGCAACCGGTTCACGCGCCGGATCCCCGGCTCGGCCGGGACGGCGGGATGGTACCCGAGGAGGCGGTAAGCGGTGATAGAGACGCGTTCCCTGAGCAAGGTGTACCGCGTGGGGGAGCAGGAGATAAGGGCGGTGGACGGCATCGACCTGGCCATCGAGGCGGGAGAGTTCCTTTCCATCGTGGGTCCCTCCGGCTCCGGCAAGACCACCCTGCTGCACCTCCTGGGCTGCCTGGACGCCCCCACCTCCGGGAACATCGTCATAGACGGGCAGGATGTTTCCTCCCTTTCCCTGGTGGAATTGACCCGCCTGCGGCGAGCCAAGATCGGGTTCGTCTTCCAGGAGTTCAACCTGCTGCCGGTGCTGAATGCGGTGGAGAACGTGGAGTTGCCCCTGCGCTACCAGAAGGTGAAGCCGGCGGAGCGCAGGCGGCGCGCCCTGGAAGCGCTGGAGCAGGTGGGCTTGGCGCAGCGGGCCCATAATCGCCCCTCCCAGCTCTCGGGAGGGGAGCAGCAGCGGGTGGCCATCGCCCGCGCCCTGGTCACCCGACCAACCCTGGTGCTGGCGGACGAGCCCACCGGCGAGCTTGACACCCGCAACACCTGCCTGATCATCGAGCTGATGCGCGACCTCAACCGGCAGACCGGCCAGACCTTCTGCATCGTCACCCACGACCCCCTGGTGGCCTCATACACCCGACGGGTCATCACCCTGCGGGACGGCCGGGTCGCCTCCGACCTGCCGGGAGAATCGGCCGAGCTGGCCTGCGAGGGACAACCCGAGGTGTGAGGCAGAATGGAGCAAAAGGACGCTTGTCCTGCTCAGACGCAGGTTCGGGCTATTATCTCGTCCTTGACCCCGTCGGGCAGGTCGTCGAAATAGGCGCAGTATCCCGCCACCCTCACCACTAGGCCAGGGTACTTGCCGGGATGACGGCGAGCATCCCGCAGCAGCTCCGGGTCAAGCACATTGAACTGCACCTCCATTCCTCCCGCGGCCCCGTAGGCCTCTATCAAAGCCGCCAGCCGGGCGACCCCCTCTTCTCCCTGCAGCGTGCGCGGATCGAAACTCAGGTTGAGGGCGTAGCCGTTGGGCGCGAGCCGCGGGGGGACTGAGCATACGGAGCTGATAACCGCGGTGGGCCCCAGGCGGTCGCATCCGTTGGCCGGGCTCAAGCTGGAAGCGAAGGGCTCCCCCGCACTCCGTCCGCTGGGCAGCGCCCCGGTGCGCCTGCCGAAAGCCACGTGGCAGGTCACCGAGTAGAACCCGGCCACATAGGGTCCGCCTCGCTCGCTGCGGTAGGGGGCGAGGCAGCGGTTGAACATCTCCGCCGTCCACCTCGCGTAGCCGTCCGGCAGGGGGTGGTCGTTCCCGAACTTGGGGGCTTGCCGCAGCTCCGCCCGCAGGCGCTCCTGTATCGGCGAGCCGCGGAAATCGCAGCGCAGCGCCTCCACCACCTCTTCCATGCTGTGGCTCTTCCTGCGGAACACCAACTCGTCCAATGCGGCCAAGGAATCGGCCACGTCGGCCAGCCCCACCCCTTGGATCCCGCTGGAGACGAAGCGGGCCCCTCCCTCGGTGAGGTCCTTGCCCGTTTCCAGGCAGCCCTCCACCAGCAGGGAGGAGTAAGGGGTGGGATGATGGTCGCGGTTGCCCCTTTCGATGAGGTGGAAGTCTTTTATCATGCGGCCGAGCATGTGCCGCACCTGCTGCTCGAAGGCCTCGACCACTTCCTCCATGCGGGTGAAGCCGGCGGGGTCGGGGGTGGGGGCGCCCACCCTGCGGCGGGACCCGAAGCGCCTCCCCCCATTGAGTGCCAGCTCCAGGCAGACGGGGAGGTTGAAGAGCCCGGCGTCGGTGGAGAAGAAGCTCTTGCCCGGCAGGGACAGCTCCACGCAGCCCACCACCCCGTAATCGCGCGCCTCCTCCAATGGGTAGCCCGCCGCCGTGAGGGCCTCCACCGCAGCCTCGTCGCAGAAGACGGCGGGCATGCCCTGGCCCCGGCGCACCGCCCCGGCCACCTTCTCCAGGTACCCGGCGGGGCTGGCCTCGTGCACCCTGGCCTGGAAGTTGGGGTCGCGCAGCCCGTAGTCCTCCATCACCTCCA
>Ga0209162_1000119_pt1 | contig 82046 bp, 66 predicted proteins | sample YNPNPMetaG_FD_187121 | JGI IMG/M metagenome (GOLD analysis project Ga0209162, IMG submission 187121) | Anoxygenic and chlorotrophic microbial mat microbial communities from Yellowstone National Park, USA - YNP NP MetaG (SPAdes) (version 2) ...
AATACAGCAAGGACCGGGTAGCGCAAATCGGCACGTTTGGGACGCTCGGCGCCAAACAAGCGGTGCGCGATGTGGGCAAGGCACTGGGTATCCCTGCACAGACGGTAGACCAGATTGCCCGTCTGATACCCTCCGGGCCAAAGGTAACTCTCGACAAAGCCCTGCAGGAGAACCCGGAGCTTCAGGAACTGATAGATAGAGACCCTCGTCTGCAGGAACTGATGGAGATTGCCAGGCGTCTGGAGGGCGTCTCCAGGCATATGAGCACCCATGCTGCCGGGGTGGTCATCAGCCGCGACCCGCTGGCAGAGCATGTCCCACTGGCAAGGGTAGGCGAAGGTCCACCGGTGACCCAGTACGACATGGATTCGCTGGCAAAGATTGGCTTGCTGAAGATGGACTTCCTCGGGCTGACCAACCTGACCATCCTTGCCAAAACGCTGCGCAACATCGAGCTGACGCGAGGAGAAAGTATCGACCTGCGCAGCATTCCGCTGGATGACCGCAAAACGTACGAGATGCTTGGACAGGGTGATACGACCGGCGTGTTCCAGCTGGAATCGCAGGGGATGCGGCGCAACATCGCGGAGCTGAAACCCAGCGACGTGCGCGAGCTAGCAGCGATGGTGGCACTGTATCGCCCAGGACCGATGGAACATATCCCCGAATACATCCGCTCGAAGCTGGGGCTTCAACCCATCGTCTATCCGCACCCGTCGCTGGAACCGATTCTCAAAGAGACCTACGGCGTCATCGTCTACCAGGATCAGGTGTTACAAATTGTGCGTACGCTGGCGGGGTTCACTCTGGGACAGGCAGATATCCTGCGCCGCGCCATGGGCAAGAAGAAAACAGAAGATATGGAGAAGATGCGTTCCAAGTTTATCGAAGGCGCGGTGCGCAACGGTATCGACGCGGAACAGGCAGAAAAGCTTTTCAAGCTGATCGAGCCGTTCGCGGGCTATGCGTTTAACAAGGCGCACGCGGTATGCTACGCCATGGTCGCCTACCAGACCGCCTACCTGAAGGCGAACTATCCAGTAGAGTACTTTGCCGCCCTCATGGCAGCGCACTTTGATAACCAGGACAAAGTGGTGCAGTACGTTGAAGAGTGCCGGCGGCGCAACATCCAGATATTGCCCCCGGACATCAACCGCAGTGATGTGGACTTCACCGTAGAGGACGGAGCCATCCGCTTTGGGCTGGGGGCTATCAAAAACGTGGGAAAGGCAGCGGTAGAGGTTATCCTGCGTGCGCGGGCAGATGCACCGTTCACCAGCCTGTTTGACTTCTGCGTGCGCACACTGGAGCAGCAGGGCAACTTTGGGAAGAGCACGGTGGAAACGCTTATCCAGGCAGGGGCGTTCCACTCTCTGGTACCCAATCGCAACCAGTTGCTATCCGGTTTGGACGATACGTGGGCGGCAGCACAACGCGCTGTACACAACCGGCGCATCGGGCAGGAATCGCTGTTCGCAGGAGGACAGCTGCAGGAAGTAGAGGAGCCTCCCCTGCCCAGCGTGCCCGAATTCCCGCGCGAGCAAATACTCGCCTTTGAAAAGGAACTGCTGGGCGTCTATTTGGCGGACCACCCTCTGCGTTCCCTGCAGACGCGTATGAAGCAGCTGGGGGTGGTGCCTTGCAGAAATCTCAGTGAGATGGCGGACGGTGCACAGGTGCGCGTCGCGGGGGTCATCACGAATGTACGCCCTCTGCGAACCAAACGAGGTGACCGCATGGCAGCAATCACTCTGGAAGACCTCACCGGAACCGTTTCTGCCACAGTTTTCCCCAAAGTGTTCGAAGACAACAAATCGTTGCTTGCCAAAGATAGTCTCGTGGTTATAGAAGGCAGGGTCAAACACCGCGAACGCTTGCGTGCGGAGGACCCGGAGTCTGGCGAAGCACAGGCGCAGGTCGAACTGGTATGCGAAAAGGCACACGCCCTGACGAACGGTAGCACACCAAACAACGGTAACGGCAACGGCAAACCGTCTGCCCGCACACTGCATATCCGCCTGACGCCTGCCCACCGCCCCGCGCTGCGGGTGTTGCGAGAGATTCTCACCAGACATCCCGGCGAGGCTCGGCTGGTGTTGCACGTTGATTCCGGCAGACAGCGTTATCGCGTGGTCTCGCACCTGAACGTAGATGCCAGCGACGACACGCAGCAGGACCTGGTACGCATCGTTGGGCGGGACAGCGTCTGGCTTCAGTAGTCCTGCTTTACACACTATTTTGTATAGGCAGGAGCGCAAAAGTGTATCACATTACTACTCTGGAAAAGCCGTCACCGGGTAGTCCGGCAACAATCCGCAGCTACGTGGTTCCCGCGCAGTCCTTGTTGCTGGATGAGGAGCTGGCACCCAGCTTCCTGTCCCTGCATAACGCCCTTCGCCGAGTCTCCGAAGAATTGGCAGAGAGCATGACTCAGGTGCTGCTGGTCGTTTCGGCAGGATGGATAACCCCGGATGCTTTCAGTGTAGGAGCTTGCACACAATATGCTGGGGTTTGCGAGGAAAACTTTATTGGAATCATACCATACAGTTATCATGGCGACCCACAGCTGGCGCAGCTGCTGGTAGAGCGAGGGGCAGATGCCTCCCTGCCGGTGAGGCTGGTGGCAGAGCAGTGCGAGCTGGACGTCAGCACGGTAGTTGCGTTACACGCCCTTCGGTTAAAGGAACAGATGCAGGTGATACCACTCAGTATCTGTCCCCTATCTCTGCGCGACAGTTACCGCTGGGGACGGGTTCTTGCGGAAACCGCAGCGACGTGGGGCAAGCGTGTTGCCCTGCTGGCAGTAGGAGGGCTGTCCGGCAGATTAGACCATCGCGAGATTACCGCCGTGTCGCCCGAGGGGAAAAAACACGATGAGCAGGTATTGCGTGTTCTGGAAAGCCGTGCGTGGAACGACCTTTTGAACATAGACCCATTGCTGTCGGCGCGAGCGCAACCGGTTGGCGGAATGCATCATCTGGCAGTGTTCTCCGGCTTTGCCCAACAAGCGCGGGAAGTGCAGGTGCTGAGTTATCAGGGCATTATCGGTACAGGGAACGCCGTTGTCCGGTGCGTGTAGGGTTCTCTTGTGCTCCCCCCTCAACGCCCCTTGCAGAATGCGAGGGGCTTTTTTTAGTGACGCACAACAACCGCTCTGGCGGCTACCGTGAAGCCCGCAGTAACAGATTCAAAATCTCCATGCAGGAACATAACCACTGCACAATCTGTTCGACCTGCGTTTTGTCGGGCGGGGGGCAGTCCGCAGCCAAATCGTGGTGGGCAATGCAATGGTCTACCCATGCCCGGAAGGGGGCAGCGAGGAGTTCGAACTCCTCCCGCCACCGGCGAATCACCGACGGGGGAATCATGGTGGCGCCTTCGCCTGCGATGCGGTCAAAAAGCCGATGGATGTCTGCACGCTGCGCCGCTTCTGCTTGCTGCAGCACGCTGCGGCGGGACAGGCATTCCGCATGAGCCTCCATCTCCGTCAGCAGCTTGACCAGCGAGACTGTGCGATGTCGCGGGTTGGCGTCCACCAGACGGCGCAGGGCAAGAGATACCCCTACCAGGTACAGGGTATCTATCCATGAAAGCCATTCTGGTTTCCCCGTAAGGTGCTCACGCAGGTCTGTATAAAGCCGATGCTCCTCCCGCAGGCGCAGGGTCTCCGCCTCAATCAGCGATAGCCAGCGTCGCCACTTGCGCCGCTTGCTGAGTTCGTCCATCAGGCTTCAAACAGCCCTCCCAGCCCCTGTGAGACGGCTTCAGAAGTTGCCACCTCCAAAGAAGGCTCCTCACTCAGGATATCCACGCTCTGCAGTATGCCCATTTCCTGCACGGTGCTGCGATGCTGGTTGGGATTGTATTCCACCCGCAGACAGCGGTCGGCACCAGCCTGAATATCTTCGATATGCGAGATGATGATAATCTGTTCGAAACGGTCACGCAAGCGGCGCAACAACTGCAGGGTATTCTCGCGGCGGTCGGCATCCAGCGAGCCGAATACCTCGTCCAGCACCAGCAGCCCTAAGGGCTGACCGCTACGCTCGCATATCATCTCTGCCATTGCCAGACGCAGGCTGAGATTTACGATATCCTCTTCGCCACCTGAGATAATGGGCTTGGGGCGGTCTTCGTCGTAGAGCGTGAACTCGAACTCCTCGGTAATCTTCAGCTGCGTGTAGCGCCCATCGGTCAGCAGGTTCAGGAGCTCACCCGCGCGCTCCTGCAACTCCGGCACCACCTCACCATTCAACAGGTCGGCAAAACTGCGCAGCCAGTTGCGCACGGTCTCATCGCGGCGTATCGCGCGTTGCAGTTCGTGCAGCTCGCGCAGATGCTCCTGTAAACGCTGCCATTGCTCCTCGAGGGTCGCGACCTGCGCCTCCCGCTGCTGCACCCGTTCCTGCAGCACGCGCACCTGCGTTTCGGCATCCCGCAGCATGCTTTCACACTGGTCGAACTGGCTCATGACGTGCTGATACTCTTGCTCGTCATAAGCCAGCTCCTGTAACCTGTGGCGCGTCTGTTCCAGATGCTCCTTTGCAGATTGCAAAGCGGCCTGCACTTCGCCGTGGCGCGCCTGCAGGCTGTCCAGTCTTTTTGCAACGGCGTGCAGGCGCAGCGCCTCATCCCACGCTGGCTGCAGGTCCGCCAGCTCTTTGCGCAGCTGTTCATGGAGTGCCGCATCGTAGCCCGACGGTAGCTGCTGCATCTCGGCATCAGCGGCGTGCAACGACTTCGTCAGGTGCTCCAGCGCAGCACGTATCTGTTTCACCGTATCCTGCACCTGCGCACTTTCCCGCTGCCATCGGCTGAGGCGATCCTGCCAAACCTGCCTCTCTGCCATTGCCTGGCGCACCGCGGGTTGCAGGAGCTCGACTTGCTGACTTATCCGTTCGTGCTCCCCGGCGTCGTAAGTGGACGCCAGCTGTTCACGCTGTTGCGACAGTTCCTCTATCTGCTTGCGCAGGTTTTGCACCTCCCTCACCCAGCCATCTCGCTGGCGGATTTGCTCCTGCAATCGGGCGAGCTGCTCGCGATATTGCTGAAGGTCGGCACGCGCTTCTTCCAGATTTGTCCGGCATTGCTCAATCGCCTCGGTATCACGTTCTGCCTCTGCCTTGCGGCTCAACGCTGCCTGTAACCGCCTCTCCGCCTCCTGCAGTTCCATGTCAAAGTGCTTTACCACGCTGGAGTACTCCTCGCCCAAACGGCGGGTGCAGACAGGACACTCGCCATCGGGTCCCAGCGCCTCGACGTTGCGGCGACGTCGCTCTATCTCCCGCATCTGCTGTTGCACGCTTTTGGCTTCGGCATCTGCGCTGGCGATAGCGCCGGCACGTTGCTTCTCCAAACGCGCCAGTTCGGCTTCCAGTTCCCGCACACGCGCATCCGCTTCAAGCACCAGCGTACCCGTGCGCTGCGCCTCGGTGTCGATTCCCTCTGTGGAAGCAATCTGTTGCTCTATCTGCTTCAGTTGCCTGTCCAGAGAGGCGATTTGCGCGTCCAGCGCGGATAACTGTTTCTGTACAGCCAGTTTACGGTTATCCATCTGCTCCAGCTTGCGCTGAAGGTCTTCTGCCTGTTTCGCCTTCTGCTCCAGTTCCTGCACACGCTGCTGCTGAACGTCCAGTTCCTCCTTCTGGCTCTGCAACCGGGACAGTTCCGCCTCTGCCTCCGCAAGCTGGGTTTCTTTCTCCTTTATCTGCGCCGTCAGGTTCTCGATCTGCACCCGCAGCTCAGCACGACGCTGCTCATAGCGCTGCAAGTCATCCAGCTGGCGCAGCTGTTCACGGATCTGTTTGTATCTTTCTCCCTGCGGGCGCAGCTCCTCAATACGCGCACGGGCTGCCTGTGCTTCTGCCAGCTCACCCTGCAGACGGTTCAGCTCCTCACGGCGGGTCTGGATGGTTTGTTCCAGCAGTTTCACCTGCGTTTGCAGGCTGTCGTAAGCCGTCTTTTTTGCCCGCCACTGCTCGGCAATAGGCTTCCACTGCTCCCAGTCCGCTTTTACCCTCTCCAGTGTCTGCTCGGCCTCTCGCAACTCAGCGCGCGCAGTCTGCAGCTCCTCCCTTGCCCGTTCCAGCTGTGCCTTTGCCTCTTCGGGACTGACAGGCAGTGATTGTTTGCCCTGCAGCTCCGCACGCCCCTTCGCCAGCTCGGCGTCCATCCACTTCACACTGCGGGTAACGCGCTCCAGTCCCAGCATTCGCAGCACTTCCTCGCGCCGGCGCGCCTTGTCAAAGTTCAGGAACTCCAGCTCGCCCTGCTGTGCGAAGAACGAGGTCAGGAACTGGCGATAGGTCATACCACCAAGCAGCCGTTGCACCACGCCGTTGACCGCCGTCGTGCCATCCGCAAGCGGCACCCGCTCCGATTGCAGGCGATACAGGCGCGCCCCCTGCGCTGTGCGCTCTATTTCGTAAGTAATGCCACCCAGTGAGAAGGTCAGCACCGCCTTCGGGGTCGTGCCTCTGCCTCTCTGGGAGCCACCATCCAGCAGGCTCAGAAACAACGGGCGCACCTCTTCTACCTTGCTGCGCAATGCATCTGAACCGTACAGCGACCAGCAGATTGCCTCCAGCAGGGTGCTTTTGCCCGAACCGTTTGCCCCGATAACGGCGGTAATGCCGTCTCTAAAGGTCAGGTCCAGCTCCATGTACTGTCGGAAATTAGTGAGCTGTAAACGATGCAACTTCATGCGGATACCACCTCACCTACTGCGCCCAGAGCCTGCAGCCCACGAGAGACGACCTCCTCCGCGCTGATTTCTACGGGCAGTTCCTCCTTGTGTTCTTCGACAAACTGTCGCCAGCGTTCTTCGATGGGTTGCGCTACACCTGCTTCCGTTTGCTGTCCGCCCTCCGAAGGCGATGTGCGCGGAGCCGCGCGAAAATCCACCTGTACATGTAAAGCATCCGCCATTCCCTCCACGATGGCGCGATGCGCTCGGGCACGCTCCGAGTAAGGCAGGTTCAGGATGCGCACCCGCACCAGCGCGTTGGCGGTATCTTCCAGTCTGGCTTCTGCCAGCACTTTCTCTATCGCCTCTTCTGCCGAGGCGCACTGCAAGACGTCTACATCAGGCAGGCTGACCACCCGACGTGTTGTCACCAGCTGGTGACGGATGACAGGGGGCTTGCCCTTCTCGATTTCCACCCACACCCACCCCTTCTTGCGGCTCTCGCTCCAGATGTTGGTGGTGGTGAACTCGGTCGCGCCAGCATACGCCGCGTTGTGCGCCACTTTGCGAAAGTCGTGGTAGTCGCCAAGCGCAATATAATCCCACCGCTCGTCCAGCACGCGCGACATGGGCAGGAAGAAGGGCGTGTAATCGTAGTTGAACATCCCCTGCAGGATACCGTGTACGGCGAGTATGTTAAACCGAAACTGCAGGTCAGGCTCTGGCTGCAGGTTCTGCTCTATGAGTTGCACCGCACCGGCGGCAGGCACGCAGAATACCGCCGTCTGCAGTTCAGGCAGATGCACCCACTGCGGCATCCCGTAAACGGTCTTGATGCCCGGTATTTCCTCAAACAACGGGAAGACCGCACTGCTTTCGCGTGTACGAGGGGTATCATGATTCCCCCCTAAAAGGATAAGCGGCCTGCCGCCGCGTGCTTCCTGAACCGTGCGCAGCACTCGAAACGCCCGCCGCAGTGACCACATGCTCGGCACCTTCTTATCGAAGAGGTCACCGGTAATCAGCACGAGGTCCGGAGACGCATCCTGTATTGCTTTCATCGCTTGCGCAAAAGCGTGATACACGTCCACCTCGCGCTGGTTCACTCCCGTCCTGGCATCTTCCTTAGATAGGGAACGATACCCCAGGTGGGTATCACTGATATGGGCGACAGTCAGTACCTGCGCCATGCTACATCGCCTCCAGAGCCTCCACCACGAGGCGGTGCAACGAGGGAATGCTCACCTTGTGGTCTACTCGAAGATTGAATCCCCTGCCCCCCAGCGAGGTTGGACGTTTCACAATATTCTTGGACGGGCGGTAGAAATAGTCGTTCAACCCGCGCCGGATGTCGAAGTTCGCGGTGGTAATGGGATGCACCTGATAGCCCAGATTGCGCGCAATGCTCAACGCTTTCAGAAACACCTCCGGCCCGATAACCGCCGAGCCGAAATTGAGGTAGCACCCCTCCTTCATGTGCGCCACGCTGTGGCAGAATATTTTAAAATCGGTATAAGTAGCAAGCCCTATTCTTGCACCATCGCAGGTGGGATGCTGGTGAATGATGTCGGTGCCGATAGCCACATGTATCGTCGCGGGAACTCCCAGACGATAGGCGTTCGCCAGAATGCTGTACTCCTGATAAGGCAGGTTATGCTCCACAATCCACCGACCGATGGCATATCCCATCCCCTCTTCGGCATAGCGATTGATGGCTTCGTTCATGAAGCGTCCGGTCTCTTCCGCCATGCCAAAGGAACCGTCCTCAATACTTCGCGGCACGTACTCACTGGTCTCGCCGATTAAAGCCATCTCAAAATCATGAATAGATACGGCTCCATTGCCTGCCACGTGGGTGATGACCCCGCGCTTCATCAGGTCAATGATGAGCAACGAGAGCCCGCTTTTGACCACATGACCGCCCATCATCACGATGATTTGCCTCTTTTCCTTAGCCGCCTGTATTACCCTTCTGACCAGCTGCAAAAAGTTCCGATTCTGCCAGATGGGAAAATCGCGTGTATCAGCGATGAAATCCGACCGCTTGACCAGATTGTGGCGTTCGGCAATCGGATACGTCTTGATTCTGGACAAATCAATCATGCCTCTTTCCATCGTGGTTGCCCTCCGTTTACTGTCTCACTTGTTATTACCACTCTAGCGCAGGCGGAGATTTGCCTCCACTACCTCGGCGACAGCACCTCGTCCTCTCGATCCGCTAGCAGAGCAAGCACCCCGTTCGCCTGATGAAGATTGCTTCGGGGATGCAGCCTCCCGGCGACGGCATGAGGACAACCTGCCGGGAGGACTGCCCCAATATGACTGGGACGGCTAACCGCTCCAGAACGGCGGTTCAGGCGTCCAGAAACCGGAGGTGGCATCGGGCGCATACACGTCCATGCCGAAATAGTTACCCAGAGCCTCCCACAGCACATCGCCGACGGAGCCCAGCGTCATTGCGACGTGGTGCGGGAAGTGCCGACACAGTACATCCCGGTAGAATCGCTGTAAGCCGGGAATACGACACCATCCATACGCCCCAAAGGTCTTTGCGCGATTTTCCTCTATGGTACCCTGTGCCAGCGCCGCTTTCCACTCGCCATCCGCGCTCTGCGTGATACGGCACAGAGTGACCGGGCCCTCTTTCACCTCGAACTCGATCACTCCGGTAGCGTTATCACGCCCGGTCGTGGTAGCGATAATCTCCTGCACGCCGATGCGCGGAGGTGTCTTGGCGAAAGTGGTGGGATACACGCCACAGTGCCACAGGTTCGCCAGCTCGGGGTCTTCGTTGTGCAGGTTGTTCCAGTCGGCAAGGGTAGCCGGTGCGCCGGATGCCAGCAGTGCGGCATGCATGGACAGTGTGCCCATAATGTCCGACTCGCACGCGCATGGAATGCCCCGGTCTCCCAGTCGGCTCATAGTGGTGCAGGTGCAGATGCCCAAGTTCATCTGGATAGATGTCCAGCACTGGATAGCCAGCGCGTCCAGCCCCTTCTCTTCGATGAAGCGTTCCACAAACAGCTCGAAACGCGCCATCTTGTTCAGTACGTCTGCAGGCACGCCCTTGGCATCTGCATACTGGGCAATCTGCTGCATCTTCTGCTGCACCTCCGCGCTTTCGGGGTCCATGCGCTGCACGGCGGCGATTGCTTCCGACAGGTCGAGAGTGACCACCGTCGGTCCCAACCGCTGGAGCATCTTCTCGTCAAAGCGGCATGTCCAGAAAGCATCCGGACGTGCACCAATCTGCCCATACCGTGCTTTGCGAATACCGTTGACCACGCGGCACACGGCGGCAAAGCGCAGAATATCCTTCTTAAACGCCTCTTCTCTGGGAAACAGGATGGGCACTCGTCCTACCGTGTACTCCACACCCAGCTGACGCAGCGCCTCCCCGATAGAGAGCAACCCACAGAACGAGTCGCGGCGTGGGGTGCTGGGTGTCAGCACTTCCTCTTCCTGGCACCCGAAGATGTAAATCGGCACATTCAGGTCGGCGGTTTTGATAGCCGCGGCAACGCCCTGTTCATCGCCGAAGTTTACTGCTGCAACCACAATACCGTCTACAGCTTGCTCACGGAAGAGTTTACCCGCGATGTATGCCTCCTTCAGCGTTTCCACACAGCCGAGCTTGGTCATGCTTTCATCTGGCACGACCACCTCGATGCCTGCTTCGCGCATCGCGGCAATGGTCTCATTGCGCATCTTCGCGGCAAGCTCATCACTGAAGAAACCACGGTTCGCGGCGATTAGTCCAAGTTTTATGGGCTGAAGTTGAACCACAGGTTATCCCTCCTCTCTGGATTCACAGTTTCGTTAAATTATTCTCTACCTGATGTGGCTTTTTCCTGCTGATGGACGGAGAAGGGTTTAAGGCTCGACAGGAGCCTCGCCCTCCACGTGGAGCCTGGCGGATTTACCGAAACACCCCCTAACCGACTTGCCTTCCGGTATACTTCGGGGTACAATCCTGTTAAAAGCCTTTCCGGCATCAAAGGAGTCGTGAGGATGAGTGAGCATACTGTCACCGAGCAACAAGTTCTGGATGCGCTTCGTTCAGTCGTAGACCCTGACCTGCATCGCGATATCGTCAGCCTCGGATTTGTGAAAGACGTCAAGATATGCGACGGCAATGTCGCCTTCAAGATAGAACTCACCACTCCTGCCTGTCCCGTCAAAGACCAGATGAAGTCGCAGGCTACTCACGCGGTACAGCAGATTCCGGGCGTGAAATCGGTCAACGTGGAGATGACCGCCAGTACGCGTTCTCGCAGCATCGGAGCCGAAGACCTGCTGCCCACCGTTCGGCACGTGGTGGCGGTTGCCAGCGGGAAAGGTGGCGTTGGCAAGAGCACCGTAGCGGTCAACCTCGCGGTGGCTCTGGCGCAACTGGGCGCAAAGGTCGGCTTGCTGGATGCGGACGTGTACGGTCCTTCGATACCGTTGATGATGGGCACCCGTGAAACTCCTCCAGTTATCAACGACAAAATCATCCCCATTGAGCGCTACGGCGTGCAAATGATGTCGCTGGGCTTCTTGTTGCCCGACGATAGTGCCGTCATCTGGCGCGGTCCAATGGTTGCAGGCACGGTCAGGCAGCTGCTGACCGACGTGGAGTGGGGAGAGAAAGACTATCTGATTGTGGACCTGCCGCCGGGAACGGGCGACGCCTCGATAACGCTCTCGCAGTCCGTACCGATAACGGGCGTCGTGATTGTGATGACCCCGCAAGATGTGGCATTTACCATCGCGGGAAAGGCTGTAGCCATGTTCCGCAAGATGGAAGAAACTCTTCGGCGGCCTATACCCATACTGGGTATTATCGAGAACATGTCCGGCTTTGCCTGCCCACACTGCGGCAATGTCACCCTTGTTTTTGCCGGCAAAGGCGCACAGTACGCCGCAGAGAAACTGGGAGTGCCCTTCCTCGGCGCTATCCCGTTGGACCCGAACATCTCCCTCAGTGGGGACGAGGGTGTGCCCGCAGTGGTAGCGCACCCCGAGTCCGCACAGGCGAAAGCCTTCCGCGACATTGCACAAGCGCTGGCGGCACAGTGTAGTATTCACAGCATGGCAGACCACACGCTCCTGCGCGATATATCGTCTATAGGAAGGAGATAGATGCTCATGCCGAACACACGCCTGCTGGGCGCACATATGCCCACCACCGGTGGTCTGCACAGAGCAATTCTTTCTGGGCATGAGATTGGATGCACCGCTGTTCAGCTGTTCACCACCAGCCCACGCCAGTGGCGGGCACGCCCTCTTTCCGAAGAGGAGATTGCCGCTTTTGATGAGGCGCGTCAGCAGACGGGCATCCATACCGTCATCTCACATGACTCCTACCTGATTAACCTCGCTGCGCCGGACCAGGACGTTCTGCAACGTAGTCGCGAAGCCTTTCTGGATGAGCTGCAAAGGGCGGAAGCGTTGAATATTCCCTGGGTGGTCACACACATGGGTTCGTACCTCAACTCGTCGGAGGAGGCAGGACTGACGACGCTGGGCGAAAGCGTGCGCTTTCTTCTGCACCAAACCGAAGGTCTGCGCGTGGGCATCGCCCTGGAAACCACCGCCGGTCAGGGTACTAGCCTGGGCTATCGCTTCGAGCATCTGGCGCGCATCATCGAGATGGCAGGCGGCTCGGAGCGCATTGGGGTGTGCTTCGATACCTGTCATGTGTTCGTGGCAGGCTATGACATTCGCACCCCAGAGGCGCTGTCCGCCACGCTGAATGAGTTTGACCGCATTATCGGTTTGCAGCGACTGAAGGTCATTCACGTCAACGACGCGAAGAAGCCCCTGGGAAGTCGCGTGGACCGCCATGAGCATATCGGCGAAGGTGAGCTGGGGCTTGAAACGTTCCGCATCCTGTTACACGAACCACGCATCGCACACGTGCCGGTTATCCTCGAAACGCCAGAGCCCGAAAAGATGCATCCGGTTAACTTGCGGCGCCTGAAAGAGATCCTCAGCAACTCGTAGCCGGGATAAACCTACAGAGTCTGTCTTGTTGCTTGGCTGGATTTGCTTTTTGTTTGTCGTCTTACTATCTATAAAAGATTCAATGAGAATAACAGGATACATGCAAAAAGTTTACAAAAATTTTCAGTTTGGGTGGTGAAGCGCTTGACTTCTGCGCATGTGTTGCTATAAGATTAAAGAGCAGGGTCAAACGCCAAACTTTTGCACGCGACCATGGCAGTGAAAACCAAACATGGGAGGGAACGCGACATGCCCGAGGTAAACATGTATGGCTTCCAGGCCAGACGTCCCAAGACCGAGCGACTTCTGACGTTGATGAAGGAAATCCGCCAGCAGGAGGACCTGGCGCCCAAACGATTGGCGGAGAAGCTGGGAGTGTCTGAACGCACGGTGTATCGCTACCTGCGGCTGCTCGAGAACAACGACTTGCTGGCAAAGCGCTACAGCCGAAGGCAAAGGCAGTACGTTCTGGAGCCTCAGACCTCCCTGGAGCCCATCCGGTTCACTCCGCAAGAGGCTCTTGCGCTGGAAATTGCGGCATCGAATCCTGCCATCATGCAGGGTAGCATCTTCGCCAAAGACCTGCAGAGCGCAATGAACAAAATCCGCTCCATGCTCGATGCCGCCACCCAGCGTGAGGTGAACCGGCTCAAACAGCACGTGAGTATCGACACCGACACCTACGCTAACTACTTTGCTTTCCAGACTATCATGCTCACGCTGCAAAACGCTTTTGCCCTGAGACGCAAGGTGCGTATCCGCTACTGGGCAGCCTCCACCAATCAGGAGGAGGAAAACATCATCCATCCGCTCCATCTCACCTTCCGTGAGCACCATTGGTATCTGCTTGCCTTCTCCGAGCGACACGGTGAGGTGAGGCTGTTCCGCGTGTCCCGCATCCGTGAGGCGGAGATGCTGCCCCAAAAGTTCCGCAAGCCCACTCGCTTTGACCCCGACACATGGTTCGAGCGGTCGTGGGGTGTGTGGGGCAAGACCGATGAAGTCATTGTGAAAGTGAAGTTCTCGCCTCGCGTGGCGCATATCGTGCGCGACACGCATGGAAGGCGATTCTACAAGATGGAGATGCAGCCGGACGGCAGCATGATTTGCATCGCGGAAACCTATGGCACCAAGGAAATCTCATGGTGGATACTCTCATGGGGACCCGATGCCGAGGTGCTGGAGCCGGAGTACCTGCGACAGGAGTTCGCCAAGATGACCCAGGCGATGGCAGCGCTCTATGCTCCACAGGGAACTGCCGCTGCATCCGGCGGGATGTAACGTCGCCTCGTCTCCCGCAGTAAAGTAGAATGGGAAACGTCCTTCCCCGGGTGGGGGAGGACGTTTCGTTTCGAAGAAGCACCGCGTTACCAGCACCAAAAAAACAACCGCCTTGTTCAGGCGGTCTGCGGACTGCGGTTGCTATTGCCGCAAAAGGGAGGGCTTTTCCCTCAATCGAGCTGCCGTCAATTATTATTGACGCAGCCTCAGCCCTCAGGTTACAACTTTTTTCACCCGCTGCGTGCTTTCTGTAATCTCGCCAGGGATTCTCTCAGCGACGCCGCAGTCTCCTCCGCCAGAGTGTCATTGATAAACGTGCCTGCTTGCTCGGAACCCGCCAGATACTTCAGTTTGTCGCGCGTGCGGTTGAAGGGATAGAACTCCACGTGGAAGTGATAGCTGGGGCTATTCACCTCTCGCGCCGGCGACTGGTGGAGCAGCATAATATAGGGAATGGACATCTCCCACAGGTTGCGCAACGTGCGCGTCACCACAGAGAGCATCTCCGCCAGTGACCAGTGCTCTTCCACGCTCATCTCGGGCAGTGTCCCGACGTGGCGTACTGGTACCACATGCACCTCGTAGGGGAACCGGGCAAAGAAGGGCACGAAAGCCACAAAATGCTCATTGCGGGTGACAAGCCTTCGCCCATCCTGCAGCTCCTGCTCCATCACTGAGCAAAACAGGCACTTACCGTGTTGCTCATAATACTTGCGGGCGGACAGGATTTCCCTCTCGATCAACGGGGGCAGAAACGGATAAGCGTATATCTGCCCATGCGGGTGCGGAATGGTGACGCCAATCTCCTTGCCCTTATTCTCGAAAATCAACACATACTCCACGAAGGGATGGCTGGACAATGCCTCAAAACGGTCGGTCCATACTTCCACCAGCTTTGCAATCTGTTCCACCGGCAGGTCCGCCATCTCCCCCTCGTGCTGGGGGGTATAAAGCACCACCTCACACACACCCCGTGCCGGCATAACAGGAGTCAGCGTGGTGCCCTCCACGGCAGGTTCCGGCGCGTTGCGCTGGAGTGAGGGGAAGCGATTTTCAAAGACGACAATCTCGTAGTCGGGATAGGGAACCTCTGTTTCTATACTGCCCGGCCTGGTGGGACAGAGCGGACAATACTCCTTCGGAGGCAGGAAAGTGCGCTCCTGACGATGCGTCGCCGTAATCACCCATTGCCCCAGATACGGATGCCACCGCAGCTCCGACATCTATACTTTTCCTCCACTATTGTCCGGACCAGATGCTTACACCCGTATTTTAAAGAAGATGATAACGAATCCCTTTGACGCCGTGCAGGGATAACGGCTCTGATGGGAAAAATTACATCTGTGCCAACAAGGCTGAAGCGAGGCGAAACAGGTCATGCGAGTGCTGGAACTGATGCATACGCACGTGGTCACGGTGCAGCCAGAAGACACCTTGCGCGATGCCGTCGACAAGATGGACCTTTATCAGGTCAGCGGACTGCCCGTAGTGGACGACGAAGGTCATCTGGTGGGAGTCATCACCGAACATGACATCATTCGGGAGCTTCTCCCCCAGCCCGGCGAGGCGAGTACAGAGGAAAGCTATCGCAGCGAATGGCAGGACCTGCCTACCCGCGCGGCGCGAGTGCGTGGTATGCTGGTCAAACAGGCAATGACCAGCAACGTCATCGCGGTAGATGAAAACACCGACGTGCTGGAAGCTGCTGCCATCATGCTGCAGAAAAAGGTGAAACGGCTGCCCGTGACCGCCGAGGGCAAACTGGTTGGTATTATCAGCCGCATTGACATCTGTCAGGCGGTGCTGGAAGACCGGTTGTGAGGAGGATCATAATGGACTGGCTGCGCGAGATTTCAGAGGGCAACCTGCTCGTCTCCGACGGGGCGATGGGCACCATGCTTCAGTCGCTGGGACTGCAAGCGGGGCAATGTCCGGAATCTTGGAACCTGGACCACCCCGAAAAGGTGCAGCAGGTGCATCGTGCCTACCTGGAAGCAGGGGCGCAGCTGCTGACCACCAACACTTTCGGAGGCAACCGCCTGCGCCTGATGGCTCACAACTTGACCGGGCACGAGTTGCTGAAGGAAATCAATCGACGGGCAGTGGAGCTGGCACGCGAGGTCGCGGGCGACTCGGCAGCCGTTATAGCATCCGTGGGACCTACAGGAGAGCTGATGGAACCGCTGGGCGACCTGAGCGAAGAGCAGGCGTTTGAGGTCTTCAGCGAGCAGATGGCTGCGCTTCAGGAAGGCGGCGCAGACACGGTGATTCTGGAAACCTTTATGGCTCTGGAAGAGATTGTGGTTGCCCTCCGCGCGGCGAAGTCGCTGGGCTTGAAGGCGATTGCCAGCATGAGTTTCGCCGCTAACCAACGCACCATGATGGGGGTCACCCCCGAGCAGGCTGCAACCACCCTGATGCAGGAAGGCGCAGCGGTGGTCGGGGCGAACTGCAGCACAGGCGCACAGGAGATGGTTCCGGTCATCCGACGCATGCGTGCCGCCGTGTCCATACCGCTCATCGCTCAACCCAACGCGGGAATGCCTGTTCTGCAAGAGGGTAAAGCGGTCTATACCCAGAAGCCCGAGGAGATGGCGGAGTTTGTGCCGCAGTTCGTGGAAGCGGGAGCCAACATCATCGGGTCGTGTTGTGGTTCTACCCCGGAGTTCACCCGCGCTATCGTCGGCGCGTTGGATCGCCTGCGCTAAACCCGTAATTCTGACAGCGCAGCGCCTCGCACCAGATGCCGATGATTCTGACAGGGACCGTAGCTGCGTCCTTCTGGGTGCAACATGGCGAAACTATTAGCACGTCTTTCCCTGCGCAGAAGACTGTTCATCGGCGTCCTCTTGTGTATGGCAGCGGCACTGGGACTGCATACCGCAATCGCCTATCACCAGATTGTCGCTGCTTTGCGCGAAACGGGCGTGCCGCACGACATGGTGCTGTCTATTGCCCGTCGCATCCTGACACAATCACTGTTGCCCACTCTGCTGGCGAGCATCGGGGTTGCTGCGCTGGTGACCATGTGGCAGGTATACCCGGTGGTGAAACTCATTCGCCGTCTGACCGCAGCCGCGCACGCCATCGCCAGCGGCCACTTCAGTTATCGGGTCACAACCTCACGCTGGGCGCCCTACGATTTCCACTTGCTCGCGGATAGCTTCAATATGATGGCCGCCCAGCTGGAACAGTACGCTTTGACACAAAAGCAGCAGCAGAAAGAGCTGCAACGGCGCAACGAACTGCTCGAGCGCCTGTCAGTGACCGATGCTCTCACTCAGGTAGGAAATCACCGCGCGTTTCAGGAACATCTGCATTCGCAGATTAGTCTCTCCTGCCGCAAAGGACTTCCGCTCTGCCTGATGCTCATTGATGTGGACCACTTCAAGCAATACAACGACACGTACGGTCACCTGCAGGGCGATGTGGTGCTGCGCGAGGTGGCGCGTCTTATCACCGAAAACGTGCGCGCCTATGACTTCGTCGCGCGCTATGGCGGAGAGGAATTCGCGGTGATTCTGCCGGATACAGAAATAGATACTGCACTGAAAGTTGCCGAGCGCATTCAGCAGGTCATCGCTCAGCACCAGTTTCCCAACCGCGCGGTGACCGTGAGTATCGGAGTCGCAGGCTGGCGCACAGGGGTGGATTCCAGCCGCCTGATTCAGCAGGCGGATAGCGCGCTGTATGAGGCGAAGCGTCTCGGGCGCAACCGGGTGTGCCTCGCCCAGACGGACAAACAGGATGAAGAGGCGGCGTAGTATTCGCCTTCTCCTCTTCTCCTATTCGTGGCGAACAGACAAAAGATTGCCTTCGGGAGGTCGCAAATTGATAGGCGTTGGCGTTGTGGGCTACGGTTATGCGGGACGTGTTTTCCACTGTCCACTCATTGCACAGGTTGAAGGGTTGCATCTGGTAGCGGTCTCGTCGCGCGATGCGCAACGCCGCGAACAGGCGCGCCAGCAGTGGACCGTGCGCACTTACGCGCAACCCGAAGAACTTCTCTCAGACGAACAGGTTCAGCTGGTGGTCATCGCCACTCCACACCATACCCACCATACGCTCGGCAAGATGGCTTTGCAGGCAGGCAAGCACGTGGTGATCGACAAACCCTTCACGATGAACACCGCCGAAGCGGATGACCTCATCGACGAGGCAAGGAAGCGCAACCTCCTGCTGAGCGTCTTTCACAACCGCCGATGGGATTGGGACTACCGGACCGTGCGCAAGGTGATAGATGAAGGCGTGCTGGGTGAGGTATGGCAGGTGGAAAGCTGCGTCGGGCGATACGGGCATTCCAGTCGCTGGCGCGCTCAGCGCGATTCGATGGGTTCTCTGCTCCACGACTGGGGTGCGCATCTGGTAGACCAGGCGATTCAGCTGATGGGACTGCCTGCACAGGTGATGGCGTGGCGTCATTTCCGGGTGTGGCAGAGCGACGTCGAGAGCTTCATCCGCGCAGTACTGGATTACGGCGATGGGCGCACCTTTACTGTGGAGGTGAACTACCTCCGCGCCGCTGAACGTCCCCGTTGGTATGTGCTGGGCGACCGCGGCGGACTGGTGAAGTATGGCTTGGACCCGCAGGAGGATGCTTTACGAACAGGCAACATCGCTGCGGCAGCGGAACCGCCGGAACATCGCGCACAGGTGTGGTTACATGAGGAAGGGCATGTCTCGCAGCACACCATAGATAGCGTGCGCGGCGACTGGCGCGAGTATTACGGCAACATCGCGGGAGTGCTGTTGTGCGGCGAGGAACTTGCAGTTCAACCCGAGCAGGCGCGAGAGGTTATCCGTGTCATCGAAACAGCCCTGCGGTCGGCAGAAACCGCACAACCGGTTCGCCTTTCGTAGGACATGCATCACACCGCGATAGTAGGCAGCATCAGGTTGGATGCTCCTTCCCCCATTGCATTCCATTGTCGACCAATGGTATAATCTATGTCAAGATTAGAATAGCTAGGGGTCGTGAGGGTGAACACCTGCATCCAGCATAGAGGTGCGCTAATCTCCCCGACGAAGGGATGCGATCTAGAAAGGCTGATTGGCAACACGCCGCTCATCCGCTTGCGGCGGGTAACACAGTCACTACCGCGGGGAGTGCAGGTGTTCATCAAAGCGGAGTGGTTCAATCCGGGAGGGTCGGTGAAAGACCGCCCTGCGTGGAACATGATTCGCGTGGCGGAACAGGAAGGCTTGCTCACGCCGGACAAAATCCTCATCGACGCCACGTCGGGCAATACGGGCATCGCCTATGCGATGATCGGGGCGGCGAGAGGTTATCGGGTGCAGCTGTGTCTACCCGCGAACGCTAATGCGGAACGTAAGCGGATACTGCGCGCCTTCGGCGCGGAGTTAATCCTCACCGACCCGCGGGAGCAAACGGATGGTGCCATCCGTAAGGTGCAGCAAATCGTGGAAGCCGAGCCAGAGCGATACTTCTATCCCGACCAGTATAATAACCCTGCCAACTGGCAAGCACACTATCACACGACCGGCGTGGAGATTTGGGAGCAGACGCAGGGCGAGGTGACGCACTTCGTGGCGGGGTTGGGCACCAGCGGCACGATGATGGGCACAGGGCGACGCCTGAAGGAGTACCATCCAGGAATTCGCCTCGTCGCAGTCCAGCCCGACAGCCCGTTTCATGGTCTGGAGGGGCTGAAACATCTGGAGACGGCTCTGGTGCCGGGTATCTACGATCCTGCCGTACCTGACGAAATCATGGAGGTTTCCACAGAGCAGGCGCACGCCATGGCGCGCCAGCTCGCCCGTGAGGAGGGGCTGTTTGTGGGCATCTCCGCAGGGGCGGCAGTATATTGTGCGCTTCGGGTGGCAGAGCGGATTTCGTCTGGTACAGTGGTCGCGCTCGCGCCAGATGGAGGCAGTCGCTATATCACAGACCCCCTGTGGGAAGAGGAGGAGTGATGCTCTCGCTAAGCGCCGAACACGCTACGAGTATCCGCCAGCACGCGAGAGCAGAGTATCCGCACGAGTGTTGTGGCGCGTTGCTGGGACGCGAACTGAGTGGCGATGTGCGCTGGGTGGAAGAGGTGGTGCCCATCGCCAATGAGCAGGAAGACAACCGCGAGCGACGCTTCCTAATTACGCCGGTGCAGATGATGCAACTGGAGCGCGAGGCGAAACAGAAATCGCTGAAGGTATTGGGATTCTACCATTCGCACCCCGACCATCCTGCGCGTCCCAGTGAGTTTGACCGCGAGAACGCTCTGCCTTACTACTCGTATCTGATTATCTCGGTGCAGAAAGGCAAACCCGCTGAAATGCACTGCTGGCGGCTGTTGGAAGACCGTAGCGGCTTCGAGCGCGAACCTACCGAAATACGCGGACTTTGACGAAAGAGGTGAATGGCATGGCAATAACCGTTTTGATACCCAGTGCGCTGCAAGCCTACACCGGTAACCAGAGCGAGGTGCAGGTGCAGGCGAGCACGGTCGGCGAGGCTTTGCAGGCAGTGGTAGCGACCTATCCTGAGCTGCGCAAGCACCTGTACAATGAGCAGGGTAAGTTGCGCAGCTTTGTCAACGTGTACCTTGGCGAGGAAGACACCCGGTATCTGCAGGGGCTGGAGACGCCGGTCAAGGACGGCGATACGCTGATGATAGTGCCATCGATTGCCGGTGGGAGCGTGTCGGTGCTGGAGCATGAAGCGGTACAGCGGGCATCGTTGGACAACGAGGAGATTCTGCGCTACAGCCGGCATCTCATCCTGCCAGACGTGGCGATGGAGGGGCAGACCAAGCTCAAGGCAGCAAAGGTGTTGTGCGTGGGAGCGGGGGGATTGGGTTCGCCCTTAGCCCTATATCTTACGGCAGCAGGCGTGGGTACCATCGGTCCAGTGGATTTCGACGTGGTGGACCTCACCAACCTGCAGCGACAGGTGCTGTACACCAGCCAGGACGTGGGGCGTCCCAAGCTGGAGGTGGCGAAAGAGCGGCTGCAGGCAATGAACCCGCATGTCACGATACGCACCTACGAAACCCGTCTCACCCGCGAAAACGCGCTGGAGATATTCTCCGATTACGACATCATCGTGGACGGCACAGACAACTTCGCTACCCGCTATTTGGTTAACGACGCCTGCGTGCTGCTCGGCAAGCCGAACGTGTACGGTTCCATCTTCCGCTTTGAGGGGCAGGCTTCGGTCTTCTACGCTAAAGAGGGACCCTGCTACCGCTGCCTGTATCCCGAGCCTCCGCCGCCAGGACTGGTGCCCAGCTGCGCGGAAGGTGGAGTCTTGGGCGTGCTACCAGGCATCATCGGCACCATTCAGGCGATGGAGACGATCAAGCTAATCTTGGGGCGGGGAGAGCCTCTCATTGGCAGGCTGCTGCTGTTCAATGCACTCAAAATGCAGTTCCGCGAGCTGAAGCTGCGCAAAAACCCGCAGTGCCCCGTGTGCGGACAGAATCCCGTCATTCGCGAGCTCATCGACTACGAAGAGTTCTGCGGAATGCGGGGTGAGGAGAGTACGGCATCGGTGGACGTTATCGAAGAGATTACCCCCACCGAGCTCAAGCGGCGATTAGATGCTGGAGATGATATCTTCTTGCTGGATGTGCGCGAGCCGGTGGAGTGGCAAATCTGCCGTCTGGACGGTGCGGTGCTGATTCCCATGAATACGATTCCAGCGCGAATGCACGAGCTGGATTCGGCGCGAGAGATTGTCGTCTATTGTCGCTCTGGCAAACGCAGCGCACAGATTGCCGCGTTTCTCAAAGCAGCCGGTTTCCGAAAGGTGAAGAACCTGCAAGGAGGCATCCTGCAGTGGTCCGATGAAGTAGACCCGACCGTGCCGAAGTATTGAAGGCTTTTCCACTGTAGAAACCTGCGCTTTAGACTACGTTTGTCAACGACCAATCCGCAGGTGAGCCGCGGGCGGGGCGGAGAATGTTCTGCTCGGGCGAAGTCGTGTGCTTCACGTGCCGTTTGGCGGACTCATACAGCACCCCTCTACGGATTTGACAAGCACACTTTACTAAAGTATAATTTAGTAAAGTATACTTTAGTAAACCACATGTGGGAGTAGACCGCCATGCCAGCGACCGCAGGATTTCTACGTCCAGAACCGTTTTTCGACCGAGAGGATGACCTTTCGCAGCACAAACGCGCCGTGTACGCCATATTCGCGATAGGTGGCTTTTCCCCCGACCTGTACGCCACGGCACAAAGCGTGCCCGATGAAGTTTGGCTGATCGATCAAACGTCCCTCTTGCCAAATACCAGCATCGCCAGCGCCAGCACGACCGCGATATATCCGAACACATAGCCGATTTCCCACCCGCTTGGCGGGCTCTCGAAAGCCTGAAACCGCTGGCTCGCCAACATCCGCTCGGGCACTATCACCATCATCTCTTCCAATACCCACCGACGCAGGTGGTTCATCGGCACGAACCAGCGCACGTTGTTCGCCACGTTCAGCAACGTGTCGATATCGAACACGATACCGAACTCGCGCATCGGTTTTTCCGACCATGCCACGCCCGCCGCGATGATAGACAGCGCAATAGTCAGCCCCACCGACGCGAAGGTGGAGAAAAGAAACGTGAGCGTGCCGAACAGTATCGGATAAAGCAGTACCACCAGCGGGGCACGCCACGTCTGCAGGTAGCTCTTGCCCATCATCACCCGAACAGATACGTAAAGCAGAACCGTCCAGAACAACGTGTTCACCAGTGCGAACACCAGCACACCTATCCACTTGCCCAGCACCACCTGATAGCGATGCACCGGCTTGTACAGGATGGCGTAGAGCATCCCCCGCTCGATCTCCAGCGCAATCGCCCCCGACGCCAAAGTCATCGCCATCACCGAGCCGAAGAACTTCACCACGTCCAGCCCCAATATCAAGGTGATACGTGGAACCACGCTCTGCACAATCGGGTCATTCGGCCGCACCGACGCCCCCAGCTTTGCCACAAACACAAACCCAACCACCGCCAGCGAAGCCAGCAGAGACGCTATCCAGAGACGTCGGCGCAGGGTCTCCTTCAGGGTCAGAGACGCTATCAGATAGACTGCTCTCACTTCGTCTCTTCCACCACCCTCACGAATAGGTCTTCGAGGCTCTCACGGTGCGGCACAAAACGCATGATTTCCCCGCCTGCCTCTATGATGCACCGAGCCAGCATAGGGATATCCTCCTCGCTCTGCACCTCCGCCGTGAAGCTGGTACCATCCTCTGACAGCACGGATGACACCGCACGGACAGCCTGCATCACGCGCTCCGATGGAACGCGCAGTTCCACATCGACCACAGGATGAACCTGCAACAGCATATCCAGATCCCCTTGCCGCTGCACCCGTCCTGCCCGCAGAATCGCCACCTCATCGCACACCATCTCCACCTCCGACAGCAGATGCGAGTTCAGGAAAATCGTTTTGCCTCGCGATTTCAGGTGCAGGATGAGGTCGCGGACGTCTCGCCTGCCCAGAGGGTCGAGCGCGGAGGTAGGCTCGTCCAGAATGATGAGGTCAGGGTCGTGCAGGATAGCCTGTGCAATGCCGAGACGCTGCTGCATCCCTTTGGAGAACTCGCGCACCCTCGAACGCGCACGTTCCGATAAGCCGACTTGCTCCAGCACCTCTGGCACACGCCGGGCGAGCAGATGCCTGTCCATCCCAGCCAGCCTGCCGTGAAACCAGAGTAACTCCTCTGCCGTGAGCAGGTCATGAAACTGGAACTTTTCGGGCAGGAAGCCGATGCGCCTGCGCACGCTCATGCTGGAGATGGCCTCCCCGAAGATACGGAAGGAGCCAGAAGTGGGATACACATTGCCCAGCAACATCATGATGGTGGTGGTCTTGCCTGCGCCGTTAGGACCCAGGAAGCCGAACACGCATCCCTGCGGCACTTTCAAGTCCAGCGAGTCCACCGCAACCACCACTTGCTTCCTCAGCCGGGAACGATATACCTTACGCAGCTGATGGGTTTCGACCGCGTATTCCGTCATACCGTCTGCTTCCACGCCTTCACTCTATTCAGAAAGAACCACGCGCCCACAATCAGCGCGGCGATGGTGACCACTCCTTGCATCTCCAGAGGCAGCAGCATGAATACAAAACTCAACACGGTCAACACCGCCATTACCGTCAACCAAGCCCGCAACACCTTTTGTACCACCTGCTCTTGCGCCGCCCACTCCTTCAGCGCGGCGAGGGTCTCTATGGGGCTACCGCATTGGATGCACCGCCTGGCTTCGCCGGGGTTTTCCGAGCCGCACATCGGACACAATACCAGCTTGCGCTGGGCAAACGCTTGCTCCCGCTTCCAGGATTGCAGCTTGCCCCTCTCCAGTCGCGACAGTGCAGGCGAACTCTCCACGGCATATTCCAGATGCTCAATGGCTTCGTCTAACCTGCCGAGTTTATACAGCTTCTCCGCCAGCACGACTCTCGCGAGATGGTTTTCGGGGTCTGCGGCAAGGGCATCTCTGGCGCGGTACATCTCCTCTTCGTCTATCTTTCGCAGCGCACGGCGATTGAACATGTCACCCAGCCACGGCATTATCGCCACCCCAGAGACCAGCAGCATCAATGCCATAAAAGCCAGCCATGCACTGCCACTCACCAGCAGCAGCCCCATCAGACCGATATACGTGCATAACAGTACCGCCAGCTCCCCGCCCGCAATACTGCCCTCAATCCACCAGCCGATGAAGCGATACACGGGGAACGCCGCCAGCAACGCGCCCAGCACGAAAAGCATTAACGCTTCGCCCATTCCGGCTATACCTCGACACTCACTATCCTTGCTCCCGCCTCTTCGTCCTCCTCATCCCACAATATCTCGACACCGTCATCGGGCAGCGGTTGCCCTGCGTTCTCCAGTTGTGCTAGGTGGTTGCGCAACAGTTCGCTTAGCAGTCCTACCGCTGCCCCTTCGCTCTCGCCGTGCGCTACTAAACCGGGCACCGCGGGCAGTATCGCCACGTAACCCTGCGGGTCGTCTGGTTCCACGATGGCTCGATAGCTCCTGCCGAATGTCTTCATCTCTTTTCTACCCGCACGGCGGTCTCACCACTGTTGCCGTTAATCTCAGGCAGGTACATGCCGAACGCCTGCACGGGTCGGGCGCGAACCTGCCCTGGACGCTCCGCACGCAGGACATAGGTAATCACGCTTTTGCCTTTGGGAATGCGCTCACACAGGTACGCCACGCGGTCATCTCTCACCTCTCGCCGCGAATACCAGTATCTCCAGTCGTACTCGTCAGCCTCGCGTTCCACAAACTCGAAGCCGGAGGGTTTGGGGTCGTCGATGACTCCGTAATAGATATCGGTGGCGCAGTGGATAACCAGTTTGACCACCATTTGCTCGCCGGGGCGGAAGACGCCTTTTGCCGGTTGCAATGTCCACAGATACTCGGATTCGTCGCCGTAACGGCGCATCAGTCTTCTGTGCTCCTCAGGCGTGAGCCGGCGAGGCACACGTCTGAGATAGGTGCGTTCCACCCGTAGCTGCTGCGCGGTCGCCTGCACACGCTCGGTCGGCTCGAAGTAACGCACCATCACCGACGCCACCACCGCGCCCTCTCCCTCATGCTCGATACGCAGCACATTGTTTCCATCGCGCAGCTGGGCGATCGGTATCTCTATCGTGTCCTCTGGACGCAGCCAATCCTCCGCCCCATACTGCAGCTCCCGAACCACGCTGTCGTTCAGCACCACCCGTACCCGATGCGTGCCTTTCACCACCTGAGGCATCCGTCGGGCATACCCCACCAGCGCCATGATGACCTGTGCGGTGTCATTGGTGGACAGCCAGTACTCGCCCTGTCGCTTCTCTGCAAGCCAGCGCAGTGTCTTCGGCAGCAAGGGGTGTCGCGGGTCGTTCCGCACCATCACGCGCGCGACCCATGCGCTCGCGTAGGTATCCTGAGCGTACCACAGCCACTCCACCTGACGCTTCATCTGCGGGGTGGCTTCGCGCCAGAAGGCGGTAGTGGGAGTCTGGATGGCACGGGTGAGTATCTCTCCATACAGCTGCTTTGCCTGGGCAAGTAAGTTCGCCTGCTGCAAGCCCATCACCAGCGCACACTGCGCCGATGTGCCCAGATACCCTCGCGCCTCATACAGACGCAGCAACGGCTTCTGAGCCCAGCGGGGCGAGATTCGCGCCGCCGTGGCCAGCGCATGTGCCTTCTCGTTAAGACGATGCACCCACTGCACCATCATCAGGTCCTGTTTGGACTTCGGCACTCCCTTGAGGCTAGGAGGCTGGGATGGCGTCGCAGAGATCAGGCGGAACAACGCGTTGGTACCCCGCTGGACGCGCTCCTCGGAGACCGTAAAACCTGCCTCTTTCGCCTGCTGCAGAGCATCCAGCGCCAGCGCGGTCCAAAGAAGATTATCCGTGGAGTGCTCCGTGTATCCCCAGCTTCCTTCCCCGTGCTGCAATGCGCTGAGGCGGGTGATGCCTCGGCGCACCGCTTCCTGTGCCCTCTGACGGCGTTCCGCATCCTGTACGCCCAGAGCATCCATGACCTCCAGCACCCGCAACGCGCTGAGCATGGGATGCACCGTCTGCTCCACACAGCCGTAGGGGTAGGTCAATATCTCATCCAGCGCCCCAACCGCCGTGCCGAACCATGAAGGAGCCACCCGCACTATCGCCTGCAGGCTACCCGGAACGCGCTGAGCTGCCAGACGAAACCACTTTTCCACCGCTCGCTCTACCACAGAGGCAGAAGCGAAAAGACGGGGTACCCCCCGAGGGTATACAGGTACCTTCAGCTCCATGCCATCGAACTCTTCGGCAGAGCGGGCGGTGAGAGTGAAAACCGCCTCTCCCGCCGAGTCGGCGGCTACCGTCCATTCCACACTCGCCTGTCCCTGCGGCGGCAGGGTCAAACGTCTGCTTTGCCCTTCCGCGATACGCACCGAACCGCCAACCTGCAGCGATACCTGCACCTCCTGAGGCTTCTCGGTATAGTTATGCACCACGCCTGCGATGACGGAACGGTCGCCCTGTGTCAGGAAGCGCGGCGTCTGCAGGCGCACCAGCAAGGGCTTGAAGGTTTTGGCGTAACTGCGCACCATGCCCACGGCGGTATCGGCGGTAATCGCCCGCGCCGTTGCCCGCCACTCGGTAAGGTTCTCGGGCATTTGGAAGCGCACCTGCGCCTCTCCGGTGCTGTCGGTCACAATGGCAGGATTCCAGAAGGCAGTATCTTCGAACCGTCGGCGGATTTGCTCGTCCAGCTGGCGCGCCGCTTCCTTGGCTGCCCCTGCCGCGTACTCTCTGCCGAAGGAGACAGACGTACTCACCGCATTAGGTGTCGCGCCCCAGAAGAACCTGCGGATGTCGGGCGTGTAGTCGGGCACGATAGCGTAGATGGCTTCGTCCACCACGCCCAGTGCAACCTCCGCCGACACGGGCTTGCCTTCATCGTCGCGCGTGCGGATGGTATACACTGCCTCTTCATCGGGAAGGTAACGCTCTTTGTCCGGCACCACTTCCACTCGAAGCAGCTTACCCTTCGGGGCAACTCGCAGCAGTTTCTGCACGCGGATGAGGCTCTTGCGGTTGACAAGGTTCGCTGATACAAAAGCGTTTGGCGCGTGTTGCCATTCTGTGGGCAGCTCTACCACCCCAACACCGTTGCGCAACCGTACCACGCGCGAGGCGAACAACTTGCGCCCCTCCACCGTGAACCATACTTCCGCGTCGGGTACGGAGGAACGTATCAATACCTTCGCGGTTTGACCGGGCAGATAGTTCCTGCGATCCAGCGAAAGCTCCAGCGTCTGGCGCGCACCCAATTCCTCACCTCTGTAGGAAGAGGTATACGCCCCGACGAGATACTCACTGCGTGCAGTACGTCCTTGTGCATCCACCGCCGAGGCTCGGAGTAGATACTCGCCTTCCTGCGGCGGGGTGAATTCCACGCTGGCAATCCCCTGTGCGTCGGTGCGCACCGTGCGGCTCCACAGTAAAACCTCATCGTACTTCCACTGCGCTCGCTGAACACGCAACCACCGCACGCGATAAGCTGCTACTTTGACCGCCGTGCTCAATGGCTGTTTGGTGCGCGAATGGATGGTGCGTATCTGGAACTTGGCCGTTTGCCCCGGCTGTAGCCACCATGCCTCCGACCGCCAGTCCAGCCGAGCCGCCGCTGGATACACATCCGTCGATGCCGAAGATTCCTGGGTGCGCAGGCTTAGGTCGGTGACTTCCACCTCCAGCGCGTAACTGCAGGGTTCGGCGTGCGCCCGTGCGGGTATGCGGACGAGTGCATTGCCCTGCGCGTCGGTGGTGGTTTCTCCCTGCGTCAGCAGTTCACCGTAGCCGCCGTATGCTTCTTCTTCCTCCTCTTCTGTCCCGTACAGCTCTCGGTACTCGTCCTCTTCTTCCCACCAGCTCCAGTCCCACAGGTAGCGTTTGTAGAGGTAGTAGCGTACCCGCGCTTGAGTGACCGGCGCACCAAAATAGTACTCCGCATGAAGACGGAAGGTCACCGTTTCACCGCGAATGTACACCTGCTGCGCGGGCTCCAACTTCACGCGGAACTCTGGCTTCCGGTACTCCTGTACCTCAAAGCCCCCGGCGTACTCCGATATCTCCACCGGCTCCAGCACACCGGTGCGCAGATACACCACTTTGAAAGAGTACCCTCCCAGAGGCGTCTCCTCGGGCAGGGCAAATTCGCCAGAGAAGGTTCCCCGCTCACTCACCGGAAGGGTTTGCTCTGCTATCGGTTTGTTTTCCGGGTCCAGGAGGCTGACTTTTGCCTGATTGACTTGGGGTACGCGGTAGTCGTTCTCGACGCGCTCGCGCACGATGCCCTTCAAATACACCTTTTGCCCGGGGCGATACACAGGACGGTCGGTGAACAGGTAGTGCGTAAAGGGAGAGGCTTCGCCCCGCGCTATGTAAGTCGCGGCACGATGCGCCCCTTGGGACGCCCACACCATGGCGGCTTCACCCAGGCCCGGACATGGAGGCAGTTCAGCGATGCCATCGGCGCCGGTGGTTGCTTGCGCCAATGGTTTGTTCTCTTTCCAGTAAAGTGCCACGGTCGCCCCCGCCACGCCTCTGCCGTCCTGCAAACGCACCACACGCACCACCGTGTTTCCTGCCGAGGCGTATTTCACCACCAGTCCGATATTCGACACCCATAACAGCATCGCGCGGGAGTTACCCCGTCCATCGGTAGCAACGACGACATACATGCCTGCGGGCAGACGGGGCAAACGCACCTCTCGCGCATAGTACCACCGCGCCGAAGGAGGCTTCAGCAGAACTGCTTGAGGAGAACCAACGGGCTTGCCTTTCAGAGCCAGCGGACTGACCTGATTCAGGTGGTACCGCACCACCTTGCTTTCATCGAGCTGATACACCTGAATCTGCAAACGGTGCGTACCCACACCCGATATGGTAATGAGGGGCTGTTCGTCGGTAGTAAATACCCGTTGAGGTGCGTAGGCATCCCAGTATCCTTGTGCGCTTCCAGAAACGGAACTTAGTACAAGCAGCAGCACCAGCCACATCAGCCTCATGGCAAAGACACCCTCCTCGTTGTAGGTGATTTCACCCTCCCGTTATTCTTTACATTCTCTTCGCGACACCAGGCTCCTGAAAAAGGCTAACCGCTCGCTTTGCGCTGCTCCGCCCGATTACCCTCCATGCGTTTCACGATGCCGATGGTTAGAAAATACAGGAAGACCATCGGCGCAGCCATCACCGTCATAGACAACGGGTCGTTGGTGGGGGTAATGACGGCTGCGATAACGGAGATAATCACCACAGCATGTCGCCAGTAGGTCATCAGCCGCTTTGAGGTGACCAGCCCCAGCTTCGCCAGAATGATGAGCACAATAGGCAGCTGGAACGACAGACCGAACGCCAGCAGGATTTTCACCGCCAGCAGCACATAGCTCAGCGGGTTCTGCAACAGGGTGGCGTTTCCATAATCCGACAGATACGAGAGGAACCATCGGATGGCGGCAGGCAAAAGCAGGTAGCCGATGGCAACCCCCATCACAAACAGCGTTCCCGAGAACGGGATGAACATCTTCACCACGCGTCGCTCACTGCGAGTCAAACCGGGCGCGACAAATGCCCATATCTGGTAGGTAACATAGGGTGCGGCGAAAATCAGCCCCACCACAAAAGAGAGCTTCAGCCGCAAAAAGAAAGGGTCGGCGAAGTGGAGGAAGACCGTCTGTCCGTGTACGGCTCGCAAAGGTTCCCGCAAGGGATACGCCAGCGATTGATAGACCTGCGGGAAAAGAATGTACCCTGCTACCCAGCCGATGAAGATACCGATAAAGGAGCGGATGATGCGCGTGCGCAGCTCCTCCAGATGCTCGGTCAAATCGGCAGGGCGGTCCTCTAACTCGTTCTCCTCAAGTTCGGGCTGCTCTACTTCAGCGGTTGCACTGCTGTTCATACTCACCTCATCCAGCGACCTCTTCTGGGTCGATACCCAGTTCGCGCAGACGTTGTGCCAGCCGTTCTGCACGCCGACGCGCCTGCTCCGCATCCTGTTGTGCCTGCGTTGCCCGATGACGCTCTTCTTCAACACGGCGGCGCAGCTCTGTATAGGTTAAAAACCGCTCCCCGTCTGGACGATAGGCGACCAGCTGTCCCTCCTCCAGCGTGAAACGCACCCCGAGGCGCGGGCTGGTCCAGCCGTCCGGGTTCGGTATCGGGTGGAGTGCGCCTTCCTTGCGTATCCAGCCGTCCAGTATCCCCCTGTCCGGGTCATACAGGTAGCACTCTTCCACCCCATACTGCTGGTAGAACAGGAACTTCTCGATCAGGTCGGAGGGGCGGTTGCTGGGTGAAAGCACTTCGAACACCACCTGCGGGGCGATACCGTCCTCTTCCCACTGCTTGTAGGAGGGGCGGTGTCCTTTCGGACGACCGAACACCACCATCATGTCGGGAGCAGTGCGGATTTCAGGATGTCCTTCCACCGGGTACCAGAACAGGTCTGCCGCCACGAACACATCTTCCCTGTCTGCAAACAGTGCGCTCAGGTTGTCATACAGGTAGACGATGCTTTCCAGCTGCTTGGTATTATCCGCCATCGGCTTGCCATCGCTTTCCGGGTAGACAATCTTGTTTGTGGCTACTTGTTGTACCGTCATTTCCATCACCGTTGGTATTATACCAGTTTGTGCGCCCGCTTGCAGGAGGTTTCTCTCATTATAACAGAAACGGGCGGAGTGTCTCTACCCTGCTCCGCCCGTCAACGGAAGGGAAGGCTCCCCCTTACTCCTGAAGCAGCTGCACCGACTGCACCACCTTCAGTTTCAGCGGCGCCTGTTCGCGGGTCATTGTGCCACCAGTGCCGAAGCCACCGCGAGGCATTCCCGGCACCCCGGGCATCCCGGGCACACCGGGGATACCGCTGTAGCCACCGCGCGCCATTCGTCCGCCCATGCCGGACGTCGGGCCCATCATGGGTACCCCGGGCACACCCGGCATACCCGGAGGTGCACCGTAACCCACTGCACCACGCCGCCCCGTCACGCCGCCGTAAGGGGTACCCGGCACCCCTGCCGCACCGCGTCGCCTGCCCGCCAGTCCCCCACGGTCTTCATCCATTCCGCCGCCGAAGCCCGTTATTGGCGCACCATAGCCCGGTGCGGGTCCCCCCATCATCGGAGCGCCGCCTGCCAGGCGAGGACCACCCATCATCGGTGCGCCCGGCATCCCGCCCAATCCGGCGAGGCGACCGGGTTGTACGCCGGTAGGTACCTGTCCTTCAATCTCCACTGTCGTCTCGCTGCGCACCAGCCGCCCCGCATTAAAGGCAAACCACAGCGTCCGATCCAGCTTCACCTTCGGATTCTGCAGGATGTAGTTGCTGAACTCCAGCGTGCCGGTCAGCGTGCCCTCATAGGTCTGGCGTATCTTCACGGTGGGATAGCCACCTTCCCACTCTACGCTTTCCAGTTTGTTCTGTGCCAGTACCTTGCGTGCTCGCTCCACCGGCATATCGGGCAGCAGGATGTACGCCCATGCGGTCCAGGTGTCGCCGGGCTTGACGCGCAGCTCGGGCAGGATAGGCAGCACCATCACGCGGAAGACGTAGGGGTCGTTGGTGGTGTCCACGTTCTGGTAGATGACGTTGCCCAGCGGAGTCACAAACTGCAACACCGCGCGGAACATCTCCTCACCCAGTGTATACACAGGCTGGTTGTATGCCAGCACCTGCTGTTTATTCGCCCGCTGGCGGATGATGAAGGTATCCCCGCGGATGTCGTAAGCGAACAGGTTGAAGAAGGTATCGGCTTCATAAGCCACCTGCTCGCCGGTCACTCCGCCCGTAATCTCTGCGCCTGTCTGCCCTGCCAGCAGGATGACTTCGTCGTGCTGTTTGTAGTTGACGTTTTCGCCCAGCCGGAAGCGATACTGCAGACGAGCGCCTGTTGCCGGCAGGCTAATCCCCTCCCGGTTTGCGACCTGCACACGAACCTCTGCGCGGTCTATCGCCTTGCCTTCAGGGTCGTACAGCACCACCGTGATGGTGTGCTCACCATCCTGGATCGGTTCTGTTTTCTGCGTAGAGGGGTCCACTATGGGCGTCTTGGTATCCCAGATGTAGCGCAGGCGAGGTTCCTTGTCGTCCTGTCGGGGTGCCAGCGATGTGTGGAACTTGCCGTCGATGTAAATGCCGACAAAACCACCCTGTGGAATGCTGGCACGCGGCACTTCGATGCGCACCTTCTCACGAACGATGGCGCCGTCCGCCGGACGCAGGATGTTAAAAGGCGTTCCCTGAGCCAGCGCAAGCGCCGCCGTAGCGAGTAGCGCAATCACTGTTGCCAGTGCGGCTCTCCATGCGGAATATTTGGGCATTTGCGTTCCCTCCCGTGTGTTCTCTCACAAAGAGTGCATCATCTGTGCACAGGGATAGCGACCTCTGCACTCTTGTTTTGGACGCCGAATTCGCCTGAAAGGTTACAGCGTCTGTTTTCTTTTCTTTCGCGCGGAGCGGCGACTATTCCTGCTATGCACTCTTCGGCATTGTGATAGCCGGCGGCTTCAGGTACATGGGCACCAGCGTTAGCGGGTTGTCGCGATGTCCCTGCTCCAGCAACCTCTTGCCCAATTGTCCCAGCGTCTCCGCGCGAGGATGCTTGATGGGCGCAAGACACACTGGGTAATCTGCTAGCGCGTGCAAAAAATCGGCAGGTACTTCCCCCACGAGAATCACGTCGTTAGCGATGTAGGGCAGGAGCGCACTGTGCAACGCGTCGGCAGTATACACCGCCCGCTCTACGGCGGGTTGTGGTATGTGTGAACCGCCTTCATAGATAGCAGCGTATACCTCTCCTCGACGCGCCGGGATGACCGCACATATCAGGTGATGCGGAATGAAGGTATACTCCGCCGCAAGGATGTCCAGACTGCAAACCCCGACTATCGGTTTGGCGTACACCTGAGCGAAGGTCTTGGCAGTCATCACGCCCACGCGCGTGCCGGTAAACGAGCCCGGTCCCAAACCTGTGGCAAAGGCGTCTACCTCTCCAATCTCCCATCCTGCGGTGTGTAACACGTGGTCGATGAACGGTATCAGTCGGGTGGCGAGCTGCATCCCGTGCGCGAAGGTCAGCGACGCCACCAGATTGGCATCCTGCACCGCAGCGATGCTACAAATGTCACCCGTTGTCTCTAAAGCCAGCAGTCGCAATTGCCTCCTCCAGCCGCTGCAAGCGTTGCCCGTAGCGTTCGCCATAAGCCGTCAGCGTGATACGCCGGTGTTCGTCTGCCCCCCCTTCCAGCAGTATCTCCAGCCGCTCTTCAGGGAGGGCGTCTGCAATGTGTTCGCCCCACTCAATCGCGAAAACCCCACCCCGCGCGAAGTAATCCTGCAACCCCAGGTCTGACGCCTGCTCCGCTCCGTCCAGACGATAGGCGTCGGCGTGGAAGAAGGGCAACCGCCCCCGATGTTCCCGGATGAGCGTAAAGGTAGGGCTCAGCACTGGTTCGTTGACCCCCAGTCCTCTGGCGATACCCTGCGCCAGCGTGGTTTTGCCCGCGCCCAGCTCCCCACGCAGCCACAGGATGTCGCCGGGCTGCAGCACCTGTGCTATTGCCTCGCCCAGGCGGCGGGTCTCCTCTGCGCTATGGGTGGATAGTCTGATGGACATCCCATTCAATCACGCCAGTCTGCCACGAAGATGTTGGTTTCTCCAGGTCTCTTACTGTTTCGGTTCGATGCCCAGATAAGCTTCTTCCCGTCGCGCGAGAACATGGGGAACCCATCAAACTCGGGCGTGTACGTGATGCGCTTCAAGCCCGTACCATCCACGTTGATGATGTACAGGTCAAACTCGCGTCCGCGCGGATCTTCGTGATTGGAGGAGAAGATAATGCGCTTGTTGTCCGGATGCATAAAGGGCGCGAAGTTGGCTCCCCCAAGCCGCGTGACCTGTCGCTTGCCCGTGCCGTCCGAACGCATCACCCAGACTTCAAGGTTCATCGGGCGGATAGCGCGCTCCTTGAGCAACGCCTTGTAGTCCGCTATCTCTTCAGGCGTCTTCGGATGGTAAGCGCGATACACGATGTATTTGCCGTCCCACGAGTAGAACGGTCCGCCATCGTAACCCAACTCGTTGGTCAACCGCTTGACCCTGCCGGTGCGCAGGTTCATTTCGTAGATGTCCAGGTCGCCGTCCCTGTCGGAAGTGAACAGCACCTTCTTGCCGTCTGGCGAGAAGGAGGCTTCGGCGTTGTAGCCCTCGCCGTCGGTAATCGCTTTGCGGTTGGAGCCGTCGGCGTTCGCAATATAGATGCGGTAGGGATAAAGCCCCCACACGTATCCTCTGGAACGGTCGGGTGGCGGTGGCGGCTCGTCAGACCACCAATCCGTGCTGCTATACAGTATCTTCTTGCCGTCTGGCGAGAAGAAACCACAGGTGCACCGTCCTTTGCCCGACGAGACCAGACGTACGTCCGAACCGTCAGCGTTCATCACGAACATCTGGTCTGCCTTGTAAGGCGGTCGGGTGGACTGGAAGATGATTTTCTTGCCGTCAAACGAGAAGTACGCCTCCGCGTTCTCGCCGCCGTCGGTCAACTGCTCTACATTTGCCAGATGCGTTTCACGCGGGTCGTGCACGATGCGTGGCGACGTCGTCGGCGGTTGTGCCCCGCGCATGGTTACCGCTGCTGCGGCACCCAGAATCAACAGGCAGACAAACGCTCGCATTGGATGCTCCTTGCTTCTGCCAAAGATACCGTTGGGGGGGTTCTCCTCTGTCGTGAGCTTTTCCTGCTGAAAGGCGATAGCGAGGTCTCTGCCATAGAGGACACGGAGAGCACAGAGAGGTGTTCTCCCTATGCTCTCCGTACGTTCCGTGGTTACGCCGCGCGAGGCAGCGAGGTCGTCTCCTGCCGTTCTGCCGCCTCCCGTAGTCGGTCCAGTGCTGCCACAATCTCGCCCGAGATGGTGCGCATCTGTTCCAGCAGACGCTCCGCCTGCGCCCTGTCGTTGCGGTCCATGCAATCCACAATCTCGCGGACTGTCCGATGCAGCTTCTCGTGGGGCGGCTCGATGGCGCGGAACTCGGGCAGGTGACCAAACTGCCTCTCGCCCAGCGAGTAGTACCACTGTCCCAGCGCGCAGTCGCGATGCGACACGAGCTTCTCGCGCGGGGTCCTGATGCCGCGGTAGATAAGGTTCTCCATTCGCTCCACCCACTTCAGGTGCCCCTTCTTGAAGATTTCTACCTTGTCGCCGATGCGTTTTGCCTCATCGGCGTCCAGGATGAACCGTTCCATCGAGAAGCGCATGTCGATGCGACCGACCAGCGCCTGCATCTCGTGCGCGATGTCGGTTGCAACGCGGCGGGTGGACTCGATAGCATTGGTACTGGATGCCAGCATCTCCTCCGCCGCGGCGCTGGACTCCTGCGCGATGGCAGCGATATGCTCGATCTCACCCAACATCTGCTGCGCGTTTTGTTGCACCCGTTGTACCGACAATGCAGAATGCTCTACCTGTTGCACGATAGACTCGACCGACTGCAGGATGGCACTCAACCCCTGCCCGACCTCGAGCGACTGACGGACGCCATCGGTAACCGCAGCGAGGTTGGCGTCCATCGCCCGCGCCGCGTTCTCTGCCTGCTGGGTGGACTCCTGAATAATCTGCCGGATTTCCTGTGTGGCTTGCGCCGATTGTTCCGCCAAGCGACGCACCTCGTCCGCCACCACGGCGAAACCGCGTCCATGCTCTCCGGCACGAGCGGCCTCAATGGCAGCGTTGAGGGCAAGGAGGTTGGTCTGCCCCGCAATCTCTTCGATGGTGCCCAGAATGCCGCCGATACGCGCAGACATCTGCACCAGCTGTTGCAGCTGCTCCGCCAGCTGTCGCGTGTCCTGCTCGAGCCCTTCCATCGCCTGTTTGGAACGAGCCAATCCCTCGCGCCCCTGCACGGCTACCACGCCCACTTCCTGCGCGGCACGTTGGGCATCGCTCAACTGCTCTACCATGCGCTGAATGTCCTCAACAATGGCACTAACGCCCTCCACACCGCGCGACGCCGACAGGGCAGTGGACTCCGCCCCTTTTGCCACCTCCTGCACAGCACGCTGCAACTGCTCCAGCATCTCTACGACCGTATCGCCGGAGATGTGGCTGCCGTCCACACTGACCAGCGCCTTCATTAGTTCGCCCGCTTTGTTCACACCATCCGCAACCTCGCGCGAGATGGCGCGCCCTTCCGCAATCACCTGGGCTAACCACCTTATCGCAGCGTCGAATTGGGCGAATAAGGTATGCTCGCCTTCTCTGTGCGATGAGGACAACTGGTGGGACAAGTCACCGCGCGCGAGAGCATCCAAGGCGTTAAATAGCGCGTTCATCTGCTGCGATGTCCATTCCATGCTCTCCGTTAGGTCGGCAGATGCGACTTGCGCCGCAGACACGTCCAGTCGCAGCTGCCTCGTCAGCTCCATCAGGTAGGCGTCGCTCACCGCCTGCATGTCGTAGTTGAACACCTTGAAAATCGCCTCTTCGGCACGGGCGCGGAAACCCGGCTTCCAGCGAAAATCGCGCCGCAGGTACTTGCGCACCAGACGCTGATAAATCATGTAACTGCCCACGTACCACTTCTGCGGCAGGTCTATCACCACGTGCACGTAACCGATGCGCAGCCGTTTCTCGAAATAGTCTATGCCGAACTGACCGCTGCCCGCCGCCTCTGCGAAGATGTCGCGAAAGTACTGAGCCTGCGTCTTTTCCAGCCCCTGTCGCAGCCGCTCCAGGCCAATGCCTTTCTTCTGCGCGTAGCGTTCGAAGAACGCCCGGGTGGGAGCAAAGGCAAACTGCACATCGTAGAACTCCTTCGCCACCGCATCGGCAACACGTTCCGCCCACGGTCGCAACTGCTTCAGGATACGCACGTCCTCGTCTGTCAGATTGACAAACTGCCTTCTCAGCGCCAGGTTGTCCTCATTGATGTGCATGAAGGCGCACAGGTTTTCCATACTGTTTTTCACCCCCAAGCGACTGAAGTTCAGGAGTTACAGACCGGAGAGATGGGTACCGTCGCCCGGCCTGCCCGCGCGAACATCAGAGTTTTCGATTCACCAGCAGTCCGCGATGCACATAACGCTCGCTACCAAGCACACCCCCATTGGGAAGGGCTAGGCGGACCAACCGCTCGGCTGCATAACTCCCGCCAGTATTATCGGAATGGTCTGGCAAGCTTAGCAGGGTGAAGTTTTGAAGGACGCAGAGGATGGGTGATGTTTATTGCACGGCGCACCGCGTAACGTCCGGATAAACAGACTGATAGCCAACCTATTCCTTGTCCGTCTCGGGACTTCCGCAGAAGGCAGGCTGAGGCGCTTCCTCTTCCCCTTCCCAGAGCTGCTTGCTCAGTTTCACATCGCGTGGCACGGGGATGGGATACTTGCCATCGAAGCAGGCAAGGCAGAAATGATGACGCTTCATCCGCACCGCACGCAGCATCCCGTCGATGCTGAGGTATCCCAGCGAGGTCGCGCCTATCATCTCGCGTATCTCTTCCACGCTGTGCGAAGCGGCGACCAGTTCCTCGCGCGTTGCCATGTCGATGCCGTAGAAACATGGATAACGGATGGGCGGCGAGGTAATCCGCACATGCACTTCTTTCGCCCCCGCCTCGAAAAGCATCCGTACAATCTTGCCGGTGGTGGTACCGCGCACGATGCTGTCGTCCACCATCACCAGTTTGCGCCCGGAGATGACCTCCCGCAGGGGGTTCAGCTTGATTTTCACCCCCAGTTCGCGCATGCGCTGGTCGGGCTGGATGAAGGTGCGCTGGATGTAGCGGTTTTTAATCAGCCCTTCGGCATAGGGGATCCCGCTGGCTTGCGCGAAACCCAGTGCAGCCGGGATGCCCGTATCGGGAATGGGGATAACCACCTGCGCGCCCGGTGCGGGATGTTCTCGCGCCAGCTCCTGTCCCATGCGCCGGCGCACTTCGTGCAGGGTGCGGTTGTAGATGTGGCTGTCGGGGCGGGCAAAGTAGATGAACTCGAACATACACAGGCTGTACCGCTGCAGTGGCACCGCCTGCTCCTCCCGCAAGCCGTTTTCGTCGATGACCAGCACCTCTCCCGGCTCAATCTCGCGCACGAAATCTGCCCCTACGACGTTCAGAGCACAGGTCTCCGAGGCAATCACGTAATGACCGTTAATCCGCCCCAGACAAAGCGGTCGCACGCCATAGGGGTCACGGGAGGCAATCAGGTGATGAGGGGTGAGGATGACCAGACTATACGCGCCCGTAATCTGTTGCATCACCCGGCGCATGGCTTCCACAGGGTCGCGAAACTCCGCCAGCTCTGTGGCAAGCAGGCGGGCGATGATTTCGCTGTCGTTGGTGCTGTGGAAGTGCACCCCTGCCTCCTGCAGGCGCAGGCGAAGCGGGGCGGCGTTCACGAGGTTGCCGTTATGTGCCACCGCCAGCGTGCCGATGGGCGATTCACAAATCACCGGCTGCGCGTTGCGCAACACGCTGGAACCGGTGGTGGAATAGCGCGTGTGCCCGATAGCGATGTGACCGCGCAGGTAGCCCAGCGTCTCCTCGTCGAAAACCTGCGAGACCAGCCCCATCTCCTTATGCACCAGCACACGCTCGCCATCCGAAACGGCGATGCCTGCGCTTTCCTGCCCGCGATGCTGCAACGCATACAGACCGAAGAAGGTGATGCGCGCCACATCCTCCCCCGGCGCGTAGATGCCGAACACGCCGCACTCCTCGTGCGGGTGGTCCATCAAACCCTTATCAGCGCCCATTGGTCACCATCCCAAAACCCGGCTCCGACACCCATAATGGTATCAACAAACGGCGGTCGAAAGCAAGCTCGTCGTTTCCTCAGGAATCGCCGCGCATGGAGCAGGAACGGAATGGGTGGTCGAGGAACTGGAATCTTAAAATCCCATCATATGACCACGCATGGCAAAGTAGATGCTCATCTCACGGAGCGCAGGCAAGCGACACGGTGGCTGCAAGCAGTCAACGGCAGACCGCTGGCAACTTTCTGCGGCAGCTATCTACTGGGAGCCGCCGCAGGTGTCACTTTCTCTCCGCCTGCCGTCGTGAGCGCCTGTCTTCTGGCGAGTGGCGTTCTGTGGCTGCTAAGGCAACGGCGGAGCCTGCCGGTGGCGACCACCCTTCTGGTACTGTGCGCGGCGTGGCTGGGCAGCGCGCAGGGTATCCGGCACACAGTACAGGACGCCATCCTGTGGAGAACTCTCCCGCAGGGTGAGGCGGTGTTTGCGGTGGGCGAGGTCGTCAGCGAACCAGTCAAACGGCGAACTATCTGGCGGTTTATCTTTCGCGCCCGAAGCATACAAGCAGGTCAACGGGTGTTCCACACGCCGACCTACCTGTGGGTGGAGCTGCCCGAAGAGCGTCTGGACAATCCCCACGCCGGCGAGAGGTTACAGATAGAGGGCAGAATGCGGCTGCCCTCAGCCACCGGCGCGTCGGGGGCTTCGTTCGTGGATTACCTGCGTCGGCAAGGGGTGGTGCGCACGCTCCGCCCCTATCGCGTAGCGAAGCTGGACGATTCCGGTTGGCGTGTATTCTTCTCGCGACTGCGTCGGCGATTGATTGAGAACCTGCGTTATCACCTGCCCACGCGCGAAGGGCACATCGCCGCCGCCATCGTGCTGAACGACCGCACCGGTCTGGACTCCTCTATCCGCGAGAGTTTTCGCCGTACGGGTACCGTTCACATCCTGTCCCCTTCGGGCACGCACGTTTCGATGCTGGCGGTGACGGTGTGGGCGGTGTGCAGACTGTTTCGGCTCTCCCGTCGGGTATCTGCGCTCGCTGTCATCGCCGTGATTTGGGGGTTTGTGGGGGTGGCGGCAGGTGGAGAACCCTCTTTCCGCGCCGCGGTGATGGGCACGCTCGTCGCAGGAGCAGTGGCTTTGCAGCGGGAGTTAGACCTGCCCACCTCGCTGGCGCTGGCGGGGTTCCTCATCGTGCTCACCGACACTGGCGCGTTGCTGGACCCCGGCTTTCAGTTCTCATTTATCCTTGTCGCCGCGATTATCGCCGCCGCGGGCTGGTTGAACGCCCTCGCGTTCGGTGTAACAGGTGGCAGGCTCAAGCCCGTAGGGGGTCTTCTCGCCGCGATAGGGTTTGGGATCGTGTGCGCTATAGCATCCGCCCCGCTCACCGCGTTATACTATGCTCAAATGTCCTTCATTGCGCCCCTCGCGAACCTGGTTATCGCGCTGCCGGTGCAGGTGCTGACGGCGATGGGGCTGGCGATTGCCTGCCTGCCTTGGGCTCCCGACTGGCTGGCTGCGCCCGTCGCGCTGAGCGCGTGGATGGTGGATAAGGCGGTGCGGTGGCTGGCTCTGCCCGCGTGGGCGAGTGTGCCGGTTTCTCCCCCACCGCGCTGGGCTATCGCCGCATTCGATGCCCTGTTTTTCATCGCGCTGCTCGTGCTGAGTGCGCGCGCCTCGGCACGCAGGAGGGAGCTGGTGCTATGAGGCGACGGTACCGCAGAGGAAAGCAGAGGTGGGTTTTCGGGTGCATCGTGTTGCATCTCTTCATCGCCCTGCTGGTCGCCCCCGAGGCCCGCTCTGCCGTTGCTCAAACGGAGGAACCGCCGCCTGCGCCTCTGCCGGCTCCAAACGCCTCCCGCAAGGCCGAACGCATCGACATCGAACGCTTCGGCACGCTGTTTCTGGATGCGCAGAACAACCTGCAAGCCACCGACATCCTCGCCCGCTGGCGCGAATACACCATTCGGGCGGAGGAAGTGGTAGGCAATCTGGACAAAGGGGAATACCTGTTCAAAGGCGGTGTCCTCCTTGAGGGCGGTGGCGTCGACGCCAGAGGCGAGACTTTGCGCCTCAACGTCCGCCAACGGCGGTGGCAACTACTGGGGGCGGGTGCGGACCTCCTGCCCGAGTTTCTGAAGTATCGCCTGCAGGGTGCGGTGAGGCTCTCCGGTCACGAGCTGCAGGGCGAGCGCACCGAAGCGCATTTACAACGCGGGGAGATGACCACCTGCCTGCTGGAGCATCCGCACTATCGCTTTTCCACCGGTCGCGTGGACGTAGTGGTGGACAAGCGGCTGGTGGCGCGCGACGTGAGCCTCAGCGCGCTGGGCAGGCGGCTCTTTACCATTCCCACGCTGGTGGTGCCGCTGGACAGGCGACTGTCTCGCGGTACGCTGCCACAGGTGGGGCAATCGGTAGAGGAAGGGTATTACGTCAAAACCGCGCTGGGCTACCTGCTGGGCGACAACGCAGGAACCGCACGGATCGACCTGATGCAGAAAAAAGGGATTGGGTTGGGCGTCGACCAGCAGTATCTCTTAGGAGGCGCAGCAGGATTGCTTTCGTTATACTATCTGAACGACCGCAGCCGCGGCACCCGCTCGGTCACCGCGCAACTGCGCCACGAACAGCGGTTGCTGGGTTTCGACGCGCGGCTTACGGGCGACCTGCGCTCGGGCAGTTATCTGTATTACTCCGACACACGCGCCTCCAGCTGGCAGTTGAGCCTGAGCCGAGCCTGGTCAGGAGGCAACCTGTCTCTTTTATCGCGCCTCAGCCAGCAGAGCAGCGCAGGTTATGTGTCGGACTCCACGGTGAACAGCCTCCGCTGGAACCAGCGCTGGGGTAATCGCGCCTCTCTCACCTTTTCCACCGACCTGTCACGCTTTCGCTCGCTCTCAGGAGGCGAGGTGCGCTCTCAACAAGAGCAACTGGCCACCCAGGCGGTGCTGAACGGCGACGCTGGTAAGTTTGACTGGAACCTCACCTTCAACCGCATCGCGCCACTCGGCAGGCAGACGGGCGGATTTTACTTTGGAGGACTGGAAAAGACCCCCGAACTGACCCTCTCCACCACCGACCGCCGCCTGTTCGGTAGAGACTTGGGGCTGCAGATGCAGTTGGGCGTGGGCAGCTTCCGCGAACTACCGCAGGGCCAGTCGGTTCAGCGATTGCTCTTCGAAGCCCGCTGGAATCCCTCTCTGCGCGTGGGGGACAGAACCTCCCTAACCTATTCGGGATTGTTTCAACAGGCGTTCACCAGCGACGGAACCGCGCAATACATCCTGCAGGGCAACGCCAGCTGGCAGGTGCGCTACGGTCAAAACAGCCGCTGGTACATGGACTATCGGTACCTGCGCCCCTATGGCTTTACCCCGCTGCGCACGGAGTACACGGGCACTACCAATTTCGCCTCTGCCGGTCTGGAATGGAACGCCGGGCGCGCCTTCTCCCTGCGAGCGTATACCGGGTATGACCTTTTCGCCAGGCAGCGGGGCAGCCGCCCCTGGCAGCCGCTGAACCTAGGGGTGCAATGGCAGCCGAACGCCATCTGGAGCCTGAACGTGCAATCCACCCTCAACCTGAACGAAGGGCAGTGGAACTACCTGCGTGCCTACCTCCGCGCACGCGGTCGGGCGTTCTCGATGAATCTCAACGGCGTGTATGACCCCATCCGCCATCAGTGGGCAAACGCCAGCCTGTGGCTGGATACGCAGGTCTTCAGAACTCCCCTGCGGGTGCAGACCTACCTTACGTACAACGGCTACGTCAAGCGGTTTGAAGGCAGGCAGCTGCTGTTGACGTGGGATTTGCACTGCTGGGAGCTGAGCGTGGGTTATATCGATAATCCGCTGGGCTTCCGCGCCGACCGCGAGGTGGTGTTCCGCCTGCGGATTAAGGCTTTCCCAGAAGCACAGCGATTCGGCGTCGGGCAGTTCGGTCAGCTACTGGAGACCGGGGGAGGCTGGACATATTGACCTCAGGCATGATATGATCGCTTGGCTATGAAGAAAAACCTAGCACGACACCGGCGCGGCGATGGCAAAACAACAGGATACTCTGTCAAAAAAGCAACAAGTGCTGCAGATGCTATTCCAAGAGTGCGAACAGCGACGGAACTGGTTCTTCACCAATGAAGACGTCAAAAGACTGGCGTCTAAAGTCGGCTTTGGCAACCCCTTCGATGCGACAAAAGTAGATACTATGTCTGTACTGCCGGAAACGATTCGGCAGCGGGGTTATTGTGTAGCCCATGTGGGGAAAGGCAAGCATCAGTTTGTCCCGGAGCTGGAAAAGTGGTACCATATCTTCGAGGAGATTGAAGAACACGAGGTAATTGTTTGGCGATACCGCAAGAGCTTGCTGAACGACCTGGATACGGGTGAGGCAAGCGTTCTGTCCTTTGTGTACAACCAGCACATCTTGCATGATTTCCTGTATGAAGATGTGGTGGCGTCACCGAAAATCTATGTGCCTGGACGTACCCGTATCGACCTTGAGTACACGGTTGGAAACTCGACAATTCGCGCGGCAGAGCAGCAGATGGAAATGGACATGACTTTAGAATATCAAGGTACTGTGACAGTGATGGAAGCCAAAAGCAGATTCTTGGATAACTTCGCGGTCTACCAACTGTTTCATCCGGTGTGCTTTTACGTGTGTCAAGCCAAGAAACTCAACATAAACGTCAAGGAGGTAAACGCCTGCTATGTTTTGAAACAGTCTCGCAGGACAAAGGGGCAGGCTTATCCGGCGACAAGTGTTCGATTGTACCTCTACACTTTCGACGATGTGCAGAGGCTGGACTCCATCCGCCTGATTCGCAAGGCGGAGTACCGTCTGCAGAGGAGGTGAAGCCAGGTGGTTCATGAGTTGCCACCTCAATATCTGAACAACGTTTACCTGGGCGACGTGATGGACCTGCTCAAGTCGCTCCCGGACGGGTGCGTAGACATGGTGTATGGCGACCCGGACTACAATGTCGGCATCAAATACGGGGATAAATCCTATACACGCAGCTTTGAGGAGTATATCGAGTGGTACATCGAGCTGGCTCGGGAGTCACTTCGGGTGCTGAAAGACGATGGCAACATGTTCCTGATTAACTATCCCAAGCAGAACGCTTACTTGCGGGTGAAGTTTCTGGACGAAGCCTGCTACGCGGTACACGACTACGTATGGATATACAACACGAACGTGGGACACAGCCCGCGGAGGTTTACCACTGCCCATCGAAGCATCTTGCACTGTCGCAAGAGTGAGAACAACCGCTTTTACAAGGACCAGGTCGCACAACCTTACCAGAACCCGACGGACAAGCGCATTAAACAGAACCTCGCGAACGGCTCGAAAGGCAGAATGCCCTACAGCTGGTTTTATTTCGACCTGGTGAAAAACGTCAGCCGCGAGAAAACAATCCATGCCTGCCAGATTCCGCAGAAGCTGGCGGAGATGCTGATACTCAGCTGCACACAGCCCGGAGACATTGTGTTCGTGCTGTTTGGTGGCAGCGGCTCCGAACTGGAGGTATGTCAGAAGCTGCAGAGAAACGTTGTATCCGCCGAGATCGACCCGACATACCATGAGATGATACTGCGCCGCTTGCAGCTGGGCTGCATCGAGGAAAGGTATCGGCTAATGCCTCGTATGGAAGAGGAGGCGCAGCTGGCGTTGCCCGTCGAATCATGAAATCGGGAGCAACCCAATCAGGTTGCTCCCTGCACTGCCGGTGATTGCTCTTATCGTCCTGCGTTGTACATCCTCAGCGCCTGCTCCAGCCGCGCGTTCACCGCGTCCCAGTCAATCGCCTGCAGGAAGGCGTCGATGTATTTGGCACGCGCGGTCTGGAAGTCATAGTAGTAGGCGTGCTCATAAGTATCCAGCGCGAGAATGGGCGTGGCGTTCCAGATAGGGAACGTGTTCTGCGCATCGCCGATGTAGTTGAACAGACTTCCGTCGTCATGGTCCAGTGCGAGCCACACCCAGCCGCGCGCGGCGATACCGGTTGCCTTCAGGTCCTGCGCCCACGCCTCATACGAGCCGAAATACTTGTTAATCCACTCCGCCACAGGTCCGGTCGGTGCGCCGCCCTTGCCGCCCAGAATGTCGAAGTACAGTTCGTGGTTCTTCACCCCACCCAGCGCAAAGGTGTACTCTACCTTCAGCACGCGGATGTCGGAGTAAGTCTGGTTTGCCTTCGCCGGGTCCTTGTCCAAGGCAGCCAGCTTCTCGCGGATTTCATTCGCTTTATTCACATACCCCTGGTACAGCTTGTAGTGTTCATCATGGGTCTTGCGGGAAATCCCCACGCTCTCGGTGTTGTACACTTTCTCGGGTAGCGGTTTCGCTACGATTTTGACGATCTCCATCTCTCCTGTCCTCCTGTCGGGTCTCGAAACGTTCTCCATTTGCTGCGCTATGCCTCCGATGACGGGCGAACCGCTCATCACTATGGCTATACTCAGCGCAGAGGCTTTGAGGAAGCGTCGACGCCCCTCATCATGCTCGTGTGTTGACCGTGCGATGGCGAACACCTCCTGTTTGCCTAGTGTTCTAACTGTACCCCACCGAAAACAATATTTGCAATAGCAAAATACGTGCAGGCATAGTTTCCCCGTGAAATATTTCACATGCAAGGCGAAGGGGAAGCCTACAGGGGAATGGCTCTGCCTGTGGTCACAGAGGGCTCTATGTCTCTTTTATGGGGTCGTTTTCTCAAAATCCGAAGCGTGCATCACGTATACCAGCAGGGTGCGGTGACTGCCATCTGCCCAGTCTTCTTCTACCTCCCCGCGCAGGCGGAAACCCAGCCTCTCGGGGATAGCGCGGCTGCGAACATTATCCGGCTCTACGCGGATGCGCACCGTTGGCACCTGCCAGTGCTCAAAGGCATACTGCGTTAATGCTCTGGTGGCCCGGGTGACCAGCCCCTGCCCTTCTGCCGACTCGTCGATCCAGTAACCGATTTCCGCCTCCGGCTCTGCGCTGGCGCTGCGAAACAGTCCGATGGTGCCCACCAGGGTGCCGCTCCACCATATACCCATTTGCAGACTGCGCCCGGACCGAAAATTCCGAAGCGATTCCCGAATGAAGCCGCGCGTGTCCTCTTCGCTGTTTACAAAGTCCACCCAGGTCATCCACCGGCGCAGCCGTTCCCTGTTTCGCACGGTGAGTTCGTAGAGTGCAGGTGCATCCTGCATGGTGAGCTGACGAAGCTCCGCGCCTTCGCCCAGAGAAAGTACGACCTGTCTGCGCCCCATCCATCGGCGCCAGAAAGCAGTCATCCCCGTTACGCCTTCCCTGCCTCCAGCAAGCGAATGATCTCCGCGTTCAGCATCCAGTAAACCAGCGTGTTCGCGAAACCGCTGAGAGGACACGCTGGAGTGGACAACCACGGCTCTTCCAGTACTCCATCAGTATACGGCACATGGGTGCGAATGACAAGGTCGGCAACGTCCGCCACGCGCCTGCCGGATGGGTGCTGAGGGGGTACCACCTTCACATCCACAGGAGAACCGATGTACACTACCTTTGCGCCTTTCTGCTTCGCCTCCGCGCAGATGTCTACAGATAGCGCAAACACTCCGAGAATACTGCCGAACACCAGCACATCGCCACGCCCTATCTTCTGAACCTCCTCCAACCGGTAGGACAAAGGCTCAAACAGACGAGGGTTTCCGGCTCGCTCCGGAGCGGTTTCAAACGGAGGAAAGTGCCCGATGTCCAGGTGCCACAGTCGCCTGCCCGAACGCTTTGCTTCCGTACACCATTCCGCTGCCCTGCGAATGGCGTTCATTTCGCGCTGCAGGATTTCCCGAACCAGCGCCTGCACCGATTGCAGATACCTTTCCGATAACATCAGTAACCCTCCCGTGCGGTGGCTTCCAGCCCCTTTTCGTTGAATGGTTTGCTGTCAGGCAGCTTGATACTGCGCCACAGGTGTGGTGTCTTGCCACGCGCGTGCATCCGCTCGATGAACGCCGCCGTGAGCATCCACAGCACCACGCAGGCTACTGCTCCCGAAATCGGGCAGACGCCGTTGCCGTCTGAAGTCTTAAAAACGCCCTCATCTTTGGGTACACTCAGGTGCATCGATGCCCAGCGTGGTAACGACAGCGGGTCATCCCCCTGCGACGTCGGGCATATCGCCACCACGTAGGCGCCCCGCTGGCGTGCGTCACGCGCGAGTACGCTCATGGACACGTTTTCTGCCCGGCGCGAGCATGCCACCAGAATATCGGGAGAGGCAATGCCTGCCCCCTCCAAATCCGTCGTAGGCAGGCGTTGAATCATCATCAATCCCCCTGCCCTGCCAAGCACCTCGCTGACTAACCCGCTGTTGTCATCCACAATGAACAGCCTCGCACCCTGCAACACCCTCTGCGCCATCGCTTCTGCCGCTCGCTCAACAGCGATAAGGTGACTGCTACGCAGGTCTTGCAGCTCGGCGAGTAACCGCCGAGCGTATTCCTCCGCTGAAATCGTCATCTGCATTGCCTCCCCTCTCTGCATGTCGACTCTGAATTTGTGTGGCGAGTGAGGATTCCTTCAACCCAGCAGGAGAATGCAGGAGCAGGGAGCGAAGAGATTTAGTGGTGGTGTCGACACGGCTCGCACATACCGGGGTACGCACCAATGGAACAGGGAATAGAACAGATACTCTCCGAAAAGATAGGCTCTGCCCCCGCCGAAGTGGGGCTGGCAATCCGGGGTGTGGACTTCGACTGGCAGATAGATATTCACAGCGACCTTGTATTCCGCTCCGCCAGTGTCATCAAGGTTCCCCTGCTTGCCGCGCTCTTCTGGTTGAGCGAACGAGGCGAGATCGACTGGAGGGAGAAGACTCCCCTGCGTGACTGCGACCGCACGCCCGGTTCCGGCATCCTGCGCGAACTGCACACAGGGCTCGTGCTGAGCCTGCATGACCTTGCAGTGCTGATGATTGTGCTGAGCGACAACACTGCCACCAACATGCTCATTGACCGCATGGGCGTGGAAAAGGTGCAGGAGTTTCTGCAACTGATGGGGTTCCGCCACACCACCCTGCAACGCAAGATGTATGACTTCGCCGCCGCCGAGCAGGGAAAAGAAAACCTCTGCTGCGCCGCCGAGATTGCCGACCTGCTGAAGTGGATCGCACAGGGCGAAATACGCGCTGTGGACGGTACCCGGCTGGTCTCCTCATCCGGGTGCGAACGGATGCTAAACATCATGCAGGAGCAGTTCTACCGCGACCAGATACCCTACCTGTTGCCCGATGAAGCGAAGGTGGCAAACAAGACGGGAGAAATCAGCGGACACCACCACGACTCGGCGGTTATCTGGATGCCTGCAGGGTGCTACACGCTCGTGGTGCTCACCCGCGGCTTCGAGAACCGCCGTATCGCCGCGCAGTTCATCGCGGAAACCTCGCTAATGGTATACGAAGCCGCACGACACCGCCTTAGCAAAGAGAACGGGGAAGCATGATCCAGCAGGTTTCTCGCACCGGTGTAGCGAAGAGAAGAAGCTCAGAAGAACATTCCGAGGAGGTAGATGACTATGCGACGCTCAGGCTTCTGGATAGGGATAATCCTTTGGGTGTGTACCGCCGCTGTCGCCCAGCAGCACAACACCCTCTCCCCACGTGAACAACGCTTCGGATGGAAACTCCTGTTCAATGGAAATGACCTCTCCGGCTGGACAGTCGCCGATGCTCAGGACGCCTGGCGCGTGGAGGATGGAACGATTTACTGTACCGGCAAAGGCGGGGGCTACCTGTACTCCAACGAACCGTACAAAAACTTTGTGCTGCGCATCGATTTCAAGATGTCGCCCAACGCCAACAGCGGCGTCTTTGTGCGCATCTGGGACCGCAACGACCCGGTCAATACGGGTATGGAAATCCAGATTTTGGACAGCTACGGCAAGACGAACCCTGGCAAGCACGATTGTGGCGCGTTGTACGACATTGTCGCTCCGTTGAAAAATGTGGCTCGCCCCGCTGGCGAATGGAATAGCCTGAGCATTTGCTGCCGGGATAGCCACCTGATGGCTTTCATGAACGGAGAGAAGATCGTCGATGTCGACCTCAGTCAGTGGACAGAGGCTGGCAAAAATCCCGATGGCACGCCCAACAAATTCAAATACGCCTACAAGGAGATGGTGAAACCCGGATACATTGGGCTGCAGAACCACGGACACGAGGTCTGGTTCCGCAACATTAAGATAAGACCGCTGTACTGAGCTCGCACTTTTGGAGGGCGACGCTCCTGCCGAGCTGTAAATCCCCTCCCCGTTCACAGGGAGGTCGGGGGGAGATCGGCTCACCAGGAGGTTCGCCCTCCAAGAACCGCAGGCTAAAGCCTGCGGTTACATCCTTCGAATAGCCCCGCTTTATATTGCAAACTCAGGAACAGTCTGCCTACAGCGTAACCCCCTATCTCCAAACGACCGAAGAATTTTTGAAAAATTCGCACGGTGGGTGGTCGAAAAACCTTGACATTGTTATATGACACTGTTATAATAAGGGTGTGAACACGGTGCAGACGCTTTGGACAATTGAAGACCTGGTTGGGCGCGCCAATGAAGTGTTTCAGAAACACGGTCTGGTCGCGCCGAACGGAAGGGTGCGGGAGTTGGTTAGCCCGCGTCTGGTGCGGTTGTACACCACGCTGGGCTTGATCGACCGCCCCGTGCTTCGCGGTCGCACTGGCTACTATGGGGTGCGACACCTGATGCAGCTGGTGGCTATCAAACGCCTGCAAAGCGAAGGATGGTCGCTGGCTGAGATTCAGAACCGGCTGCTCGCCCTATCGGACGAGGAACTGGAGCAGATTGCCCAGCTGCCGAAAGCCGCCCTCTTCGAAAACGAGGTTATCGCTTCGGCACCACAACGTCCTCCCGCACGGGCGTTCTGGAAGCTGGCTGAGGCTCCTGCTCCTGCGCCCGTCGTGGAGTCGCAACCCTCTCAGCAACCGCTACCTGTTGAACAGTGGAGTAGCATTGCCATTGCGCCAGGCGTGCGTCTGCTCATCCAACAGGAAATACCGCCTGACCCTCAGCTGTTACAGGAGCTGCAGCAGGCAGCTGCACCACTGGTGCGCTTCTTACGTTTGCGGCATCTCGTACGCCGAGAGGCGCGTTCAATCCCAGATAAAGGAGGTTAACATGATGAGCCACCACACTCTGCCGCTTATCGAGGAAGAGGTAATGGAACATGAGGCACACGCGGGTTTCGGCACCCTGCGCACACCCAACGGCAACCTGCCCCTGAAGGCTATCTCCGTATACACGCGCATTGTGGGCATGTTGGCGGAAACCACCTTGCAGCAGGTCTTCAAGAACACGCTGAATCAGCCTCTGGAAGCCACCTACATCTTCCCGTTACCTCCCAGCGCAGCGGTGACCTCCTTCACCATGCGGGTGGGAGAGCGACTCGTGGAGGGAGTGCTGGAAGAGCGCCAGCGGGCGCGCGAACAGTACGCACAAGCCATCCAGCAAGGGTATCGCGCCGCGATTACCGAGCAGGAGAGACCTAACGTCTTCACCCTCCAAGTGGGCAACCTGATGCCCGGCGAGGAAGCGCAAATCACGTTTCGCATGGCGATGCCCCTGCAACTTGACATGGGGGAGGTTACCTATCGATTTCCGCTGGTGGTCGCTCCTCGCTACATCCCCGGCATCCCGCTGGATGACGAATCGGCCGGCGCGGGCGTGATGCCAGACACCGACCAGGTACCCGACGCCTCACGCCTCACCCCTCCTGTGCTGCTGCCGGGTTTCCCAAACCCTGTGAAGCTGTCGCTGGAGGTGGAGATTGACGCCTGCGGACTGCGCTTGTATGACATGCGTGCCAGCCTGCACACAGTTGTGACCGAGCAGCAGGGCGACACGTGGCATGTGCGACTGCAGCCTGGCGAAAGGCTGAATCGCGACTTCATCCTGCGCTATCGCCTCAGCGATGAAGATTGGAACATCGGTGCGCTGGCATCGCCGGATGGAGATGTTGAGGAAGAGGGCACTCTTTTCTGTCTGCTCACTGCTCCAAAGCAGGATACGCGCTCGCAGCTGCCCCGCGATGTCGTCTTCGTGCTGGATCGATCGGGCAGTATGGAAGGCTGGAAGATGGTTGCTGCGCGACGGGTGGTGGGGCGCGTGCTGGACACCCTCACCGCGCAGGACCGCTTTACGGTGGTCGCCTTCGATGACATGATCGAAACCCTCGATCCACACCTACAGGTCGCCGACAACCGAGGCCGTTATCGCGCGATGGAATGGTTGGCAGGTATTGACGCGCGGGGTGGAACGGAGGTGATGTCTGCCCTCCATCAAGCCGCGTCCATCCTGAACTCCGCTCGCGCGGACGCGCTCGAAGCGATTTTTCTGGTGACCGACGGACAGGTCGGCAACGAAGACGCGGTGATTCGCCAGATGAAGCAGGCGGGGATTACCCTGTTCGTGGTGGGCGTGGACACCGTGCCCAACGATGCCCTGCTGAGCCGTCTGGCGCGAGAGACCGGCGGCGTCTGTGAGTTCATTGAGACCGAAGCGCGACTGGACGAAGTGCTGCAACGGCTCGCTGAGCGATTGGGCAAACCGGTATTACAGGATGTGGAAGTAGCTCTTCACTCCCCCACAGGCAAGGCGCAGCTGATACCAGATACCCTGCTACCGAGCCAACACCGCGTCGTCTATTCGGGCGGCAGCCTGCTGTTGCTGGCGCGGTGTCGCCATTTAGAAGAAGCAGAACGGCTCACTATCACCGCATCGCTGCCGGACGGCGAGACGTGGAACCAAACCGTCCCCCTGCGTGTTCAGGCGCATCCTGCCCTGCGCCCGATATGGGCACGGGATATGATCCAAGAGCTGGAGACTCGTTACGTGGCGGAAAGGAACGCCGAACTAGAGCCAGAGATACTGTCGCTGTCGCTCCAGCATGGCGTACTCTCTCGTTTCACTGCCTACATTTTGGTCGACCGCTCCGAGGTGGTGAACGCAGGCGGAGAGGTGCGCCGCATCGTGCAGCCGGTGGACGTCCCCAGCGGATGGGCAATGTTCGATGCGGATTTGGACGCGGATGAATTGGTTGGAACCGCCTCCCACTTTTTAGAGGAACCTATCATGGACGTGCTTGACGAATATGTCCATATCGCGCGCTGTTACGAGCCGCCCCGAATGCATGCGCTGGGGTGGATTGGTCCTGTGCAACCCCTCAGAAAAACTGAACTGCGTCGCTGGGTGTCCGAAACCCTGCAGCAGATAGAGCAGTTAGACCGGTCGGACAATCAGGCGGTTCGGCACTGGCTGGCACAGCTGCTCATCGCGCTAAGGGAGTTGCGAGCGGTTCTGCAACCAATCCCAACGGCTTCGGACATCGCTGCGAAGATCGACCAGCTGTTCATCGAGGTAGAGGACTACCTGCGAGGGTTACCTGACTTCCATCAGCTGGACACGCTCCTGAAACAGTGCCGCGACGTGCTGACGGAGCTGTCCAAACACCCCGCGCTTGCCAAACGCACGCGCTGGTGGTAATCTCACCGCGTCCCCCTCTCACAGAGGGGGACGCCCCCTAAGTAACCACATCCGCTGGCATCTCGCCGCGGGCAATGCTCTCCACATCGCGTACGACCTTCTCGCCCATCAGGCGCAGAGACTCGCGCGTGTAGGCGGCGATGTGGGGCACAATCAGCACGTTCGGATATTTCAGCAGGCGGTGGTTGCCGTCAATCGGCTCGCCCTCCACCACGTCCATGCCGATGGCCGCCACCTTGCCCGACTCGAGGGCGGCAATCAGCGCGTCCTCGTCGATGAGCTCGCCGCGCGCGGTGTTTACCAGAAACACCCCCTGCTTCATCAGCCCAAACTCGCGGTGGGACAGCATGTGGTAATTGCCCTCGTTCAGGGAGGCGTTCAGGGAGATAATGTCTGACCGCTGCAACAGGTCATCCAGCCCTACCGGCTCGGCAGCGCGGGCAAGGATGGTATCGGGATGCAGGTAAGGGTCGTAAGCGATGGTGTTCGCGCCGAAACCGTAGCGCAAAATCTCCGCCACCCTGCTGCCGATGTTGCCGATACCGATGATACCCACCGTCTTGCCCTGGATTTCCCAGCCCACAAAGCGGGCGCGTTCTGCCCAGCGGCTCTCGTAAACCGCGCGGCGCGCCTCGTGCGTCATACGCAGGGTGTCCAGTAACAAGGCCACTGTCAGTTCCGCCACTGCCTCGCGCTCCACCCATGGCGTTACCTTCGTAACCACCACCCCTCTGGCACGGGCGGCGTCAAGGTCTACGTTATCTACGCCGATGCCGTGCCGCGCGAGCAGTAACAGCTCGTCTTTGTGTTCGAAAAACTCGCGGGTGAAGTAGGGTTTGACGCTGGCGACAATCACGTTGTAACCGCGCAGGGCTTCCGCCAGCGATTTGCCGTCGATGCTGACCGGAAAGTCGAAACGGGCGACCTCCCCCACAGCTTTCAGCCGTTCCACATGCTCCGGAAAGTACTTGCCGAAGCTGCTGGAATTAACAATCGCGATACGCAGGCTCAACGGCTCACCTCACCCCACCCATTCACCCACTGCCTGCAGCCAGTGCCGGGCAATGAGCGCATGTCCTGCTTCGGAGGGATGCACGCCGTCGCCCGCCCAAAAGGTAGGCTCGCGCATGGCACATACTCTGGCGAAGATGCCGTCCAGCGGAATGTACAGCGCATTGAATTCCCGTGCCAGTCTGCGCACCGCCTGTATCTTCGGGTCTAAATCCTCGCGCCAGCCCTCCATTTCCTTGCGCACGTGGATAAGGAACGGCTCCAGCAGGATAAGACGGGCGCGGGTGCGCTCCCGGGTAATGCGCAACAGGTCGCGATATTCCCGCTCGAAACGGTCTACCGGTGTGGGGTCGTTGCTATCATAACGGCGCCACATATCGTTGATGCCTATCAGAATGGACACCCAGTCGGGTTTGAGGGCAATACAATCCTGTTCCCAGCGTGCCAGCAGGTCGCGCACACGGTTGCCGCTGATGCCGCGGTTGACGAAGCGCACCGGGCGATGTGGATGCATTGCCGCGAAGAGACTGGACACCATCATCGCGTAGCCCCAGCCTAAGCTGGCAGGGTTGTTTTTGTCCCGCCCAGCATCGGTAATACTATCCCCCTGAAAGAGCACCAACGAGTCGTTTCCCAAAAGCCCGGACATCGTTTCCCCCTGTTTTATTGCAGTGCTTGCAGATGTCGCTCGATATGTTCTGCAACGAGGCGGTAGTGTTCCTGCTCGTGTGCGTGGAGCAAGCTTCGTATTTCCCCGCCCGCTTCTTCCAGCAAAACGCCGTAAGAGATGTGGAATAGCTGACGCACCGACGGTTTGGCAAGAAAATCCTTCAAATCCGAGGGGGGCATCGGCGGAAATTGCCCGGCAGACAGGGGGACCTGGTATGCTTGCTTGCTTTCCTCCAGATGCGACAGACACAAACGGTAGAGCTCGGTAAAGAGCGTCGTGTCTGTCTGTGCAATGAGCTGCACCGCCTGCAGCCAGCTCGTGCCGGATGTCTTCACATGGAAGTTGCCGCCGGTTGCCTCACAGAAAAGGCGATAAATGCTGAACTTATCGCTGCCGGAATGCAGGCTGAGACGATAACCCCGCAGCTGCTGGCAGAGCGCGGCATGAAGGAAGAAAGCTTTCTCCAGCTCCAGCAGGTCGCCCACGAAGTCTATGCCCTTCTGGAACTCGCCGGGGAAACGCGGGGCAAGGCTCCACAGCCGCACGCCGCTGCGACGCAGGTATTCCACCACGTACAAATGGTCCTCCGGTGTGGTAACCCGTGTGCTTTCGTCGATAGAGACCTCGAGGTCAAACTCGGCCCGATGTTCCTTCAGCACTTCGTAGAAATGAACTGCCTGTTGCACCGCATCCTCGAAGGTGATGGCAGACTGCACCAGCCGTTCTGGCTGCAACGTGTAACGGATACCGCCCCCGGCGCGGAGAGACATATTCAGATGGTCGCGAATGATGCTCTGGCTGAGGGGAGACAGCGCGCGAGCCTTGTCCGCGATTTCCGGCGGGGTGAGCTGGGTCACATCGCGCAGCCGGTCACTGAGGTCGATGGTGTACATCGTATAGCCTGCCTCGATCGCCTGCCGCAACTGCTGTTCGTGCTTGATGTGGTCGGCGTCCGCACCGAATTTGCCGGTGTAGCCAGCCTCCAGCACGCCGCTGACCGCGCTCAGCAGCACATCACGGAAATCGCGCCCGGTGCGTACCAGCTCACGCGGCGACTGCTGGGCAAGCACGGGGAACACATCGTAGTCTTTGAACGCCTGCAGGTGCGCCGCCGTGACCATACCCAATCGGTCGCCCGTGCCGAAGGAACGGGGCTTTGTGCAAACGGAGGGACGCAGACCCAGCATATCCCGCAGCGCAAGATAGTTGTGCCAGTCCAGCGGATAGAGATACACATTGTCCAGACATACGGCATCGGCAGGTTCAGGGGTTGGCAGGGGTGCCATACTGACCACAAAGCCGAGCGAGTCCTGTTTCGCAAAGGCAATCTCGAACCCCTCCCCCTGCCGAACGGAATCGGGATACAAGTGGATAGAGTGCTTTTCCAGAGTGCTGGCAACCTTGTTCCAGTTTGCTGTCAACCCCGTGCCTCCTGTTTCGCTACCTCCGATAACGGATCCATGTGGGAAAGCAGGACAATTGCCTCGAGCAACTCTTCCTCAGTAATCATCTCGTGTGCGATCAAGTTGCGCAAGTACACTAGGCGTTTCCCCGCCTCCGCTGCCTCGGTAGAGATAATCTGATGTTGCCCAAGCACCTCAAAAACCTGCCGATATGTGTCCGGCACCACGAGCTTTCGCCGAGCAATCAGCAACTGCCCAACCTCGATGAGCGAGTTTACCGCTTGGAAGCATTCCATTGCCAGCGCGGTGAAGACGAAATAATCCGAGATGTCCTGTGATCCCAGTTGTTGCGCTTTCTGGCGATGGCTCTCGAAGCGGGCAATGGCATCAGCCAGTCTCATCGCAATATCTCCTCATAATAGCGGCGGTACATCCACTCCATCTCGTGGTACAAACGCATCACCTGAAAGGTGGTCTCGATCAGCTTCTCTTCATCACGCACGAACAGCGGCTGACCCTCCTTCAAGACCTGAAACTGCATACGCACGGGCAACCGATGGAAAAGCACCAGATCAATCGTCGGGGAGTACATGCTGCCGATATCCGCTTCATCGCGTTTGTCGGGGTTGTCGAGCAGCACGGCGATGTCGACGTCTGAGATGGGCATCTGCTCGCCACGCGCCCATGAACCGAACAGGAAGACAGCCACCACTTTCGGGTGCTGTTGCACCTCAGCGATGACGCGCTGTACGGTCTCAGACAGGGTCGCGATGTCCATAGGCATCTACGCTCCCCCCCTCCAGCCGCAGCAGGCGCGGGATAGCTCCCTCGTGGGCGTTGACGAGTTCTTCCACCGGCAAGCAGATACGCTCCTGTCCGTTGACTGCGATACGGAGAACACGCTCTGCAGTCACCATGCCCAATTCGCGCGATTCGATGCCGTGTGCCTGAGCAATCTCTCGCAGTCGAGGCAGGTTTGCTTCCGACAGCGACACGATAATGCGCGAAGCAGTCTCGCCAAACAGCGCAGCGTCCGTGCGTTCCTCAGTGGTCAGCGCGACGTCCGCCCCCAGCCCTCCGCCGTTCGCCTCGCCCAGCGCGGGCAGACAGCACTCCGCCAACGCCACCGCCAGCCCGCCGTCGGAGCAGTCGTGCGCGCTGTGCAGCAGCCGCTGCGCAATTGCCTCGCGCACGCATGCCTGCAACCGCTTCTCCACCTGAATGTCCAGCGCGGGCGGCGCACCTGCCTCGATGTCATGCACCACCGCTAGATACTCGCTGCCGCCCAGCCCCTGCAGGGGGTCACGCCAGCCTTCGGGAATGAGTAACACCACCCTGTCGCCTGCCTGTCGGAAACTCGCCTTGCAGTGTAGAGTCACATCCTCCAGCAGCCCCACCATGCCGATGGTGGGGGTGGGGAACACTGCCCCGTCGGGCGTCTCGTTGTAGAAGGAGACGTTACCCGAAATGACGGGCGTCTCCAGCACCTCGCAAGCGGTGGCAATGCCGTCTACTGCCCGCTCGAACTGCCAGAAGATTTCGGGGCGCTCGGGGTTGGCGAAGTTCAAACAGTCGGTGACCGCCAGCGGCTTCGCGCCCGTGCAGGAGATATTACGCGCACATTCGGCGACGGTGTGCATCCCGCCCACGAAGGGGTCCAGATAACAGTACCGCCCGTTGCCGTCGATTTTCAGGGCGATACCCTTGCCTCCCGTCCCGCGCAGGCGCAGCACCGCCGCATCGCCGCCCGGAAGATAGGCGGTTTGCGTTTGCACCATGTGGTCATATTGCTCGTATACCCACCGCTTGCTGGCGATGGATGGGGATGCCAGTAGCCCCAGCAGCACGCGGTTCAAATCTTCGGGATCGGGCAGCTGCAGGGGGTTGAACTCGCGCACACGGGCGATGTAAGCAGGCTCCTCCGCCTTCAGCGTGTAGGTCGGACAGGCGTCGGTCAGGAAGGCGGCAGGAAACTCGGCGGCGACCTGTTCGCCTTCCTTCACACGCAGGATGCCGTCGTCCGTCACATGCCCGATGACCACGGCGTTCAATCCCCATTTGCGGAAGATGCTGGCGACCGCCTCCTCGCGCCCCTTCTTGACGATACACAGCATTCGCTCCTGCGATTCGGAAAGCATTACCTCGTAGGGGGTCATCCCCTCCTCTCGGCGGGGCACTTTCAGCACGTCGATCTCCATACCCGTGCCGCCCTTGAAGGCGGTCTCGCTGGTGGAACAGGTCAATCCCGCCGCGCCCATGTCCTGAATGCCCACGATGTCGCCCGTTGCCAGCGCTTCCAGGGTGGCTTCGATGAGCAGTTTCTCCGCGAAGGGGTCGCCCATCTGCACGTTGGGGCGTTTCGCCTCCGAGTCCTCACTCAGCTCCTCGCTGGCGAAGGTAGCGCCGTGGATACCGTCGCGCCCGGTGCTGGAGCCGACGTAGAGCACGGGGTTTCCCACCCCTTCCGCGCGCGCCCGTGCAATCTTGTCGATGCGCACAATGCCCACCGCCATCGCGTTGACCAGCGGGTTGCCCGAATAGCATCGGTGGAAGTACACCTCTCCAGCCACGGTCGGCACACCCACGCAGTTGCCGTACCACGAGATGCCACCAACCACATGGGTGAAAAGATAGCGGTTGCGGGCGTTGTCCAGCGGGCCGAAGCGCAGGCTATCCAGCAGGGCGATGGGGCGCGCGCCCATCGTAAAGATGTCGCGCAGGATGCCACCGACCCCCGTTGCCGCACCCTGAAAGGGTTCTACCGCTGACGGATGGTTATGACTCTCCACTTTCATCACGATGCCCCAGCCGTCGCCGATGTCCACCACACCCGCGTTTTCCAGCCCACCGCTCTCCACGGCCTGGCGGTACTCGCGGAACCGGCGCAGGATGGGGCGCGAATACTTATAGCCGCAATGCTCTGACCACATCACGGCGAACATGCCCAGCTCGGTATAGGTCGGCTCGCGTCCGAGCAGTTCCACAATGCGCTGGTACTCCTGGTCGTTCAAACCCATTTCGCGGTACACTTTCGGGTCTATCATGCAAACCTTCCTCGATGAATGCACAGGCTTTCATGGGGCATTATAACATTCTGGGACGGGAGGTTCAAGGTGCTTCCATTAGATAGCAGCGGACCGCCCAGTCCTCGCCGCAACCTTTCCCACCGCAGCGACAAATGCTATAATGAATCCAGTGGACTCATGACGCGGGGAGAGTTCGGCAGACATGGCTGAAGTATTAATCAGTATCCAAATCGAGCCGTTGGAGGAAGGCGGCTATCTCGCAACCAGCACAGACCTTCAGGGTCTGGTGGCGCAAGGGCGTACTCTGGCGGAGACAATGGAAATCGCTCAGGACGTCGCGCGTAAGATTATTGAGTCCTGTATAGAACACGGTGATCCCTTACCGCCAAAGATTGAGTACGCACTGAAGAGACAGCGCGGCAAGGCGACAGTGAAGATACCTGTAGGTATTAGCGTTGAGGCGGTTTAGGAATGGCACGACTCCCTGCTATGACCTATCGCGAGGTGGTACGCAGGCTGCAAGACGCGGGATTCGTGTTTGATAGGCAAGCGAAAGGAAGCCACGAGATATGGTACAATCCGCAAACCAAACGCCGCACGACCATTCCAAATCACCCAGGCCCGTTGCCAGTAGGAACTCTCAGAGCCATCATCCGCGAGGCGGGATTGACGGTTAGGGAGTTTTTAGGCGAGGAGTAATTCATCCACGTTCACTGAAGCTTCAGGCTTCTGCAAAGGGGCTATCTGCTCGCCCTTCATGTAAATCCGTCGCGAACGGTATCCAAATCCTTCACCCATCGGGGCAGGGTCGCGGTAGACTTCAATGCACTGCCCATCCAGATTGACAATCCAGTATTCGGGGATGCCTGCCCGCGCATAGAGGGGGGCTTTTACCTCGCGGTCATACTCCAGCGACGCCTGCGCCACCTCCACCACCAGCAGGGCGGTCGTTGGATGAGCGTGAGCGTAGTCGCCCGCTTTGCCTGGAACCACTGCGATGTCTGGTTCGGGTTCGCTATCGCCGAGGTTCAATGGCGATTGTATCCTCACGGTGGCATCGTTGAACACCTGAAACAGCCATTGAAACAGCCGATGCACACAGGTCACGTGTTCGGCACTCACTGGTGACATCTGAATAATATCCCCCTCGATGAGTTCCACCCGTTCGCCTTGGAACAGCCCCAGTTCCGCCATCCGATAGTACTCCTCGCACGTGAACCGACGGCGCGGGAGGGTGACGGTTTTCGGTTTCTCCAAAGTCTGAACCATATGCATCACTCCCTATTAAAGGCTACCACACTCCCCGCGCTTTGGCAAGATACCGCCCGAACGGACGCGCTTCACTGCTCCCACGCGCATCGGAAGCCAATAGTGGAGCACCTGTCCAGCCCGGGATACAGCAAGATGAACTTGGCGTGCGAGGCAATGGGTTGCTCACCGCCCGGAAAATACCAGATAGAGCCTGAAGCCTGATATCGGCTTCCGCCTCGCAGCATCACGAATCGGGTGTGTCCGTCGTCGCGCAGGCTTTCAGTCCACTCCCAGACCATGCCACGCGAGAACCGCTCGCCCAGTGTTTCCGCGGCGTGTTGCCATTCCCACTCGGTAGGCAATCGTGCGCCCAGCCAGCCGGCATACGCACGCGCATCGTCGATGTCCACGTACACCACCGGCTCATCGCGCAGGTGTGGTGGACAGCGCTTTCCACCCCAGTGCTTGAGGAAGTTGGTTGGCTCGGTGGGGACGTAGCCAGTAGCGTCCAGAAACACCTGATACTGTGCGTTGGTTACCGGAGCGGGCTGGATATAAAAACTGTTTATCGAACAGGCGATACGGTGCGTTATCTCTTCGTGGAATGGGTTGCCGGTGAGAAACCTCCGCTGTTCCTCCACAGATGCACCCGGGTCGGGGTAGCAGCCACACTCCCGGCGCATGTGCTTTACCACGAACTCGAATTTCCCTCCAGCCACGAACAGGGCTTCTGCTGGTGGGCGGGAGGCAGACACCACTGCAGGTATCTTCTGAGGCTCCATCACGGACAGAGCGACAAGGTGGGCGTCCTGTGGAGGTGGCGTCCGGTCGGAAGCACGCAGGCGACGCTGGTGTGCCAACAACTGCAGGAGACTGTGACTAGCTCCCCCGCGGAGCGCAAGTACCGCCCCAAAGCGGTCGGGAGGTACCTGAAGAGTCGGGCTGCCATCACGCAGGATGGGTTGCAACGACTCGCCGCGCCACACGTCGTACCAGTGCCACTGGTTTGTGCGCAGTGCGGAGGGAGCGGGCAACGATGCCTCCCGTTGCCCATCCATGCGGTAGAAGGTCCACAGCCACGTGTCCTTTCCACGCCAGCAAGAAGAGAGGACGCCCGGCACTGGCGTGGGGTAATATGGCAGCCACTCTCCCTGACACAGCAGGTCGGCGCAGGCACGCCATATCGGCACCATCCGCCGCAGCGCGGCACGGTCCGCCCATCGCCACGGGTTCCACGAGCCAAAAATGTTCTCCCACACCAGTACACCGCTGCCATTCAGCCATGCCGCAGCCAGCTCATGGGTATGGTCGGTATCCCACCGGCGAATCTGGTGCTGCATGTGCCGCGGCTCCACCCACTTGAGTTGCAGCACACCGATGTTTTCGTATGCCTGCAGCCACTGCGCCCACGAAGCGTTGCAACGTTCCATCTCTTCCATGCCGGGATGTCCTTCCGGCTCGAAAACCACCCCTTTGCGCTTGGCGTCCACCACCTCGCGTAGCCGAGCGGGAGATTCCACCATCGTGTCCAGAAAGATGCCGTCTGCTTCAAGATTCGCCACCATCTCTGCGAGAGCATCCGCGTCTGTCTGACTCTCCCTACGGGTTCCGATGTCCCAGGGCATGTACGGGATGAACACTTTCACACCATGCCGGTGGAACTGTTCCACCGCTCGTCGAACCCCTGATGTGCCACCGGGCATATCGCGCCAGAAGTCGAACTGATTGCGCTCGTCCGCGCCGATGCGGGGGTAAGCGTGCCAGAGCACCACGGCATCGAATCCGCCGAACTCTCTTTTCGCCTCGTCCAGCAGTTCCTCCACGCGATAGCGCATCCGGTCGGGATCCCAGAAGGCGCGATCGTATATGAAGATGAAACCACCTACGAAGCACTTTTGCGCCCACGCCAGGTCACGCCGGGTGTAAATCGTGTCGTCGAATGCAAGGCGGTCATGCAGCTTCCACACGGATGACAGTCGCTGCCGTGTGGCGTTGGATGGAAACTGGATGCTCAACCCCCGAATCAACATGCTACCCGGCTGTGGTTCTGCGGTAGCGTCCTGCCCGATGATAGGACGGGCCCAGCAGCGCGTTGTGTTGAAGTAAGGCACTTTCACTGCTATTTCAAAGGGATGCCATCGTCCATCGGAGGGAATAGTTGCCTTTGCCAGCGCTCCGGACCACCCTGCCCATGCTCCCGTGCTACCCTGTGTCCTGTCGCACCAGTCAAAAGCCAGCCACAGCGCAGGGTTCCCCGAAAGATGCTTCGCCTCGCCTCGAATGACGATTCCCTCACCGGGTTGCAGGTCAATGGCAAAGGCTTCTTCCCGCGCCAACCGAATCCAGGCACGCACACCATCAAACTGCAGATGGATATGCCAGAGACGGGCATCGTGCAGGTGTCCTCGAACCCAGCGACGATACTGCCTTGCCTGCTGCAACCACGTTTCCCACTGTTCGAGACGTTCAGGTGGGGCAATATAGTGTGCATTCATCCGCAGCAGGTGCCAGGCGGGCATGTCTGCCCACCACGCGCATCCCTCGCCCGGCGTCCACAGCGATTTGTAACCGGATAATGTCATCGCGTGCATGTTAATCGAATTCGTCGCGGTTCCTTCCCCTCTCCTTGCCCAAAGCGGGCGAAATGCGATACCATTATGTCATCAAGGAGAGAGGGAACAATGGAGGGAGCGAGTCTTCTGCAAGAGTTACAGGCGATTGACGCACAGTGCATCATGTCCACTTACGCGCGGCAGCCGGTGGTGTTCGTGAAAGGCTGTGGGGCGCGACTGTGGGACGCGGACGGCAAGGACTACATCGACTTCTTGGGCGGCATCGCCGTCGACGCGGTGGGGCACTGCCATCCGCGCGTGGTGCAGGCGGTGCAGCAACAGGTCGCACGCCTCATTCACGTCAGCAACCTGTTCTACACCGAGCCACAGCTCCGCCTGGCGCAGAAGTTAACCGTCGTGGCGGGCATGGACAGGGTGTTCTTCTGCAACAGCGGCGCGGAGGCAAACGAGTGCGCGCTCAAAATCGCCCGCAAATGGGGCAAGTGCAAAGAGCCACACGCCATTGAAATTGTGGCAGTGGAGGGCGCGTTTCACGGTCGTCTGTTCGGCACCCTGTCGGTGACGGCTCAGGCAAAGTACCAGAAGCCCTATGAGCCGCTGGTGCCGGGCGTGCGCGTGGTGCCTCGCAACGACGTGCCTGCCCTGCGCGAAGCTATCACGCCCAGCACCTGCGCCGTCATTGTGGAGCCGATTCAGGGCGAAAGCGGTGTGCACCCCCTCAGCGCCGAGTTCCTCTGCGCTGCGCGCGAACGCTGCGATGAGGTGGGTGCGTTGCTCATTTTCGACGAAGTGCAAACGGGCATGGGGCGCACCGGCACGTGGTTCCTGTGGCAACAGTTGGGTATCGCGCCCGACGTCCTGACTTCCGCCAAGGCACTGGGCGGCGGGTTGCCCATCGGGGCGTGTATGGCGCGGGGTGAGGCGGCAGACGTGCTGGAGAAAGGCGACCACGGCTCCACCTTCGCCGGAGGGCCGGTCATCACCGCCGCTGCGCTCGCGACAATAGAGGCGATTGAAGAGGAGAACATGTTGCACAACGCGCGCGTGATGGGCGACTACCTGCGCGAACAGATTGCCTCATGGCGTGAGCATCTGCCGGTCACCGAGATACGCGGTGCAGGCATGATGATCGGCTTTGACCTCGACGTGCCCGTCGCCAGAGCGGTGGTGGGCAAGGCTCTGCATGAGGGCGTGGTGGTGAACGCGACCGGCGAGAACACCATCCGCCTGTTGCCCCCGCTGAACCTGACGCGCGAGGAGGCAGACGAAGGACTGCGAAGGCTATATGCAGCCATCGAAAACGCGCTCAAGGAAGCCAGCCATGCCTAAATCGTCCTCCCGCTTTGTCTGCCAGCAGTGCGGACATGACTCGCCCAAATGGATGGGGCGCTGTCCGGAGTGCGGGGCGTGGGATAGCCTCGTGGAAGAGATAGTCGCGCCTCCTCCGAAGCGTGCTGCCGCGCGGCAGGCTCCAGCAGGTGCGGCGCAACCTGTTCGGCTGGTGGAGGTATCGGTGGAGGATGTGCCACGCCTGTCCACCGGCATCGCGGAGCTGGACCGCGTGCTGGGCGGCGGGATTGTGCCGGGCTCTTTGGTGCTTCTGGGCGGCGACCCGGGCGTGGGCAAATCCACCCTGCTCACACAGGTCGCAGACATCCTCGGTCACGAGCGTGTGGTGCTGTATGTGTCGGGCGAGGAGAGCGCACACCAGATTAAACTGCGGGCGAAACGGCTGGGCGCGAAGGGCACCAACCTGTATGTGCTTGCCGAAACCAGCCTGGAGGCGATACTGGCGCACATCGACCTCCTGCAACCTGCGCTGGTGGTGGTGGACTCGGTGCAGACCACCCAGACGAGCCAGCTGGAGAGCGCGCCCGGCACGGTGGCACAGGTACGGGCATGTGGAGTGGCGTTGCAGCGGGTGGCGAAGGAGCAGGGCATCGCGGTGTTCCTCGTGGGGCATGTGACCAAAGAGGGCGCGCTGGCGGGACCTAAGGCGCTGGAGCATCTGGTGGACACCGTACTGACCTTCGAGGGCGACCCGCACCTGAACTACCGCATCCTGCGAGCCACCAAGAACCGTTTCGGCAGCACCGATGAGATTGCGCTTTTCGAGATGCGCGAGCAAGGGCTGGTGGCAGTGCAAAACCCGTCCGAATGGCTGCTGTCGGAGCGGGCGACGCACAGCCCTGGCTCGGTGGTTACCGCCATCATGGAGGGTACACGCCCGTTGCTGGTGGAGATTCAGGCGCTGGTGACCCACTCGTACCTCAGCCAGCCGCGTCGGCAGGTGACGGGTTTGGACTACAACCGCGTGAACATGGTGCTGGCGGTACTGGAGAAGCGGGCGGGCATGCGCCTGAGCGATAAGGACGTGTTCGTCAACGCGGCGGGCGGCATTTACGTGCGCGAGCCTGCTGCCGACTTAGCCGTCGCGCTGGCGGTGGTGAGCAGTCTCAAGGACAAGCCGTTGCCGCCCGACATGGTGGTATTCGGTGAGGTGGGGCTGGCGGGAGAGGTGCGTTCGGTGATTCACACCGAGCAGCGCGTGCGCGAGGCAGGTCGGCTGGGCTTCTCACGGGTATTGCTGGCGCGGCGCGATGCCAAACTACTGCGGGCACGCGGAATGGAGATTATGCTGGACGGCACGTATACCATCCGCGACGCGGTAGGAGCGGTGGAGGGGTAGGTTTCACGCTGACGAAGCCTCCATGATTTTTGGCGCATCCTCGCAAGAAGGCTTGCTGTGTTGCGCTGGTTTCTGCTATAGTAGAAGTGAGGGCAGGTAGCAGGAGTGGTCTTCGCGCGAACGGCTTGCTGGTGTATGGCACCACCGGCTACCAGTTTGACCCGCAGGGCAACGCCACGCACCTGATGGACGATGACGGTTTGGTGCTGGCGCACCTTGCCTACGATGCGTGGGGTCAGCGTATGTCTGGTAATAACCCGACGCCCTACGGCTACAAGGGGCAGTGGGGTTACTACACCGACGGGGAGACAGGACTGCTGTTACTGACGCACCGTTACCTTGACCCCGCCACAGGCAGGTTTTTGACCAGAGACCCGATTGGGTTTGAGGGGGCATCACCAGCAGTATCACATGGCAAAATGGGTATAGTGGAGGAACCGGAGGGCGAAGGTGAACTTTTGGATCGAAACGGAACAGGAAGCAGACGGACGCTGGATTGCCGAAGTGCCCGCCATCCCCGGCGCGCTGGTGTACGCCCCGACGCGCGAAGAGGCGATTGCACGGGTAAAGGCATTGGCGTTGCGCATCATCGCTGACCGGGTGGAAAACATGGAACCCGTTCCCGAAACGGACGAACTGTTTTCGGTTGCGGTATGAGTCAGTGGGCTTCGGTGAAGGCAAGGCAGGTGCTTTCTGCTCTGCTGCGGATTGGCTGGGTTATCAAGCGGCAAAAGAGTGGCTCGCACCGGGTGCTGTCTCGCGAAGGCTGGCCGGATTACGTATTTGCCTTTCACGATGAGGAAGAAATAGGACCTCGTATGCTGGCGCGCATTGCAAAACACACGGGTCTCAAACCGGAAGACCTGTGAGAACGGGCGGCGCAAACCCATCTTGCAACGCAGAGACAGGGTTGCTGTTACTAATGCACCGTTACCTTGACCCTGCGACGGGCAGGTTTTTGACCCGAGACCCGAGTGGGTTTGAGGGGGGCATCAACCTGTATGCATATGTGGGCAATGGGGTGGTGAATAAGATAGACGCGGAGGGGTTGTGGGAGGTTATCCTTCCCTGCGTCCACTTGCAAGATGGCAGCTGTATCGGCTATTGTAAGGGCGACCCAAAGTGCAAAGGGAATGGAAAACCTGGGCCGAAGCCAACACCGCCTTACAAGCCGCCCCGCCCATCCCAAGATATATGCATCAGAAACCCTCGTCCAACGGATTTACCTTCTGGTTGCTATCCGTATGGAGCAATCATCATCTGTAAGCCCGAAGACTGTTTTAAGAACTTCAATCCGCGCTTTGGTCCGTGGACGAAGGAAAGATGTACCGATTGCTGTCACGCGGGCAAATACGTTTGGTCTAGGCATCAGTTAGGACTCTGTGAAAGCCTTTGTGAGAGCGACCCGCCTCACATACCCAGGTTACCGTAGTTCGGATTTGCACTGATGAAAACACGGTGTCGTCGCTGCATCCTTGGGGTCATCATAGCGATCTCAACCGTCTGGAGCGCTGGATGTGCTGCGCCCACCAAAACGCGGCTGTTCCATGCGATTCGGTCAGGCAATGTGAAAGAGGTGAAAAGCATACTGACATTATCGCCATGGCTTGTGAAGGAGAGAGAACCCCGACACGGGGATACGCCATTGATTGAAGCAGTGAGAAACTGCCGTCCGCAGATTGTTGGGGTTATTCTCGCTCACGGGGGAGATGTCCATGAGCGGAACAATACGGGACTTACACCATTAATGGTTGCTGCTTTGAGCGGGTGCGACAAGGTCATTCCGCTATTGATAAAAAAAGGCGCCATACCGAACGAGCACGATCGGACAGAGGGGTTGACGCCTCTGCATCTTGCAGGTGGGTGCCCTGCTTGTATCCCTATCTTACTGTCATCGGGTGCCGACCCGTTGGCGAGGACAAACAGTGGCGAACTGCCTGTCCATTTTGCTGCATCTGCCCAAGAACCAGCCTCTTTGAAGTTGCTGCTGCAGGCAGGAAGCAGTCCGAATGCTCGTGATGCACTCGGGCGTACTCCCCTAATGAACGCTGTAATGCCAGTGGTATGGCGCAATACAGCGAAAGCATGTGTGAGCCTGCTTCTACGCCATGGAGCAGATGCCCGCCTGAGCGACCGTTTTGGCAAAACGGTGTTGCATTACGTGGCAAGTTTCCCTCTTGCACGGTTAAGGCAGGAAGGGGGTGGAGCGGTTTTTGACCTTCGAGAACAGGAGCGGTGGCGCGTCGAGGTTGCCAGTGTTTTAATCATGGCTGGTGCAGACCCTTCGCGAAAAGACACAGCTGGTAACACTGCTGCAGACATTGCTAGGTCACAGGGCGCTCTGCAATTGGCAAACCTTCTAAAGGAAGAGAGTATCAAGAAAAGGCGAGTTCTTCACAAGCCCAGAAGGTAGCGCATGTCTGGCAATAACCCGACACCATACGGCTACAAGGGTCAGTGGGGCTACTACACCGACGGCGAGACAGGTCTACTGCTTCTAACGCACCGTTACTATGACCCTGCGACGGGGAGGTTATCCTCATCTGGATACCTTCTGAAGGCCCCCGCTGAGCCTCACGCCATCCCACCTGTGGCAACGCGATTTCTCCGAAAAGAGACCTCTTACCCGTATTGACAACTTTCCACGAACCTGCTATATTTGCGGTGTCTACCACTCTGGTGGGTGAAAAGCGGACAAAGGAGGGTGCATATGGCAAAAGGTCAATGGCTTGCTCGTGCACTCTGGTTCTTGTGGGGTGTTCTGCTTGTCTTGCCCATGGGTCGTTTCGCCCTGGCGCAAGAGGAAACCAACGTCCCCGCATTGACCTCTCTGGCAGCACGAGCCTCTCTACGAGCATCCGTCGAGAAACGACAGGCAGAGGAATGGGCAAGGCAACACGGACTGCCCGTGCGCCGCAAACTCCCCAACGGCGCGATTATCGAGATTATGGCGGTACGCGACGGCGTACCCATGTACTACGTAACCAAGGGGCTGGAGTCTGCCGACTCGCTGAGCGTGGACGAACTTTGGCCCGGTGGCTCGGCAGGGTTGAACCTGACAGGCGCAGGCATCACGCTTGGCGTGTGGGATGCAGGTTCAGTTGACCCCACCCATCCCGAGTTTCGCGGGCGCCTGCGCATCCGCGATGGAGCGGAAGCTGACGACCATGCCACGCACGTGGGCGGCATTATGGCGGCAGCCGGCGTCAACCCCCTGGCGAAAGGGATGGCTTACGCCGCCACCCTGGATAGTTACGAATGGAACGACGACACTGCCGAGATGGCAGATGCCGCCCGAACAGGGTTGCTTATCTCCAATCACTCCTATGGCTACGCCGTTGGCTGGATATGGGATTTCATCTGGTTGGGAGACACGGCTATCAGCCAGAGGGAGGACTGGAAGTTTGGTTTCTACTCCGACGTGGCGCGGGAATTGGACGAATTGGCGTATAACGCGCCGTATTACCTGATCGTGCGAGCGGCGGGGAACGATCGGGGAGAGGGACCCGTCACCCAGCCCGTACAGCACTACCACTCCGACGGGCGTCAATATAATGACACGCACGACCTCGATGGAGGCACTGCCGGTTTTGACTGCTTGCCTCTCGAATCGACCAGCAAGAACACTTTAATCGTGGGTGCTGTTTATCCCGTGCCCGGCGGATACGCGGGACCCGGCAGCGTGCGCATGAGCGACTTTAGTGTCTGGGGCCCTACTGATGATGGGCGCATCAAGCCGGACCTGGTGGGTATCGGCGTCAACGTCTTCTCCACGGTGATTGGAGGATACGATACATACGACGGCACCTCGTTGGCATCGCCCAGCGTGGCGGGTGCGTTGGGACTGCTCATCCAGCACTATCAGCAAACACACGCTGGGGCTAACATGCGCTCTGCCACCCTCAAGGCGCTGGCAATCCACACCGCCGACGAGTGCGGAACCGCACCCGGACCCGATTACATGTTCGGCTGGGGAATCCTCAACGCCAAAACCGCCGCTGAGGTGATTTCCCTGAGCGCAAGGAACCCCTATGCGATACAGGAGCGTACCCTGCGTAACGGCGAGACACATACCGTCCGCGTGGTGTCCGACGGAAGCCAGCCGCTGAAGGTCACTATCGTCTGGACAGACCCGCCCGGCACGCCGCCGCCCGTCTCGTTAGACCCGCCGGACAGGATGCTGGTGAACGACCTCGACCTGCGCGTGACCAACGGCACCACCACCTACATGCCCTGGGTGCTCAACCCGGCGAACCCGGCCGCCCCTGCCACCACCGGTGATAACGTGGTGGATAATGTGGAGCAGGTGGTCGTGCCCAATCCACAGGCGGGTGTGTACACCATCACCGTAACGCATAAAGGCATCCTGCGTCCTGCGGGCAGGCAGGCGTATTCGATGATTGTGACCGGGGCGGTGACGCACACGCTGGACGTGACCTCCTCCGACCCCGATAGCGGCGTCGCCATCACCGTAACCCCCAACGACATCAACGGACAGGGCGACGGAACGACGCCGTTCAGCCGGGTGTACGACGGCGGTGTACAGGTGACACTGGCCGCTCCTGCCACCGCGCCCAACGATAACGTCTTCATCAAATGGGTGCGCAACGGAGCCGACTTTTCCACCAGCCGCACCATCACCCTCACGATGGATGCCGACTACCAGCTGAAGGCGGTCTACGAGTTCATCTCGCCGGTGCCGGTGCTGCTGCAGCCTGCGCCGGGTGCGGTCGTCTCCCCGACGCCCACCTTCCGCATGAAAGCCACCTCCTCGCCCGGCTCCCGGATGAAGTATAAGGTGGTCATCTGGCGAGGGGACGAGCAGGTCGCTGTGTTCGACCAGACGATAGACACCACCGGCTGGAGCAAGCCCGACTACGCCAGCGGCGAGGAAGCAGTGCTAACGGTACCCGCTGCGCAAGCGTTGCCCACCGGCTCCCTGCAATGGCAGGCGTTCGCCTATGACGGCGTTCGCTGGAGCGAGGGCAGCGCAAAGCGCGTCATGGTGGTCAACCGAATGCCGGGCACTCCGACGCTGATCAGTCCGGCAGCGAATGCCATCGTGCTCGGTACACCCACACTGAAGGTGCAGGCAAGCGACGTCGACACCACCGACGTGCTGAAATACCGGATTATCTTCATGCGCGACAGCACCACCGTCGCCACTTTTGACCAGACGATAGACACCACCGGCTGGAGCAAGAACGGCTATGCCAGTGGGGAAGAAGCCACGCTGACCATCCCCGCAAACCGTGCGCTGAACCCCGGCACCTACCAGTGGCAGGCGTTCGCCTACGACGGCAAGCAGTGGAGTGAAGGTAGCGAGAGCCGCACCATCATCGTCAACTCGCCGCCGGTTGCACCCGAGCTGCTGGAGCCGGCAGGCAACGCCTTCGTGCCACATGCGCCCACCTTCCGCCTGCGCGCTACCGACGCCAACAGCGATAGCCTGCAATACAAGATTGTGGTGAAGCAGGCAGGGCAGGTCGTGGCGACCTTTGACCAGAGCGGCGACGCCGCCGGCTGGAGCAAATCCAGCTACGCCAGCGGTGAGACGGCGGTCTTCACCGTGCCCGCGAGCAACGCGCTGGCCACCGGCGCGTATCAGTGGCAGGCGTTCGCCTACGACGGCAGGCAGTGGAGCAGCGGCAGCTGGGAGCGCAGCTTCACCGTGGACCAGGCTCCCGAGGCACCGGAGATACTCACCCCCGCGGCAAGCGCAGTAACCTCCGCAACGCCTGAGTTCCGCCTGCGTAGTACCGACGCCGACCTGTCAGACGGTCTGCGCTACAAGCTGGTGCTCTCGCGTGGCGGGCAACAGGTGGTGGTATACGACCAGACGGTGGACTCCACCGGCTGGAGTAAACCCAGCTACGCCAGCGGCGAGACGGCGGTCTTCCGCGTGCCCGCGAGCAACGCTCTCAGCGCGGGAACCTACCAGCTGGAGGCGTACGCGAGCGACGGACAGCAGTGGAGTAACGCGGGTAGCCGTTCGTTCAAGGTCTCTGCCAGAGTGCCCTCTCGCCTTGTGGGGGTGGGCACGTTCGCGGTGAACCTCGCTCTGCCCGACGCCAGCAAGAGCGCCGTCGGCATGGCAGGGGTTCCAATGAAGGTCTGGGACGCCAGCACGCAGTCCTATACCGACGCCAGCAGCAGTTTGCTCGTCGGCGTGGGCTACTGGTACAGCGCATCGGAGCCGGTGAACCTCAGCCTCGCCGGCACCGAGCTGCCCGTCTCCTTCCCCATCGCCCTGCGACGCGGCTGGAACTTCATCGCCAGCACATCCGCCGATCCTGTCGTCTGGGATGTGGACGCCATCAAGGTGCGCCGACAGGGCGAGGAAGTCACGTTGCGTCAGGCGCGGCAGGCTGGCTGGATAGAGGATCACGCGTGGGGCTGGGTGCAGGACGGTGCGAACCCTGCTACCGGTCGTTACGTGCTGGTGTACGACCCGCTGCGCATCCCCGGCGCGGTCAACACCATCGAGCCCTGGCGCGGTTACTGGGTGTTTGCCCATGAGGAGTGCGAGCTGCTGCTCAATCCCTCGGGTGGCATCATCCCCAACAGCACGCGCGCCGCAGCACCGCACACAGGCGCATGGGCGGTACGCCTGCAGGTGCAGACAGGCTCCGGCAGCGCGGAGGCGATTCTGGGCGCAAGCCGCTCCGATAGCATCGCTATCGGGCTGCCGCCGGACCCGCCGGCGACATTCCCTGCGCCCAAGCTGGTGCTGGTACGTGATGGTCAGTCGCTAGCGGTGGACGTGCGGGCGGACAGCCGTGCGAACTCCCCGTGGGAGATAGAGGTTCACGTGCCTGCTGGCAGTGAGACCACTGCCACCCTGCAATGGCAGGGCGTGCATATCGCGCCTCGCACGGTGAACCCGGTGCTGGTCGACCTGCAGACCGGCGAACGCAAGTTCCTGCGCACCACCAGCTCGCACACCTTCGCGGTTAGCAGGCAGGGAGGTGTGTACCGCTTCCGCATCGAGGCGGTACCGCAAGGTAGCCTGCTCCGCCTGTCGCAGGTGCGAGTGAGCGGCGGACGCAGCACCGGGGGGCGTTACACCATCTCGTTCAACCTCAGCGCCGCTGCGCAGGTGGAGGTGAACGTCTTCTCTGCAGGCAAGCTCGTACGCCGATTGACGAGCGGTGCCTCGCGTTCGGCGGGCATACAGCAAATCACGTGGGACGGGCGTGATGCAAGCGGTATTGCCCTGCCCGCTGGCAGCTACATGGTAGAAATCCGAGCGGTCAGCGCGGACGGGCAGGTGGTTCGCAGCACGGTACCCGTCACGTTGACACGGTGAAGGGAGGTGGCACGATGAAGAGCAACTCGCTGGCAATCGCTCTACTGGCAACACTGGCGGGCATGTGGCTCGTGGGGTGCGGCTCCGCCGAGAAGGGACTACCCTTTGACCCCACGCCGCCCGTCATCGGCACGCCGACGGTGACTCGCGAAGCGGGTACCAACCGCGTGCTGGTGCAGGTGCAGGCATACGACGTGGGCACAGGGGTGGCTTCCGTTGTGGTGCTGGCAGTGGGGGTAGACCCCACGCCGACGGCAGTCGCCATGCAACCGGTGCCCGGCACCGAGCAGTATCAGGCAACGCTCCCCGCCAGCACGGTACGCCTGCAGGTCAAAGCGGTGGACAGGGGCGGAAACGAAACGGTCTCCGCCGAGGTTCGCGTGCCGCCTCCGGGACCGCCGTTCTAGCGAGTTCAGTGCAGTGCCCCTCTCCCCACGGAGAGGGGCACAATTATGTGGAAGGTGAGGATGATGCGCACCACGATGACCCACTGGCTCTGGTCTGCCATAGCGTTCATGCTGTTCTGCACTCCCGCTGTTTCCCAAAGAGTGCGGTTGACCGAAATCCGTATCGAACCTGCGTCGGTGAACAAAAACCTGATTGCCAACGCCAGCTTTGAAGAGACGAACGCCGAAGGTGTCCCCGTCGGCTGGTCATGGTCACCGCGCAACACCGATGCCACCCTGCGCGTGGTTTCCGACCGCGCCCGCAGCGGCAAACGCTCCCTGTTCATCACCAACGGCACACCCTTCGGGGCGCATGTGTACGGTATGGCGGAATACCTGCAGCCCATTCCCCTGCTGGCGGGCAAACGTTATACTCTCAGCGCATACGTACACAGTCCTGACCCCGGCATCGCCTGGCTGGGAGGAGGCGGCGGCTGGCAGTTTCGAATGCGCCTGCCTGCGTCCCCAGCGGGCTGGCGGCGAGTGAGTATGACCTTCACGCCAGGTGAGGGGGATATGCCCTTTGCGCTTCGCCTCATCACCGAAAGCCCCACAAAGGGAATCTGGATCGATGACATCAAACTGGAAGAAGGCGAAGCGGCAACGCCTTTCGCTGAGGGTGACGCCGCAACCACCCTAAAGGTAGAGCCGATTCGCGAAGCGGCAGATATACAAGGCGATGGCGCGTTTAGCATCCCCTTCCTGCTGGCGATACCACAACAGGCGCAGGTAGAACTGCTCGGTCGCTTCGGAGAGGGGAAGGGTATCTCCTGTACGGTGTCCAGACAGCTGGAGGCAGGCTTTTACCGGGCGGTGATTCGCGGCGAAGCCACCGAGATGGACTCCCAGCCGCGCCCGTTGGCTCTGGAGGTGAAGACGGCGATGGGCAAAGCGGTAGCGAGCGCAACGGTTCGCTTCTACTCCCGTGCCCGGGCGTTGCGCCTGCTGAGCGAGATAAGACGCCGGTTGCCCGCCCACCAAAAGGCGGTCGCCGAGATGCAAAAGGCAGGCAAACCGGTGCAGTGGGCGAAGGTGAGCCTGACGGTGCTGCAAAACTTCGCGCGCTACGTAGAGGAAGACCTGAATCACCGGGTTACCTCCCCCGACGGCAAAGAAACCTATCCCGAGCTGCGTCGCGCGCTGATGCAGCTGGACGAGCTGCGCGAGGTGGAGGCGCACCTGCTTCAGGAACTGCGCCAGCCGACCAAACCCGTTGCGCTGTGGCGGTTTCAGGGGAAACGTCCCGAAGTGCGCAACGGCAGCTTTGTGGACGATAGAGGGAAGCCACACTTCTTCACGGGCTACGGGCACTTCGGGCAGGTGCGCGCGGATATCGAGAAGTTCCCCGACTACGGGGTGAACATCATCCAGATAGAGACCGGCCCAAACGCCGTATTCCCTTCGGAGGGCACGGTGAACGAAGAGCCTGTGCGCGAGCTGCAGCAGATTCTGCAACGGGCGGAGAAGGCGAACGTAGCGGTCAACCTGCTCATCAGTCCACATTACTTCCCCGAGTGGATGCTGGAGAAGTACCCACACCTGCGCAAACGACGCAACGGTTTCCTGCAGTACTGCCTGCACGCTCCCGAAAGCCAGCAGCTGCTGAAGCAGTTTATCCGCACCCTGATTCCTCCGCTGAGCCGCTATCCCAGCCTGCACAGCATCTGCCTCAGCAACGAGCCGGTGAGCTTCGAAGAGCCCTGCGAATACGCCACACGCGACTGGCACCGCTGGCTGCAGGAAAGACACGGCGGCCTCCAAACGCTGAACCGTCGCTGGCAAACAGCCTACTCGCGGTGGGAGGATATCCCCCTGCCCAACCCGTTCGACGGCAACGCCCGCAACCACCTGCCCAGCTGGTACGACTACATCCGGTTCAATCAGGAGTTTTTCGCGCAGTGGCATCAGATGATGGCAGACGCTATCCACGAAGTCGCTCCCGGACTGCCTGTGCACGCCAAGGCGATGACGTGGACGCTACTCAACGACAGCGACGTGGTCTACGGCGCGGACGCCTGCCTCTTTGCGCGGTTCAGCGACATCAACGGCAACGACAGTGTGAATTTCTACAGTCATGGCGAAGGCGAGTACGCACAGGGTTGGGTGCTGAATGCCGTGTCGCATGACCTGCAGAGGTCGATGAAGAATGCCCCCGTTTTCAACAGCGAGAATCACCTGATTCCCGACCGCGAAACGCGCCCCGTGCCAGCGCAACATGTGCATACCGTGCTGTGGCAGGCGGCAATACACGGACAGGGTGCGACCACGATATGGGTATGGGAGCGCACCTTTGACCCGCGCAGCGACTTTGCCGGCAGCATCATGCATCGCCCTGCCTGCGCCGAGGCGGTGGGGCGCGTCAACCTGTTGCTGAACAGGTACGCGCAGGAGGTGACTGCGCTGCAGCATGCGCCCGCCGATGCGGTGCTTATCGACAGCGTGACGGGCAAGGTATGGGACGGGGGCACATATACCGACTGTCGCAACAAACTGTACGAGGTGCTGAGCTTCACCGGTCTGAAAGTTGGTTTCATCTCCGAAAGGCAGCTGGAACAGGGCATCTTGCCCGCCGCACCGGTGCTCTTTGTGACAAACCAGAAGCATCTGAGCAACAGGGCGTTCGAGACACTGCAGAAGTACGGCGGTCGCATCGTCTTCGTGGGCAATGACGACCTGCTCACGCATGACGAGTACGGGCAGAGGCGTCAGCATCCGCTGGCACCTGCCGCAAGGATTCCCTTCGGAGTCGCTTCTGTCCGGGGACTCTGGCACGCTGTGCGCCAGAGATACTCAGGGTGGGGGTTGAACCCTCGCATAGAGGTGGCGGACACGACAGGCAATCCGGTGTGGGGCGTCGCCTGGCGCACCGCCGAACTGGACGGCAGACTGTTGGTCAACCTGTGCAACTATCGTCACGATGAGGTGCGCATTCGGCTGTTGCGCAATGGCAAACCGGCGCGCGGTAGCGCGCCGGACGATACCGCATGGCGCACCACAGCGGTGGCGTTGAAAAGCCTGGAGACCCGGCTGCTGGTGGTGGAGTAATTACAGGCACCGCTTCAGAATCCGCGCCGCCACCTCCGGCGTGATGTCGCCGTGCTCGCCCAGCGCGGTCATTCCGTGCGCGCGCAACTGCTGCACAATCGCCGGAACAGCCTCCGCCCCGACGCCGTACGCCGACAGACGGGTGGGAATACCTACGCTCTCGAAAAACTCGCGAGTGCGTTCTATAGCCTCATCGATGCGGCTATCCTCATCGCCCTCGCGGATGCCCCACACCCGCTCTGCATACTGCAGGAGCTTCTCCCTCTTCTCCCGACGCTTGACCTCCATGACCCCCGGCAGCACGATAGCCAGAGTGCGGGCGTGGTCGATATCATACAAAGCGGTTATCTCGTGCCCAATCGCATGGGTCGCCCAGTCCTGTGGCACTCCCACGCCGATGATGCCGTTCAACGCCATCGTCGCGCACCACATGATGTTAGCGCGAGTATCGTAATCGGTAGGGTTTTCCAGCACTTTCGGAGCCTGTTCGATAAGTGTCAGCAAAATCGCCTCTGCCATTCGGTCCTGCAATGGAGCATTGACCGGATAGGTCAGATACTGCTCCATCACATGCACAAAGGCGTCCACGATGCCGTTGGCGGTCTGGCGCGGTGGCAGGGAGAAGGTAGTCTGCGGGTCCAGCGCGGCGAAACGCGGGTACACCAGCGGCGAGTAGAAAGCCAGTTTCGCCTTCTTCTCCCAGCGCGTGATGACCGCGTTGCCGTTCATTTCGGAGCCGGTGCCCGGCAGAGTCAACACCGCGCCGATGGGCAGTGCCTCATGCACCTTCGCCCGTTTTTCCAGAATGTCCCAAGGGTCTCCCTCAAAAGGAACCGCCGCCGCGATGAACTTGGTGCCGTCCAGCACCGAGCCACCTCCCACAGCCAGCAGAAAATCTATGCCTTCCCGACGCACCAGTTCCACTGCGGGCATCAGGGTTTCGTAGCGCGGGTTCGGCTCAATACCGCCGAACTCGGTCACATGCCAGCCCTTCAAAGCGTTCATCACCCGCTCGTAGGCTCCATTGCGCTTGATGCTACCGCCCCCGTATGTCATCAGGATGCGTGCATCAGTGGGTATCTCCTCGCCAATGCGCTCGATGGCGTTCTTGCCAAACAGGATTTTCGTTGGGTTATGGAACGTGAAATCGAACATCTTCCGCCTCCTTTATGGATGAATAATAACCTTGTTGCGCTCCGGACTTGCCATCACTTCCACCGCCTTGTGAATGTCCGTGAGCGGGAAACGGTGCGATATTACCTTCTCCGGGTCCACCAGCCCGCGTTCGATCAGGCGGATGGCCTTCTGCATTGCCAGCGGGTTCGTGCCGAAGCTGGCGTCCATACGCGCTTCCAAAAAGTGCATCAGACCACCGTCCAGCTCAAAGGTCTCATGGGTGGTAATGCCGAAAACGTTCCAGCGTGTGCCACGCCTCAGCAGGCTGACCATTAGTTTCACCGCCTCGATGGGTCCCGCCGCCTCGATAATCACGTCGGGGCCATCGGGCAGGATGTCATAGACGGCGGTTTTGGCACCCTCGCGCAGGGGATTGATGGTATGCGTCGCGCCGAGCCGACGGGCAGTCTCCAGCGCGTAGTCGCTGATATCAATGGCTATCAGACGTCCCGCACCCGCCGCCTTCGCCACCATCAAGCAATACATGCCGATACCCCCCGTGCCAATCACCACCACATCGTCACCCAGCTGCATCTGCGAGGTGTGGATAACGCCCTTCCACGCACCGCTCACCGGCTCGGTTTGGCAAGCGGCGTCGAAGCTAATATGCTTCGGTTTGGGATAGACCGATGTCGAGGCGGTCACGGTGTACTCCGCGAAGCTGCCCGGGCGCACATCTTCCGGTCCGTCGCCGCCGGTGACGAAGGAATGCGGACAGTAGTGGTGCAGTCCCGTGCGGCAGTACGGACAGGTGCCGCAGAAACCGCTTGGCTGCACAATCACCTCGTCGCCCTCTTTGACGTGCTTTACGCCGGCACCGACCGCAGCCACTACACCCGCCGGTTCGTGCCCCGGGATGAGCGGGAACCGCACGTTGCGCCGAATGCCCTTGATGGCTTTGTAATCGGTAGCGCAGAATCCGCACGCTTTAATGCGCACCAGCACCTCACCCGGACCCGGTTCGGGCGTGGGCACTTCGCGCAGTTCCAGCCGGTTGAAATCGGACAAAACCGCAGCTAACATGCTCTCCCCCCTTACATAAACAGCTTGGGCAGGTACTCTACCGGCTCGTCGAAAGGCGGCTCCAGCCCCGCCGCGACGGCGTACATGCGCTCATGGCTCTGTCGAGCCGCTTGCGCCAGCGGTTCGTATGGCTTGTTGCACACATCCAGAAAACCGATGTTATAGTTCTCGCCGTCAAACCGCCCCAGTGCAGACTGGTCGTAGAGCGTAAAGTAGTGTACCCCAACGCACCAGGGCTCCGCTGCAGCGGTTTCCAGATACACGCGGTAGGCGCGCCCTCGTTCCTGCTGGTTCCGCACCCTGCCGATGCCGCTGGCAGGCAGTCCCACGTCCAGCGCACCAAAGTGCCACTCGCCGATGAGCACAGGCATTCCCAGCGACTCGCTCAACGCACGGAGGCGATGCGCCGGCACCCGGCTGTCATAGCAGTTGATGCTGAACACGTCGAAGCACTTCATCTCCTCCACTGCCCAGCCAGGCGGAACCGTGTAGTAACGCGCTCCGAGATTCAGGTGGTTGGGGTCCACCCGCCGACACGCTGTGCTGAGCGTCTCCTACAACCTCTGAACCATCACACTGCTGAACCTCGCCAGGTCCTCCCGCGCCTGAGCGGTCAGCGGTCTGTTCCATTCGCCCTCGGCAATGTCGGCAAAACGCACATCCATCCCCCATGTCTCTGCCAGGGCGGTATCGCTGGCGTATCGACTCCGCAGCCAGTCCGTCAGAGCATGTCGGGTGGCACAGGACGGCATATTCAGCAGCATCCCTTCGGCGGGTGTCTGCGCGGCGAAGCCCCAGGTGGGCTCGTTCATCAGGAAGTAACCGATGAAGGCAGGGTCATCTGCGGTATCGCGTAGCTGCGCGGCAAAGGTGTCGGCGTCGTGCTCAAAACGCGGGTCAAACACGTCGGGAAAATCGCGGAAGACCAGCGGTGTGTGGCGTGGCTCGAAGTGCAAGGGGCGCACATAGGGAAAACCCGCCTCACAGGCAATCTGCCAGTCTGACCAGTTCGCCACCGTATTGAAGCCGAACCGCCGCAGGTGCGCCAGCGCGATTTGTGCCCAGCGCTCGTACCACTGCTCTTTGCCAAACGCGCGGATGAAGTTCGCCGCCAGATAGTTGATACTGACTCGCCTCCAACCTTCTGCGGTTCCGTAGATAGCTGCGTACTCTCCCGCAGGATCCGGCATCCACTCCAGCGCTGGTTCCAGCCCGTCATACGCGGCTTCGGTGTCCACCCGCACGCAGTCTAACCCTGCCGACCAGAAAGCATAACCGTCGGGGTCCACCAGCCACCACCGCCTACCGTCGTGGTGCGTGCGGAAGAAACCGGTGCCCTCAAAACGCAGGTCTTTCCAGCCACCCCAGCGTGAGAAGTTTTGGGGAAAGCAAGCCGAGGGGGCTTCAGCCAGCTGGCGATGCAAGCGCGCGGTCACCTCCTCCGGCGAGCGGCTCTTGCCCTCCCATTCATGCAGTCGGCTTTGTCCCAGGACGTCCAGCAGTGCGCCTTTCGGCAGCACCAGAGCAGTCAGTTTGGGCAGTTCTTGCGGTGTGGCAACAATCGGAGTCATGCACCAGCGCACAGGTTCATCTGCTTTACGCAAAACCTTCAGGGTCATGCGGTCTACGTTCTGCAAGTCTATCACATCTCCGCCACACATCGGTTTGAGCCATGCCCCTTCGCGCGGATATTGCCAGCGGTTCTGATGCACCGCCTCCAGCGGAACCCGCATTCGCGCGGAGCACTGGTTGAGCAGCCCAAAGATAAGGTGGAACACTTTGTCGCTGTCCGACTCGTAGAGTGAGAGCGCAAACACCGCCAAGAACTTGCCATCCAGCAACAGGTCGGCGGTGAGATAGCGCATGTTTGCCAGCGCGCCTTTGGGGAAGGCGTATTCCAGTCCGTCGCCCTCGGCGGGAGCGAGATACCGCACCGCGCCTTCGACAGGAGTGGCTTCACTCGAAACATGCAGACCGCCCAACAAGCCTTTCGGCGTGAGGGTCAAAGGTTCAGGATGCGCCATGTATTGCCTCCATCAGGAATGATTGCCATTACCTGATTAGCGATGAAGGACGGGGGTCTCCTGCATTCCACGATGGCGGGAAGGTCGCCGAATCGCGGGCTGCGCAGGTGTGCCTGACGCCAGACTATCATACGGTACGACTCATGGTGCGTCCCCGATAGGGACACGTCCGTTCACTGAGGGCGTACGGGCTTCTCCGTGGATGGCGTTACAACTGTCTGCTTGCATTTGCGCAATGCCCTGCTCTTCGGGTAAACTAAGCCGGAATATCTCGTAAGGTGCAGGCACGAATGGTTCGCGTCGCTTTCGCCACGCTGGGTTGTAAAGTCAATCAGTACGAGACACAGCGTATCATCGATACCTTTGAGGAGCGGGGCTTCGCCATCGTGGGCTTCGACGAGCCTGTGGAGCTGTACGTCATCAACTCCTGTTCGGTTACCCAGCTGGCGGAGAAGAAGTCCATGCAAATCGTACGTCGCGCTGCCCGTCAAGGTCCGGAAGCGCGCGTGGTGTTGACAGGCTGTATGGCGCAGTTCACGCTCCTGCGCGGGGAGACGGTTGCCGAAGCTGCTCTCATCGTGCCCAACACCGACAAAATGCGCACGGTGCATTACGTGCTGGAGGCTTTCCCCGACATCCGTGAGCGTGTGGCACGTGACCCCGCTCCACCCGTGCTGCGCAATCCGTACGAGCGCACCCGTGCGGTGGTCAAGATTCAGGACGGCTGTAACGTACGCTGTTCCTTCTGCTCCATCCCCTACACTCGCCCGCGCATGTTCAGCCGTCCGTATGAGGAAGTACTGGACGAGATACGCCGGCTGGTCGATGAGGGCTTCAAAGAGGTGGTGCTGACCGGCGTGTTGATAGGCTCCTACGGAGAGGAGACTGGCAGCGGCGGGCCCGACCTTGCCGAACTGCTGCAGCGGATGGCGCGAACCGATGGGCTGGAGCGAATCCGAATCAGCTCCATCGAGCTGACGCAGGTTACGGACAGGCTCATCGACGTATGCGCCAGCGAGCCAAAGGTGTGCCCGCACCTGCATATTCCCCTGCAAAGCGGAGACGACCGCATCCTGCAGGCAATGAACCGACCCTACCGTCAGAAGGACGTGCTGGCTCTCGCGGAAAAACTATATTCACGGATACCCGACCTTGCCATCACCACCGACATCATGGTGGGCTTCCCGGGTGAGGACGAAACCGCTTTTCAGCAGACCTGCAAGGTGGTGGAAGCAGTGCAGTATGCACGGGCACATATCTTTCGCTTTAGCCCGCGCCCGGGCACGCCTGCCGCGCAGATGGCAGACCAGGTGCCCGACCACGAGAAGGAGCGACGCAGCCAGCAGCTGGCGAATCTGTGTCGCAGGTACCGCGAACGGTTTGTCGCGGCGCGGCTGGGCAGAACAGTACGTGTGCTGGTAGAGGGCAAGCAGGGCAAAGGCGGCTTGATGCGAGGACTGACCGATAACTACATCCCGGTGGAGTTCGCCGGTGGCGCACACCTCGCCGGACAGCTGGTGTGGGTGCGTCTGCTGGAGACGACCGACGAGGGAGCACTGGGTGAGCTGGTCAACACTTCTTCAGGAGGGCATGAGGATGGAGGATTGCATCTTTTGCCGGATCGCGCAGAAGCAGGTACCGTCCAC